>Ga0194131_10001157_pt1 | contig 45484 bp, 41 predicted proteins | sample TA2KigO120mmetaG_FD_148631 | JGI IMG/M metagenome (GOLD analysis project Ga0194131, IMG submission 148631) | Freshwater microbial communities from Lake Tanganyika, Tanzania - TA2015053 Kigoma Offshore 120m | ecosystem: Environmental > Aquatic > Freshwater > Lake | place: Tanzania: Lake...
TATACAATGAAGATACGTCAGGGCAGAGCGGCTGTCAAACCACAGGGGGACAAGGGGACATTCTTTTCCGAAAAGAGGGCATTCATCTCTCCTGTCGTGGCCCGCTTGCACCGGGAAAAGATGAATGTCCCATTTTCAGGCATTTTCAGGCTGGGAACCACCCGTGGCATGAGGTTTCTCCAACTCGCCTCACCTCTTCGGCGGCGCCTCGCCCATGTCCCAGAACATGCCAGTCATGATCTGCAGCCCCTCGCGCAAGAGCGGCGCCAGCACGTGCTCGTTGGGCGCGTGCTGGGAGCAGCTTGCATAGGAGTGCGGGACCCAGATCGTCGGCATGCCCAGGATGTCGGCGAAGCAGTCATTGGGCAGCGAGCCGCCGAGATTGGGCAAGAGCGCCGGCTTCTTGCCGGTCGTCGCCTCGGTCGAGCGCGCGGCCCATTGCGCATAGGGATGGTCGGGGTCGAGCCGCGTCGCCGCCATGACGTCCTGGCGCGACTGGCTGAGCTTGACCATCGGGAAGCCCTTGGCGTCGAGATGGCGGCGCAAGGTCGGCAGGAAGGTCTTCCAATCCTTGTCGACCGTGAAGCGGATCTGGCAATGGGCGCTTGCCTTGGGCGGCACGGCATTGACCGGCCGGTCCGGATTGCCGGTCACCATGGCCAGCACCTCGAAGGTGTTCCAGGCGAAGCACTTCTCGGCACCGGTCAGCCCCGGCTCGCCCCACCATTCGTCGATCTTCGGCCCCTCGGGCCCGCCGTCGATCGTGCAGTCGGCGAGCGCGCTGCGGATCGAGTTGGGCACGTGGTCGGGCACGATGTCGCGCACCAGCACCTTGCCCTTGGCGTCGATGATGCTGGCGATAGCGTGCGCGAGGATCACGCCGGGATTGGCGAGCAGCCCGCCCCAATTGCCGGAGTGATGACCGCCCGCGCGGAAGTCGACCGACATGTCGAAATTGAGCGCGCCGCGCGTGCCCATGTAGATGGTCGGCCGCTCGGGTGTCAGCCGCGGCCCGTCCGAGCCGATCAGCAGGTCGGCCTCGAGCAGGTTGCGGTGCTGCGCGCAGAACTCGTGGAGGCCGGGCGAGCCGATTTCCTCGCTGGTGTCGACCATGAAGCGCGAGTTGAAGCCAAGTTTGCCGCGCACCTTGATCACGGTGTCGAGTGCCGTGAGGTTGATCGAGTGCTGCGCCTTGTTGTCGGCCGTGCCGCGGCCGTAATATCGCTCGCCTTCCTTGACGATCTTCCACGGGGTCAGCCCCTCGCGCCATGAGCCCTCCTGGCCGCGGATCACGTCGCCATGACCGTAGGTCAGCACGGTCGGCAGCTTGGCATCCTCCATGCGTTCGCCGACCAGGAAGGGCCCGCCGCCCTTGACCGGATTATCCAGGATCGAAACGCGATAGCCCATGCGCTCCAGCGTCGGGCCGATCTCCTCCTGCAGATAGGTCTTGAGGTAGGGATGGCTTTCCGGCACCTGGCTCTCGGTCTTGTAGGCAACCCGGCGCTCGAGATCGCGGATGAACGAGCCGTCGTCGAAATACTGGGCGGCTTTGTCGATGGCGGCGCTGCGAGTCACGTGAGTCTCCCTTGCGACGTTCTCCCTCCCCTGCCGCAGGCGGGGGAGGAGGAATTCTAGCTGATTTCGACGATCACCTTGCCCATCGCCTGGCCGCTTTCGAGATGTTCGTGCGCGGCAGCGATCTCGGCCAGGGGGAAGCGGCGGGCAATGGTCGCCTTGAGCTTGCCGGCGCGCAAGCCCGCCGTGATGGCGTCGACCGCAGCGCGGCGCGCAGACTCGTTCAGCAGCAGGCCCTGGATGAACCGGAGCGTCGCCGCCTTGTGCTGCAGCGGGTAGTAGGGCAGCACGGGTTCGGGTTGCGAGGTCGAGGAATAGGCGGCGATCACGCCATGCTCGGCGATGATCGATGCGTCGAGCGCGGCATTGGCGCCGAAATCGACTTCGATGATGCGGTCGACCCCGTGACTTCCGACGATGTCGCGGATGCGCGCGGCGACATCTTCGTGACGGTAGTCGATGACGTGTGTCGCGCCCGCGGCGCGCGCATGCGCGGCTTTCTCCGGCGAGCTGACGGTGGCGATCACGCGCGCACCGTCGCTTGCGGCCATCTGCGCGGCGAAGTGCCCGACCGCACCGGCGGCGCCGGACACCAGCACGGTCTTGCCGGCGACCGAGCCGTCGGCGAACACGGCCTTGTGCGCGGTGCAGGCCGGCACGCCGAGGCACGCGCCGTCGGCGAACTCGATGCCATCGGGCAGCGACACGGCCCGATCGGCCGCGACGGCGCAGAGCTCGGCGGCCGTGCCCATCGGGCGCGCAGGCAGGCCGCCCCACAGCCAGACGCGCTCGCCGACGCGCGAGGCCGGGACGCCAGGCCCGACCGCGCGGATGACGCCGGCGCCATCGGCCTGAGGTACCACGCGCGGGAACGGCATAACCATGCCGCGCCAGCCGGCGCGGCGTTTGGTGTCATGCGGATTGATGCCGGAGGCGGCGACCGCGACCAGCACCTCGCCGGGGCCCGGTGTGGGATCAGGCAGCGCGCCGACGCGGAGCACGCCGCGGGCGGGGCCGGTCGCCTCGTACCAGGCGGCGCGCAAGCTTGACTACGCCGCCTGCTCGACCAGCCTTGTCGCTTCGCGCATGGCCGCGACGAAGCGGTTCTGGCCGCGGGTAAGCTGGGTGCGCGCGAAGCCGATCAGGTCCTTGCGCATCGTGGCGAGCTCGGTCGCGGTCGCGAGCGTCGGCAGGGGTGCCGCGTTGTGCGCGGGGTCGTGGCGGAAGCGCGGCTCGTGCGTGAAGTTGATCGGGACCAGGATGCGCGCGAGGCGCTGCTGCGCCTCGTTGGCGCCCTTCTTGCTGACCTTGCCGCTGCCGACGCCGGCATAGAATTTCTCGAGAGCCGCCGAGAAATCCGCGACCGCCTTCTTGGCCGGCGCGAGATCGAACGCGCTGCCCGCCGCCTTCTGATAGCTGTCGACCGTGCCGGAGAATTCGCGCGCGGTGGCGCGCCAGTCATAGGGCAGCACGTCGGCGTTGGCGTTGCGCAGCGTGCACAGCGTGTAGATCTTCAAGTCCGTCATCATGACGTCCTTGTCCGCGATCTCCAGCGTGTCGTTCTCGGTATGCCAGGCGATGTTGCCGCCGCAGCCGCTGACCGCGTAGTAGTTCTTCTGCGCGCGCAGATCGTCGGGCATGGTCGAGCTGAGCATGAAATAGCTGCTGATTCCGATGTTGTTGAACGAGTAGTCGCCCGCCTGGTTCGGCCGCTTGATCTTGCCGTCCAGGCCGGTCACGTCCTTGATCGCCTTGAGCACGAAGTCGCCGGTCTCCGCCATGGACGTCGTCTGGTGATAGCTGGTCGCCCAGCGACAGCCCGGCGAGTCGCAGTCGACCTGCGCCACGCAATTCTCGTCGAGCTCGATCGCGAAGGCGTCGGAATACCATGTGCTGCCGGCATAACGGCCTGTCGAGTGGCCCGGCCACCAGGCGATCTCCACCGATCGCTTGAGCTTGTCTCGGTGCTTCCACAGCACGCGCGCCATCTCCAGCATCGTGGCATTGCCCGTCGCATTGTCGCCGACGCCGACATCCCAGGAATCGAGGTGGCCGTGGACGAGGACGAACTTTTCCGGGCTCTCGCGGCCGGGGATGCGCACGACCGGCAGCTTCTGCGCATACCAGCCCTCGGTCAGCCTGGTCTTGACGGTGACCGGTTTGCCGGTCCTGGCGAGCTCTTTCAGCTTCTGTCCGTCGGGATTGTTGACCGCGACCGCAGGGATCTTCGGCTTGCGCGGCAGGTCGTCGAGATCGGGCGAGCCCCACACGGTCGTGCAGGTGCCCCAGTGGATGTCGACGCCGGGGTTGATCGCGATCACGGCGGCCGCGCCGAAGCCTTGCAGGATCGCCGTGTTCGCCGGATTGGCGAAGCCGTCGGTCAGCACGATCTTGCCCTTGAGCTTGGCCAGCGCCTCCTCAGGCGTGCCCAATTGATCGCCGAACAGATCCTTCGGATTGGGCGAGTAGGAGCGGAAATTCTTGGGATCGGCCTTGACGTAGACGAGCTGTCCGGTGAGCCCCTCGGGCACGCTGACCGAGTTCGACGGCGGCTTGGCGCGGAAGGTTTCGTTGCCGGCAACGACCGAGGCCTCGTAGGGGATCGACAGATAGATCTCGGGCTGGTGCACCGTGACCGGCACGCCGAGCCGCTTGAGGATGCCGACGAGGTGATCGACGCCCTTGTTGACGTCGTCGGCCTCCCAGCGCGGCATCTTGGAATATGTCTCGACCAGCGCCCAGGGCTCGTCGATCTTGATGTCGGACAGTATCTGCTTTTCCAACGCATCCATGTGCCGCCTCCGCAACCTGACCGCCCAAGCGATACCGGAGTGGGATTAAAGCCAATCATACGGGAGGAGTCAGCCACTGATTCTAGCCTCCTCCCCTGCGCGAAGCGTGGGGGAGGATCGAGCTGGGGGCCCGAAGCGACAGACGTCGCCCGCAAGGGCCCCCACCCCGACCCTCCCCCGTGCTCCGCACGAGGGAGGGAGAGGAAAACAGCCGCGGAAAATCAGTGCACTCACCATGCCACCAGCGGCCTCCTTTGCCATTTGCCAAGCCGGCCGATGCGGCGTCATTATTGCGCCCAGAAGCCGCTTGAAGCGGCAGAGGCGAATGAACCGGGAGACGGACATGAAGCGGACGACATCTTGCTTGCTCGGACTCGCGCTCGGCGCGGGTGTGGCGCTGACGGGAACGCTGGCGCTCGCCCAGAGCGCCGACGAGCGCGTGCGCAAGATCAACCTCTATTCCTGGCCGCAGGCGGCCTTCCCGCAGAGCTTCCAGGCCGCGAACCTGATTGCGCAGGCCTGGCGCCAGCTCGGCCTCGAGGTCGAGGTCAAGCCCCTACAGCGCCAGGCACAGACCCAGCTCATCTGGTACGAGCGCGAGAAATGGGACGTCACCATGTGGCGCATGGTCGGCCGGCCCGAGCGCAGCGATCCCGACGAGTTCGTCTACAATTTGTTCCACTCGACGACGGCGCCCAAGGGCTTCAATTTCGTCGGCTACACCAATCCCGAATACGACGCCATCGCCGAGAAGCAGCGCAAGACCATGAACCAGGACGAGCGCAAGAGCCTCGTCTTCAAGGCGCAGGAGATGATCGACAAGGATCAGCCCTATGCCTTCCTGGTCCATCCCAAGGGCGCGCTCGCCTTCAACAAGTCGGTGTGGGACGAGAAGACAGTCATCAACCAGAGCGGCATCGGCATCCGCAACATCTGGACCTTCCTCGGCATCACGCCGCTGACCCAGCAGAAGGACCTGGTGCTCAACACCAACGAGTCGATCAACGCGACCAACCCGCTCTACATCAGCGGCGCCACCGATAGCTGGGTGACCGACCTCGTCTGGGACCGCCTGATGCGCATCGGCCCCGACGGACTGCCCAAGCCATGGGCGGCCGAGAGCCACAAATGGGTCGACGACACGACGCTCGACGTGACCATCCGCCAGGGCATGAAGTGGCATGACGGCAAGCCCGTGACGGCCGACGACGTCGTCTTCTCCTTCGAGGCGCCGGCCATGGGCGACAAGTCGCCCATGTACAAGCCGTTCGTCGCCGACATCGCGTCGGTCACCAAGACCGGCGATAGCGCGGTACGCTTCAAGCTCAAGGGGCCCAACGCCTCCTTCCTCACTTCGTCGATCGCCAAGATCAACCTGATCCCCAAGCACATCTGGGAACCGGTGATGAAGGACCTGATGGGCAAGCCGGAAAATGCCGAGGCGCTCAAGGAGCCGTCCCATGTCGGCTCGGGTCCGTTCAAGATGGCGCGCTGGCGGCCGGCCGAGGAGATCGTGCTCGACCGCTTCGCCGACCACTGGGCCGCACCCAAGATCAACCGCTGGATCCTGCGCATCGTGCCCAACGCCGAGGCGACCATGGGCATGCTCCGGCGCGGCGAGCTGAACTTCCTGGGCTTCTACGGCGGCGATCCCGAAGTGCTGACCAAGCTGTCGACCGACAGTCCGAACATCGTCGTGGCCTCCACGGTCGACATCGGCTTCGAGTTCCTCGGCTTCAACCAGCGCCGGCCTCCCTTCAATGACGCCGCCTTCCGGCGCGCGCTGTCGGCGGCGATCGACCGCAACTTGATGGTCGCCGCGGCGTGGAACGGCTTCGCGGTGACCGCCAACAGCCATGTCTCGCCGGCGCTGCCCTACTGGCACAATCCGGCGGTCGACAAACCGGTGACCGGTCTGCCGCAGGCGCGCAAAATTCTGCAGGATGCCGGCTACCGCGTGTCGGGCGGCAAGCTCTTCTACCCGGCGGGCAAGAAAGAGGAATTGAAGACGGAGTAGCTGTAGCGTTCGCACGCACGCCGGCGGTGGCTTCGCTTAGACAAACCCGCCAAGCATCACCCTCCCCTGCCGAAGGCGGGAGAGGGCAGGGTGGGGGCCCTTGCGGTGATGGGCGCTCGACCCTTCGGGCCCCCTCCCCGACCCTCCCCCGCCTGCGGCGAGGGAGGGAGTTCTAAAGCGCCGCGGTACAAGCCATGCGCCTCCTCCTCGAGCGCCTGCTGCACACGCTGCTCGTCGTCTGGGCGGTGGTCACGATCCTGTTCCTGATGTTCCGGCTGATGCCGGGCTCGCCGCTCGCCGCCTATCTGCACGACAATCTGAGCGAGGAGCAGCAGAACCTGATCCTGCAGCAGTTCGGCCTCGACCGGCCGTTGTGGGAGCAATACTTCATCTATCTCGGCAATCTGCTGCAGGGCGAGCTCGGCGTGTCGTTCTTCCAGCGCCGGCCCGTGCTCGACGTGCTGCTCGCAGTCTTTCCTAACACGATCGTGCTGACCTTGAGCTCGCTGATCGTCGCCTATGTCTTCGGCGTGCTCGCCGGCGCCTATCTCGCCTGGCGGCGCAACAGCGTGATCGAGCGTGCCGCCGTGCCGGCCGTGCTGGCGATCCGCGCCGCGCCCGAGTTCTGGATCGGCATGGTGCTGCTCGCCATCTTCAGCTTCGAGCTGGGCTGGCTGCCCTCGGGCGGCGCCAACAGCCCGGGCATGTTCTACGACAGCGAGATCGACCGTTTCCTGTCGCTCGACTTCCTGCGTCACCTGATCCTGCCGGTGCTGACGCTCGCTCTCTACCTCCAGGGCCTGCCGCTGCTGCTCATGCGCTCGAACATGCTCGAGGTGATGCATGACGAGTTCGTCACCATGGCGCGCATGAAGGGCCTGTCGGAATGGTCGATCGTGATCCGCCACGCCGCGCGCAACGCGCTGCTGCCGGTGCTGACCGCGTTCGCGCTGGGCGTCGGCGTCTCGGTCGGCGGCAATGTCGTGGTCGAGATCGTGTTCAGCTGGCCGGGCATCGGCCGCCTGCTGGTCAACGCGGTGGCGACACTCGACTACCCGCTGGCGCAGGGCGCGTTCCTGTTGATCGCCCTCGTGCTGATCTTCATGAATTTCGTAGCCGACATGCTCTACAGCATGCTCGACCCGCGCGTAAGCCATGCCCGCGTCGCTTGAGCCCGCAACCCTGCCGCGTCCGACGCCCGCGCTGTGGCCGCGCCTGGTGCGCGCGGTCGGCAGGGCGATTGCGCGCGCGGCGGCCCAGCTCCGGCGCGACGGCTTCGCGCTGGCCGGCGTCACGATCTACACGGTCTTCGCGGTGGTGGCCCTGCTCGCCGACGTGCTCGCGACCCACGACCCGATGGAGATCCTGTTCTTGCCGACCGGCAAGCTCGCGGCCAACATCAGGCCGGGGGCTGATTTCCTGCTCGGGACCACCAATCTCGGCCGCGACATCTATTCGCAGCTCATCCACGGCACGCGCAGCGCGCTGCTGGTCGGCCTGAGCGCGGCCGTCGTCGTCGCGAGCCTCGGCACGGTCGTGGGCCTGGTCTCGGGCTATTTCGGCGGCCGCATCGACATGGTGATGATGCGCTTTGCCGACGTGGCGCTGTCGCTGCCCTTCCTGCCTTTCGTCATCGTGCTGATCGGCTTCCTCGGCGCCAGCATCAACATCATCATCATGGCCGTCGCGCTTCTGCTCTGGCCCAATACGGCGCGCGTCATCCGCAGCCAGGTGCTGAGCCTGCGCGAGCGCGCCTATGTCGAGGCGGCGCGCGTCACCGGCGCCAGCACCTGGCGCATCATGTTCGTGCACATCGCGCCGAACATCCTGCCGCTGTCCTTCCTCTACGGCTCGATCGCCATCGGCTGGGCGATCCTGACCGAGGCGAGCGTGTCTTTCCTGGGATTCGGCTCGGCCAATGTCGTGTCCTGGGGCTACATGCTGCAGGACGCGTTCGCGTCCCAGGCCCTGTCGCGCGGCCACTTCAACTGGTTCATCCCGCCCGGCCTGTGCATCGTCCTCGTCGTCGTCGCCGGCTTCTTCATCAGCCGCGGCTACGAAGAGATCTTCTTCCCCAAATTGAGAGACTAAGAGCGTGGCGCTGCTGTCGATCCGCGATCTGCGCGTCCACTACCGCACGCCGCGCGGCGTCACGCGCGCGGTCGACGGCGCGAGCTTCGAGGTGCCGGAGGGGCAGATCGTCGGACTGGTCGGCGAATCCGGCTGCGGCAAGACCACGGCCGCGCGTGCGATCACCGGCGTCATGCCCGCCAATGCGCGCTTCGCCGGCGGCAGCATCGCCTATCGCGGCGAGGACCTGCTGACGGCGCCCGATCGGCGCGTCAAGGAGCTGCGCTGGCGCGACATCGCCTTCATACCACAGAGCGCGATGAACTCGCTCGACCCGGTCTATCGCGTCGGCGCCCAGCTGCGCGAGGTGCTGATCGAGCGCGGCGGCATGGACCGAGCGCGCGCGACCACGCGCGCGGCCGAACTCTTCGACATGGTCGGGCTCGACCAGGGGCGGCTCGACGACTACCCGCACCAGTTCTCGGGCGGCATGCGCCAGCGCGCCGCGATTGCGCTGGCTCTCGCGCTCAACCCGAGCCTGGTCATCGCCGACGAGCCGGTGACGGCGCTCGACGTCATCGTGCAGCGCCAGGTGCTCGACACGATCAAGTCGCTGCAGCGCCGCTTCAATCTGTCGGTCATCCTGGTCACCCACGACATCAGCGTGGTCGCCTATGTCGCCGACCAGGTCGTGGTCATGTATGCCGGCCACGTCATCGAGCAGGGCCCGGCGCGCGCCGTGCTGGCCGAGCCCAATCATCCCTATACGATGGGCCTCTACAACGCCTTTCCCGATCTGACCTCGGCGGTCTCGAGCCTGGTGCCGATCGAGGGCAGCCCGCCCGACCTGTCACAGGAGCTGACCGGCTGCCGTTTCGCGCCGCGCTGTCCCTTCGTGATCGAGCCATGCCGGTCGGGCGCGATTCCCGATCAGGGAAACGACGGGCGCAGTGCCGCCTGTTTGCGCGCAGCCGAGGCCGTCGAGCTGCGCCGCCTTGCCCGCGTACCGAGCACATGGCTGCACTCCTAGAAGCCGACGATGTCGTCAAGCACTTCCCGGTCAAGCGCTCGCTCGGCGAGATCGCGACCGGGCGGCACCCGGCGGTGCACGCCGTCGACGGCATCAGCTTCGCCATCGAATCGGGCGAAAGCGTCGGATTGCTGGGCGAATCAGGCTGCGGCAAGACCACGACCGGCCGGCTGCTGCTGCGCCTGGCCGTACCCACCGCTGGCACGATCCGTTTCGACGGGCAGGACATCGGCACGCTCGCGGGTGACGACCTCGCGACGTTCCGGCGGCGCGCCCAGCTCGTCTTCCAGAATCCATTCGAGGCGCTCAACCCGCGCTTCACGGTGCTGCGCGCCATCGCCGAGCCGCTGGTCAATGCCGGCGTACCGCGTGCCGACCACCAGGCGCGCGTCGTCGAGGCGATGCGCCGCGTCAACCTTGCCGATGTCGACCAGCACCTCGACAAGTATCCGCACCAGATGTCGGGCGGTCAGCTCCAGCGCGTCGTGCTGGCGCGCGCCCTGGTGCTCGAGCCGATCTTCCTGGTCGCCGACGAGCCGGTCTCGATGCTCGATGTCAGCGTGCGCGCCGGCATCCTCAATCTGATGCGCGACGTGCGACAGGCCATGGGGCTGACCGCTGTCTACATCTCGCACGACCTCGCGCTCGTGCGTTACGTGTGCGACCGCACGCTGGTCATGTATCTCGGCAAGGTGGTCGAGGACGGGCCGACCGAAGAGGTCATACGCCTCCCGCAACACCCGTACACACAGGCGCTGGTCAAGGCCGTGCCCGTGCCCCATGTCGACCAGTCGCACGAGCCGTTGCCGATCAAAGGGAACGTGCCCGACGCCAAGAACCCGCCGTCGGGCTGCCGCTTCCGCGACCGCTGCCCGCATGCCATGGCGCGCTGCGCCAGCGAGGAGCCGCCTCTCCGCGAGGTGGCGCCGAGACGGCGCGTTGCCTGCCACCTGCTTGCGGCGTGAGGTTCGGTCGTGCTCAGAATTGGGAACGTCACCTGCTGCCGTAGTCGCTTCCCGTCACCCCGACCCTTTGAACCGCGAAGCGGTTCAAACCCCCAAGGAGAGGGTCTCTAATCCCTCTCCCTAGGGGAGAGGGTCGGGTGAGGGGCAGCGTTAGACGACATGAGTGATACAAATCCAGTGTTACAGGAGCCCTGAAGATGCCCGACCATATCAGCCGCATGCTCGACGACGTTTCGGCCGCCGCGCCGTGGGAGCTGGTCGAGACCTTCGCGCGCTTTCCGCGCTGGCAGGCGAACGACGTCAACCGCTCCTGCGACATGCTGGTCGAGCGCCTGACCAAGCATGGCGTGCCGGTCACCGTGCACGAGCCCGAGCTGCACCTGTCGGTGCCCCATGAGGCCTCGGTCACGATCGACGGCAAGGTGCATCGCGCCAAGCCGCCCGCCTACGGCAAGAGCGTGCCCGGCGGCGTCGAGGGCGAAATCGTCTACATTCCCGGCAAGATCTCCAAGAGCATTTCCACACTGATGCAGAAGAACGCCGACGCGGGCGCGATCACACCCGAGCGGGTCGGCGGCAAGTTCGCGGTCTCCGAGGGCTTCGCCTTTCCGCAGAAGATGCACGAGCTGGAGCAGGCCGGGTGCGCCGGCATCATCGCGGTCAATCCCGGCGAGGACATCCATTGGGGCATCTGCACCTCGATCTGGGGCACACCCGATCTCGACGATCTGCCGCGCAAGCCCAAGATACCCGTGATTGCCGTCAACAACCCGACCGGCAGGAAGCTCATCGAGCTCGCCGGTACGGGCAAGAAGGTCACGATCAAGAGCCGCCTCGAGGAGGGCTGGTTCAGGCAGAAGCTCCCCGTGGTCGACATCAAGGGCAAGGAGGAGCCGGAGAAATTCGTGCTGCTGCACGGCCACTACGATTCCTGGGATGTCGGCGTCGGCGACAATGCGACCGGCAACGCGACCTTGCTCGAGATCGCGCGCGTGCTGTGGAAGCACCGCGGCACCCTCAAGCGCAGTGTGCGCGTCGCCTGGTGGCCCGGCCATTCGACCGGGCGCTACGCCGGCAGCACCTGGTTCGCCGACGCCTTCGCCATCGATCTCGACGAGAATTGCGTGCTGCAGGTCAATTGCGACTCGCCGGGCTGCCGCTGGGCGACCGAGTTCAAGGACATCTCCTGGATGTCCGAGGCCGAGGGCTTCGCCCAGAAGGTCATCAAGGAGGTGACCGGCCAGCCCTCCCATGGCGAGCGGCCGCATCGGGCCGGCGACTACTCGTTCAACAACATCGGCATCTCCAGCGCCTTCATGCTGAGCTCGACCATGCCCGACGCGCTGCGCGAGCAGAAGGGCTATTACGCGGTCGGCGGCTGCGGCGGCAACATCGCGTGGCATACCGAGAACGACACGATCGAGATCGCCGACAAGGACATCATGGTGCGCGACATCAAGGTCTATCTCGCGACCGTGGCCGGTGCCGCCGATGCCGAGATCCTGCCGCTCGACTGGCGCGCGACCGCGCGCGAATTCCAGGGCACGATCGACAAGTACCAGAAGGCGGCCGGCAACCATTTCGATCTCGGGCCGGCGAAGCGGGCCGCCGAGGCGCTGGCCGCGACGCTGGAGGAGTTCTACGGCGCTGTCGCGCGCGGCAAGGTCGGGGCGAAGCGTGCCAACAATGCGATCGCGCGACTGGCGCGCACGCTGGTGCCGATCAACTTCACGCGCGAGGCGCGCTTCCGCCACGATCCGGCGACGCCGGTGCCGCCGCTGCCGACACTGGCAACCGCGACCGAGCTCGCGCAGCACACCGGCAGCACGCGCGGCTTCGCCTTGACCCAGCTCACGCGCGGGCAGAACCGCTTCGTCGCCGCCTGTCGCGAGGCCGAGCGCGAGGTGCGCGCGGCGATGTAGTTTTGTCTTCCTCCCATGCGCGCAGCGCGGGGGAGGATCGGGGTAGGGGCCCGAAGCGGCAAGCGCCACCCGCAAGGGCCCCTACCCCGACCCTCCCCCGCCTTCGGCGAGGGAGGGAGTTCATCGCTGGCAGATTGTCATGACCAACCCCACTCCCTCCACAAGCTGCGACCCGGTCACCCTCGAGATCGTCAAGGGCGCCTTGCGCTCGATGCAGGCGGAGATGGAGGCGGTGCTCGGGCGCACGGCCATGTCGGCCTTCATCAAGGAGAAGAAGGACTTCTTCGTCGCGCTGTTCGATGCCGAAGGCAAGCTCGTGCTGGGATCGAGCCTGCCGGCCTTCGGCGACATCATGACGCCGATCTTCAAGCGCTTTGCGCCCGACACGATGCAGCCAGGCGACCTCTACTGGTACAACGACTGCTACGGCTCGGACGGTGCGGTGTCGCACTCGCCCGACCAGGTTTTCGCGGCACCGGTTTTCGCCGAGGGCCGGCTCTCGGCCTTCTCGCAGTCCTGGGCGCATTTCAACGACATCGGCGGCATGCGGCCGGGATCTCTGTCGCCCGACGCGACCGACATCTTCCAGGAAGGCATCATCATTCCGCCGATCCGGCTGATGCGCGGCGGCAGATGGAATGACGAGGCGCTGCGCATCTTCCTGCGCAATTCGCGCTTCCCCGACCAGTCCAAGGGCGACGTGCGCGCGTCGGTCGCCGCGGTGCGGCTCGGCGAGCGGCGCATGATCGAGCTGTTCGAGCGATTCGGGCGTGTCCGCGTGCTTGATGCCCTCGCGCAGTCGATGGACGAGACCTGCCGCTTCGTGCGCACACGTCTCGCCACGACCTTCAAGCCTGGTACCTACCGCTTCACCGAGCTGCTCGACACCGACGGACACGGCAATGGCCCGTTCCGCATCCGTCTCAAGCTCGATGCGATGGCCGACCGCCTGGTGCTCGACGCACGCGAGACCGACGACCAGGCGCGCGGTCCGGTCAACTTCATCATGAACGCCGACGTGCCGAAGATGATGCTGGGGCAGTATTTGCTGTCGGACAATCCGGGCGTGCTGACCAACCATGGCGCACTCCAGGCGCTCGACGAGGTGCTGACGAGGCCGGGCAGCCTGCTCAAGCCGAACTTTCCCGCTCCCCTCGGCCAGCGCGGCATCACGCTGATCCGCGTGCTGACCGCCTGCCAGGGCCTGGTCAATGTCGCGACCGGCGGAAACGGCATGGCATCAAGTGCGGTCTATGTCATCTATTACCTGCGCGGGCGCGACCCGCGCACCGACGACACCTTCCTGCTGACCGACGGGATCGCAGTCGGCTATGGCGCGCGATCCTTCGCCGACGGCATCGACGCGGTCTACCTCGTCGCCAACGAGAACTACCCGGCCGAATTCCTCGACATGGAGTACCCGGTACGGCTCAGGCGCTACGGCATTTTCCGAGACTCAGGCGGGCCCGGACGCTGGCGCGGCGGCTGCGGCGTGGTGCGCGAGCTCGAAGTGCTGGCCAAGGAGACCATGCTGTCGAACCGGATCGACGGCGTCGACAATCCGCCCTGGGGTGTCAATGGCGGCCGCGCCGGCAGGCCGGGCCGTTGCGTGCTCAATCCGGACACGCCGCAGGAGCGCGTGCTGCCGCCGCTCGCCGATGGCACCATCGTGCGCGCGGGCGACGTGATCCGCCTCGAGACTGGCGGCGGCGGCGGCTGGGGCCATCCCTTCGACCGCGAGGCGGAACTGGTGCGCGCCGATGTGCTGGGCGGCTTCGTCAGCCCTGAGAGCGCGCGGGAAGACTATGGCGTGGTGCTCGTTGGCGAGGAATGTGAGATCGACGAGACGGCGACGGCGAAGCTGCGTGCCAAGCGACCGCCGACCAAGGCATTTCACCGTCACGACTATCACGACGTGTTGACATGACTCGCTTCATCCAGCGCTTCCCCTCACCCGGCGCGCTATCGCGCGCCACCCTCTCCCCCAAGGAGAGGGTTCATTGGCGCACTCCATCAACCCCTCTCCTTGGGGGAGAGGGGTGGCGCGAAGCGCCGGGCGAGGGGAAGCGTTCAAAGCAGCAGGTCATGTTGCCAGGGATGCGCATACGATGACCACCTGCGATCCCATCACGCTCGAGATCATCAAGGGCACGCTGCGCGCGGCACAGCTCGAGATGGAGGCGCTGCTCGAGCGCACGGCCATGTCGCCGGTGATCCGCGAGAAGAAGGATTTCTTCGCCGGCTATTTCGACGCCCAGGGCCAGCTCATCACCGGCACCAACCTGCCGTTGTTCGGCCACATCATCCAGCCGATCCTCGACCAGTATCCGTCGCAGACCATGCAGTCCGGCGACATCTACTGGTACAACGACTGCTACGCGTCCAACGGCGGCGTCTCGCACTCGCCCGACCAGGTGTTCGCCGCACCCGTCTTCGTCCGGGGCCAGCTGGTCGGCTTCGCGCAGTCCTGGGCGCACTTCCACGACATTGGCGGCGCCTGGCCGGGATCCATGTCGCCGACCGCGACCGACATCTTCCAGGAGGGCATCATCATCCCGCCGGTCCGGCTCTACCAGGAGGGCGAGCTCAACGAGGACGTGTTCCGCATCTTCCTCGGCAACACGCGGTTCCCCGAGCAGATGCAGGGTGACGTGCGGGCGCTGACCGCGGCGGTGCGTCTCGGCGAGCGGCGCTTCGTCGAGATGTTCGAGCGCTTCGGCCTCGACACCGTGCTCGATGGCTTCCGCGGCCTCAACCGGCAGACCCGCGACGGCGTGGTGCGCCAGCTCCGCGCGACCTTCAAGCCCGGCTCCTACGCCTTCGCCGACGCGGTCGACGGCGACGGGCTCGGCAACGGACCCTTCACGATCCGCATGCGGCTCGACGTTACGGCCGATCGAATCGCGATCGATGCCACGGCGACCGACGACCAGGCGCCCGGCCCTGTCAACTTCCTGATGAACCCCGCCGTGCCGCGCATGGTCTTCGGCATCTACGCCATGGCGACCGACCCGACCTTGCTGATCAACGAGGGCGCCATGCACGCCGTCGACGAGGTCAAGCTGCGGCCGGGCAGTCTCTTGCAGCCGCGCTTCCCCGCTCCCCTCAACCAGCGCGGCCTCACCATGATCCGCACGCAGAATGTCTGCGCCGGCCTGCTCAACGTGGCGAGCGGCGGCCAGGCCGTCGCAGCGAGCAACGCCTATTCGATTCACTTCTTCCGCGGCACCAACCCCGACGGGATGCCATTCCACATGTCGGACGGTGTCGGCGTCGGCCACGGCGCGCGGCCTTACGCCGACGGGCATGACGCCGTCTACTACGTGGCGCAGGAGAACAATCCCGCCGAGTTCGTCGACATCGAATTCCCGATGCGTCTGCTCGGCTACGGCATTCATCGGGATTCGGGCGGACCCGGACGCTGGCGCGGCGGCTGCGGCACGGTTCGTACCATCCAATGGATGGGCGAGGATGCGGTGATGGCCGCGCGCTATGACGGCGTCGCCAACCCGCCATGGGGCGTCAATGGCGGGCGCTCGGCCCGGCCCGGCCGTGCTTGTATCAATCCCGGCACAAAGCACGAGCGCGAGGTCAAGTCGCTGGAAGACGGCGCACCGGTCAAGCGTGGCGACATCATCCGCTTCGAGACCGGCGGCGGCGGCGGCTGGGGCCATCCCTTCGACCGCGAATCCGCTCGCGTCCTCGACGACGTGCTGGGCGACTATGTCAGCATCGAGGCGGCGCGCGCCGACTACGGCGTGGTGATCGACGAAAAGGGGCCGAGGGTCGACGAGGCTGCGACCGCGAAGCTGCGCCGCGACCACCGGCCACCGGCCAAGCTGTTCCACCGGCGCAAATATGTGGATGAGATGGTGTGAGTCACCTCATGACAGAACTTCCATCGGAAAGTCCTCGTCCTGAGCCTGCCGAAGGACGAGGGCCTCGCCGCACGCCTGATGACCACCAAGATGCGCCATGCCACCGAGCCGCGGCCTCCTTCGTACCAGGGCGAACCGGGCTTCGCCCGAGGCTCAGGATGAGGCCGTCATGAGCGAGGAGTCCGCCGTCGCCATCGACATCGGCGGCACCTTCACGGACATCGTGCTGTTCGATCGTCGGCGCGGACGCATTCACAATGCCAAGGTGCCGACCACGCCGGCCGATCCATCGGCCGGCTTCATGGCCGGCATCGACGCGGCTCTCGGCGCCGGCGGATTGCCGGCGAGCTCGATCCGGCAGGTGCTGCACGGCACGACGGTCGCGACCAATCTGATCCTGGAAAGCAAGGGTGTCGCCGCGGCGCTGCTGACCACGGCGGGATTCAAGCATGTGCTCGAGATCGGCCGGCACGACATCCCGCGCAAGGCCAACATGTATTCCTGGGTCAAGCCGAAGCGGCCGGTGCCGCCCCAACGCGTGTTCGAGATCGCCGGACGGCTCGATCCGGCGGGCAACGAGATCGAGAAGCTTGACGAGGCGGCCGTGCGCGACGCAGCGCGGCGCATCCGCGCACTCGGCGTCAACGCGGTCGCGATCTGTTTCCTCCACTCCTATGCCGATGCGCGACACGAGCGCCGGGCGTGCGAGCTCGTGCTCGCCGAACATCCGCAGGCGCTGGTCTCGATCTCGTCCGAAGTGCTGCCCGTGTTCCGCGAATACGAGCGGAGCATGGTGACGATCCTCAACGTCTACGTCATGCCCGCCGTGTCGTCCTATGTCGCGAAGCTGGAGGAGCGATTGCAGGCGCGGAACGTCGCCGCGCCGCTGCTGATGATGAAGTCGAGCGGCGGTGTCACCGGCGCCGCGACGATCCGGCGCGAACCGGTGCAGACCGCGCTCTCGGGCCCGGCGGCCGGCGTGGTCGGCGCCATGTTCGTCGGCGAGGCGTCCGGCCACGGCAATCTGATCTCGATCGACATCGGCGGCACATCGGCCGACATCTGCCTGATCCGCGCGGGCGATCCGGGCGTCACGGTCGAGGGCCGCGTCGGCGACTGGCCGATGCCGCTGCCTATGATCGACATCAACACGATCGGTGCCGGCGGCGGTTCGATCGCCGCGCTGGCGCCGTCGGGCGGACTGACGGTCGGCCCGCGCAGCGCTGGCGCCATTCCCGGCCCCGTCGCCTATGGCCGCGGCGGCACGGAGCCGACCGTGACCGACGCGCACTTAGCGCTCGGTCATCTGACACCTTACCTGCTCAACGGCTCCATGAAGCTCGACCGCCCCGCGGCCGTCGCTGCGATCGAGCAGAAAATCGGCCGGCCGCTAGGCCTCGACACCATGGCGGCGGCACGCGGCATCCTCAGCGTCGTCGACAACAACATGGTCGGCGCGATCCGCGTCGTTTCGGTCGAACGCGGCCATGACCCGCGCGATTTCGCTCTCGTGCCGTTCGGCGGCGCTGGACCGCTGCATGGCGGAGCGCTCGCGCGCCTGCTCGGCATCCGCACCATCATCGTGCCGCCGGCGCCGGGCGTGCTGTCCGCCCTCGGTCTGCTGGTCGCACAGCTCAAATCAGACTACTCGCGCACCTGCCTGCAGCGGCCGCTGGATTACGACCTGATGCGCATCGGCCGCGTCTTCGCGGAGATGGAAGAAGAGGCAGTCCAATGGCTCGTGCGCGAAGGCGTGCCGCCGGAAGGCCGGGTCCTGCTGCGCCAGGCGAGCCTGCGCTACATCCACCAGGGTTTCGAGCTGGCGGTGCCGTGGCCGGATGGCGGCGTGACGCGAGACGCTCTCGATCGATGCATGGCCGCCTTCCATCGCCGCCACGAGCAGCTCTACACCTTTGCCCAGGAGGATACGCCGGTCGAGATCGTCAATCTGCGCCTGACCGCCATCGGTCGGCTCGAGCGTCCGACGCTGCCGAGGATCGCCGCCGGCCGCGGCCTCGACGGCGCACGCATCGGCGAGCAGAGAGTCGAGAGTGCATCGGGTGTCGCGCCTTGGCCCATCTATGATCGCGACCGGCTGGGCGCCGACACGGATCTGCGCGGGCCCGCGATCGTGCAGCAGCTCGACGCCACCACGCTCGTGCTGCCAGGACAGCGCGGACACGTCGACGATCACGGCATTCTGATCGTCACGGAAGAGAACTAGTGGTCCGAGCCAAACACTTGGGTTTCATACGCCTCATGGTGAGCCTGTCGAGCCATGAGGCCGCCTCCGTGTCTCAGCCGGTTTCAGGCAAGCGTCTTTGGAGCGGCAAGGGCCTCGTGGTTCGACAGGCTCACCACGAGGCTACTCTTCAGTTTGGGACTCGTTTGTAAGAACCAAACCACCAGCTTTTTGGATCGCTGAGGCGATTCAATCTGAAGCGATCACGTCCTAGGCCCAGCCGATCAACTTCTGCCAGGCGCGGCGGCGCTCCTCACGCAGCTTGGCGGCGCGACGCTGTCCACGCGTCCAAGCCGCGCGTCGGACAGAATCGCGCGGCTGCAATGGCTGGCCCCGCAGCGCCACCTCGCGGCGCTGCGGCAGAGGTGCATATGAAATCGCCAGGATCACGCGTCTTGACCCGCGTGGGTGCGCGCCTTTCGGTCGAGCCAAGCTCGATCCGCCGGGTCCCAGACAGGTGTCATGAGCCCTGTCCGGGCACGAAGAGGCAGCGCACGGGCCGATTGCCCGGACGGCACCACCACAGCGTTATGCCGTCATTGCTGGGATAGAGGCCACGCTCGCCCCAGGTGAAGACCTGCCCCGTCTCGATCACTTGCCAGCCGCCCGGCACCGGTACGGCAGCACCGGCGGGCGCCACGCCGCAATCGTGGATGTTGCAGCAATGGGCACCGTTCTGCGCGAGATACTTCGGATCCTTCATGATCCACTCAGCATCTCCATGGGCCCACGCCGACCACGGAAAGCAGGACAGTGCAGCGACCAACAGGAGCTTGCGGGTCATGTTATTCACCTCTGCATTGGAAAAGTCGCATGCTCAATGCGGCCTTTGCGTTTTCGGTTCCCCCGGAACTGGGGCATGGGAAGTAGGAAATGCGAGGCAAATTTGTGTCGCTCCGCGAAGGGGCCAGTCCTCGGGTCAACGGCTCTTCTTCTTGCGCTTCCGGGACTGCCCCGACTCGGACATGGCGATGGCGATCGCCTGCTTGCGGCTCTTCACCTTCTTTCCAGATCCGCTCTTCAAGGTGCCGCGCTTGTGATCGCGCATGACTCTCGTGGTCTTTGCCTTTTGTCGCGAAGATGCCATCTGCGGACTCCATTGAATGCAGTTTGACAATGAAATCGCCCAGCCGGCGAAATCGTTCCAGCCATTCCCGGGCGCGACCGGAGCGCGCCCCGTGCTCGGCAAAGACGCACACGACAAAGGCATGCGCCCGACCGGGTTATTGATGGAAAAGAGGGCGCCGCGCGCGCCTCACCAGCGCACGCGGCGCAGTTCGCCGGGAGCCGGTCATCGGCTGGAGGGGGATGCAATAACCGGGTTGCAGCGCGAGAGTACGTACGCTCATCGGCCCGAAGATTCGGGCAAGATTTCCTGCGTCCGATATGTTGCGGCCGACGCTAGCGGACGACCAGGTCGTTCCTGACCTCGCGGACACCTTGGACATTGCGCGCCAGTTGGGCCGCCTTCTCCTTCTTGATCGGAGAATCGACAAAGCCGCTCAGTTGCACCGTGCCTTGCATGGTTTCGACGCTGATCTGGGTGGAGCTGAGCGTGGGCTCCTGGAAGATCTGGCTCTTGACCTTGGTCGTGATGGCGGTGTCATCGACGTATTGCGCTGCCGTCTCTCGGCCCTGGATCGCATCGCAGCCGGCGATCGAGGCAGCCAGCGCGGACATGGCTAGAAACCTGATGAGCACGTCTCTCGTGGGCATGTTGGGGACCTCTCATGGCAACGCACGGTCCGTTGGAACGCGCGCATGGAACCGGCGATCAACGGTTGCCTGGCCCATTGGTTCCCCGAGCTTGCAACCGGCTGTCGGAGGCGTCGTGCGGCCGGGACTTCGCCGGCGGAACCTCGACGATTGGGCCCCGTTGGCCTGGACATGGCTCGCCATGCATCTTCCCCACGCCACAACCGCCCGAAGCGTCGCGGTGCAGGCAAGGCGTGCGCACGCCGCCCCGGCCCGGCCGCGCGCGCGCGCGAGGCTCATCCGCAGGTCGGATCGCTCAAGCGCTATCACGCCAAGCGCGACGTCTCAATTACGGCCGAGCCACGCGGCCGCAAGTCGGCACGCGGCGGCTTTCGCTACCTGATCCAGAAGCATGATGCGCGCCGGCCGCACTACGATTTTCGCCTGCAGCTGGGTGGCGTCTTGAAAAGCTGGGCAGTGACGCGCGGCCCCAGCCTCGACCCTGCCGACCGGCGACTGGCCGTCCATGTGGAAGATCATCCGCTCGGCTATGGTGACTTCGAGGGCACCATTCCCAAGCCGCAGTATGGCGGCGGCACAGTCATGCTGTGGGACACCGGCACCTGGGAACCGCTCGACGATCCCGAGCGCATGTACAAGTCAGGACGGCTGAAATTTCGCATCAAAGGCAAGAAGCTGCACGGCGAGTGGCATCTCGTTCGCATGGGCCGGTCCCGGCACGCTGCCGCCGATTCGCGAGCTGACAACTGGCTGCTGATCAAGAGTCGCGACGAGTTCGCACGGCCGGGCGACGGCGATCGCATCCTCGACGAAGGATTGAGCGTCAAGACAGGCCGCACCATGACGACCATCGCATTGGAGGACGGCGCACCATCGGATGCCCACCATGATGCTCCCCAGCGCCCCAAGGCCGAGCGCGCGGCGCCGACCCGCCAGACTGCCGCGACCAAAACAGGCAAGCCGATGCCGATGCCGGGTTTCGTCGCGCCGCAGCTGGCAACCCGGGTGGATCATCCCCCCGAGGACCAAGGGTGGGTCCACGAGCTCAAATACGACGGATACCGAATCGAAGCGCGCCTGGAAGGCGGCGCGGTGCGGCTGCTGACGCGCAATGGGCTGGATTGGACGGCGCGCTTTCCCACGCTCGCCGCCGCGATCGGAGAGCTACGCGTGAAATCGGCGCTGATCGACGGCGAGATTGTCGCGCTCGATCAGCGCAACCACTCGGACTTCGCGCTCCTGCAGCAACTCTTCTCGGAACGTCGCGACGACGGACTTGCCTACATCGCATTCGACCTGCTCTTCCTCGACGGCAGGGATCTCCGATCCCTGCCGCTCATCGAGCGCAAGAAGTTGCTGGCACGGTTGGTGCCGAAAGGAAGCTCCCGGCTGCGCTACAGCGATCACATCGCCGGCGGCGGCGCCAAGATCTACCGTCATGCCTGCGGTCTCGCCCTCGAGGGCATTGTGTCCAAGCGCGGCGCAGATCCGTACGTGTCTGGCCGCGGACCGGGCTGGCTCAAGTCAAAATGCCGCGAGCGGCAGGAATTCGTCATTGGAGGGTACACCCCGCGCAGCGACGACGATCAGAGCATCGGTTCGCTCCTGCTCGGCTACTGGCAGGACGAGAAGTTCATCTATGCCGGTCGGATCGGAACGGGCTTGTCCCATGGGGAGGCGCGGAATCTGCGCCGGCAGCTCGACCGGCTCGGTCGTCCGGCCGCGAACTTCGCGGCCTTGCCGACCGCGGTCGGCCGCAATGCGACGCTCGTCGAGCCGCGGCTAGTCTGTGAAATCGAGTTCGCGACCTGGACGCGCGGCGGCTTGATACGGCAGGGCTCTTTCATTGCGCTCCGGGCCGACAAGGACCCGAGCACCGTTGGGCGGGAGCGCGTCGAACCAGTCAAAACAGTCGGGCACACCGACGGCAGCGACAACCGCCTGGTCGAGATTGCCGGCATCCGCCTGACCCACCCCGACCGCGTCCTCTATGAGGAGCAAGGCATCACCAAACGGCAGCTTGCCGAATACTACGCGTCGATCGCCGAGCGGATTCTGCCTCATGTTGCCGATCGGCCCCTGTCGATCGTGCGTTGCCCATCCGGCATGCGCCAGGAATGCTTCTACCAGAAGCACGTCTCGCGCGGCATGCCGGCGGCCGTCAAGCCGGTGCGGGTCAAGGATTCCAGCGGCTGGGCCGAATACGTGTCGATTTCCGACGTGGCGGGATTGGCCGCGCTGGTCCAGTTCGGCGTACTCGAGATTCACCCGTGGTCGGCGCGAAGCGTTGACATCGAAAGCACGGACCGGCTGATCTTCGACCTCGACCCCGGCCCTGGCGTGACCTGGGCCCGGCTGATCGAGGCTGCGCTCGAGGTGAAGCATCGACTCGAAGCCGTGAAGCTGGCCTCGTTCGTCAAGACGACGGGCGGTAAGGGGCTCCACGTCGTCGTGCCGCTGCGCCCGTCGGTCGGATGGGATCTGGCAAAGCAGTTCAGCCACGCCGTGGCGCTGGCCATGGCCACGAGCGCTCCGGCCCATTATGTCGCCAAATCCACCAAGTCAGCGCGCGGCAATCGGATCTTCGTCGACTATCTGCGCAACCAACGCGGCGCCACAGCAGTTGCACCCTACTCTACCCGCGCGCGCCCGGCGGCACCGGTCTCGATGCCGCTCGAATGGTCCGAACTGTCGGTCAAGCTCAAACCAGAGCGCTTCGGCATCGAGAACGCCGGACAGCGCCCGGCAGACGCCTGGGCCGGCTTCTTCGAGCAGCGCCAGACGATCGATCGCGGCACGCTCAAGCGGCTCGCCGCATCGGCGTGACGCGCCGCGGATCCCCTGCTTTTGCTGCAGCAGTTCAGTACCGTAACGTTGCGGCGGCCAGCGCTCCTCGGGGCGGCCGCTCGCGCGGCACGGCATAGGCGGGACCGCCATTGGCGATCGTGCGCACCGCGGCGAGATTGAGCAGATCTTCGTCCCAACCGATCAGCGAGCCGTGCGCGGCGATCGAACCATCATCAGGATCAAAGGTGCCCCACAGCGCGGCATCCGCGGCCACCAGCGCAGCGTCGACCCGGCCGAAATGGGCGGCAGCGACGACCTCCTCGGGCTTGGTTGCGGCGGCCGCATCACCGCTACCCAGTCGGGCAGCGATACGTTCGAGCAGGCGTGCCACCGGCTGGTCGAAGCTCGGTTGCATGACCGCGACCGAGCGGCGGTGAATCTCCTCATCGGTGAGACCGTGAGGATTGGCTGAAATCATCTCGCCGACGAGATTGCGCAGATGACCGCGCTGACGCAGATGGCCGCCAACCTGCGGTTCGGCGAACAGGAGCACGGGCGCGCTTTCCTGGGCCAGGTGCTTGCTGAGCACCCCCTCGAGCCGGGTCAGATGCTCGACCAGCTGGATCTTGTGAAGGTCGTCGGGCGAGTCGAAACCCCGCGAGGTCGGTACGGCGGCAGGACCGCGGCTGCGCGATCGGGCAACCGGGGTATGCGGTGCCGCCTGGTCGATCTCGGTCTCGGCCATGACCTCTTCGACCGAGCGTGGCAAATCCGGCGGGGTCTTGTCGTGGACCTCGTATCGGCTCGCCACGAACAGACGGGCCGACGTGCTGCTCAATGCGAGAATGTAGAATCGCATATCGGCCGCGAAGAGTTCGATCAGTGGCTTGATATGGAAATGGCTGGCGACCACCGCCAAGTCGCCAACCGCGACGGGCAGCGCCACGATTTCCGTCCGGTCCGGGGCCGCGAAGAGAGCCACGGCAGGTTCGCGATGCTCGATCAGTTGGTCCGAAGCCGCAAAGCTTTCGAGCGGCGCCAGCAGCGCCGCCGCCTGCGGACGGTCGACTTGGCGCTCCATGAGTCTGCCCCGTGCTTCCTCGATCAGACGGGCAAGACGGATCCGCGAATGGCGCATGTCGCGCTCTTGCGGCGCCAGATCGGCATAGAGGGAGACGACGTTATCAGCCTCCCCCGTGAAGGCGCGAAGGTCGACAGACATTAGTGAGCCCGACGGTCGGGAGCGATCGACGGCATTCCGGAGGATGCCGCGCGCGAGGATTCCGCGAGCGGCTCAGCGATCACCACTCCCGGCCTCGCCTTGTCGTCGACGACTTCCTCCAGCGCCGGCCGGACGTGGTAGAGCTTCTCGTCATGGAGACCGGGGCGCGGGGTCGGCGACTCGTTGCCGACCTGCGGCGTCGGCTCGCCCTCTTGCTCGAGCACCCATCGTTCGGCGAGCATCCGCGCCTGCGCCGGTGTGGGTGCTACGACGACGACCCGGGCCCAGATCTTGCGGCCTTGCCACCAGCTGTCGCTCGGCGCCGCCGCCGGCTCGATCAGCCAAGCTTTCATCGTTTCGTGCCGATCCACGACCTTCTCCATGACGGCCACCTCCGGGCCCAGCTCCCAAAGAGCAGAACGCCCCTGCGCAGCGTGAGGTTCCCCGGCCGTCCGCTGCGCGCCACAGCTTGAAACGCGGTGAGGTTGCCAAGCCGGTTCAACCGGTTGCCGACGGTCCCTGTGTCGAAGTCGTGTCATCTCCTCGGCGGGCGGAACCGACGCCGGACGCCGCCGTTGGCCGGGCGCTGGACAGTCAGGAGCGTCCCCGTGAACCGGCAGACTTCGTCGATCCTCCCCGTCGATGCGTCCCAGGTGTCCGGCCGCAGGACGCGACCGGTCGACGTGGAGCGCGACCTGCGTCCGGCGACATCTGCCGAGGCACGCAAGGCCTCTGCGCGGCTGCAGCGTCCGCCGCGCGAGAGCGACGACGACGATCACGGATATCACATCCGCTACTACGGCAACGACAGCTGACGCGTTCGGCACGCTCCGGCCAGCGACATGCAGATCTCAGAGCACGTCCTCGATCCGCAGCGGTAGCTTGCGGATGCGCCGCCCCGTCGCGTGGTAGAGCGCGTTGCCGAGCGCTGCTGCGGTGCCGACATTGGCCAATTCGCCCAGACCCTTGATGCCCAGCGGATTGACCAGGCGATCCTCCTCCGACACCAGGATCGCCTGGACGTCGGGCACATCGGCATTCACGGGGATGAGATACTCGGCAAGATCGGTGTTGACGTAACGCGCGACGCGCCGGTCGAGCTCGGTCTGCTCGTGCAGAGCCGAGGCAATGCCCCAGATCATGCCGCCGACATATTGGCTGTGCGCCGTGCGCGGGTTGACGATACGGCCGGCCGCAAAGGCCCCGACGATCCGCGGCACGCGCAACTCGCCGGTGTAGACATTCACGCGCAATTCGACCAGCTCGGCGCCAAAAGCCGCGGCGATCCTGTCTTCCATGGCGCCGCCGGTCAGCGCTGCCGAACCGAGATGAAGCTTCTTCAGTGCGTCGGGCTCCATGCCATGGGGCAGCCAGTGGGCGTACTCCTCGATCATGGGCGCGCCCAGCATGTCGAATGCGTCCGCGAGCGAAACCTTGGCGCCATCCTCACCCGCGATGTGACGGTCGACGAAGTTCACGCTGGACGGTTTGCGGCCGCGCAGCGGCCCGCGGTCTGCGCGCATGGCTGCGCGCACCAGCCTGCGGCGAATCCCGTCGCATGCCTTGGCCACGACATTGCAGCAGCTCGCCGTCGTGTTCGATCCGCCGGCGACCGGCGCGGCCGGCAGTGCACTGTCCCCCAGTAGCACCTCGACCGCGGCGACAGGCAGGCCAAGTCGCTCCGCTGCCGTTTGGGCGATTGCCGTATAGGCCCCGGTGCCGAGGTCGTGCGCGGCGATCTCTACGCGCGTTGCGCCGTTGCGTGCCAGGCGGACCCGTGCTGTCGCCGCACCCATGAAGGTCGGGTAGACCGCGGTGGCACAGCCCCAGCCGACCAGCCAGTCGCCGTCGCGCATGGATCCCGGCGGCAAGTTGCGCCGCCTCCACCCGAAGGCGCGGGAGGCTTCGTCGTAGCACGCCATGAGCGATCGGCTGGTATAGGGTGCGCCCGTGATCGGATCGTTCCGAGTGTCATTGATGCGGCGCAGCTCGATCGGATCCATGTCGAGCGCCTCGGCTAATTCGTCGAGCGCAGTCTCGAGCGCAAAGACATAGGGGACCTCAGGCGGCGATCGCATGAAGCCGGGAGTGGCGCGGTCGGTGCGCACCACGTTCACCCGCGTCGACACATTGGGCACATCATAGATATGCGCGGTCGTCTCGGTCCCGCCGACCAGGTAGTCGTCCAGCCGCGAGGTCGCTTCCCACCCTTCGTGGACGTAGGCGGTCAGCTTGCCGTCACGTTGTGCGCCCAGCCTGACGCGATGACGCGTCTCGGCACGATAGGTGGCGATGGTGAACCCTTGCGCGCGCGTCGCCACCAGCTTGACCGGCCGGTTGAGACGGCGTGCGGCGATTGCCACCAACGCGGTGCGCGGCGTGACCGCGGCCTTGGAGCCGAAGGCGCCGCCGACATAGGGGCTGATCACGCGAACGTCTTCGGCATCGATGCCGAGCTGCTCGGCCATGGCGTGCTTCAGCGCGTGGACGAACTGCGAAGGCTCGTAGACAGTCAACTGCTCGCCCGACCAGACACATGTCGTCGCGTAGAGCTCGATCGCGTTGTGGTGCTGGGTCGGCGTCTCATATACGGCATCGATCGTCACCGGCGCGGCGCGCAAAGCCGCAGCCGCGTCGCCGACCCTGGGATTCTTGTGCTCCTTGCGTACCTTGGTCGCGGGCAGCGTTTCCACGCCGTCCGAATCCAGGGTGGTTGCGGCATCCTCCTCCTCGTAGGTCACCCGGACCCGGTAGGCCGCTTCGCGCGCCGCCTCGTAGGTGTCCGCCACGACGATGGCGACGATTTGCCCGGCATGACTGATCTGCGCCGACGACAAGGGCCGGTGGATCGTCGAGGCCGTTCCCCCCGAGCCAAAGAACTTCGGCTCGTGAACCTCGTTGCCGACCGTTTCGTGGGTGAGAATGTCGAGCACGCCCGGCACGGCGCGGGCGTCATCGAGGTCGAACGAGACGATCCGACCCTTGGCGATAGCGCTGGTCACGAGACATGCGTGGGCCGGGTTGGCGACCGGAAAGTCGGATGCGTAGCGCGCATTGCCGGTCACCTTGAGGCGGCCATCGACGCGCGGTTCGGGCCTGCCCATCGCGCTCCGCCGCGCATTCGATGAGGCTGCCACGTCAGAGCTCCATCTGCGCCGCCTGCAACAGGGCGCGTTCGAGCGTGCGCTTGCCGAGCCCAAGCTTGAAGGCGTTGTGTCGTGCCGGCCGTGCAGCGGCAAACGCCGCCTCCGCGGTAGCCCGTGCCAGCTCGCCATCAAGCCGACGGCCCACCAGCTGGTCCTCCGCTGCGGTCGCGCGCCAGGGAATCGTTGCGACTCCGCCGAGCCCGACGCGTGCGTGACGCACCATCCCGTCGCTCAGATCGAGCGCCACCGCCGCTGACGCGAGGGCAAACTGATAGGATTCCCGATCGCGTACCTTCAGATACAGGGATCGCCGGGTCCACGGGCCGGCCGGCACTCTGATTGCGGCGATGAGTTGGCCGGGCGCCAGATTGGTCTCGACATGCGGCGTGTCTGCGGGCAGGCGATGAAGTTCGGCCGCGCCCATCGTGCGCGCGCCGTCGGCGCCGATGATTTCCAAGACCGCATCGAGGGCAACCAACGCCACGGCGAGGTCACCCGGGTAGGTGGCAATGCATGCATCGCTGACGCCGAGCACGGCATGACCACGGTTCTGTCCATGCAGGGCCCCGCATCCCGAACCGGGCTTACGCCGGTTACAGGCCGGCCAGGACCTATCGCGGTAATAGGGACAGCGCGTTCGCTGCAGAAGATTGCCCCCCAGGCTCGCCATGTTGCGCACCTGCTGGCTCGCTGCCTGGCGCAGCGCATCGGCGAGAACAGGAAACTTTCGGCGAACAACGGGATGTTCCGCCGCCTGGGCCATGTCGACAAGGGCGCCGAGCCGCAGGGCGCCTTCCCGCTCTTCGATGAGACCGGCCGCCCCGGCTGCGAGGCCGTTGATGTCGATCAGGCGCGCGGGCCGCAGGACATCGAGCTTCATCAAATCGATGAGGGTGGTGCCGCCCGCGAGAAATTGCGCCGGCGCCCCGCTGGCGGCGAGCTGCACGGCCGCGCATTCGCTCGTCGCGCGCTCGTAGAGGAACGGCCGCATCTCATGCCCCTTTCATGACCCGTCGCGCCTGGTTGATCGCGGCGACAATGTTGGGGTAAGCGGCGCACCGGCACAGATTGCCGCTCATATATTCACGGATGTCTCGATCGGAGCCGGCGTGACCCTCTTCGACACAGGCGATCGCCGACATGATCTGTCCCGGCGTGCAGTAGCCGCATTGAAAGGCATCGTGGTCAATGAAGGCCTGTTGCATCGGATGCAGCGGACCGTCGGCGGATGCCAGACCCTCGATCGTCGTGATTGCCCGCTCCTGAGCTACCACCGCGAACATGAGGCAGGATAGAACACGCCGGCCGTCGATCAGCACGGTGCAGGCGCCGCATTGCCCATGATCGCAACCCTTCTTGGTCCCGACCAATCCCATCGCTTCACGCAACGCGTCGAGCAGCGTCGTGCGCACATCAAGCGCCAAACGCCATGTTCGTCCATTGATGTTGAATACGGTTGCGACCGGGGCGCGGGCATCCACGACCGACGACCGGCTTGAGGCCACGGGCGCCGCGGCCGCGGCCGCCGGCGCCGCGACGTGAGAGGCAGCCGGCATCAGCGCTCCACCCATGGCGGATATGGCGGCCACTCCGGCTCCGGCCTGCAGAAGACTGCGGCGCGTGACGCCAACCTCAGCACGTCGTCCCCCGTGTCCTGCTTGTCCAGTCTCGTCAATTCGCAGCCCCGTTCGGCTTCGAATGGTCAACGAAAGCTCTTGACCGGACGTTCCGGTCAGAGGTGTCCGCATGCTCGTTTGGGCGATTTCGCCCGGAACCCGAGACGGAATACTCCGTTGCGCAAGAGAATTTCTCGGCAACGGAGGGCGTCATGGCCACAATCCGGAAAAAGGTCGCCGCCAAGAGACGAGCGGTGGGCAAGCTGGTTTCAGCCAGGAAGCGGGCCACCGCGCGGCGCGGCACCCGCTGGTCGCAAGTCGTCACCAAAACGAGCAACGCGCTGGACCTCAGGCACGGCGTCTTTGCTCTGCGGTCCGCCCGCGCCGTTGCAATGTCGCTCAAGCGCTCGGCGGATCGCAGCGTCCGCCGCAAGGCCGGTGCCTTTCGGTCGGCCATGTCGATGCTGAATTTCTATCTGAATCGCGGCGGTCGAAACATCACCGCGGCGCGCAAGCGGGTGCTCGACAAGGCGAAGCACGAATTGCGCAAGCTCTATGGCAAGGCGGCGGTCGCCAGACGCTCGGCCAAGGCCTGAGCATGAACGAATCCATCATCGGTCCGGAGGGAAGCGGGCCTCGCGCGGCCTCGGAGCGGAAGATCGAACTCGGGCTGCCCGACGATCTGATGCGGGCCCTGATCGACAAGGCCCACGAGTTCCACGGCAAGACGCCGGTGGTCGAGCCAGATCCCGGTTCGAATCCCTCCGATGACGGCCAGCGCGGCGTGCTCGAGGACTATAGCGACGACCCCGTCCACGAGGAACTGACCGAGATTCTGTCGGATCTGAACCAGGATCAACTTGCGGACCTGGTCGCCCTGATGTGGCTCGGGCGTGGCGATTTCGATTCAACGCAATGGCAGGAACGCCGGGCCGAGGCCATGGAGCTCGATGCGGAGCGCACACCGGCCTATCTGATCGGAACGCCGCTGCTGGCGGACTACCTCGAAGAAGGGCTGGCGGCGTTGGGTCGATGATCGGCCGGCGCTCCGCGCTCCATCGCGCGACGTCCATTGCACACCACCTGCACTCGGTCGGCAAAGTGTGCCAGACTGGTGGCGGACTGGAGCAACGCGTGCCGGCAGGGAGGTGAAACGATGGCTTCAAGGCGACGTGGCGCCGCGCCACATACCGACCGGATGGTCATCTCGCCGGTGACCGACCTGCCGTTGATCGTGCATCGACAGATCCTTTCGGCACGACGCGCCAAGTCAGCGGATGGCTGTCTGCGCCTCTTCGAGCGCAACGGATGGACCAATGGCTGGGTCAACGGCGTCTATGACTACCATCACTATCACGCCGCAACGCACGAGGCGCTGGGCGTCATCAGCGGCAAGGCAAGCGTGTGCTTCGGCGGGCCGGATGGGCCGGTCGTAACAGTCAAAGCCGGCGACGTCGTGATCATCCCGGCCGGCATCGCCCACAAACGGGTCGCCGCCACCGGCAAAGTCGTCATCGTCGGCGCCTATCCGGACGGACGCCGGCCCGACCGCAATCTGGGCGTGCCCGGTCCCGCCAAGACGCGACAGGTCGCCCGTGTGCCGCGCCCGGCCACCGATCCGGTGTTCGGCGCCGCCGGCGGCTTGCGCAAGTTCTGGAGCGCCGCCTAAAAAATGGTGTAGGCGCCGTCGATCAAGATGCTGTCTCCGGTGTGATACCGGCTGGCATCGCTCATCAGGTAGACGGCAATCGCCGCGAAATCCTCGTCCTTGCCCCAGCGCCGCATCGGAATGCGCGGCAGGACATTGCCGCTGAACTTGGCGTCTCCGATCGCACGCGCGGTCATCTCCGTCTCGATCCAGCCGGGCAGGATGGCATTCGCCGTTACGCCGTGGCGCGCCATCTCGACGGCCAGAGCCCGGACAACGGAGAGCAGAGCCCCCTTGCTCGCGGCATAGGCATGATTGCCGGCGGCGCCATGGATGGTCGCCGTACTCGAGATCGCTACCAGCCTTCCCCCCGGATCACCGGCACGCGATCGCTCGACCATATGGCGGGCTGCCGCGCGCAAGGTGAAGAACGAGCCGTCGAGATTGACGGAAAGCACCTGGCGCCAGTCCGCGGCGCTGAGCTCGTGGAAAGCCGTGCGCTTCGAGCTGATCCCGGCATTGGCGAAGCACCCGTCGATGCGGCCCATGGCGGACAGCGCGGCGCCAAAGCATGTCTCGACCGCGGCCTCGTCAGCGACATTGCAGACCTGCACCAGAACCCGGCGGCCATGGGCTTTCAGCACGGTCTCCGCCTCGCGCAGCTTGGCTTCCTTGGTGCCCCAGATCACCACATCCGCGCCGGCCTCGGCCAAGCCCTTGGCCATACCAAGTCCGATGCCGCCATTGCCGCCCGTGATCAGCGCCACCTTCCCGCCGAGGTCGAACATGCCCCGGGTCACGACGCAGCCCGCGGCGGATAAGCGATCGTCATGTGCTCGGCGACCAGCGCCGGCCGTGCGCCGCCTTCTAGCTCCATCGTGCTCTCGAAGGTGAGCCGAATGCCGGAATCCGGCACGTCGTCGGCGGCCACAAGTTTCATCCGCAGCCGGATGCGCGCGCCCGAAGGCACCGTCGAAGTGAAGCGGACACGGTTGAGACCATAGTTCACGCGCCTTCCGTGCTCGAACATGAGGATCTGCCGCGCCAGGATCGGGATGAGCGAGAGCGTCAGATATCCATGGGCAATGGTCCTGCCCCCGGGCATCTCGCCCTTGGCGCGCTCCACGTCGACGTGAATCCACTGGTCGTCGCCCGTCACCCTGGCGAACCCGTCGATGCGCGCCTGATCGACCATCAACCAGTCGGAGAGGCCGAGCTCTTGACCAACGAGCGGTTTCAGTGCCGCCGGATCGGAGATGCGGTGCATCGCAGGATCAGGTGGCGGATCTGCCGGTCGGCAAGTCCAATACGCGGTCGAGCACCCAGTTCGCGATATCGTGCACCGCCGGTTCCTGGAACGAAAAGCGGCCGGGTCGACTGAATGACGAACTGATGCCGAGCTGCTGCCGCTCGGATATGTAGTTGTCCTCGGGCAGGGCCTTGTCCCAACGCCGATAGTATTTCATCACCTTCTGCTCGAAATCGGGCCGCGCCACGGTCGATCTCGGGAAGCACGAGCCGATCACGATCTTGGTCCGGTCGGGTGCGGTCGGTCGCTGTTCCAGCCACCACATGCAATCCTGAGTCAGCGCAAAGAAGGTGCCGGGATAGATGACGATGAAATGAGTGCCATGCGCGGGATTGCCGGCCAGCGTCGGAATCTGCGGGAACGCATCGCCAATATCCTCGGGTAGCACGGCGATCGTGCGCTCGGCCTTCATGAAAAGCGCCGCCCATTCTCCGCGGCCAACCTCGCGCACGGTCGTCTGCTTGCCGATCGACTTCTTGTGCACGACCGGCGTGTGATATTCCTCCATCGCGTTCTCGATGTAGATCTTCCAATTGCAGGAGAGGTCGTATTCCTTGCGTCGGACGCAGACCATGTCGTCGAGATTGTAGGAGGCGAGCTTGTCGGGTAGTTCGCCAAGATAGGTGGCGAGGCTGCCGGCATTGGTGTCGAAGTTGACGAACATGTAGCCCGCCCAGGTCTCGAGCCGGACCGACAGCAGATTGTAGTCCTTGCGGTTGAAGCCCACCGTCTGCTCCATGCCCGGCGTGCCGATCAGGGAACCGTCGGCAGCGTAGGTCCATCCGTGATAGGGACAGCGCGTCAGGCGGCTGTTGCCGCAGCCGTCGAGCAGGCGAGTGCCGCGATGGCGGCAGATGTTGACGAAGGCGTGCACAACCCCGTCATCGTCGCGCTGGATGAGCAGAGACTCGCCGAACAAATCGATTGTCATGAAGTCACCGGGTTGCGGAATCTCGTCGGCACGGCCGACGAAGTTCCACACCCTCCTGAACACGCGCTCGACCTCGCGCTCGTAGAATTCGCGCGAGGTGTAGCACCACGCCGGCAGGGTCTCGGCAGCCAGGACGGGCTGGCGAACTTTCGCATAGAGCGCGGGATCGAACATGTTTGCATGCATGACCGAATGAGCTCCGTCAGTACTGCAATTTCGGATCGACGCGATTGATGAGCGGTTGGCCCTTGATGAACCTGGGGACATTGCGGAACACGAGATCAATGGTCTTCGGCGTGTAGAGCTCGCGATCGTCGCTCGAGCAATGCGGCGTGATGATCAGATTGGGCGTAGTCCAGAGCGGCGACGACGATGGCAGGGGCTCCGGATCGAAGACGTCGAGGATCGCGGTCAGCTCACCCCGCTCCAGCCGCGAGCGCAACGCCTCGTAGTCGACGAGATGCGCGCGGCTGTAGTTGACCAGACCCGTGCCCGGCCGGAGCAGGTCGATCTCGCGCCGCCCCAGAAGATGATGGGTATCCTCCGTGTGGGGCGCCGTGACAAGCACGAAGTCGACCGTGGGCAACAGCCGTTGCAGGGCCTGGGGCCGGTACATGCGATCGACATGAGGATGCGGCTTGCCGGTGCGCCGGATGCCGAGCACGCGCATGCCGAGCTGCTTGGCCCATTTCGCTGCGCCACCGCCGACATGGCCGACGCCGACGATGAGCACCGTCTTGCCCTCGATCGACGTGCCGAATTCACCCTTCCACAGCGCCTTGCGCTGGTTGGTGACCGTCTCGGGGATCCGATTGTTGAGCATGAGGAGCGCCATCAGCGTGTACTGATCGGCCTTTGGCCCGTGCACGCCGCGGCTGTTGGTCAAAACGGCGCCCGGCGGCAGCCAGTCGAGCGGCATCAGGTGGTTGACCCCGGCACCATGGGCGTGCACCCAGCGCAGCTTGGGCGCGCGCGCCGCCATGTTGGAGCGGTCGAAGCGCCAGGCGAACAGAATGTCGGCCGTCCTGAGCGCCTGCTCCATCGTGTCGCCATCCTGGCTGATCGTCGTCCGTACCCGGCCGCGCAACGCGGGATGGCGCCTGAGCGCCGCCGCGATCCGCGCCGGCGTCACTTCAAACACCTCGCCCAACCGCGTCACATTGTCGAAATGGATGTGCAACGGCCCGTCCGGTGCCTTCCTCCCCGCTCCCGCCTTTCGTTTCCCTGCCTGTCCACGCTTGCTCGTCACCGCCATGCCCTCCGCGCGATTTCGTCGCCCCATCCTAGGAGCCCGGCCGAAAATTGACCACTGGCCCAACCCCGATTGGGCCAACCCCGATGATCGGAGGGGGCAGTGCCACGGTGGGCCGGGCCGGGCCGGCGGGGGGCCGGTCGGTGATGTTCCGACCGGAGCGCGTCGGGATCGTCCGTTTGGGTGATGCACGCTGCTCGGAGGTCGGCCACCCTCGAAGCGACCGCAACATTCGCGCCGCCATGGTCGCGGGCGACGGCCGCGAGGAGCCGGATGCCATGGGCGAAAAGCAACGCGTCAATCGCAACGCGCAGCGCCTCAGCCAAGGGCGCATCGCGGCGACCCGATGGCTCGCCCATGCCATCGGCATTTTCGCGGTCCTGCACTGGCTCTGGCACCTCGGGAACGAGCCGTAGGCGATTGACCGGACTCGGTCGCCGACCGATGCCGCTTTCATCTGAGCCAACACACGCCGACATGAGCAAATATTTCATTGTTCATACTCCAAATGGATGACGTCGGGTCGCCGCCGGTCGAACAGGATGGGGTCTGTTCACTCCGGGAGATCACCATGAACGTCTCCTGCCCTGCCAATCCGCATGTCCACCACGCGCCGGGTGCCGTCGCCAGGCTGCGCGACGCCGCATCAGCAGCCCCCGGGGGTTCCGCCATGGCGCCCCTGGCAGAGATCCGCCGCATCGTGTCGCGCGTGCCCGCGATCGCCGTGTTCGAGCACCGCGCGGAAATTTCCGCGGTGCTCCAGCGCAGCCACCAGGACGGCAGCACTTACGAGGCACTGGCAAGCGCCCTCCATGCGCCCATCCGCCCCGACCCGGTCTGGCAGAAGCTTCTGATTGCGCTCCGGGCCGGCATGCTTCACCTCCATGAGAGCGCGCCGCACGCGTTTCTTGCGCTGCGGCGCCTCGCCCTCGCCCTGGCGCTCGATGCGGGCCGGGCCGGATACGACGATCCTCTGCCATGGCCCATCGCCGGCCGAACCACGTCGCTCGCCCAGCTCTGCCAATCGAGCGGCCAGCCCAGCGTCGAGCGCGACCTGGCGATGCTGGCCTATGGGATGCTGCTGCCGCCCCCGACTGATTTCGCCAGGATCGTCGAGGCCGACGGTGTGACGCTCGCCGAGGCGACCATTCTGATGGCTGAGACCGTCGGCATCCGCATGCACATTCAGCGCGCTTGCGGCAGAGTCGAGGCGCTCGGCTCCATCGAACACGAGGTCTCGCGCCGCGTCGGTGACCACCACGATGCGTATCCGTTTCCGATCTGGCGGGACCCGGCCGAAGCCGCCACCGAAACACCGTTGCACGACAGTTTTCGCGGCCGGATCAACGACGAGCTGTTCCGTGGCGCATTCCGTGTCCTCGTGGCCGGCTGCGGAACCGGCCGGGACCCGATTGCTCTGGCGCGCGCCAGCGCCAGCGCGCAGGTCCTTGGCTTCGATCTCAGCCCATCCAGCCTGGCCTACGCGATGCACAAGGCCGGAGAGCTCGGCGTCGGCAACGTTGCCTTTGCACGCGCCGACGTCCTCGCCCTGCCGGCTAGGCTCGGCCAGTTCGCGCAGGTCGAGGCCGTCGGCGTGATCCACCACACGGCGGACCCGCAGAAAGCGCTGAAAATCCTCGGCGGGCACCTCCTGCCGGGCGGCGTGCTCAAGCTTGCGGTCCACAGCGCGCGGGCGCGCGCGCCGCTGCGCGCCGTCAAGGCCGCAATCGACCGGCTGCCGGCGGCGGCCATGAGCACGCGCGGCGCGCTGCTCGGCGCGGTCATCGATGCGCCGCAGCACAGTCCCTTCGCGGCCCTGAAGTTCAATCGAGACTTCTATGCCGTGGCGAGCCGCCGGGACCTGCTCTTCCATCCTTGCGAGACCAGCTTCACGCCGTCCAACGTCGCGGATCTGGGGCGGCGCGCCGGCCTGCGGCTGCTCGGCTTCGGATTCTGGTCGGGCGATCACAAGCGGGCCTACCACCAGAGCTTTCCGAGTGACCCGTTCGCGGCCGATGCCGACCGAGTCAGCCGTTTCGAGCATCTGCATCCGAGCGCCTTCGCCCGGATGATCGTCGCCTACTTCACCAAAGATGCTTGAGTCGGAGCGGCGCGTTGCCCGTCCTGCCGTCAGCGGAAGGTGAACCCGTGCCGCCGGACATGTTCGGCGAACAGCGCCCCTTCGGGCTCGGCCGCCTGCCGCGCCTTGTCCTCTGACCAGCCGTAGAATTCGGCATGGCCGAACTTGGCCGGATTGCGCTGCTGGTCGCGGCCGATCGCATGACGGGCATGGCGACGCTTGTCGTAGGCGTCGATCTCGGCCTCGAGGCGGGAATCGTCGTAGACATCGGTATGAACGGTGATCGCCGGCGGCAGCCGCATGCTGACGAAGCCCTCGGCCGCGGGATGACCGAGGCAGAGGCCCGCCACCGGGAACACGCCATCCGGCAGTCGCAGCACCTCCGCGACCGTCGGCATCTGGTTGCGCAGGACGCTGATCGGACAACACCCGAGACCGACCCCCTCGGCCGCGAGAATGAAGGTCTGCATGACCAGCGCGGCGTCGACCGCCGCATTGAAAAAGCCCTCGAGCGTCCCGTTGACGATGGCATGGCCGCGCATGGCGCCGACCCGCTCCAGCCGGCGCGCATCGCCGCAGAACACGAGGAAGGCGGGCGAACTGCCGATCCACGGCATTGCCGGGAAATGCTGGGCGATCCGCTGCCGCCTGGCCGCATCCTTGAGCTTGATCACCGAGACCTGCTGGAAATCGGACTTGGCCGAGGCCGACAGCGCAACCGCGAGCAGCAGGTCGATCTGTTGCTCGGACACCGGCATATCGGTGTAGCGGCGATGCGTCCGCCGGGCCAACACGCGCGCGAGGAACGGCTCGAGCGCGCCGGTATCGGCCAGCGCCAGCTCGATGCCGAAGCGCCGAGCCGTCAATTCCTTCAGATTGGATGCCATGGACCCATCCTCGTGCAACGCCGACGCCGTCCACGGTCGCAGCCGGGCTTGGCGCCCGCACTGATTGCCACGGCGTGATGGGGAAATCCAGGGATGGACGCGATGGCTCGGGGTGCCGGGGCCGATCGCTACTCTTCGGGCATTATTCTTTGGGCGCCGCGGCCTCGGTACCGGCGCCCTTGCGCGGCGACGATGGGGGGGAAAGCGCGCGTTGGCTCTGGCCGCTGAAGGTCGGCTTGGCGGCGGCGCTGGCAACGCGCGGACGCGGCAGATCGGACCAAATCGTTTCGGCCTGCCTGACAAATTCGCGGATCTGCGGCAAACGCCATGAGGCGACCCGCCGGAGCTCGGGGCTCTCGCCCGCCCAGACGTGCCGTTCCAGCAGCACGATGGTGCGGCGGTAGCTGTGCAATTGGCCAATCAAGTAGGCGGCATCGAAATCCTCGGCTGAAACCTGCTCGAGGCGGCCCTGGCCCGCCTTGCGACGGTCATCGATCGCGCCCGGCACCGTGATTTTCAACTTGCGCGCGATGTTGCCGAGCTGCTGGTTCGCCTTCTCATGGTCGGCAGCCATGCGTTTCGCAAGATCCTTGACGTCCCAGCGCCGGGCCTTCGATTCGGCGACCTTGGCGAGGGCGACGTCGGCCATGGCGGTTTGCGTCAGGGATTTGACAAAGTTGCCGTCATCCGCGGCGACGCCCTCCTGGCCGGAGGCTCCCCGGCCGGCGGATCCGTCCCCCGCAACCGCTTGCCCGGCCTTGGGATTGGCCACGTTGGCTGTCGCCGGCGCGGGTGCCGGCCGCGAACGCGGCATGCTCGCCGACGGCTCGCTCCCCGAGGGGTTAAGGGTGAGCCGTGTCGGCTCTCCGGTCTGGGCAAGGGCGGGGAGCGCGATCAGGCCAATCAGGCCGCACAGGCGCATGAGCATGGCAGGAACTCCGGCAAGCGACCGCGTGTCCCGTAGAACCGGGACGGGGCTTGTGAGTTCCGACCAACTGGAAAAATCTCATCCGGCTGCGCCGTGGGACCGCCGATCTCGTCCTCGATTGCCCGGCCACTCACTTGCTATCATCGCTTGGCAATGCGACGCGGGCATCCGGGCGACCGGCGCAGTGCCCCGATCCGATGGAGCCAGTCCGATGGAGCCGCAGCGATGACTGACCAAACCGCCGCCAACCGCCCGGCAGAGATCGTGTCCGACGATGTCGTCCCGCCCCGCCAGCCTTGGGGCAAGATCGTGCGCAAGGGTGAGATCCTGCGTCTCGTCGATCTCGAGGGGACGCAGGCCGTCGATTTCCTGTGCTATGACGCGGCCGACCCGCGCGAGCGCTACAGCTCCATGAACACGATCAAGGTGCAGGGCAGCATCTTCGTGAAAAAGGGCACGGTGCTCTACTCGGACACGGGCCGAGCGCTGTTCACCGTGATCGAGGACACCTGCGGCAGCCACGACACAATCGCGGGCTGCTGCAGTGAGGCCAACAACTTCCTGCGCTACGGCGTGCGCAACACGCCGAACTGCTACGACAACTTTCTCAAGGCGCTGGCGCCCTTCGGCCTCGGGCGAAACGAGATCGTCGGCAACGTCAATTTCTTCATGTATGTGCCGGTCCAGCCCGACGGGACCATGGCGATCGTCGACGGGCTGTCGCGCGCCGGCAGCTATGTCGAATTGCGCGCCGAGCGCGACGTCATCGCCGTGCTGTCGAACTGCCCGCAGATGCACAATCCCTGCAACGGCTACAACCCGACGCCGATCCGGGCGACGATCAGCCGGCCGGCCTGATCCTCCGCCGTCGCTTCAGCCCCGACGCTTGAAGTACTGCACCGCGCGCTCGTGCTTCACGGCCGCCCGGCGCGACTTGAAGGTGCCGAGGTTGCGCCGCCTGCCGGTCCTAGGATCGATCTTGCGCGAATAGAGCCGGTATTCGCCCGATCTGAGCTTGCGGATCATGGGCTGCTCCTTCGAGGCCTTGGGCTCCGGTTCAACGCCGGCCCGAGCCCGGTGTTCCTGCGGTGGACGTCTACCTGATTTCGCTGAACCGGTCGATCTTGCGGATCTGCGGGAACAGAGCCGGCCAGAGGAAGGTGACGCCGAGAGTCAGGCTGCCGCCCAACAGAACAGCGGCAACCGGCCCGACCAGCGCGCCTGCCGTGCCCGAGACGAAGGTGCCGAGCTCGTTCGAGGCGACGATGAAGACCGATTCAACGGCAAGCACGCGGCCCCGGAGCTCGTCGGGCGTCGCGAGCGGCACCAGCGTGCTGCGAATGTAGACGCTGACCATGTCGCCCGCGCCGAGCAGCAGCAAGGCGCCGAAGGAAAGCCAATAGTCCCGCGACAAGCCGAAGACGATGGCGGCGATGCCGAAGACGCCGACGGAGACGAACAGCCGCGTTCCGACGTGACGCTGCAGTGGAAACTGAGTCAGCAGCAACGCCGTCACAGAGGCCCCGAGGCCCTGGGCGCTGCGCAGGAGCCCGCCCGCATCGGCGCCGACTTGGAGGATGTCCTGCGCGAAGACCGGGATCAGCGCCGTGGCGCCGGAGAACAGCACGGCGAACAGATCGAGCGAAATGGTGCCGAGCAGCAAAGGATTTCGACATATCAGCACGATGCCTGCCAGGATCGCAGCGGGATCGCGCGCCTTCGTCTCGTCGACGACGATCGGCCGGCCACGCATGATGAAGATGAGCATCATCGCGATCGCAAGGCCGATCATGAGTGCGCCATAGGCGAAGTGCGGGCTGACGGCATAGAGCAGGCCGCCAATGCCGGGGCCGGCGATCGCGGCCACCTGCCAGCTCGTCGAGGACCAAGCGACGGCGTTCGCCAGATCCTGGCGCGGCACAAGACTTGGCATGATCGAGCGCGCCGCCGGCGAGGTGACGGCGCGCGCCGTTCCAAAGGAAAGTGCCAGAGCCAAGATGACGTTTTCTGTCATCCGGTCCGCCATCGCCATGCCGAACAGGACGGCGCCGGCGGCGAGCTCGACCGAGATCCCGATCAGGACGAGACGCCGCCGGTCGTAGTGGTCGGCGAGATGGCCGGCCGGAATGGAGAGGAAGACGGCCGGAAGAAAGACGGCCAGTCCGACCAGCGCGAGCTGAAACGGGTCGCGCGTGATCTCATAGATCTGCCAGGCCAGCGCCGTCGACTGGATCTGCAGCGATATCGTGCGCACGAATTGCGCGCCCGTGTTCAAGGCATAGTCGCGATGCCGGAGGACGGCGAAACGGGGTCTCATGCGGATCGGCGAGGTCGGACCATGTCACCAGTCATCGCGGGCCGCCGTTGGCCGAGTTAGCGTCCATGCGGCCACGTGGAGGACATTTCGACATGGGAAAATGCGAAGAAATGGCGTGGCGTGCCACGATCGACGAAGGGGGCGTTACGGCTTCGCTGTGTCGCCATGATGACACAGCCTGCCGCGACCTCCAATTGGACATGCTGCGGCGGCCCGCGCAAGCACACACGAAGGTAGTCCGACACCTCCCTCGGGTGCCGTGAACGTAGCGCCCGGTGCCTCCTCCAGCGGCGCATAGGTCGTGGGCTCATACTGGATCAACTCCATCAACCGGTTCCGAAACACGACTTTACCTGGCGGAATCGCCACGCCGCGTCCGACTTGGCACACCTCAGAACCAACGGGAGTGCGCTGTACCATGCGACGCTCCGCATCTTTGAACCCATTCTGCCAGCCCAGCCAAAAATTCCGGCCACCGGATTCGACCCTGGCTCGGAGGACTTCGGGGTTCGTCTATAAGAAGTTCGACGGCGAAAGAGCATCGCGAATCTGGCGTGCGGCAAAATTCATGACATCTGCATGACGTGGGCTCACGCCACACATGCCGGTCGTAGCGTTGTGCCACCATTGCTGCGTGAACAGGAACCCCTGCCACACGAGCGAGAACGGCAAGACTTGCCAGTCCTTGCCATCGATACGCCGGTCTCCGGGAAGCGGCTCAATAGCCGGCAGCGTCTCGGGGGCGCCGCGGACGCACGGACGGCATAGTCGAGGAACCGGATCCATTTCCTTGCAGCATTGCGCACGAGATCCGCCTGCTTGCCTGGCTGGCTAAGCACATGAATCGCCCAATCGGAATGCCCCTCAAGCAGAGTGGCCTGCGACACCCCGCCGGTGAGCTGTGTCTGCCAGGTATGGATCAGCCGGGTCGAGCGGGTACCCGTGGATGTTCTCGTCGTCGATCGCCAGGGATTTCATGAGCCACGCGCCATCTGGCCGCGTGACAGGCACGCTTTCGTACTGAATTGCCGCGGTCTCGGGCGACAACACGGGGCTCTTGCGATGCGCCAGGTCGAGAATCCGGAAAAATGCCACGAGAGCCTCCATGTCCGGTCCAAAGCCAACCGGCGCGCGCAGGATCAAACGCTAGAGAATGGCTGCAATCCTGCCTTGACGTACGTCAACGTCGCTCCGGACCCTATTTGCTAAGAAGACTTTCGCTCACTTGCCGGAGATTCCGACATGCCTCACAAGCAAGTGCTCTTTCACTCGCCCGTCCGCGAAAACATTCTTCGCGGCGCCAACCAGCGCGCAGTCGCAGAATGCGCGGCTCCCGTCCTCGCTCAAAATCGCTACTGATCGAGGGGAATTCGGGCATCCCGATCAATCGAGACGACGGAGTGACCATCGCCAAGAAAATCGAGCCCACGCGCCCTGCCGAGAGGCTCGGGACGCAACTGCCGACCCGAGCCGAGCGATCGCCTGCGGGGCTGTCATCCCAAGCAGCTGCCGAGCGCCTCAGGGTGGAGGGCTTCAACGAATTGCCGTCCAGGTCGCACCGTACACCCCTGCGCATCGTGTACGATGTGGTGCGCGAACCGATGTTCGGGCTGCTTATGGCAGCGGGCGCGATCTATCTCCTCCTCGGCGACCTGGAGGAAGCGCTCCTTCTCGTCGCCTTCGCCACGCTATCCGTATCGATTGCTGTCGTGCAGGAAAGCCGCACGGAGCGGGTCTTGGAAGCACTTCGCGACCTTACCAGCCCGCGTGCCCTGGTCGTCCGCGACGGCCAGCAACAGCGAATTGCCGGCCGGGAGGTGGTGAAGGGCGACGTGTTGATTGTCGGAGAAGGCGATCGCATCGCCGCGGACGCGGTCCTGATAGCAGGCCGCGATGTCCAGACGGATGAATCCCTTCTGACAGGCGAATCTGCACCCGCCCGCAAGACTCCTGCCGCAGAATCCAGAGACGGTATGGAAAGACCAGGCGGCGACGACTTGCCTTATCTCTTCTCGGGTACGCTCGTCGTGCGCGGTCAGGGGACCGCGATCGTGCAGGCGACCGGGGCACGCACCGAGATCGGTCGAATCGGCTCGGCACTCAACACGATCAGCTCCGAGCAGCCCCGTCTGACCTTGCAGACTCGAGGTCTGATTCGCGCATTTGCCCTGGTCAGCGTGACGCTCACGGCCACTGCCATCGTGCTCTACGGTCTCCTTCGAGGAGGATGGCTGGAAGCCGTGCTCAGCGGCATCGCGGTCGGCATGTCTCTGTTGCCAGAGGAGTTCCCGCTCGTGCTGACCGCCTTCATGGCGATGGGGGCGTGGCGTATGTCACGCATCGGCGTGCTCACGCGCCATGCCGCGGCCATCGAGACGCTCGGCGCGGCGACTGTGCTCTGCACGGACAAGACTGGAACTTTGACGCAGAACTGCATGTCCATCGCGGAGCTGCGGACCTTCGAGGAGATTCTTCGAGTAGAACCGGAATTGACCCTCTCTGCGTCGTCCCGTCTGCTGGTCGAAGTTGGCGTGCTGGCCAGCAAGCCTGCGCCGTTCGACCCGATGGAGCAAGCGATTCACGCTTTGTCCGACCGCATCGGCCAGCCAAAGCCGACGACGGGTGGATTGCGTCTCGAGCACGAATACCCGCTGAGCCCGGAGCTGCTGGCCGTCACCCATGTCTGGCGCGCGCCCAACGATACCTCTTTTACTGTCGCAGCAAAGGGAGCTCCTGAAGCCATCGCCAGGCTTTGCCGGCTAGACCCAATGGACCAGGAGCGCGTCGGCGCAATGACCAACAAAATGGCCGCGAACGGCATGAGGGTCCTCGGCGTTGCGCGGGCGTCGTTCGTCGGCCTCTCGCTGCCGTCGGTGGCGCACGATTTCACGTTCGAATTTGTCGGTCTCGTCGGCTTGGTAGATCCGCTCCGCCCCTCGGTGCCGGCGGCGGTTGCCCGATGCCGAGCCGCCGGCATTCGCCTGATCATGATTACCGGTGACTATCCCGCCACAGCACAAGCCATCGCCCGCGAGGCTGGAATTGCCGCCGATCGGGTTGTCACTGGCGCGGAACTCAAGCTGATGTCGGATGACAAGCTGGCCCTGAGCGTCCGCTCGGCCACCATCTTCGCTCGCGTCATGCCCGAGCAGAAGTTGCGCATCGTGAATGCGCTGAAGGCCAATGGCGAGGTCGTCGCCATGACCGGCGATGGCGTCAACGACGCACCGTCCCTAAAGGCTGCCCATATTGGCATTGCCATGGGAAATCGAGGCACCGACGTTGCGCGAGAGGCATCAGCGATCGTCCTGCTGGACGACGACTTTGCCTCCATCGTGACGACAATCGAGCTCGGCCGCCGCATCTACGACAACCTCCGCAAAGCCATGGGGTATATTCTTGCCGTGCATGTCCCCATTGCCGGGTTGGCCGTCTTGCCCATCCTGCTCGGCTGGCCTCTCATCCTGACGCCGGTTCACATTGCTTTCCTGGAGATGGTGATCGATCCGGTTTGCTCGTTCGTCTTTGAGGCCGAGCGTGCTGAGCGCAATGCAATGAGCCGCCCGCCGCGCGACCCTGATAGCCCGCTTTTCTCGGGCGCGCTCGTCGCCTGGAGCCTCGTACAAGGCGGGCTGCTCCTTCTCGTGGTGGTCGGGATCGAGTTTTCAGCACTCCAGTCCGAAGTTGAGGAGCCGGTGGTCCGAGCCGTGACATTCAGCACTCTGGTGGCCGGCAATATCGGGCTGATCCTCGTCAATCGTTCGTTTAGCACGTCGCTCGTGTCGGCGCTGTTTCGCCCCAACCGGGCACTTTGGTTGGTGATTGGCGTCACGACGCTGGTGCTGAGCGTAGCCCTGAACTGGGCGCCGGCCAGCCAGCTCTTTCGCTTCGGCCCGCTGCAGGCCGTCGATGTAGTGATCTGCATCGCCTCGGGTGCAGGCGTGTTGCTGGTTCTCGAGTTGGTCAAGCCAGCCTGGCGGCGCAGTCTCCAGACGTGAGTGGCGCATGGAGCGTCGATTTGCGGCGACGTTCGCGAGCGCCCGTCACGCTGCTCCCCGGCGAAGGGTCCCATTGATTGGTTGCGATTGCCCTGCGATCGGTCACATCTTCGGACGCCGGGACCGAGCCGCGCAAGATAGCGCGCGATCGCGTGGCCTGCGCTCTTGATGGCACTGAGCCCGTAGGTGCCGTCATTGCGAAACTCCGACAGCAGGATGCCGGCGGCGCATGGCCCGGGCCATCCTGACAAATCCGCCTTCCCCCGTTGATCTTGCGCGGCGCGACCGAATAGCACCGCTAGAACACTATGACCTTGTCCGATTCGGCTGTCAGAGTGGCGAGCTCGTCCATGGTGCTGCGCCGGGTACCTTCCACGAGATCGGCATCGAGAAGGCAGCGGACATCCATGCAGGTGCCGCAGAGCAAGACCTGACCATTGCCGGCCAGCATCCGCTTCAGCATCCGTTCGATATTGAAGTAGCCGTCCGGCGTCTTCTGGCCGCGACGGGCACCCTCGACGGCGTCCGCCACGAGAAACGCGACGACATGGTCAGTCCGCTTGGCCAGGGCATGCGCCAAGCGCAGCCCGTTGTAGCAGCGTTCCGTGCCGTAAGGCGGATCGGCGAGGACCACAAGCACTTTCACGCCATGTCCTTCTGCACCCTCACGATCGCGGGCAGAATCGAGAGGGCGGTCATGCAGCTCGTTGGTCAGCGCGTCGGCTTGCGCTAATTGCGCTGGATCATCCGGTCGGCTCGCTCGGCCGCCGCCTTGTCGTCCTCGGCAGCTTTGGCTGCCGCAGATGCAGACGACTCGGAGGCGTTGGCGCCGCCGAGCGCGCGCTGAGCATTGACACAGATCAAGGCGTGGCCCGTTGGGAATGAACATTATTTTTCGGGGTCTTCAGGAAGTCGTGTGGGTGATTTGGTGGACTTTAGAGCGCCGGCAGCATGCATGTAAGCACCTTGAGACGGAGATATTCCTGGTCGCGCAGGCCGTATGCGCGGCGCTGGATGACGCGGATTTTGTTGTTGAGGCCCTCGACGAAGCCGAGCGAGACCTTGTTTTCGGGCTTGCAGTAGGCGGCGATGCCATGCCAATGGCGATCGATCATGTCGGCGAACCTCTCGTATGGCGCAAGGCGCTGCCACT
>Ga0194131_10001158_pt1 | contig 45465 bp, 55 predicted proteins | sample TA2KigO120mmetaG_FD_148631 | JGI IMG/M metagenome (GOLD analysis project Ga0194131, IMG submission 148631) | Freshwater microbial communities from Lake Tanganyika, Tanzania - TA2015053 Kigoma Offshore 120m | ecosystem: Environmental > Aquatic > Freshwater > Lake | place: Tanzania: Lake...
GCCATGTCCAAGGAGAAGTTTGAGCGGACGAAGCCGCACTGCAACATTGGGACGATTGGGCATGTTGATCATGGGAAGACGACGCTGACGGCGGCGATCACGAAGGTTTTGGCGGAGAGTGGCGGAGCGTCGTTTGTAGCGTACGACCAGATCGACAAGGCGCCTGAGGAGCGTGCTCGTGGGATCACGATCAACACGGCGCATGTGGAGTACGAGACGGGGAAGCGTCATTACGCGCACGTGGATTGCCCGGGTCACGCGGACTACGTGAAGAACATGATCACGGGCGCGGCGCAGATGGATGGCGCGATCCTGGTGGTGTCGGCGGCGGATGGCCCGATGCCGCAGACGCGGGAACACATTCTCCTGGCGCGCCAGGTCGGTGTTCCGGCGATCGTCGTGTTCCTGAACAAGGTGGACATGGTTGACGACCCGGAGCTTTTGGACCTGGTGGAGCTAGAGGTTCGGGAACTGCTGTCGAAGTACGAGTTCCCTGGGGACGACATCCCGATCGTGCGGGGCTCGGGGCTTGCGGGTCTCGAGGGCCGGGATCCGGCGATCGGGCGGGATGCGATCCTGAAGCTGATGGAAGCGGTTGATACGTACATCCCGCAGCCGACGCGCCCTGTGGACCGCGCGTTCCTGATGCCGATCGAGGACGTGTTCTCGATCTCGGGTCGCGGGACGGTGGTGACGGGGCGTGTTGAGCGAGGGGTGATCAAGGTCGGCGACGAGGTCGAGATCATCGGCCTGAAGGCGACGACGAAGACGGTGTGCACGGGTGTCGAGATGTTCCGCAAGCTGCTGGACTCGGGCCAGGCTGGGGACAACGTGGGCATCCTGCTGCGCGGGACGAAGCGAGACGAGGTCGAGCGTGGCCAGGTTCTGGCGAAGCCCGGTTCGATCACGCCGCACACGAAGTTCAAGGCGGAGACGTATGTTCTGACGAAGGAAGAGGGTGGTCGTCATACACCGTTCTTCACGAACTACCGGCCGCAGTTCTACTTCCGGACGACGGATGTGACGGGGACGGTGCAGTTGCCGGACGGCATCGAGATGGTGATGCCTGGGGACAACGTGACGATGACGGTTGAGCTGATCGCGCCGATCGCGATGGACGAGGGCCTGCGCTTCGCCATCCGCGAAGGCGGCCGTACCGTCGGCGCCGGCGTCGTCGCCCAAATCATCGCGTAATGTATCAGGTTAACTCAGACGTCTAGGAGTGTAGCTCAATTGGTAGAGCACCGGTCTCCAAAACCGGGGGTTGGGGGTTCGAGACCCTCCACTCCTGCCATCGCAACGACTGCCGCGGCATGACGGGAACGGCTATGGCCAAGGTGTCACTGGCCGAGTTCGCGCGCCAGGTTCGCCAGGAGGCGAGCAAGGTGACGTGGGCGTCGCGCAAGGAAACCCTGATCACCACGGCGACGGTGTTCGTCGTGGTTATGCTGGTGGCAATCTTCTTATTCCTCGTCGACCAAGTGCTCGGTTTCGGCGTGCGGCTGCTGTTCAGGGTCGGAGGCTGAACGCCGTGGCGATGCGCTGGTACATCATCCACTGTTACTCGGGTTTCGAGAAGAAGGTCGCGCAGTCGATCCGCGAACAGGCGATCACGCACGGCATGACGGACAAATTCGAGGACATCGTCGTGCCGACCGAGGAAGTGGTTGAGATGCGCCGGGGCCAGAAGGTGTCGTCGGAGCGGCGCTTTTTCCCGGGCTACGTGCTGGTCAGGATGGACATGACCGACCAGACGTGGCATCTGGTCCGCAACACGCCTAAGGTGACCGGCTTTCTGGGCGGCGGTGGCCGGCCGGTGCCGATCAGCGAGATCGAGGCCCAGCGCGTCATCCGGCAGGTTGAGGAAGGGGTCGAGAGGCCGAAACCGTCGATCCTGTTCGAGGTGGGCGAAACGGTGCGCGTCAGCGATGGGCCGTTCACGTCGTTCAACGGCACGGTGCAGGAAATCGACGAGGAGCGCGCCCGCCTGAAGGTGGCGGTGTCGATCTTCGGGCGCGCCACGCCGGTCGAGCTCGAGTACACCCAGGTCGAGAAGGTCTAGGCCCCAGGGGACGCTGGTCAGGATCCGGCGGACCGCCTTGGGACGCTAGGATCGCAGGCAGGAGAAGGACGCATGGCGAAGAAGGTCGCCGGATACATCAAGCTGACGGTTCCGGCCGGTCAGGCCAACCCGTCGCCCCCGATCGGGCCGGCGCTCGGCCAGCGCGGTCTGAACATCATGGAATTCTGCAAGGCGTTCAACGCCCAGAGCCAGAGTTTCGAGGCCGGCACCCCGGTGCCCGTGGTGATCACGGCGTTCCAGGACCGCACGTTCAACTTCGTCATGAAGACGCCGCCTGCGTCGTACTTCCTGCGCAAGGTGGCCAAGATCGACAAGGGCAGCTCGACGCCCGGGCGCGACCTCAAGGGTCGGGTGACCATGGGCCAGATCCGCGAGATCGCCGAGAAGAAGATGGTGGACCTCAACGCCAAGGACGTGGAAGGCGCTTGCCGGATCATCGCCGGCTCGGCCCGTTCCATGGGCCTGGAAGTGGTGGAGTAGACGATGGCACGGACGAGCAAGCGGCTGCGCGCGGTGTGCGAGAACCTCGAGGTCGGCAAGCAGTACCCGTTGGACGAGGCGGTGGCGCTGGTGCGGGGCGGCGCGAAGTCCAAGTTCGACGAGACCATCGAGATCTCGATGAACCTGAACGTCGATCCGCGCCACGCCGATCAGATGGTGCGTGGCGTCGTGCAGCTGCCGAACGGGACGGGCAAGACCGTGCGGGTCGCGGTGTTCGCCAGGGGTCCGCTGGCCGAGGAAGCGCGCAAGGCCGGCGCCGACGTGGTCGGCGCCGAGGATCTGGCCGAGCAGATCCAGGGTGGCACCATCAACTTCGATCAGTGCGTCGCCACGCCGGACATGATGCCGCTGGTCGGCAAGCTGGGCAAGATTCTTGGCCCGCGTGGGCTCATGCCGAACCCCAAGCTGGGCTCGGTCACGCGCGACATCGCGGTGGCGGTCAAGGCGGCGAAGGGCGGGCAGGTGCAGTTCCGCGCCGAGAAGGCGGGCATCGTCCACGCCGGCGTGGCGAAGGCCAGCTTCAGCGCCGACCAGATCCGCGACAACGTGCGCGCGTTCGTCGACGCGATCGTCAAGGCGAAGCCCTCGGGCGTGAAGGGGACGTACATGCGCAAGGCGACGCTCAGCTCCACCATGGGGCCGGGCGTGCGCCTGGAACTCGCGACCCTGACGGCAAGGTAGCGCGGCCGGGTGATGAATGAAGGAATCCGTCGCAAGGCGGAGGAAGGACCTGTCCGAGACTGCGGGCGCCACGGGTTCGGCCGTGGCCTAAGGGGCGACCACCCGCATAGACGGGGCTTGGGAACGACCGGGGCGGTGCTTCGCGCGCCGCAGCGGAACGACGAGCTTCGGGGCAGGAAACTGGATCGCGGGGCGGATTCCCCGCGGTCGGGTGCCAACGGATCGCCTCGGGAAGTACCGGTCGCGGTCCCTCAACTGGAGACGTCGTTTGGATAGAACAGACAAGGAAAGGGTCGTCGACGACCTCCGGGCCGCGTTGCGCGATGCGACGATCGTCGTCGTGGCGCACAACAACGGCCTGACCGTCGCGGCGTCGAGCGAGCTCAGACGCCAGATGCGGGCGAGCGGCGCGAACTTCCGCGTGGCGAAGAACACCCTGGCGCGGCGCGCCGTCGCTGACACGCCGTTCCAGGGCTTGGCCGATCTGCTCAAGGGGCCAACCGGTCTCGCCTTCTCGAAGGACCCGGTGGCGGCCGCCAAGGTGGCGGTCGATTTCGCCAAGAAGAACGAGAAGTTTGTCGTTCTCGGCGCGGGTCTCGGGGCGCAGACGCTCAACGCCGCCGGCGTCGAGAACCTCGCGAAGCTGCCGTCGCTGGATGAACTGCGCGGCAAGCTGGTCGGGTTGCTCCAGGCGCCGGCTACGCGTGTCGCCGGGGTGCTGGCCGCACCGGCGGGGCAACTGGCGCGGGTCTTCGGGGCTTACGGCAAGAAGGGTGGCGATGCCGCGGACGTCGCATAGGCGGTGGGCGGAACGCTTCGATCATCAACGGACACAGCAACAACGCTACGGAACGATGGAGTCAATGATGGCGGATTTGGCCAAGATCGCGGATGAGCTTTCGGCGCTGACGGTTATCGAGGCGGCGGAGCTCAGCAAGATGCTCGAGGAGAAGTGGGGCGTGTCGGCGGCGGCGCCGGTGGCGATGGCCATGGCGCCGGGCGCGGGCGGCGGTGCCGCGGCGGCCCCGGCCGAGGAGAAGACGGAGTTCACCGTCGTGCTCGTCGCGGCGGGCGAGAAGAAGATCAACGTCATCAAGGAGGTCCGGGCCATCACCGGTCTCGGCCTCAAGGAGGCGAAGGATCTGGTCGAGGGCGCGCCGAAGGACGTCAAGGACGGCGTGTCGAAGGACGATGCCGCCAAGTTCAAGGCGCAACTGGAAGCGGCGGGTGCCCAGGTCCAGGTGAAGTAGGCGGGCCCCGGCGGACTCGCCTTGACACGGCCGCGTCGGACGACGATCGCGCCGCCGTTCCGGTCCACGGGCCGGGGCGGGGCGCTCGCGGCCGACGCATGTCATCGCGTCGACGGCCCGCGCGGCAACGCGTGGGCGACGACGCAACCTTGCGATGGCGACGAGACGCACGGCCTTGGGGCCGCGCGGTTCCCGTCCCGTCGCGTTGAACGATCGAGGTAGGACAATGTCGCAGGATTTCTCGGTTCGCACGCGGCGTCGGCGGATGTTCGGCCGGATCCCGGCCGTCATCACCATGCCGAACCTCATCGAGGTCCAGCGCAACTCCTACGACCAGTTCCTGCAGGCCGACGCCAGCACCGCGCAGCGCGAGCTGTCGGGGCTGCAGGGCGTCTTCAAGTCGGTGTTCCCGATGAAGGACTTCGCCGGTCGCGCCGAGCTGCATTTCGTGCGCTACGAGCTGGAGGCGCCCAAGTACGACGTGGAGGAGTGTCAGCAGCGCGGCATGACGTTCGCCTCGCCGCTCAAGGTGACGCTGCAGCTCTGGATCTTCGACGTCGACGAGGAGATCAAGAAGCGCGAGGTGCGCGACATCAAGGAACAGGACGTCTACATGGGCGACATGCCCCTGATGACGGACAAGGGCACCTTCATCGTCAACGGCACCGAACGCGTGATCGTCAGCCAGATGCACCGTTCGCCCGGGGCGTTCTTCGATCACGATCGGGGCAAGACGCACTCGTCGGGCAAGTTCCTGTACGCCGCGCGCATCATTCCCTACCGCGGCTCGTGGCTCGACTTCGAGTTCGACGCCAAGGACATCGTGCACGTACGCATCGACCGCCGCCGCAAGTTGCCGGCCTCGACGCTGTTCTATGCGCTCGGCATGTCCATGGAGCAGATGCTACGGTACTTCTACCGCTCGATCGTGGCGACCCAGACCAAGGACGGCGGCTGGCGCGCGCCGTTCGAGCCCGAGACCCTGATCGGCATCAAGCTCGGCCGCGATCTGATCAACGCCAAGACCGGCAAGGCCGTGCTGGAAGCGGGGACCAAGGTCACCCGACTGGTCGTACGCAAGCTGGCCGAAGCCAAGATGACCGAACAGCTCCTGGCGGACGAGGATCTGATCGGGCGCTACATGGCGGTCGACATCATCGACGAGTCGTCGGGCGAAGTGCTGGTCGAGGCGGGCGACGAGATCACGGCCGCGACGCTCGACGCGCTCAAGGCCAACAGGATGACGACGATCACGCTGCTCGACATCAACACGCAGACCGTGGGCGCCTACATGCGCAACACGCTGGTCGTCGACAAGTGCCGCGACCGACACGACGCTCTGCTCGAGATCTACAAGGTCATGCGCCCCGGCGAGCCGCCGACCGAGGAGGCGGCCGAGCGCCTGCTCTACGACCTGCTTCTGGCACCGGTGACGCTGGTCGGCGACAAGGCGCAGGTGCTGAGCGCGCCGAAGGACGGCGCCAAGGTCGTCGCCAACCTGGCGCGGGCTCAGGTGGACGGCAACGCCTGGCTGCTCGAAATCAAGGATGGCTGCTGCTGCATCGCCGTGTCGCAGTCGACCACGTCGCCGGCTTTCAGCTCGGGCGTTTGGGTGCGCAGTGACCAGATCGTCGTGCAGATGTCGGAGCGTTACGATCTGTCCTCGGTCGGGCGGGTCAAGATGAACGCCCGCCTCGGACTCGGCCTCGACGAAGGGTTGCGGGCACTGACCCGCACCGACCTGCTGGCGGTCGTCAAGACGCTGGTCGAGGTGAAAGACGGCAAGGGCGAGATCGACGACATCGATCACCTGGGCAACCGGCGCGTGCGTTCGGTCGGCGAATTGCTGGAGAACCAGTACCGCATGGGTCTAATGCGCATGGAGCGGGCGATCCGCGAGCGCATGAGCCTGGTCGAGCTGGACAGCATCATGCCGCACGACCTGATCAACGCGAAGCCTGCAGCGGCGGCGGTGCGCGAGTTCTTCGGCTCCTCGCAGCTCTCCCAGTTCATGGACCAGACCAACCCGCTGAGCGAGATCACGCACAAGCGGCGGCTGTCCGCTCTGGGCCCGGGCGGTCTGACGCGCGAGCGCGCGGGCTTCGAAGTGCGCGACGTGCACCCGACCCACTACGGCCGCATCTGCCCGATCGAGACGCCGGAAGGCCCGAACATCGGCCTGATCAGCAGCCTCGCGACCTACGCGCGGGTCAACAAGCACGGCTTCATCGAAAGCCCGTACCGCCGCGCGGTCAACGGCAAGGTGGCCGAGGAGGTGGTGTTCCTGACCGCCATGGAGGAGGGGCGCTACACCATCGCGCAGGCCAACGCCGAACTCGACAAGGCCGGCAAGTTCGCCGAGGACTTGGTGAGTTGCCGGCGCGGCGGCGAGTTCGTGCTGGCGGTGCCGAAGTCGATCGACTTCATTGACGTCTCGCCCAAGCAGCTCGTCTCGGTCGCCGCGGCGCTGATCCCGTTCCTCGAGAACGACGACGCCAACCGGGCGCTCATGGGCTCGAACATGCAGCGCCAGGCGGTGCCGTTGACGCGCACCCAGGCGCCGCTGGTTGGCACCGGCATGGAGGCCGTCGTGGCGCGCGATTCCGGCACCATCATCGTGGCGCGGCGCGGCGGCGTGGTGGACCAGGTCGACGCGACCCGCATCGTCGTGCGGGCCACCCACACGGGCGGCTCGACTGTAGGCGTCGACATTTACAAGCTGCTCAAGTTCCGCCGGTCCAACCAGAACACGTGCATCAACCAGCGGCCCCTGGTGCGGGTGGGTGAGGTGGTGGCCGCCGGGGACATTCTCGGCGACGGGCCCTCGACCCACGATGGCGAGCTCGCGCTCGGTTACAACGTGCTGTGCGCGTTCATGCCGTGGAACGGCTACAACTTCGAGGACTCGATCCTGATCTCGGAAAGGCTGGTGAAGGACGACATCTTTACGTCGATCCACATCGAGGAGTTCGAGGTCTCAGCTCGCGACACCAAGCTTGGCCAGGAAGAGATCACGCGCGACATCCCCAACGTCGGTGAGGAGACCCTGAAGAACCTCGACGAGGCGGGCATCGTCTACATCGGCGCCGAGGTCAAGGCGGGCGACATCCTGGTGGGCAAGATCACGCCCAAGGGCGAAAGCCCGATGACGCCCGAGGAGAAGCTGCTGCGCTCGATCTTCGGCGAGAAGGCGTCGGACGTGCGCGACACCTCGCTCAAGGTCCCGCCCGGGGTGTCGGGCACGATCGTCGAGGTGCGGGTGTTCTCGCGCCGCGGCGTCGACAAGGACGAGCGCGCGCTGGCGATCGAGCGGGACGAGATCGAGCGGCTCGCCAAGGATCGCGACGACGAGCGCGCGATCCTGGAGCGCAACGTCTACGACCGGCTGCGCACGCATCTGATGAACCGCACCATCGTCAAGGGCCCCAAGGCCCTGAAGGCGGGAGGGCGCGTTACCCAAGCCGTGCTCGAGGAGCTGAGCCTCGGTCAGTGGTGGCAGATCGCCATCAAGGACCACAAGGTCACGGCCGAGATCGAGGAGCTCAAACGTCAACGCGACGAGGACGTCCAGCGCCTGCAGCGCCGCTTCGAGGACAAGGTTGAGAAGCTGCGCGCCGGCGACGACCTGCCGCCGGGCGTGCTCAAGATGGTCAAGGTCTTCATCGCCGTTAAGCGCAAGCTGCAGGCCGGCGACAAGATGGCCGGTCGGCACGGCAACAAGGGCGTGATCAGCCGCATCGTCGCGGTCGAGGACATGCCCTACCTGGAGGACGGCACGCCGGTGGACGTCGTGCTCAACCCGCTGGGCGTGCCCTCGCGCATGAACGTCGGCCAGATCCTCGAGACCCATCTGGGCTGGGCGGCCGCAGGAATCGGCCGCCAGATCGGTGCCATGATGGATGCCGCGCGCAGCGATCCACGCCGACTGAAGGACTTGCGGCAGTTCCTGGGCACGACCTACGGCGACAGAAAAGCCCCGGACCTGACCGACGAAGAGTTGGTGCGCGAGGGCGAGCGCCTGCGCGGCGGGGTTCCCATGGGGACCCCGGTGTTCGACGGCGCGCGCGAAAGCGACATCGTCGGTATGCTGGAGAACGCGGGGGTCGACGTCTCGGGCCAGGTCACCCTGGTCGACGGGCGCACCGGCCTGCCGTTCGACCGCAAGGTCACGGTGGGCTACCTCTACATGCTGAAGCTGCATCACCTGGTCGACGACAAGATCCACGCCCGGTCGATCGGCCCGTACAGCCTGGTCACCCAGCAGCCGCTGGGCGGCAAGGCGCAGTTCGGCGGCCAGCGCTTCGGCGAGATGGAGGTGTGGGCGCTCCAGGCCTACGGCGCGGCCTATACGCTGCAGGAGATGCTGACCGTCAAGTCCGACGACGTGTCGGGCCGGACCAAGGTCTACGAGGCGATCGTCCGCGGCGAGGACACGTTCGAGGCCGGCATCCCGGAAAGCTTCAACGTCCTCGTCAAGGAAATGCAGTCCCTGTGCCTGAACGTGGATCTGCGACAGCGCAGTTGAGGCCGGCGGGCCCCCACAACGGGGGCCCGACCGGAACCGAAGTGACGCTGTCGAACAGAGGAGAGACGCGATGAACGAACTGATGCGGATTTTTGGGCAGGTGAGCGGCCCGCCGAGCTTCGACGAGATCCGAATCTCGATCGCCAGCCCCGAGAAGATCCGGTCCTGGTCGTTTGGCGAGGTGAAGAAGCCGGAGACGATCAATTACCGCACGTTCAAGCCGGAGCGGGACGGGCTGTTCTGCGCCAAGATCTTCGGCCCGGTGAAGGACTACGAGTGCCTGTGCGGCAAGTACAAGCGCATGAAGTTCCGCGGCGTCGTGTGCGAGAAGTGCGGCGTCGAGGTGATCCAGTCGAAGGTCCGGCGCGAGCGCATGGGCCACATCGAGCTGGCCGCCCCGGTGGCGCACATCTGGTTCATGAAGTCGCTGCCCTCGCGCATCGGCTTGCTGCTCGACATCACGCTGAAGGAGCTGGAGCGCGTCCTCTATTTCGAGAACTACATCGTCATGGAGACGGGGCTGACGCCGTTGAAGCCGCGCCAGCTCATGACCGAGGAGCAGGTGCTGGAGGCCCAGGAGCATTACGGCGCCGAGAACTTCCGCGCCGGCATCGGCGCCGAGGCCATCCGCGAGATGCTGACCCAGGTCGAGCTGGAGCCGACGCGCGACGAGCTGCGCATCGAACTGGCCGAGACGACGTCGGAGGCCAAGCGCAAGAAGCTGATCAAGCGGCTCAAGCTGGTCGAGACCCTGATCGAGTCGCGCAACCGGCCTGAATGGATGATCCTCGAGGTCGTCCCGGTCATGCCGCCCGAGCTGCGCCCCCTGGTGCCGTTGGATGGCGGTCGCTTCGCGACGTCTGACCTCAACGATCTCTACCGTCGCGTCATCAACCGCAACAACCGGTTGAAACGCCTGATCGAGCTGCGCGCGCCCGACATCATCGTGCGCAACGAGAAGCGCATGCTGCAGGAGGCGGTCGACGCGCTGTTCGACAACGGCCGGCGCGGCCGGGTCATCACCGGCGCGAACAAGCGGCCGCTGCGCTCGATCTCCGACATGCTGAAGGGCAAGCAGGGCCGGTTCCGCCAGAACCTGCTGGGCAAGCGCGTCGACTATTCGGGTCGCTCGGTCATCGTCGTCGGCCCCGAACTCAAGCTGCACCAGTGCGGCCTGCCGAAGAAGATGGCGCTCGAGCTGTTCAAGCCGTTCATCTACGCCAAGCTCGAGCTCTACAACATGGCGCCGACCATCAAGGCGGCCAAGCGGCTGGTCGAGAAGGAGCGCCCGGAGGTCTGGGACATCCTGGAGCAGGTGATCCGCGAGCATCCGGTGCTGCTGAATCGGGCGCCGACGCTGCACCGGTTGGGCATCCAGGCCTTCGAGCCGGTGCTCATCGAGGGCAAGGCGATCCAGCTCCACCCGCTGGTCTGCGCGGCCTTCAACGCCGACTTCGACGGCGATCAGATGGCGGTGCACGTACCGCTGTCGATCGAGGCGCAGCTCGAGGCGCGCGTGCTGATGATGTCGACCAACAACATCCTCAGTCCGGCCAACGGCAAGCCGATCATCGTGCCGAGCCAGGACATCGTCCTCGGCCTCTATGACCTGACCCTCATGGTTCCGGACGAGGCGGGCCAGGGCATGGCGTTCGGCAACATTGGTGAGGTGCACCACGCGCTGGATTCGGGCGCTGTGACGCTCCACACCAAAATTAGGTTCCGTTACCAGGGCGTCGACGAGGACGGCGAGCCGAAGGCCACCACGGTCGAGACCACGCCGGGCCGCGCGTTGCTGTCCAAACTCCTGCCGCGGCGCTGGCCGATCGGCATCGATCTGATCAACCGGGTGCTGACCAAGAAGGAGATCAGCGAGGTCATCGACGTCGTCTATCGCAACTGCGGTCAGAAGGACACGGTGATCTTCTGCGACCGCATCATGGCGATGGGCTTCAACTACGCCTGCCGCGCCGGCATCTCGTTCGGCAAGGACGACATGGTGGTCCCGCCGCACAAGGGCGAACTGGTGCGTCAGACCCACGACCAGGTGAAGGAGTTCGAGCAGCAGTACCTGGACGGCGTCATCACCCAAGGCGAGAAGTACAACAAGGTCATCGACGCCTGGTCGCACTGCACCGACCAGGTTGCCGAGGAGATGATGAAGGGGCTGTCGTCCATCGACGCCATCGACCCCAAGACCAAGCGTCGCCGGCCCTTGAATCCCATCTACATGATGGCGCACTCGGGGGCGCGTGGCTCGCCGGCCCAGATCAAGCAACTGGCCGGCATGCGCGGCTTGATGGCCAAGCCTTCGGGCGAGATCATCGAGACGCCGATCACCTCCAACTTCAAGGAGGGTCTAACGGTGCTCGAGTACTTTAACTCGACCCACGGCGCGCGCAAGGGCTTGGCCGACACGGCGCTCAAGACCGCCAATTCGGGGTATCTGACGCGTCGCCTGGTGGACGTCGCCCAGGACTGCATCATCGTCGAGGAGGACTGCGGCACGGAGAAGGGCCTGGAAGCCCGCGCGGTCGTCGAAGGCGGCGAGGTCCTGGTTGGCCTTGGCGAGCGTATCCTGGGCCGCGTCGCGGCGATCGACGTTGTCTCGAGCGAGACCGGCAAGGTGGTCGTTTCGGGCGGCACCTTGTTAGACGAAGCGACGGTCGACATGATCGTCAAGTCGGGCGTCGAACTCGTGATGATCCGCTCGGTGCTGACGTGCAAAAGCGAGGGCGGCGTCTGCGGCAAGTGCTACGGACGCGACCTGGCGCGTGGCACGGTCGTCAACATCGGCGAGTCGGTCGGCGTCATTGCCGCCCAATCCATCGGCGAGCCGGGTACGCAGCTCACCATGCGGACGTTCCACATCGGCGGCACGGCCCAGCGCAAGCTGGAGCAATCGACCATCGAGGCGACCGCCGACGGCGTGGTGACCGTGGCCAGCACCAGTCTGATCCGCCACAGCCGGGGCCAGTTCGTGGTCATGAACCGCAACTGGGACCTGACCCTGACCGACAGCAAGGGGGCCGAGCGGGCGCGTTACCGCAAGCTGCCCTACGGCGCGCGGCTGCTCGTGGAGCCCAACACCAAGGTCAAGAAGGGCACGCGTCTGGCCGAGTGGGATCCGTACAACGATCCCATCGTGGCCGACGTCGACGGCACCGCCGCGCTCGAGGACTTGCAGGACGGTGTCAGCGTGCGCGAGATCGCCGACGAGGCGAGCGGCGTGACCAGCCGAGTCGTCATCGACTGGCGCACCCAGCCGCGCGGCGGACAGTTGCGGCCACGCATCATGCTCAAGGACGCCAAGGGCAACGTCGCCCAGGTGCGCAAGGGCATCGACGCGGCGTACCCGCTGCCGGTGAACGCGATCCTCGCGGTGGACGCCAACGCCGCCGTGCGGGCCGGTGATGTCATCGCGCGTATCCCGCGCGAGTCGGGCAAGACCCGCGACATCACCGGCGGTCTGCCACGTGTGGCGGAACTGTTTGAGGCGCGCCGGCCAAAGGACGCTGCCCTGATCGCCGAAGTCGAAGGGCGGGTGGCGTTCGGCAAGGACTACAAGGCCAAGCGTCGCGTGATCATCGAGCCCACGGACACCAACCTTGACCCGGTCGAGTACTTGATTCCGAAGGGCAAGGCGATCCTGGTGCACGAAGGCGACAACGTGCAGCGGGGCGACCCGATCATCGACGGCAACCCGGTGCCCCACGACATCCTGCGTGTCATGGGTGTCGAGGCGCTGGCGACCTACCTGGTGAACGAGATTCAGGAGGTCTATCGGCTCCAGGGCGTGCGCATCAACGACAAGCACATCGAGGTCATCTGCCGCCAGATGCTGCAGAAGGTCGAGATCATCCAGCCCGGGGACACCACGTTCCTGGTGGGCGAGCAGGTCGATGCGCGCGAGTTCGATGCGGTCAACGTCAGCGTCAAGGCGGAAGGCCGTCAGCCGGCCCTGGCTCACCCGGTGCTGCAAGGCATCACGAAGGCCTCGCTTCAGACCAAGTCGTTCATCTCGGCCGCCTCGTTCCAGGAAACCACACGGGTTCTGACCGAGGCGGCCGTGGCCGGCAAGGTCGACCGCCTGGAAGGGCTCAAGGAGAACGTGATCGTCGGCCGGTTGATCCCGGCAGGCACCGGCGGCATCGTCGCGCGTATGAAGGAAATCGCGGCGGAGCGCGATCGGGTGGCCCTGGCCGGACAGGGGGCGGACGGCGAGGCGGAGGACGCGGCCGCGGCGGCGTCCTAATTCGGACCTGTGGCGCCGTGGAGCCGGCTGGATTCCACGGCGCCGAGTTCGCTTCCATGGCGCCTCCTGATGCATCGTTCCGTCCGTTGCATCGGTGGGTTGCGAAAGGTCGTCGCGCCCGTTAAGGAACGGCGTTCAGGGCGTCCTGCTTGTGGCGCGGAAATCCACGGATTTCCCGCGCGGTGGGGCTTGACGCCGTTAAGGCCGGTGAATAGTATGCGCCCGCTTTTCGGGGCGGGCCTCGTGCCGAGCGCCGAGGTCGCGCGCCGAGTGAGCGGGATTCACGATTGATTTTCCTACTCTGCGGGCTGTCGGCTGCGCGCCGTATGGCCGCTCTGTCGTGGTCGGGGTGTCGAGGTCGGAACGGGAACTAGGGTGCGCTGAATGCCGACGATCAACCAACTCCTGCGCAAGCCGCGCGAACCGCGCCGGGACCGCAACAAGGTACCCGCGCTCGAGGCTTGCCCGCAGAAGCGTGGCGTGTGCACGCGGGTCTACACGACGACGCCGAAGAAGCCCAACTCGGCGCTGCGCAAGGTCGCGCGTGTGCGCCTGACCAACGGCTTCGAAGTCACCAGCTACATTCCTGGCGAAGGCCACAACCTGCAAGAACACTCGGTCGTCATGATTCGCGGCGGCCGCGTCAAGGATCTGCCGGGTGTGCGCTACCACATCATCCGCGGCACCCTGGATACCCAGGGCGTGCAGAAGCGCCGCCAGCGTCGGTCCAAGTACGGCGCCAAGCGGCCGAAGTAGGGTCAGGAGCGAGGACCAGACATGTCGCGTCGTCACGCCGCCGAAAGGCGCGAGGTCCTGCCGGATCCCAAGTTTGGCGATCCGACCGTGACCAAGTTCATGAACTGCATGATGTACCGGGGCAAGAAGTCGGTCGCCGAGACGATCGTCTACGGCGCCTTCGAGACCATCTCGAAGAAGTCGGGCCAAGACGCCATCAAGGTGTTCCACGACGCGCTCGCCAACGTCCGGCCGGCGGTCGAGGTGCGCTCGCGTCGGGTCGGTGGTGCGACGTACCAAATCCCGGTCGAGGTGCGCACCGAGCGCCGCCAGACCCTGGCGATCCGCTGGATCATCGCGGCGGCGCGCGCGCGAAACGAGAACACCATGACCGCGCGCCTCAGCAACGAACTGATGGACGCCGCGCAGGGTCGCGGTACGGCCGTGAAGAAGCGGGAAGACACCCACCGCATGGCCGAGGCCAACAAGGCCTTCTCCCATTACCGCTGGTAGCCCGAGCCCAGGTCCCTCCCATGCCCCGCACGACTCCGCTCGAACGCTACCGCAACATCGGCATCATGGCCCACATCGATGCCGGCAAGACGACCACCACCGAGCGGGTGCTCTTCTATACGGGGCGTTCCCACAAGATCGGCGAGGTCCACGAAGGGACCGCAACGATGGACTGGATGGAGCAGGAGCGCGAGCGCGGCATCACCATCACATCGGCCGCCACCACCGCGTTCTGGCGCGACCATCGCGTCAACATCATCGACACGCCGGGCCATGTCGACTTCACCATCGAGGTCGAGCGATCGCTACGGGTGCTGGACGGCGCGGTAGCCGTCTTTGATGCCGTCGCTGGCGTCGAACCGCAGTCCGAGACGGTGTGGCGCCAGGCCGACAAGTACGGCGTGCCCCGCATTTGCTTCGTCAACAAGATGGACCGCACGGGTGCGAACTTCCTTCGCTGCGTCGACATGATCGTCGACCGGCTCGGCGCGCGACCCCTCGTCCTACAGCTTCCTTTGGGTGTCGAGTCCGAGTACCGCGGGCTGGTCGACTTGGTGACCATGAGGGCGCTGGCATGGGATGACGAGACCATGGGCGCCGAGTACAAGGTGATCGACATTCCGGCCGCGATGGCGGATCAGGTAGCGGAGTACCGGAACAAGCTGGTCGAGGCGGCCGTTGAAGTCGATGACGCGGCGCTCGAGGCGTATCTCGGCGGCGAGGATCCGGACGAGGCGACGCTGAAGCGTTGCATCCGCAAGGGCACGGTCAACTTCACGTTCGTGCCGGTGCTGAACGGCGCCGCGTTCAAGAACAAGGGCGTCCAGACGCTGCTCGACGCGGTGGTCGATTACCTGCCATCGCCGACCGACGTGGCGGCGATCAAGGGTGTGAAGCCGGGCACCGACAAGGCGGTCGAGCGTCGTTGCGACGATTCCGAGCCGTTCGCCGGCCTAGCGTTCAAGGTCATGAACGACGAGTACGTCGGCACCCTGACCTTCGTGCGCATCTACTCGGGCCGGCTCAACGGCGGCGATGCCGTTTTGAACTCGGTCAAGGATAGGCGCGAGCGCATCGGGCGCATGCTGCTGATGCACGCGAACTCGCGCGAGGACATCGAGGAGGCGCGCGCGGGCGATATCGTTGCCATCGCCGGCCTCAAGGGCACGACGACGGGCGACACCCTGTGCACGCCCGACGCGCCGGTGATCCTGGAACGGATGGAGTTCCCCGAGCCGGTCATCGAGGTCGCTGTCGAGCCGAAGACCAAGGCCGACCACGAGAAGATGGGCGTGGCGCTGGGTCGGCTGGCGGCCGAGGACCCGTCATTCCGTGTTTCGACCGACCCGGAAAGCGGCCAGACGATCATCAAGGGCATGGGCGAACTGCACCTCGAGATCATCGTCGACCGCATGCGGCGCGAGTTCAAGGTCGAGGCCACCGTCGGCGCGCCGCAGGTGGCATATCGCGAGACCGTCACCCGCGTCGTCGAGCACGACTACACGCACAAGAAGCAGACCGGAGGCTCCGGGCAGTTCGCCCAGATCAAGATCCGCATGGAGCCAGGCGAGCCCGGCAGCGGCGTGACGTTCGAGAGCAAGATCGTCGGCGGCTCCGTGCCGAAGGAGTACATCCCCGGCGTCGAGAAGGGCGTCATGAGCGCGTCCACAAGTGGCGTCATCGCCGGGTTCCCGATGATCGACATCAAGACGACGTTGCTCGACGGCCGCTACCACGAGGTGGATTCGAGCGTGCTGGCCTTCGAAATCGCGACGCGCGCCGCGTTCAAGGAAGCGGCGCAGCGTGCCGGCCCGCAGCTGCTCGAGCCCTTGATGCGCGTCGAGGTCGTCACACCTGAGGAGTTCACCGGTGACGTGATCGGCGATCTGAACAGCCGGCGCGGCCAGATCCAGGGCATGGAGCCGCGCGCCAACGCGCAGGTGATTCGCGCCATGGTGCCGCTGGAGAAGATGTTCGGCTACGTGAACAACCTGCGGTCGATGACCCAGGGCCGCGCCACGTACACCATGTACTTCGAGAAGTACGAGGCGGTGCCTCAAATGGTGTCCGAGGAAGTCCGAGCGCGCTACGCCTGACCTGACGCTACCGACAACGATCTGAACGACGGAGACGACGAGCCATGTCCAAGGAGAAGTTTGAGCGGACGAAGCCGCACTGCAACATTGGGACGATTGGGCATGTTGATCATGGGAAGACGACGCTGACGGCGGCGATCACGAAGGTTTTGGCGGAGAGTGGCGGAGCGTCGTTTGTAGCGTACGACCAGATCGACAAGGCGCCTGAGGAGCGTGCTCGTGGGATCACGATCAACACGGCGCATGTGGAGTACGAGACGGGGAAGCGTCATTACGCGCACGTGGATTGCCCGGGTCACGCGGACTACGTGAAGAACATGATCACGGGCGCGGCGCAGATGGATGGCGCGATCCTGGTGGTGTCGGCGGCGGATGGCCCGATGCCGCAGACGCGGGAACACATTCTCCTGGCGCGCCAGGTCGGTGTTCCGGCGATCGTCGTGTTCCTGAACAAGGTGGACATGGTTGACGACCCGGAGCTTTTGGACCTGGTGGAGCTAGAGGTTCGGGAACTGCTGTCGAAGTACGAGTTCCCTGGGGACGACATCCCGATCGTGCGGGGCTCGGGGCTTGCGGGTCTCGAGGGCCGGGATCCGGCGATCGGGCGGGATGCGATCCTGAAGCTGATGGAAGCGGTTGATACGTACATCCCGCAGCCGACGCGCCCTGTGGACCGCGCGTTCCTGATGCCGATCGAGGACGTGTTCTCGATCTCGGGTCGCGGGACGGTGGTGACGGGGCGTGTTGAGCGAGGGGTGATCAAGGTCGGCGACGAGGTCGAGATCATCGGCCTGAAGGCGACGACGAAGACGGTGTGCACGGGTGTCGAGATGTTCCGCAAGCTGCTGGACTCGGGCCAGGCTGGGGACAACGTGGGCATCCTGCTGCGCGGGACGAAGCGAGACGAGGTCGAGCGTGGCCAGGTTCTGGCGAAGCCCGGTTCGATCACGCCGCACACGAAGTTCAAGGCGGAGACGTATGTTCTGACGAAGGAAGAGGGTGGTCGTCATACACCGTTCTTCACGAACTACCGGCCGCAGTTCTACTTCCGGACGACGGATGTGACGGGGACGGTGCAGTTGCCGGACGGCATCGAGATGGTGATGCCTGGGGACAACGTGACGATGACGGTTGAGCTGATCGCGCCGATCGCGATGGACGAGGGCCTGCGCTTCGCCATCCGCGAAGGCGGCCGTACCGTCGGCGCCGGCGTCGTCGCCCAAATCATCGCGTAAGGCACCAAGACCCGCACTCTGCAGCGCTGAACACTCTCGGGATGGAAGGCAACAGGAAGGTTACGGACAGATGGCGGGCCAGAACATTCGCATCCGCTTGAAGGCGTTCGACCACCGCCTTCTCGACCAGTCGACCGGCGAGATAGTCTCGACCGCAAAGCGCACCGGCGCCGAAGTGCGCGGACCGATCCCGCTGCCCACGCGCATCGAGCGTTTCACCGTGCTGCGCGGGCCGCACGTCGACAAGAAGTCGCGCGAGCAGTTCGAGATCCGTACCCACAAGCGGCTGCTCGACATCATCGACCCCACGCCGCAGACCGTGGACGCGCTGATGAAGCTCGACCTCGCCGCCGGCGTCGACGTCGAGATCAAGCTCTAGGGACCGATCATGCGAACCGGATTGATCGCCCGCAAGCTGGGCATGACGAGACTCTTCACCGACGCCGGGACGCACGTTCCGGTAACGGTGCTGCAGGTCGACAATTGCCAGGTCGTGGCGCAGCGCACGGCCGAGCGCGACGGCTACACGGCAGTGCAGCTCGGCGTGGGCGCGGCCAAGGTGAAGAACGTCAGCCGCGCCGAACGCGGCCACTTCGCCAAGGCCAAGGTCGAGCCGAAGCGCAAGGTGGTCGAGTTCCGCGTCGCGGACGACGCGCTGCTCGACGTGGGCGCGACGCTGTCGGTCGAGCACTTCGTTGCCGGCCAGATCGTCGACGTGACCGGCACGACGCGCGGCCGCGGCTTCACGGGCGTCATGAAGCGGCACAATTTCGGCGGCTTGCGGGCCACCCACGGCGTCTCGATCTCGCACCGCAGCCAAGGCTCGACCGGCAACCGCCAGGACCCCGGCAAGGTCTTCAAGAACAAGAAGATGGCGGGTCACTACGGCGACGAGCGGGTGACGACCCAGAACCTGCGTGTGGAAGCGAGCGACGCGGCGCGCGGCCTGTTGATGGTGCGCGGCGCGGTGCCCGGCGCGCCGGGCAGCTATGTTCTCGTCAAGGATGCGGTGAAGCGCCCGCGCGCCGACACGGCGCCCTATCCCGCGGCCCTCACCAAGGTGGAGGCGGCGTTGTCATGAAGCTCGACGTGATGTCGATCGACAACCAGCAGGCCGGGACGATCGAGCTCGCCGACGACGTGTTCGGCGCGGCGGTGCGCACTGATCTGCTTCAGCGGGTGGTGGTGTGGCAGCTCGCCAAGCGTCGGGCCGGCACGCACAAGTCCCAGAGCATGGGCGACGTCAACTACTCGACGCGCAAGATCTACCGCCAGAAGGGCACCGGACGCGCGCGCCACGGCAGCCGCAAGGCCAACATGTTCCGCAAGGGCTACAAGGCCCACGGCCCCGTGCCGCGCGAGCATGCCACCGATCTGCCGAAGAAGGTGCGCAAGGCAGCGCTGCGTGTCGCTCTGTCGTCCAAGGCGGCTGACGGTCGGCTGGTAGTGCTCGACGCGGCCAAGCTTGGCGCGCCCAAGACCGCCGAGCTGCGCAAGCGCCTCGACGCGTTGGGCTGGAGCGCGCCCCTGGTCATCGACGGCGCGGCGCTGGACACCAACTTCGCGCTCGCGGCGCGCAACCTGCCCGACGTGGACGTGCTGCCGGCGGCGGGCGCCAACGTCTACGACATCCTGCGTTGCGGCACGCTGGTGCTGACGCGCGGCGCCGTCGCCGAACTCGAGGCTCGCCTGAAATGAACCGTCTCGACGCCTACGACATCGTCCGCCGGCCGGTGATCACCGAGAAGTCGACACGCGCCTCGGAGCACAGCCAGGTCATCTTCCGCGTGCCCTTGGACGCGACCAAGCCGCAGATCCGCAAGGCGGTCGAGCTGGTCTTCGGCGTCAAGGTCACGGCCGTCAACACCATGCGTCGTGCGGGCAAGGTCAAGCGGTTCCGCGGCCGACGCGGCCAGCGCAGCGACGTCAAGAACGCAATCGTCACCCTCGCCGAGGGCCAGACGATCGACGTGACCACGGGAACCTGATCCATGGCGCTCAAGACCTTCAACCCGACGACGCCGAGCCTGCGCGGCACGGTGCTGATCGATCGCTCGGAGCTCTACAAGGGGCGGCCGGTCAAGGCGCTGGTGCACGGCCTGACGAAGTCGGGCGGGCGTAACAACAACGGTCGCGTCACGTCGTTCCAGCGCGGCGGCGGGCACAAGCGGCTTTACCGGCTGGTCGACTTCAAGCGGTGCAAGTTCGACGCGCCCGGCACGATCGAGCGGCTGGAGTACGACCCAAACCGCTCGGCGTTCATCGCCCTGGTCAAATACGCGGACGGCGACCTGGCCTACATCCTGGCGCCGCAGCGCCTCGGCCCCGGCGACAGCGTGGTGGCCGGCAATCGAGTGGACATCAAGCCCGGTAACGCCATGCCGCTGCGCAACATGCCGGTGGGCACGGTCGTCCACAACATCGAGCTCACGCCCGGCAAGGGCGGGCAGTTCGCGCGCGCGGCGGGCGCCTATGCGCAGCTCGTCGGCAAGGACGCCGGGCTCGCGATCCTGCGTCTGGGTTCGGGCGAGCAGCGCCTGGTGCGCGGCGACTGCATGGCGACCGTGGGCGCCGTGTCGAACCCGGACAACCAGAACGTCCAGATCGGCAAGGCCGGGCGCAACCGCTGGCGCGGGCGCCGGCCCAACGTGCGCGGCGTCGCCATGAACCCGATCGACCATCCGCACGGCGGCGGCGAGGGGCGCACATCGGGCGGCCGTCACCCGGTCACGCCCTGGGGCAAGGGCACCAAGGGCAACCGCACGCGCAAGAACAAGCGAACCACCAAGATGATCTTGGCGAGCCGGCATCGGCGCAAGAAGGGCTAAGGGAGCACTGGCGTGGCACGTTCAGTCTGGAAGGGCCCGTTCGTCGACGGCTATCTGCTCAAGAAGGCGGAAGCCGCGCGGTCGAGCCAGCGCAAAGAAGTGATCAAGACCTGGTCGCGCCGATCGACGATTCTGCCGCAGTTCGTCGGGCTGACCTTCAGCGTCTACAACGGCCTAAAGTTCCTGCCGGTCATCGTCACCGAGAACATGGTGGGACACAAGTTCGGCGAGTTTTCGCCGACCCGCACGTTCCACGGCCACTCCGGCGACAAGAAGGCGAAGCGAGCCTGACCATGGGTAAGAAAGCCACCCCGCGCGACCTGCGCGACAACGAGGCCCGCGCGGTGCTCCATGCGGTGCGCACCAGTCCGCGCAAGCTGAATCTGGTCGCCGAATCGATCCGCGGATTGAAGGTCTCGACGGCTCTTTCGGAACTGGCGTTCAGCCGCCGGCGCATCGCCAAGGACGTGCGCAAGACGCTGCAGTCCGCCATCGCCAACGCCGAAAACAACAATAACCTCGACGTGGACCGGCTCGTCGTGGCCGAGGCGACCGTGGGTCGCGGGCTGGTGATGAAGCGTTTCCGCGCGCAGGCGCGCGGTCGTGGCCACCCGCTCGAGAAGCCGTTCAGCAACCTGACGCTCATCGTCCGCGAGCAAGAGGAGTCCGCCTGATGGGCCAGAAGGTCAATCCCGTCGGCCTGCGCCTGGGTATCAATCGAACCTGGGATTCGCGCTGGTTCGCGGACAGGGACTACGCTTGGCTGCTGCACGACGACCTGAAGTTGCGTGATTTCCTGCGCAAGCGTCTGACTCAGGCCGGTGTGTCGCGCGTCGTGATCGAGCGGCCGGCCAAGCGCGCGCGCGTGACCATCCACACTGCGCGGCCCGGTGTCGTGATCGGCAAGCGCGGGGCCGACATCGAGAAGCTGAAGGGCGACCTCAATAAGGTGACCGGGTCCGAGGTTCATCTGAACATCGTCGAGATCCGCAAGCCCGAGATCGATGCGCAACTCGTCGCCGAGAACATCGCGCAGCAGCTCGAGCGCCGCATCGCCTTCCGCCGGGCCATGAAGCGCGCGGTGCAATCGGCCATGCGCCTCGGCGCCCAGGGCATCCGCATCAACTGCGGCGGTCGTCTGGGCGGCGCCGAGATCGCGCGGACCGAGTGGTACCGCGAGGGTCGCGTGCCGTTGCACACGCTGCGCGCCGACGTGGACTTCGGGCGGGCGACGGCGGTCACGGCGTACGGCTCGTGCGGCGTCAAGGTGTGGGTCTACAAGGGCGACATCCTGGCTCACGACCCCATGGCCCAGGAAAAGCGTAGCCAGGACGGCGCGCCGAGCGGCCGCCCGCAGGGATAAGCGACCATGCAGCAGCCTAAGCGCACCAAGTACCGCAAACAGTTCAAGGGCCGCGTCCACGGCATGGCCAGGAGCTACACGCGTCTCAACTTCGGCTCTTACGGCATGAAGGCTTCCGAGCCGGCCCGTGTGACGGCGCGCCAGATCGAGGCGGCGCGGCGCACGATCACGCGCCATCTCAAGCGTGCCGGGCGCATCTGGGTGACGATCTTCCCGGACGTGCCGGTGTCGACCAAGCCGGCCGAAGTGCGGATGGGCAAGGGCAAGGGCGCGCCGGAGTACTGGATGTGCCGGGTCAAGCCGGGCCGCATCATGTTCGAGGTCGACGGTGTGGGCGAGGAGCTGGCGCGCGAAGCCTTCCGGCTGGGCGCGGCGAAGCTGCCGATGGCGACCCGCGTCGTCGGACGGCTGTTGTAGGGAGCCAGGGCCGTGAAGATCGCCGACGTTCGGGCCAAATCCAGCGATCAGCTCAAGGACGAGCTGCTGACGCTGAAGAAGGAGCAGTTCAACCTGCGCTTCCAGCGCGCGACGGGTCAGCTCGAGAACACGGCGCGCGTGCGCTCGGTGCGGCGGACCATCGCCCGGGTCAAAGGCGAACTCGCGAGTCGCGCGGCGGCCGGTTGAGGTTGGAGGACGGGATGCCGAAGCGTGTGTTGCAGGGTCGGGTCGTGAGCAAGTCAGGCGACAAGACGGTGGTCGTCGATGTCGAACGACGCGTGACCCACCCGCTCTACAAGAAGATCATCCGGCGGTCGAAGAAGTACGCCGCCCACGATGAGACGAACGCGTGCAAGGTGGGCGACGCGGTGACCATCCGCGAAAGCCGCCCCTTCTCCAAGCGCAAGCATTTCGAGGTCGTCTCGGGCGCCTAGCGGCGCGACGGGACCGATCAAGGGGTTCGGACCATGATTCAGATGCGCACCAATCTCGACGTCGCCGACAATTCCGGCGCGCGACGGGTGCAGTGCATCAAGGTCCTCGGGGGCAGCAAGCGGGTGTCCGCGGGTGTCGGCGATGTCATCGTCGTCTCGGTCAAGGACGCCATTCCCCGGGGCAAGGTGAAGAAGGGCGAGGTGTTGCGCGCGGTCATCGTGCGCACGGCCAAGGAAGTGCGCCGGCCCGACGGCAGCGCGATCCGCTTCGATCGCAACGCCGCGGTGCTCATCAACAAACAGGGCGAACCCATCGGTACCCGCATCTTCGGCCCGGTCACCCGAGAACTCAGGGCGAAGAAGTTCATGAAGATCATCAGCCTCGCGCCGGAGGTTCTCTAGATGGCCGAGAAGTTCCGGATCAGGAAGGGCGACCGGGTGATCGTGCTGGCGGGCCGCGACCGCGGGCGCCAGGGCGAGGTTCTTCGCGTCCTGCGCGAGGAGCGACGCGTGGTCGTCCAGGGCGTGAACATGGTTAAGCGCCACACGCGCCCCTCAGCGCAGACCGGCACCGGCGGCATCATCGAGAAGGAAGCACCGGTGCACATCTCGAATGTCGCGTGCGTCGATCCCAAGACGGGGCAGCGCACACGCGTTGGCTACAAGGACCTCGAGGATGGCCGCAAGGTGCGCATCGCCAAGCGCTCCGGCGAGGTGCTCGACAACAAGGGTACCCGGTAATGACCCCACGCCTGAAGCAACTCTATGAAACGAAGGTCCGGCCCGAACTGACCCAGAAGTTCGGCTATACCAACACGATGCAGGTCCCGCGCCTGGAGAAGATCGTCATCAACATGGGCGTGGGCGAAGCGGTCAACGACACGAAGATCGTGCAGGCGGCCGTCGCCGAGCTCGAGGCGATCGCGGGACAGAAGGCCGTCGTGACGCGCGCGCGCAAGTCCATCGCGAACTTCAAGGTGCGCGAAGGCATGCCGCTGGGCTGCAAGGTGACGCTGCGCGGCGCGCGCATGTACGAGTTCCTCGACCGCTTCATCAACATCGCGCTGCCGCGGGTGCGGGATTTCCGCGGCGTGTCGCCCAGGAGCTTCGACGGTCGCGGCAACTTCGCCTTCGGCCTCAAGGAGCAGATCGTCTTTCCCGAGATCGACTTCGACAAGGTTGATCAAGTGCGTGGCATGAATGTCGCGATCTGCACAACGGCGCGCAGCAATGACGAAGGCCGCGCCCTGCTCGCCGCGTTCAACATGCCGTTCCAGTCCTAGAGCCCCACGTAGGCATCGCCATGGCCAAGACCAGTTCCATCGAGAAGAACAAGCGCCGCCAAGCCTTGGTGGCGCGCCACGCCGCCAAGCGTGGCCGGTTGCGCACGATCGCGAACGACATGACGCTGACACCCGAGGAACGCTTCCAGGCGCGGCTCAAACTGGCCGCCATGCCGCGCAACGGCGCCGCGGTGCGGGTGCGGCTGCGCTGCGAGCTGACGGGGCGGCCCCGGGGCAACTACCGCAAGTTCAAGATTTGCCGCATTAAGCTGCGTGACCTGGCGTCCGAGGGCAAGATCCCGGGCGTCGTCAAGGCCAGTTGGTAGAGGACTGACGTCATGGTGGTGAACGATCCCCTCGGGGATATGCTGACCAGGATCCGCAACGGGCAGATGCGTCGCCGCGCGACCGTGTCGTGTCCGGCCTCGCGCCTGCGCGAGAGCGTCCTTGGGGTGTTGAAGCGTGAGGGCTACATCCGGGATTACCGCCGGGCGAAGCAGGCCTCGGGTCGCGACGACCTGGTCATCGAGCTCAAGTACCACGAAGGTCGTCCGGTGATTCGGCGCGTCGAGCGTATCTCGAAGCCCGGCCGGCGCACGTACAGCCAAGCCGCGGCACTGCCGCGCGTGTCCGATGGGCTCGGTATCGCCATCGTGTCGACGCCGAAGGGCGTGCTCTCGGATCAGGAAGCGCGGCGCGAGAAGGTCGGCGGCGAAGTGCTCTGCAGCGTCTTCTGACGGGCGAGGCGGAGGAAGGATAGGGACGATGTCAAGGGCAGGAAAAAACCCGATCGCGGTGCCAAGCGGCGTGCAGGTCGCCGTAAACGGCCGCGAGGTCTCGGTCAAGGGCAAGCTCGGTGCGCTCAGTTACAGCGTGACGCCCGAGGTCGATGTCGCTTTGGCCGAGGGCCGCGTTACGGTGACGCCGCGCGACGGCACAAAGCGGTCGCGTTCCATGTGGGGCACGACACAGCGGCGCCTGCGCAACATGGTGCGCGATGTCCAGGATGGTTTCCGGGTCAATCTGGAGATCAACGGCGTCGGCTATCGCGCGCAGACCGATGGCAAGGCGCTGACGCTGCAACTCGGGCACAGCCATGACATGGTCGTGCCGATCCCGGCCAGCATCAAGGTCACGTGCGAGCGACCCACGGCGATCAGCCTTGTCGGGCCCGACCGTGTCGAGGTTGGCCAGCTCGCCGCCAACATCCGTGGCTACCGTCCGCCGGAGCCCTATAAGGGCAAGGGCATCAAGTACGAGACGGAAGTCATCCAGCGCAAGGAAGGCAAAAAGAAGTAATGGCCAGCGCGAAGGACCTGTTCGAGCGACGCAAGGCTCGAACCCGCGCCAAGCTACGCCATACGGCGGGTGGCAAGGTGCGTCTCAGCGTTTTCCGGTCGGGGCGGCACATCTACGCCCAGGTCATCGACGACGGCCAGGGGCGCACCCTCGCCGCCGCGTCGACCCTGGACGAGAGCCTGCGCAAGGACCTGCCGTCCGGCGCGGACAAGGCGGCGGCGGCCAAGGTGGGGACGCTGATCGCCGAACGCGCGAAGGCGAAGGGTGTCGCCAAGGTCGTGTTCGATCGCGGTGGGTATCTGTTTCACGGGCGCGTCAAGGCGTTGGCGGACGCGGCCCGCGAGGCCGGTCTCGAGTTCTAGGCGAGGAGACGGAATCGAATGGCGCAGGAACGGGCGGGACGCGACGATCGCGAGGCCTCCGGCAAGCTGGTCAGCATCAACCGCGTCGCCAAGGTCGTGAAGGGTGGCCGGCGGTTCGGCTTCGCTGCTCTGGTCGTCCTCGGCGACCAGAACGGCCGCGTCGGTCACGGCGCCGGCAAGGCGCGCGAGGTGCCCGAGGCGATCCGCAAGGCGACCGAGAAGGCCAAGCGCAGTATGGTGCGCGTGCCACTGCGCGAAGGCCGCACGCTGCACCACACGGTGATCGGGCACTGCGGCGCCTCGTCGGTGGTGCTGCGTGCGGCGCCGCCGGGCACCGGCATCATCGCCGGCGGCCCCATGCGTGCCGTGTTCGAGGAGCTGGGCGTGCAGGACGTGGTCGCCAAGAGCCACGGCACCAGCAACCCGCACAACGTGGTCAAGGCGACGTTCGACGCGCTGCAGGAGTTGGTTTCGCCGCGCGCCATCGCCGCGAAGCGCGGCAAGAAGGTCGGCGAAGTGCTCGCGCGACCCGACGCCCAGAGCGAGGCTTAGGTCATGGTTGCCGCCAAGTCGCAATCGAAGGGCGCCGCGGGCGCCGGCAAGGTCACGGTGACCCAGACCGGCAGCCCCATCGGTCGCCGCAAGGACCAGGAAGCGACGCTGATCGGTCTCGGCCTCAACAAGCGCCACCGTTCGCGGGTGCTCGAGGACACGCCTGCCGTGCGCGGCATGATTGCGAAGGTTCGGCACCTGATCCAGGTCGAACCGGCCGGCTGATCGTCAGGAGAGCGAGATGCAGTTGAACGACCTCCGCGACAACGCGGGTGCCCGGCGTCCGCGCAAGCGGGTCGGCCGTGGCCTGGGCTCCGGCACGGGCAAGACGTCCGCGCGCGGCCAAAAGGGCCAGGGCGCCCGGGCTGGCGTCGCGGTGCGCACCTTCGAGGGCGGCCAGATGCCGTTGCACCGGCGCCTGCCACGCCGCGGCTTCAAGAATCCGACGCGCTTGGCATTCGCGGTGGTCAACCTGGACCGCCTGCAGGCGGCGGTCGATGCCGGTCGGCTGGACCCGAAGGCGGCCGTGGACGCCGAGGCCATGATCACCGCTGGTCTGATCCGGCGGGAGCTGGACGGCGTGCGCGTGCTGGCGCGCGGCGAGCTGAAGGTGGCTCTGACGATCCAGGCCGCCGGTGCTTCCAAGCAGGCGATCGAGGCCGTGGCCAAGGCCGGCGGCTCGCTGACGGTGCGCGAACCCTCGCCCGAGGCGATCGCGGCCAAGCAGACGAAGAGCGAGAACCGCAAGAAGAAGGCCAAGGGCAAGAGCAAGTCGGACGACTAGCAGACAGGCATGGCCTCCGCCATCGAGCAGTTCGCCGCCAACATCAACCTCCAGGCCTTCGGCAAGGCCACGGAGCTGAAGCGGCGTCTTTGGTTCACGCTCGGGGCGTTGATCGTCTACCGGATCGGCACGTTCATCCCGCTGCCGGGCATCGACGCGGCGGTCATGCGCGACATCTTCCAGGCGAACGCCGGGGGCATCCTCGGCATGTTCAACATGTTCGCCGGTGGCGCGCTCGAGCGCATGACGATCTTCGCGCTGAACATCATGCCGTACATCACGGCGTCGATCATCGTGCAGCTGCTGACCACAGTGTCGCCGCACCTGGAGCAGCTCAAGAAGGAAGGCGAGGCGGGGCGCAAGAAGATCAACCAGTACACCCGTTACGGCACAGTATTCCTGGCGGGCTTGCAGGCCTACGGCATCGCGGTCGGCCTGGAAGGCATGACGTCGAGCGCCGGCACGGCGGTGCACGACCCCGGGCTCTTCTTCCGCTTCACCACGGTAGTGACGCTGATCGGCGGCACCATGTTCCTACTGTGGCTCGGCGAGCAGATCACCGCTCGCGGCGTCGGCAACGGCATCTCGCTGATCATCTTCGCGGGCATCGTGGCGGGCTTGCCCAACGCGCTCGCCGGCACTCTCGAACTCGGCCGGACGGGAGCGTTGTCGGCCTTTGCCATCATGTTCATCCTGGGGATGGTCGTGCTGGTGGTCGGCTTCGTGGTGTTCATGGAGCGCGCGCAGCGGCGCATCATCGTGCAGTACCCGAAGCGCCAAGTGGGCGCGAAGATGTTCGGCGGCGAAAGCTCGCACCTGCCGCTCAAGCTGAACACGGCCGGCGTCATCCCGCCGATCTTTGCTTCCTCGATCCTGCTCATGCCGGTCACGGTAGCCAGCTTCTCGGCCGACCAGGGCCCCGCCTGGCTTCAGACGATCACGGGCTACCTCGCCCATGGCGAGCCGCTCTACATGGTGATCTACGCCGCCACGATCATCTTTTTCTGCTTCTTCTACACGGCGATCGTGTTCAATCCCGAAGACACGGCCGAGAACCTGCGAAAGTACGGCGGGTTCATCCCCGGCATCCGGCCCGGCAAGAAGACGGCGGACTATCTCGACTATGTGCTGACACGCCTGACCGTGATCGGGGCAGCGTATCTGACCGCTGTGTGTTTGCTGCCCGAATTCCTGATCGCCCGCAACGCGCTGCCGTTCTACTTCGGCGGTACGTCGCTGTTGATCTGCGTGACCGTCACCATGGACACGGTCGGTCAGATCCACTCGCACCTGATCGCCCATCAATACGAAGGCCTCATCAAGAAGGCGAAGCTGAAGGGCCGCCGGGGATGATCCTGATCCTTCTCGGCCCGCCTGGCGCCGGCAAGGGCACCCAGGCGCAACGGCTCGTGTCCGCGCACCGCCTCGTGCAGCTTTCGACCGGTGACATGGTGCGTGCCGCTATCGCCTCGGGTTCCGAGGTGGGCTGCCAGATCAAGACCTATTACGACGCCGGCAAGTTGGTGCCCGACGCCTTGATCATCGCCATGTTCGGCGAACGCCTGGCGCAGCCAGATTGCGTGCGCGGCGCCATTCTGGACGGTTTTCCGCGCACCGTGGCCCAGGCCGCGGCGCTCGACGCCATGCTGGCAGAACGAGGCCTGACGCTGGACCACGTGATCGAGATGACCGTGGACGACGAGGCCCTGATTGAACGCATTGCCGGGCGGTTCACCTGCGCCGCGTGCGGCACCGGCTACCACGACCGCTTCAAGCCGACCAAGGTTTCCGGGATCTGCGACACGTGCGGCGGCATGCAGTTCAACCGCCGGGCAGACGACAAGGCCGAGACCGTGCGCGCCCGCCTGGAGGTCTACAACGGCCAGACGGCGCCGCTGCTGCCCTATTTCCGGGCCAAGGGGAAGCTTCGGTCGGTCGACGGTATGGCATCCATCGACACGGTGGGCCGGGCGATCAACGCCATTCTGGAGGGGCACGCTGGATGATTGACTTGATGCGATCCAGCCCTGTAATCTGCCGTTTGGCGCGGGAACTTCGCTTTAACATATCTTCCGACTCGAACGCGGGCTGAGGAGACGAACGGCCGTGGCACGTATTGCTGGCGTCAATATCCCGACCAACAAACGGGTCGCGGTGGCTCTGACCTACATTCATGGCATCGGCCCGACCAAATCGAGCGAGATCATGAAGAAGGTCGGGCTGGCATCCGATCGGCGGGTCAGCGATCTGACCGAGGCCGAGGTTATCGCGATCCGCGAAGTGATTGACCGCGACTACCAAGTCGAGGGTGACCTGCGCCGCGAAGTGGCCATGAACGTCAAGCGGCTCATGGACATGGGCTGCTACCGCGGGCTGCGCCATCGGCGCGGTCTGCCGGCCCGCGGCCAGAGGACCCACACGAATGCGCGCACGCGCAAGGGCAAGGCGAACCCCATCGCCGGCAAGAAGAAGGCGACGAAGAAGTAGATGGCACGCGAAGCAACCGCAGCGCGTCCGCGGCGACGCGAACGCAAGAACATCACCTCGGGCGTGGCGCACGTGAACGCCTCGTTCAACAACACCATCGTCACGATCACCGACGCCCAGGGCAACACGATCTCGTGGGCCTCGTCCGGTGCTTCGGGGTTTAAGGGCTCGCGCAAGTCGACGCCCTATGCCGCACAAGTCGCCGCCGAGAACGCGGGCCGCAAGGCACAGGAGCACGGCATGCGCACCCTCGCGGTCGAGGTCAAGGGCCCCGGCTCGGGGCGCGAGTCGGCCCTGCGCGCCTTGCAGGCCGTCGGATTCGTGATCACCGCGATCCGCGACGTGACGCCGATCCCGCACAACGGTTGCCGGCCGCCCAAGCGGCGCCGGGTCTGACACCCTGGCGCGCGCCGGGGCGTGACCCAACGGTCGCGCCCCGGCCGCAGCCACGTATGAAACGCCACCCTGAGACGGGCGGCATGACGACCGAGGTCCCGCGACCATGCAGATGCAGAAGAACTGGCAAACCTTGATCAAGCCGAACAAGCTGGCGGTCGAGCCGATCGCGGGGGCCGATCCCGCGCGCCAGGCGACCATCATCGCCGAGCCGCTCGAACGGGGCTTCGGTCTCACACTCGGCAATGCGCTGCGTCGCGTCCTCCTGTCGTCGCTGCAGGGGGCCGCCGTGACCTCGGTGCAGATCGACAACGTGCTGCACGAGTTCTCCTCGATCCCTGGGGTTAAGGAGGACGTCACCGACATCGTGCTGAACGTCAAGTCCATGGCCGTCCGCATGCACGGCGAAGGGCCGAAGCGGATGACGCTGCGGGCCAAGGGCCCCGGCGTGGTCAGCGCGTCGCTGATCGAGACCGGCCACGACATCGAAGTGCTGGATCCCGAACACGTGCTTTGCACCCTGGATTCCAGAGCCGAGATCGGCATGGAGTTCACCGTCGATCTCGGCATGGGCTATGTGGCGGCGGCACAGAGCCGGGCCGAGGACGCGCCGATCGGGCTGATCCCGGTGGATGCGCTCTATTCGCCGGTGACCAAGGTCGCCTACAAGGTCGACAACACCCGCGTCGGCCGGCGCACCGACTACGACAAGCTGATCATGCAGGTCGAGACCAACGGCGCCATGTCGCCCGAGGACGCGGTGGCTCTGGCTGCGCGCATTCTGCAGGACCAGCTGCAGCTCTTCATCAATTTCGAGGAGCCCAAGGCCGAGGTTCGCGTCGAGGCCCAGGGCGAGCCGCAGTTCAACGTTAACCTGCTGCGCAAGGTGGGCGAGCTGGAGCTCAGCGTCCGTTCGGCCAACTGCCTGAAGAACGACAACATCGTTTATATCGGCGATCTGGTGCAGAAGTCCGAGGGCGAGATGATGCGCACACCCAACTTCGGGCGCAAGTCGCTGAACGAGATCAAGGACGTGCTGTCGCAGATGGGTCTCCATCTGGGCATGAAGATCCCCAACTGGCCGCCCGAGAACATCGAGGAAATGGTTAAGAAGCTGGAAGAGCAGTACTAGGCGCGCGCGGCCCTCGGCCGCGTCAACGAGGAGCGGATCATGCGTCACGGCGTCAGCGGCCGAAAGCTCAACAGGACCACGGAGCATCGCGCGGCGACGCTCGCCAACATGGCGGCGGCGCTGATCAAGCACGAGCAGATCACTACCACCCTGCCCAAGGCGAAGGAACTGCGCCCCTTCGTCGAGAAGCTGGTGACACTCGGCAAGCAGGGCGGCTTGGCGGCGCGGCGTCGGGCGCACGCGACGCTCCAGGATGCGACCATGGAGCGCAAGCTGTTTGACACGCTTGCGCCGCGCTACCGCGATCGGGTGGGCGGCTATACCCGCGTGCTCAAGGCGGGCTTCCGCTACGGCGATTCGGCCGCCATGGCCGTGATCGAGTTCGTCGATCGCGACAAGGACGCCAAAGGCCAGGATGCAGGCCCCGTGCAGACCGCGGCCGACGAAGCCGCGGCCGAGGCGTGATCCAGCGGCGCATCGGTCGTCGGGACGAGGGCAGCCGCGGGGCTGCCCTTCGGCTTTAGGGCGCCGGGCGCCATGACCCGCTCGTCCGCTTCTGGGCCGGGCCTGTTCGAGGATCAGGCGCCGCGCCCATTGGCCGATCGCCTGCGTCCGCGTCGTCTCAAGGACGTTGTTGGCCAGGATCACCTGGTCGGTGCCGACGGCCCGATCGGGCGCATGGTCGAAGCTGGGCATGTGACGTCGATCGTCCTGTGGGGACCGCCCGGCGCAGGCAAGACGACGATCGCTCGCCTGATCGCCGAGCGGACGGCGCTGGCCTTCGAGCCGATTTCGGCGGTGATGTCGGGCGTCGCCGACCTGCGCAAGGTGTTCGAGCGCGCGCGCGAGCGTCGTGCGGCCGGACAGGGCACGCTCCTGTTCATCGACGAGATCCATCGGTTTAACCGCGCCCAGCAGGACGCTCTGCTGCCCCACGTGGAAGACGGCACCGTCACCCTGGTCGGCGCGACCACCGAGAACCCGTCGTTCGAGCTGGTCGCGCCGCTGCTGTCGCGCTGCCATGTCCTGGTGCTCGAACGGCTCGATGCGGCGGTGCTCGAAACCCTGCTGGCCCGGGCCGAGGCGCTGGAAGGCAGAAGCCTGCCCTTGCAGGATGACGCGCGGACGGCCTTGATCGACATGGCTGACGGCGATGGCCGCTTCCTGCTCAACTTGGCCGAGGCGCTGTTCGCCACCCGGACGCCCGCGCCGCTGGACCGCGCCGGCCTGGTGCGCATCGTCCAGCGCCGCGCGCCGCTCTACGACAAGACGCAGGAAGGCCACTACAACCTGATCAGCGCCCTGCACAAGTCGGTGCGGGGGTCCGACCCGGATGCCGCGCTCTACTGGCTCGCGCGCATGCTCGACGCCGGCGAGGACCCGCTCTATCTGGCGCGCCGGCTCGTGCGCATGGCGATCGAGGATATCGGCCTGGCCGATCCGCAGGGCCTCGTCCAGGCGCTGGCCGCCAAGGACGCCTATGACTTGCTCGGCACGCCGGAGGGGGAGCTGGCGTTGGCCCAGGCGACCCTCTATCTGGCGACCGCGCCGAAGTCGGTCGCCGCCTACCGCGCGCTTGGCCAGGCACGGGCGGCGGCGCGCGAGCACGGCTCACTGATGCCGCCCAAGAACATCCTCAACGCGCCGACGCGCCTGATGAAGGAGCTCGGCTACGGCGCCGGCTACCAGTACGACCCGGACACGCCCGAAGGCTTCTCGGGCCAGAACTACTTCCCCGACGAGATGGCGCGGAGGACGTTCTACGATCCGCAGCCCGTTGGCTTCGAGCGCGAGATCGTGCAGCGCTTGGACTACTGGCGTCGATTGCGCGCCAAGGCCGGGGGCGACGAGCCGTGAAGCTGATCCTGGCCGTTGCCCTGGGGGGCGCGCTTGGCTCCGTCGGCCGCTACTTGGTCGATGGCACGGTCATGCGGTTCGTTGGCAGCACCTTTCCGTGGGGTACGCTGGCTGTCAATGTCTTGGGCGGCCTGATCATGGGCGCGCTGGTCGAACTGATGGCGCTCGCCTGGTCGCCGAGCCCGGCCCTGCGCGCCTTCCTGACCGTTGGCCTGCTCGGCGGCTTCACCACGTTCTCGGCGTTCTCGCTCGAGACGGCGACCATGATCGAGCGTGGCGCCTGGGCTCCGGCCGGGGCGTACGTGGTTGCGTCGGTGGTCGCCTCCGTCGGTGGCCTGTTCACCGGCCTGTGGTTGGTGCGCGGCCTGGTGCCCGTGTCGTGACGGGCGTCGCGACGATGACAGTTGCGGAGGGCGAGGTCGACATGCGCCTCGACCGTTGGTTCCGCCACCACTTCCCGCACGTCCAGCACGTCCACCTGCAGAAGCTGTTGCGCGGTGGCCAGGTGCGGGTCGACGGCGCGCGCGCCAAAGCCAACGCGCGGCTCGCGGTCGGCCAGACGATCCGCGTTCCTCCGCTGCCGGACGCGCCAATTTCGCGTGCATCGGTACCGCAACGGACACCAAAATCAAGTGAAATTGCCGATCTTAAGAAGCGAATTATCCACCAGGATTGCACCATCATTGTGCTCGACAAACCGGCTGGTCTGGCTGTCCAGGGCGGCACGGGCAAGGCCGTGCATCTCGACGCCATGCTCGATGGTTTACGCTTCGGCGCGCCCGAACGTCCGCGCCTGGTCCACCGACTCGACCAGGACACAAGCGGCGTTCTGGTGTTGGCGCGCACCGCGGCGGCGGCGCGCGAGCTGGGTCGCCTGTTCAAGACCCGCGAAGTCGAGAAGGTCTATTGGGCGATCCTGGTCGGCGTGCCCAAGCCGCCGGCCGGGCGGATCGACCGGCCGCTCGCCAAGCTGCCCGGTGGCAAGGGCGAGAGGGTCCAGGTGGACGAGGACGAGGGTCGCCGTGCCGTGACCGACTACCAGGTGCTCGACGCGGCCGGCAAGCGCGCGTGTTTGGTCGAGCTCAGGCCGCGCACGGGGCGCACGCACCAGCTGCGCGCCCATATGGCGGCGCTCGGCACACCCATCCTGGGCGATGGCAAGTACGGTGGGCAGGGCGCGTTCCTGCCAGGCGCCGAACTCGCCAAGCGCCTGCACCTTCACGCGTTGTCGATCACGCTGCCAGGGTGGCCAAGGTTTGTCGCCGCGTTGCCTCGTCACACGCGCGAAACGTGCGCGGCGCTGAGCCTCGGTGCGCCCGTCGATTGATCGCGAGGCTCATGAAGCGCGTCTACAAGGATGTCGGTGTCGCTCCCGTCGATGGAGGGGTCGCGGTGTGCCTGGACGGCCGGTCCGTGCGCACGCCAAAGCGGCACGAACTCGTGGTTCCCACCATGGCCCTGGCCGAAGCGATCGCCGAGGAGTTGCGCGGGCAGGGGGTGAAGGTCGATCCCCACACCATGCCGCTGATGCGGCTGGCTGCCACGGCGATCGACATCGGCGGGCCCGAGCGCGCCGCCGTCGTGGCGCAGGTCGCCGGCTATGCCGCGACGGACCTCGTGTGCTACCGCACCGAGCACCCTCCGGAATTGGTCGAACGTCAGGCCGCCGCCTGGCAACCCCTGGTCGATTGGGCCATAACGGCGTTGGACGCTCGACTGGTCGTGACCCGGGGCGTGGTGCCGGTCGCCCAGCCGGAGGCCGCGATCGGCGCGCTCGGCCGGGCGGTCGAGGCGTGCGAAGATTGGCGGCTTGTGGCGCTCGGCAGCGCGACCAAGGCCAGCGGCTCGCTGGTCATCGCCCTGGCGCTCATGGCCGGGCGCCTGGACGCCGAGGCGGCCTGGGTCGCGAGCCAGATCGACGAGACCTTCGAGATCGAACGCTGGGGCGAGGACGCCGAGGCCATGCAGCGTCGTGCCGCGCTGAAGGCTACCATCGCACAGGCGCAGCGGTTCCGCGATATGTTGGGATAGCACTATGCTGCTGATCACCGGCGCCAACGGCTTCGTCATGAGCAACCTGGCGCTCTATTGGCTGGAGAACGACCCAGGCGCCCGCGTCGTTCTAACCGATGTGTGGCCACTAGACGACCTGATGGCGCGCTTCATCGCGCTCTTCCGCGATCCCGTCGTCGCCCTGACCGGCGACGTGACCGACCCGACCTGGTGGTCGTCGTGCCCGGCGCTCGCGACCGCCACGCACATCGCACACGGCGCCGCGGTGACGCCGGGCGTGGGCGATCGGGAGAAGGAGCTCGCCCACGCGACCACGACGGTCAACATCATGGGCACGGTCAACGCGCTGGAATGCGCGCGCGGCCGGCCGGGTCTCGTCCGTTTCCTGCACGTAAGCACCGGCAGCGTCTATGGCGACGATGGCCCCGATGGCCCACTTCCCGAGGACGGCTGGGAACAGCGCAGCCCGCGCACGCTCTACGCCATCACCAAGCGGGCCGGCGAACTGCTCGCCGCGCGCTACCGGCAGATCTTCGGCGTTCCGGTCGTCACCGTACGGCTGGCCAGCGTCTAAGGCCCCATGGATCGGGCGACGCCGGCCCGACGCATCGTCTGCCTGCCCAACCGGCTGTTGCACCTGGCGCTCGCCGGCGAGGAGGCCCGCGTCAACAGCCTCGAACCCGTCGGCGACTACATCAAGGTGGGCGACGTCGCCCGGGCCTTGGCGGTTCTGTTGCGCGTGCCGAAGCCGGCGCACGACCCCTACAACGTCGCCTACGGGGAGTCGACGACGACCGGCGCACTGCTCGACATCGTCGGCGCTACAGTCCCCGGGTTCCATTGACGCGTCACCGACCCGGCGTCGGCGAATGTCGTGGGTGATCCCTCACGCCGGCGCGGCGCCTGAGGCGCCTACGACATCGCTCGGCTCGCCGCCCTTGGCTGGGCGCCACGTCCGCTGACGCGGGCCATCGCCGACTACGCGGACTGGATCCGCGCGACGGCCCGGTCAAAGCCCCGATCCGCGGTCCCAGGGCAGCGGCGGCTGGGGTGCCTACGCGCCGGCGCGCACCTCCTCGTACATGTTGACCATGCGGGTGCGCAGGTCGGGCGGGAACTCGCGCGTCGCGTGGGCCGCGCCGAGGACTTCGCCCGGCGAGCCCAGACCCTTCTCGACCAGCGCCTCGGGTGAGACCAGGTCGAACGACTTGCGGTTGGTGTGGCCGTAATCGTACTGCTCGATCATGAACTTGCCGGTCTCGGACGACAGCCACGCGTCCACGTAGTCGTAGGCGTTCTGCTCCTGGCCGGGCGCCTCCTTGGTGCGCACGAAGCCGGTGATCCAGCTCCACATGCCTTCCTTCGGGTTCATGTAGGCGACCGGTACGCCCTGGGACTTCAGGTTGCCGCAAACCGCCGGCCAGGCGAACGCGGCCACCACCTCGCCGGCGGCGAAGGCCTGCTCCAGTTCGGTCGGTCCGACCAGTAGAAGCGCAACAGCGGGCGCTGGGCCTCGAGCTTCGCCCTGATACGCGCGATCTCATCATCGGTCGCGTTGAACGGGTCGGCCACGCCCGTCAGCAGCGCCGCGATGAGGATGGAGGCGTCCATCTCGGTGTTCATCGAGAGCTTGCCGGCGTAGCGCTCGTCCCACAGCAACTCCTAGGACATCTCCTTGGGCTCGACCATGTCGGTGCGGTAGCAGATCGAGTTGATGCCCCAGTCGGTGGGGATCAGGTACTGCTCGCCGCCGTGGACCGAGCCGGGCGGCTGGCGCAGTTCGTCGAACACATCGGGCCAGTTGGACAGCCGCGTCGGGTCCCACGGCTACAGGAACCCCGCGTCGTAGAAGCGCCGCACGTCCCACACGTTCGGGTGGATCAGGTCGGGCCTGAAGCCGCCCTGCACCTTGAGGAACGCCTCGTCCATGTCGGCGTACATGGTGACGGGCGGCGAGGCGCCGTACTTCTCGATGTAGGCGGCGTGCAGCTCTGGCCCCTGGTAGCCGGTCCAGTCGAACACCACCAGGTCGTCCGCGGCACGCGCGCCGCGCGACCAGCCACCCAAGGTGACCGCCGCGACGCCGGCCGGGGCCGCCGCAAGGAGACGGCGTCTATCGAAGGCAGAGTTGCGCATGGTGATGGTCCTCTACCTTGTCACGCGGTGGGCTTGAACATCTTGAACCAGTGCCGCCGCCCGTCGGGCGATACGGCCTCCTGAATACCGTCGCGAACCAGCAGTGGGTTTACCCCCGGTGTCAGAAAGACGTAGGCGCCGGATTCCTCCATCATGTCCATCATCTGGGTGTAGAGCGCCGCCCGCTTGGTCGGATCGAGCTCCTTGAGCGCTGCCTTGTGCATGGCGTCGTACTCGGGGCTGTTCCAGCGCTCCCAATTCCAGACGCCAACTTGCTCGGGCGTGTACCACATGGTCGCCGACGACGGGTCCGGCGCCCAGCCCCAGTTGTGGATGAACAGCTGCAGCGTCTTCCAGTACTCACCCTCGGACTCCATGCCCTGGATCCAGAATAGACCGGACTCCATCGGGTTGATCGTGACGCGGATGCCCGCCTCGGCGGCATGGGCCTGGACGAGCTGTGCCAGCGTGTTCATGTCGGTGTTGTTCTCAACGGACAGGGTCACATCGACGCCGTCGGCGAAGCCGGCCTCGGCCAACAGCGCCTTGGCCTGCTCGACGTCGCGCCCGTACTTGTTCGCCTCGCGATAGCCGATCAGGCCCGGCGGGATGACGCCGGTCGCGCGCGGTGCCGCGCCGAAGTATGCCGCCTCGACGATCTCGTCGACGTTCAGAGAAAGCTGGATCGCACGCCGCACGTTCGGGTTGTCGAGCGGCGGGGCGATGGTGTTCATGCCCATCCAGCGCACGCCCAGGTTCGGCCGTGTCACCAATCGGCCGCCTTCGGGCGGCGTCGCCTGGAACACGGGGATCGAACTGATCGAGATCTCGAGGAAATCGAGATCGCCCGCGAGGAACGCGGACTCGGCGGTCTTGTCGTCCTCGATCGGGGTGATACGCACTTCCTCATACACCGGCTTCGGCCCGTGCCAGTTCGGGTTGGCGGCCAGGACGAGCTCCTGCTTAGGCGTCCATGAAGCGATGGTGTAGGCACCGCTGTAGCACGGCGGCTCGGTCGTGAACTTCTTCTCGGGCAGGGCTTCCACCGCCTTGCGGCTGACGATCGAGGCCGTCGACCACGGCAGATAGCTCCACAGCGAGGCGGAGGGCTCGGTCAGCACGATGACGCCCGACAGCCTGTCCTTCACCTCGACGCTCTGGATCGGATAGAGCTCGTCCTTGAACGGCGAGACAACCGTCTCGTCGCGCACGCGCTCGAAGCTGAATTTCACGTCATCCCCCGTGATCTCGCCGAGCTCGGCCGGGTTCCACATCATGCCTTCCTTCAGCGTGAACTCGATGTGGGTGTCGTCGGCCTGGACGATCGACACGGCGGCCTCGGGCGCCGACTCCCAAACGTCGGTGGGCTGGAACTCGACCAACTTGGTTTGGGTCGCGAACAGCACGTTCATGTCCGCGCGCGAGGAGTACCACGCCGGGTCGACGCCGCTGATGTCCATGGGCTGGCGCACGCGCAGCGCACCCGCTTGAGCCTTCGCCTCGGTCTTGCCGAGCGCGATCCAAGTTACGCCCGCGGCCGCGGCGGTCCGCATCGCATCACGTCGGTTCAATCTTGTGGTCATGGGTGAAGCCTCCTGGTTTCTGTCGACTAACCTATGGGAAACACCGGTTCCTCGCGGGTGATGACCTCGACCAGCGCCGGTGTTCCGGCCTTGGTCGCCTTGATCGCGCGCTTGAACGCGCCGGCTAGGTCGGCGACACGCTCGACCCGTTCGCCGTGGGCGCCCAGCGCCTTGGCCACGTTGGCGTAGTGGCCGGACTGAATGTGGATCCCGTAGGCCTTGGTCGCCACGGGGTGGTGGCCGGTGTAGCCGCCCATGACGCCGTTGCGGAAGATCACGGTCATGATGGGGATGCGCTCGCGCACCGCGGTCTCCACATCCATGCCGACCATGCCGAACGCGGCGTCGCCCATGATGTTGACCGCCAGCCAATCGGGCCTTGCCAGCTTGGCGCCCATGGCAAACCCGAGGCCCGTGCCGAGCTGGGTCGACTTGCCCCAGCCGATGTAGCCGTGCGGCACCAGTGTCTCGTAGAACGGCACGGTCTGATCGCGCGGGTTGCCGGAATCGTGAGTGACCACGGTCTTGCGCCGATCGACGGCGCGCATTAGTTCGGCTATGACCCGGTAGGGACTGATCGGCTCGGCGTCGGACGCGAGCCGCTTGGCCCACAGCTTCATGTACGCGGCCCGTTCCTTCGCCAAGCTCCTGGCCGTCGTTCTCGCCCGCTGTCCCTTGGCCCCCTTGGCGCGCGCCGCCTTGATCATCTGGTCCAGCACAACGCCGGCGTCGCCCAGGATGCCGATCGCGGTGGGGTATCCCTTGCGCAGGTCGGCGGGCTCGTTGGTGACCTGGGTGACGACCTTGCCGGGCGGCGGGTTCTGCGTGTAGCTCGTCCGCGTGAAGCTGGTGCCGATGCCCAGCACGAAATCGGCGCGCTTGAAGGCGCCGTCGACCAGGGTTGGGCGCGACAGGCCCGAGGTGCCGAGCGCGAGCGCGTGATCCTCGGGGAACGCACTCTTGCCGGCCAAGGTGGTCATGACCGGTGTGCCCGTCAGCTCGGCGAAGCGGCGGAGGCTCGCGCACGCATCGGCATAAAGCACGCCCTGGCCGGCCACGATCACCGGCGACTTCGCCTTCATGAGCCGCGCCACCACGTCGGCGACCAGATTCGGATCGCTGGCGGTGCGCGCCACGCGGATCGGCGCGTAGGAGAACTTGCCCGGGATTTCGGCGTTCATCAGGTCGTTCGGCACTTCGAGGACCACGGGTCCTGGCTTGCCGGTGCGCAGGTGCACGAACGCCTGGCCCAACATTTCGGCCAGTCGCTCGGGCATATTCACGTAGCCGGTCCACTTGGTGATGGAGCTATAGGCGGGCAGGGCCGAAAAATTGGGGACCATGCCGTGGTCCTTGGTGTCGTAGCCGCCGGTGATGACCAACAGCGGGCTCGAGTCGCACCAGGCCTGGGCCACCGCCCCGAAAACGTTCTCGGCGCCCGGACCGTACTGCACCAGGCACACGCCGATCGAGCGGCCGCCCGTGGTGCGCGCCATGCCGTCCGCGATGTTGGCGGCCACGCGCTCGGTGCGCGCGATGATCGTACGGATGCCGGCGGCGGCAGCGCCGTCGAACGCCTGGTTGAACGGAAAGCCGGTGACGATCGCGACTCCTTCGGCCTTGAGAATGGCGCCGATCGCGTCCTTGACCTTCATGTGTCTCTCCGCGGTTTGGATTGCGCCAGGGCGGCGAGCTTGCGCTTGAAGCCGGGTCGATCGAGGACCGCGGCGTTGGCGACCTTGTAGGGGACCTTCCCGGCCATCAGGGTCTTGAGCATGTCGGCGATGTTCCGCTGCAGCGTCTCGCGGTACTCGTCAGTCCAGTTCAGCGCGTGCGCCGAGATCGTCACGTTGTCGAGTTGCAGGATCGGGTCGTCGCCGCGTGGCGGCTCCAGGTCGAGCACGTCGAGGCCCGCGCCCGCGATACGCCGCGCGGCAAGCACGTCGGTCAGCGCCTTCTGATCGACCACGGGGCCGCGCGCGGCGTTGACCAGGAAGGCTGTTGACTTCATGAGCGCGAGGCGGCTCGCGTCGATGATGTGCCGTGTCTCGGCGTTCAGAATCAGGTTGAGCGACACCACGTCGGCGCTGCGCATCAGATCGTCGAGCGGCATCAAGGTGACGCCGAGTCCGGCGGCGTGCGCCGGGTCGATGTAGGGGTCGCAGCCGATCAGACGGCAGTCGAACGGCACCAGCAGTCGCGCGACCTCGGAGCCCACGTTGCCCAGGCCGACGATGCCGACGGTCTTGCCGGTCAGGGACATGCCAGGGGTCTGCCCCACCTTGACCCAGCCTTCCGGCCCGGTGACTGAATGGCGATGGCGCATGATCAGGTGCGTCGTCACCGCCAGGATCAGCGTCACGGTGGCGACCGCCGTGGATCGCCGCACCGCCTCGGGCGGAATGACCAGGGCAATGTCGCGGGCGGTCAAGGCATCGGCGTCCACGTCGTTGTAGCCGACCCCGGTCCGCAGGATCGCGGTCAGCGGGCCATCGGCCGGCAGGCTCGCCGCGGTGATCGCGGCGTAGCCCGGCGTCGCGATCGCCAAATGCGCGCCGGCCAGCTCAGCCGAGCTCATGGGAGCGGACGGACTCAGCACCGAGAAGGACAGGCGCGATCGCTCGGCGGCGCTCAGTCGATCCAGGCCCGGCACGGCGCTGGCCGACCCGATGTCGTGGCCGATACGAACCTCAATCCCCGCCATGCCCGTGCCCCCTTCATCTCATACAAACCGCGCTGGCGAGGCTTGTCTCTAACGCGCCGGTCGTCAAGCATCTTGTGGTCCACCGGATCCCGCGAACGCGCGACGGCGAAGCCACGCACGAAGAAAACTGGGCGACCAGGGGCCGCCCCGTCGAGGGCTGTCATCAGGGAGGCGAACCGCGTCACGGAGGAGGCCTGCGGTTCGCACGGATCATGGCGTGGCGGTCGCGCCCCGGCCAGACATCGGTTCCATGTGCCGGTGCTATGGATCGACCATGGCGACGACTTCGATCTCGGTCACCATGCCGTCGTAGGCGAGCGAGGGCAGCGGCACGCCGGTCGAGCATGGACCGGGCGGGGTGTAGAACGAGAAGCGTGTAAGGGCGCTATCCATCAGCGTCGTCTCGCTCGCGTTGCCCACGTAGAAGCAGTTGACCTTGGTCACGTCGTCCAGCTTGGCGCCGAATCCCGCCAGCACGGTCGCGATGTTCTCCATCGATCGCTTGGTCTGCTTCACCAGTTCGTTCGGGTCGATGATCGTGGCCTTGGAATCCATCGACACTTGGCCGCCGACGAAGATGCGGCCACGGCACTTCAGGCCGTGCTTGTACGGCAGGTGGATCGGCCAGTCCCAGTGGTTGTCGGGCCACACGTGTTCGCGCGGCAGGCGGGCACCATCGGTGCCCAGCATCGCCATCAGCTCCATCTCGGTCTGCACGCCCTTCGGGTAGTGACGCGGCACCGGGATGCCGGTGGCCGCCGGGCCGGGCTCGTTGAAGTAGCTGGCGCGGATCACCGCCGTCTGCTTCCACTCCTCCTTACTGCAGCCCTTGCCTGCGTAATAGATGTTGAACTTCACGGCGTCGTCATAGCCCGCGCCGAACGCGCCCAACACCTTGCCCAGATTCTCCATGACGACGCGCGATTGCTCGACGCCGTTGCCGGCGGCGATCGGTCGGCCCTGGGCGTCGAGCGCCCGCTGCGCCCCGGTGAAGATCATCTCGCCGCAGCGCACGCCGTGGGGGAAGCGGCCGCCGGGCCAATGCCAGAACCCGGCGGGGTTGGCGGTCGCGCGTGCCATGGGCTTGCCGTCGGGCGTACGCATGGCGTAGCCCTCGATCTCGACGCGCATACCGGGAAACGCCAGCGCGTCCATGGCAACCAGCGTCAACACGGGGCGGTTCTTGCCGTTGAAGCACCGGTCGATCGCTTCGACCATGCGCAGGCTGTCGTCGCCCTCGTCCACGTAGAAGACGACCATCTTGACCATGTCGTCGAGCGAGGCGCCGTAGGCCGCCAGCACGCGCGCGACTTCGTCCATGGCGATCTGCGTCTGACCCAACAGGTCGCCGGCCGCGCGCAGTGCGCCCTTGGGGTCGAGTGTCACCTGGCCGCCGACGTGGATGGTGTCACCGGCGCGCACGCCGAGCGAAGCGGGAACGGGCCGGCTGAAGTGCCAGGACTCAGCGGGCCACACGCGATGCTGCTTCATGGGCTCCTCATTTGTATGCAAGCAGCGCCAGACTACACGACGCGCAACCGTTCAGACACGACCTTGTCCGCGCCGAAGTTCGGCGGCGATGGGCAGCGGCAGGAACAGCAGCAGCAGCGCGCCGATCGCCACCGGGATGCCCAGTCGGGGCAGGGCGTCCATGACGAAGCCGCCGATCGACGGCCCCAGCACCATGCCCAACACCCAGGCGACGCCGAAGGCCGCGCTGGCCGAGGCGAGATCGGCACCCGAGAAGCGCGTGCCGAGCATCGCCATGCCCACGGTGTAGAGCCCGTTGCGCACGGCGCCGTAGAGCAGGAACAGGACCGAGCCCCAGACCAGGCTCGCCATCGCGAACGGGATCAGCGCGGTGCCGCCGATCAGGACCACGGTGGCGGCGAGCACCAGGCGGTTGCGGTCGACATGGTCGGCCAGCCAGCCGGCCGGCACCTGCCCGGCGATGCCACCAATGCTCAGCATGGTCAGGAACGTCAGGCCGGCCTCGGCGCCCAGCCCCAGCCGCAGGCCATAGAGCGGCAGGAACGTCATGATGATGCCGTCCATGATGGCGTAGAGCCCGCAGATCAGGATCGGGATCGGCGCCAGACGAAGGTAGCCCAGCACGCCGGCCACGGGTTTCCCCGTCATGGATGGCACCGACCGGCGGACCCAGACCACCGGCACGATCGAGACGGCGGTGACGCCGGCCATGATCAGGAACGGCAGCCAGCCATCGCTTCCCGTCCCGGCCAGCAGCAGTGGACCAAGCGCGCCGCCGGCGCCCAAGGCCATGCTGTAGAGGGCGAGGACACGGCCGCGGCGCTGGTCGTCCGCGACTTGGTTCACCCAAGCCTCGCCGGTGATCCACAACATGGCGCCGGCGGCGGCCAGGCACAGGCGCAGCGGCAGCCACATCCAGACGTCCGGATGGATCGGCAGCAACAGGTACATGATCGTCGTGATCGACAGCCCCAGCAGGATCGGGCGCGCCGGTCCCCACAGACGCATCATGCGCGCGACCAGGGGCGCCATGGGCAGGCCCACCAGCGCCTGGGCCGTGCCGGTCAGGCCGATCAGCTCGCTCGACGTGCCCAGGTCGTCCAGCACCAGGCTGATCAAGGGCGTCGACATGCCATAGATCAGGCTCGCCGCGGTCATCGAGGCGATCAGCGCCGCCAGATTGTGGCGGCGCGTGGTTGCGGTCAGCAGAGCAGGGTCGATGGGCACGCGCCTTGGTGCCCGATGACGGCGTCGCCGTCAAATAGGCTCACCGTTCAAACGAAAGGGTCGGGCATCGCTGCCAGCCCCTGGTCGCCGATTCTGCGACATCTACTCGTAGACGATCTCGACGCGCCGGTTCTGCGGCTCGCGCACGCCGTCCTCGGTGGGCACCAGCTGTTTTGCCTCGCCCTTCCAGAAGACGCCGATGTCGGCCTCGGCGAAGCCCTGGCTGATCAGCGCGGCCTTGACTGCGTCGGCCCGGCGCTGCGACAGCCCCAGATTGTAGGCGTAAGTTCCCGACCGGTCGGCGTGGCCGGTGACGACGATACGCGCGATGCCGAACTTGAGCGCGTTCGCCGCCGCCTCGTTGATGATGGCCTGTGCGTCCGGCCGGATCGCCGTCTCGTCCCAATCGAAGAAGACCACGTAGGGGCCGGGCACCGGCTCGGGTTCGGGTGCCGGAGGCGGTGCCGCTTCGGCGACCGGCTCGGGCTCGGGTTCCGGCTCCGCCGCGGGCGGCGGGGGCGGGGGCGGGTTGAGCCCGATGCGCAGGCCCGCCAGGACCGCGTGGGTGTCGTATTCGACATCCACGTTCACGCCGGCCGAGGTCCGCATGGTGGCTTCCTCGGTGGCGAGATAGCGATAGTCGACGAACAGATTGATCTGCTCGGTCAAGCTGTAGCCGACGCCGATGATGCCCTGGTAGGCGAGCAGGCCGTCGCTGTCGTCCAGCGTCGCGCCGCCGACCGGGTTCACATTGTCCAGGCTCAGGTCCAGGTAGCCGATGCCAACGCCGATGTAGGGTGTGAAATCGCTCTCGTTGTGGATGTCTTAGAGGCCGTTGAGCGTGACGCTGAAGGCGTCCGAATCACCGGAACAGCCCGCGACGCCCGACAAGTCGTTTACGTCGTTCTGCCGGTAGCCGACCTCGACCTCGGTGCGCAGGCCCATGCCGTAGGCGTAGCCAACGAAGCCGATGGCGCCCCAACCGGTATCGAAGTTGGCGTCGGTCGAAACGGCGCCACCGCTGATGTCCGATTCCTCGGGCATGGTCAGAGTCCGTTTGAGAATTGGCTCAATGGCTGATTCTTCGGAGCAAGAGGCTTCCGAGGGCGACATGGATCATGGCCTCGGAGACATCGATGCGTTGCTCGTAGTCGCGCACGAGACGGCGCCATCGTGTGAGCCAGCCGAAGGTGCGCTCGACGACCCAGCGCCGGGGCACGAC
>Ga0194131_10001159_pt1 | contig 45459 bp, 45 predicted proteins | sample TA2KigO120mmetaG_FD_148631 | JGI IMG/M metagenome (GOLD analysis project Ga0194131, IMG submission 148631) | Freshwater microbial communities from Lake Tanganyika, Tanzania - TA2015053 Kigoma Offshore 120m | ecosystem: Environmental > Aquatic > Freshwater > Lake | place: Tanzania: Lake...
ATATGCCCGCCGACGTGACCGTAACCGAGCGGGAGGTGCAAGTCAGCTTTCACCGGCGCGCGCACCTGCCGATCATCCTAGCGTCAGGTCTGATCGATCAGCCACTATCCATTCCCTGGTGGAACGGTTTATCATTACGTCTGACCACCTACAATGGTCCGACTAATCTGCCCAGAGCTTAGCTGAATCGTTTCCCGTGGAAATCCAGGCTAGTGAAGCCTTTCCTGCTGCTGGCCTATTGGAGCGAGCACGGCCGGGAGGGCGATCCCGCTTCTCCCCGCGCTGCACCGTATTTGATCGAGCCATACGCTGCGACGCTAAGAACTTCTCCACCAGGGCCCGCTCTTCTGGCACCAGAGCCCTGTGGAGGCCGGGTAACTCCACAATGCCCGGTGGCTTGCTGGTACAAGCCCGGCCACGGAAGACTGACAGCGAGCCAGGCGCTGGCGGTGTCTTGCAATCAATACTTCTACCAGTTGTCCAGGCAGACAGACCCGGCTGCCTTCACCAGGATTCTGACGGTCCTGGGCGTCCGTGGGGGCAGCGCCCGGGTGCAAGCCGCATCGACCACTCCTGAGACAATGATAGGGCTGGATGACAGGCTGCGGCTTTCGCCCCTTCAGGTGCTCAACGCCTATGGGGTGCTGCTTTCGGGGCATGCTTCTGCAGAAGCAAAGAGCGCTTCGTTCCCCGCTCTGGCTCGCGTTGTCTTGCTTGCCGGACTCGCTCTCGGCGCCGATGAAGGCACCTCAGCGCTGGCACAGCAGGCGTTGCCACCCAACCATCTCCTGTTAGGCAAAACCGGCACTTCGCCAGCATTGGCTGGTGGGCGCTACTCGATAGCCAAGACCGACGGTTGGTTCTTGGGCTTTTATCCGAGATCTGAGCCGGTGCTGGCAGTGATGGTGTATTACCCAAACGGACTGGGTGCCAAAGATGCAGCGCCTCTGGGAGGAAGAGCAATCAAGTTGTATCTTGAAACGATCAGGCAAACCGATGGGCCGTGACAACAGCTGCCGGGCTGACGACGCTAGCCTGGAGTTTCCGTCCTGTCGCACCCTGTCGTGGTGGGCCTGCAAGCCCAGGGCACTAGAATTTCTTCGCCTGCGGGAGGGAAAGCAGCAGAAGACTGCCGCGCTCCAAGACGCTGGCGCGCAGCTGACAGCATCTGGGTGGCGGTATAAGCTGCCTTGTGAAGCACTGGCGTGCTTCACTACCAGCGCCGTCACGCCCAGTAAGCTACTCCTGGCTTATCGACGATGACGACATTCTTGAGGAAGTGAAACGCTTTGCGCAGCCCTTCTTCGGGGGACATCAAACTGTCTTCATGCTCGATGCTCAAGACGTGGTCGTAACCCACCAGGCGCAGGTTGCTCACGATGTCCTTCCATTGAGCGAAATCGTTGCCATAGCCGCAGGTGCGAAAGATCCATGAACGGTGTAACTCATCGGTGTAGTTTTTGGCGTCCAGCACACCGTTCACGGCGATGTTGCGATGATCGAGCTTGCAATCTTTCGCATGGAAGTGAAAGATCGCGTCTCCAACGGCCCGAATCGCGGCGCCGATGTCGGCGCCCTGCCAGAAGAGGTGGCTGGGGTCGAAGTTGCAACCGATTTCCGGACCGACAGCGTCGCGCAGCTTGAGCAGGGTCTCGGGATTGTAAACGACGAAGTTGGGATGCATCTCCAGCGCAATTTTCTTGATACCATTGTCTTTGGCCAGCTTCGCGGCGCTCTTCCAATAGGGGATCACTCGTTCCTTCCACTGCCATTCGAGCGCCTGCGCGAAATCGGGCGGCCAGGGCGACACAATCCAAGCGGGTGAGGTCGCTTTGGCGTCGGCGCCAGGGCAGCCGCTAAACGTGATCACACAATCAACATCGAGCTTACGCGCTAGCTTCAGGGCACGCTCGTAGGCGTTGTGGTGCTCTTTGGCCAGCTTCTTGTTGGGATGCATGGGATTGCCATGAACGCTCAACCCGCTGATGACGAGACCACGGCTTTTGATGGCATTCTGAAAGTTCTTGAGCTTGGTATCACTGGCCAAGAGTTCTGCCGGCTTGCAGTGAGCCTCACCGGGATAGGCACCGCACCCGATCTCGACTGCTTCCGCCCCAAGTTCCTTCAAATAGTCCAACGCTTGTTCGAATGGCTTGTTCGCCAACAGCACCGTGAAAACGCCAATCTTCATTCTCGCCTCCCGTCGTCCTGCCAACACCACCCGCCAGCACGGGCTGGTCGGGGTCTGCTCCCAGTCCAAGTCTAGATCTTCACCCATTTCCTGGTCTGGGAACTCTTCTCCATCGCTGCCAGCAACGCCTGATTTTTGACGCCGTCTTCGAAGTTCGGCGAGGGCTGCCTGTTTCCGGCGATGGCCTGCATTAGATCGTAAATCACGTGAGTGAACGTATGCTCGTAACCGATCACGTGGCCAACCGGCCACCATTTCCAATAGGGATGCACCGGCTCTGTGACCATGATGTTGCGGAATCCCTGGGCGTAGGCCGGATCGTCCCGCAGATATAACTCCAGCTCATTCAAACGTTCGAGATTGAAAACCAGGCTGCCTTTGCTCCCGTTGATTTCGAACCGGTTGTAGTTCTTGCGCCCAGGCGCAAAGCGGGTCGCCTCGATGGTGCCGACCGCGCCGTTGGCGAACCGCACGAGCGCCAAACTGGCATCGTCGACCGTGACCTTGCCTTTCTTCTTCGGGTTGTCGACCTGTGGGCGTTCTTTGACGAAGGTCTCCAGCGCAGCAGAGACTTCGGTGATCTCGCCCACCAGGAAGCGGGCGAGATCGGTCACGTGGGAAGCCAGATCGCCCAGCGCGCCAGAACCGGCTTTCGCTTTGTCGAATCGCCAGTAAAGCGGGAATTCCGGATCGACGGGCCAATCCTGCAGATAAGTGCCGCGGAAATGATGAATCTTGCCCAATTGACCGTCAGCGATCAGCTTCTGCGCCAATGCCACCGCCGGCGTCTTGCGGTAGTTATGACAGATCATGTGCAAAACACCGGCCTTCTGAGCCGCCGCCAGCATCCTCTTGGCTTCTCCCAAGGTATTAGCAAGCGGCTTCTCGCACAAGAGGGTCTTGCCTGCCTTGGCTGCCGCCACGGCGATCGGCATGTGGGAATCGCCAGGCGTTACAATGTCGACGACGTCGATATCCTTGCGCCGGACCACCTCTTCCCACGAGGTACTCCACTCTTCCCAACCGTACTTGGCGGCAGCGGCTTTGACGCCGGCTTCGTTTCGGCCACAAATGACCTTCATCACCGGGACTGCGTCGCTCTCGAAAAAGCGGGGCATCTGCCGGTAGGCGTTGCTGTGAGCCTTGCCCATGAACTGATAACCGATAAGAGCCACATTAATCTGACGACGCACTGCCAGGTCCTTTCTGTCGCAGCCTCAAGACATCGGATCGACACACTGAGTTCTGCCTTGCTCCGGTTCGGGCCACAGCCAAAATCATGGCGTGACCGAACACTTGCAAAGCCATTCGGGAGACTTCCAACACCCCGAAAACAGTGACATAATGGCTGCTAACGGTGTAGCGCTGAACGACGGCACTGTATAGCAAGATTCATTTTCCAGGGTCAAGGGAAAAGGCCCCGAACGCAGCTTCTGAGCTGAAGCTCTCCCTGACCGCCGGGCTACTGAAAAGTTCGGTCTATGCCGGATCATCAGCCCACGCGTCTGATAGGGCTCCCTGTGAGACCCGACGATTGATGTTACTTTGACGGCCTCCAGGCCACGAACGCCGAGCGAGGAATCGCCCACTGGCATGTCGATGTCTCTGCCAACCCAAACTGCCAACCGCTACCGCATTCGCGAGGCCGCCAGCCGCGGCCAGGGCTGGCGGTGTCGGATTCGGGAAAGCGCTGGAGACTTCGGGTCGGAGGGAGAGCGGCTGGAACGCCTGCGCTTGAAGGCGGAAATCGAACAGTGGATCGCCCAACAGGTCGATCCGGTGATTTACCGCCAGGGTCGCCGCATCGGCCCACTGGCCAAGGCCCATTTCAGCCTGGATTGCATGGCCCGGTGCCTTCTTCTCCGTTGCCGGATGCGGGGCAGCGAACTACGCGCTCCCGTGTTGCGCGCGGTGCGCGACCAGTATGGGGCGGTCGTCCTGCACACCCGACTCGCCAGGGAAACCGAGATCCTCGAAATTCGCCCGGCGAATGAATCCCTCGCCCAATGTCCACTCGAAGAGACGCGCCGCCAATTTCAGACGGAGGTCGGGCGGCTGATCAAGAGGCATTTTCCCGGATCACAGGTACTGAAATCCACGCTGTCGTCTGACCTGGAACATTCGCTTTCCGGCAAGTACGTGCGGGTACAATTGCGGGCGCGTGGCGTTGACTGGCTAGCGATCGCTGTCGGCCCAGAAGAAACCCAAGCCACAATCGATGGGGTGCTCGGCAACGGATTGCTCTGGAGAGACCTCCTCCGACAGCGAGGCCTCGCCCTGCGCGACAAACTAGCCATCCTGGCTCCAGAGGGGAAATTGCTGGTTTTGAAGAGCCGGTTGGGGTGGATTCGGGGCGCAGGCCGTGACATTCAATTGTTCTCGATAGAGCCCGGATGCCGAATGCTGAGGTTGGCAGACTTGGCGGATTGCGGGAACCTCAACACGGCTGTCACCCAGGTGGAGACGCTCTTGGACTTCGGGGAGGTTCACGACGACCCGCGGGTGCCACGCCTGCTGGGATTGGCGCCTGGCCAGATCGCCTTCTCCCGTACCGGAAACACCCTGGTATTTCGGCTACGGGGTCTGGAGCTGGCACAACTCCAGCTTGGAAACCGATCGAGGCTGATGTCCCGATGCTGCACGCCAGCAGAGATTCGCACCGAAGGCGATTGGAACCGCTTTGCAGCCACCGTGGAAAGCACCGCCGCGGAGCAGAGCGGCCCCACCCGGCCAGGAAACACGAGCTGCCGGGCGCGGCCCGAGCGTTGGCTCGAAAGCTTGCTTCTGCAAGACATCCGTGCCATCGACGCCCGGCTCGACCCACGCTTCGTCTATCCACAAGTTCCGGCGTTTCTCGGGGGTGACCGTGGCATGATCGACCTTCTGACTGTGACCGCCGATCGACGACTGGCGATTCTGGAACTCAAAGCGAGCGAGGATATCGATCTGCCGCTGCAGGGGCTCGACTACTGGTTGCGGGTTCGCTGGCACCACTCGCGGAACGAATTCCAGGACCGAGGCTACTTTCCAGGGATCTCATTGAGCGCTCTGCCGCCGCGACTGTTCTTCGTCGGCCCACAGTTTCGATTTCACAGCACGTTCCCCAGGCTCGCGGCGCAAATCGACCCGGCTGTGCCGCTGATCCAGGTAGGCCTCAATGAGGATTGGCAGGAAGGTGTTCGTGTGGTTCTTCGCCGATTCCTGACCCCAGCGGCCTAGCCTATCTGTAGCGGGTTTCTGAGGAGTGGCTTCGACAGAATCCTTCCAAGGCTGCGCCGGCGGTTGAGTTCCAAGGCAGGCTGTGCTCGAGCGGCGCAACGATGTTTGGCTGTTCTCTGTTTTTCCCGTTCGGATGAAACGATTGGTTCAACTTCTTTGCTGGTGGGCTTCAGTGTGGCTGTTGGCAGGCAACGGGCTGCTCGCCGCAGACGCGAAGAAGCCCGCCCCACCGAAGTTCGAGCTGGTCGGCGAGGTGCGCCTGGCCCAGTCGCTAAAGCCCGGCAGACTGATCGCCTTTGTCAGTTTGAGCAGCCACAACACGTCCTATTCCGCTCATACTTGGACCGACTTCGGGGGCAAGTTCAAGTTCAAGAAAGTCCCCCCTGGCTCCTACTCGCTGCAGGCAGAGGTGCGCCGTCGAGGCGAAAGGCGCCTTTCTGTCGACATCTCGCCGAGCCTGGCCGATCGCAAGGGTCGAATTCACCAGACGATTGTCATCGAACCTACCGCGTCCATCCCGCATCGGCTAAGGCCCGATGTCGTTTCTGTCCGGGAGCTGTCGATCCCAGAGAAGGCTCGCAGACTCTTTGTGAAAGCAGAGAAGAGGCTTTCGAAAGGCGACATCGAGAAAGGAATCGAGCTTCTAGAACAAGCGGTGAATCTCGCGCCCCATTTCGTTGCAGCCATCAATCGGCTCGGCACGGTCTTCCACAGGCAAAGGAACTTCTCCAAGTCAGAGCAGTATTTTCGGGAAGCCTTGGAAGCAGACCGGAACGCTTACGCTCCTTTGGTAAACCTCGGTGGAAGCCTGCTGGCGATGGGACGGTTTGAGGAGGCTCTGGCGATCAACCAGCGCGCCGTAGACGTCCGCCCGCGGGACGCGCTGGCGAACGCTCAGCTGGGAGTCAACTATCTGAACTTGAAGAACGACGCCAAAGCCGAAGAGTATCTGATCCGCACTAAAGAATTAGACCCGCAGCATTTCACTTATCCTCAGCTGTCTTTGGCTGGCATCTACCAGCGCCAGGACAAAGTGGCTCTGGTCCTGCGCGAACTCCGGGAGTTTCTAAGACTGCATCCCGACGACGTTCAAGGCAAGCTCATCCAGAAGCAGATCGAAACGCTGCAAGGGACGCAGTAACGTTTTTCGCTGGCTTTTGCAACTACGTCCCAGCGGCCTTCCCTCGGGAGCGACCCAACAGCTGCAACTCAATCGTCCTTCGTCGTCGGGACCCAAAGCGAGGACGACCCTGGCAGGAGCCAGACGATAGCTCTTGCTGTTTCCCGCAGAGCCCGCAGCGTTACGTCCTTTGAGCCGAAGTCGGAGAGCGTTGTTCTGCGTCCTGGGTGCTCCCCTGCAGGATGGCGATGGCCAGCAGGACACAGCACCCGCCGGCGATCTGCGAGCCAGCCAGCGTCTCGTCCAGGAACGCCCAGGCGATTGCCCCCGCGACGACGGGCTCCAACGTGGCAATGATCCCCGTATGGCTGGCAGACAGGTGTTTTACGGCACGCGCATAGAGCAGAAATGGGAGAAGGGTTCCGAAGATCGCGACATAAAGAATCATACCGATCTGCACCGGCCCAAGTGACGCAAGCGGCTGCCACGAGCCGGGGTTTGCACCCCAAAGCAAAGCGGAAAACAGGAAACCGTAGAACAAGACGGTGAGGTCGCGGTGCGATTTCAATGCGTGCCGAGTCATGAGCGTATAAGACGCAAAACAGATTCCGGCGCCCAGGGCCAGAAGCACTCCGGCATTCCCCCAGCGTCGCGTCGCTCCTGTGTCGAGGGAAACCAGGGCGCAGCCTGCGATCGCTAGCAGCAGCGCCGCAAGCCGCGCGCGTGTCAACGGGATCTTCAGCCAGAACCGCTCGAACAGGAGCATCCACAGACAGGCCAGATACTGAAGAAGAATCGCAATGCCCACACTGAGCGATTGAATCGCTGCGTAGTAGGCGAATTGGGTCAGAGCCAGGCCGCCCATGCCCATGGCCAGAAAGAAAGGCAGTTCGTTCCACCTCAAACGCGGCAAGGCTCGGTCACGCCACAAAAAGATAGCTGCCAACACCAGCGCGCTGAGAGTCGATCGATAGAATACGAGCCGTGACGGGGCGAGCGTTTCGGTCATGAGAACTTTGGCGAAAACGCCGGAGATGGCCCACAGGTGCGCAGCGGCGACGGCAGCCAGAAGACCGGCGCGGCGCCGCGACACCAGCCGTTCCTGCGGGTGGCTCGGAGCAACTTGATCGGTCTGCACTGCCTGTGTCATTCTTGCTCCGATGGGTTTCGTCTCAAATCGCCGCGCGCAAGGAGAGCTCAATGCCGGAAACAAAGATTGTGGTCAATAATCATGGTTCGATCAAAGTGGAAGGGGATTTCGCGGTCTACGATGCCGAAGGCAATGCGTTCGACTTGTCGGGGCGAAAGGCGATTTCGTTCTGCCGGTGCGGACATTCCGAGAACAAGCCCTTCTGCGATGGGACCCACCGCAAGGCAGGATTCCAATCGGAGATCAAAGCCCGCGTTCTGCCACCGCCAGCGGCCAAAACCTAGCAGGCCTGTATTGTCGAGACCCGGACGCCGGCAACGGTCACGCTTCTCAAGCAAGCCCGGTCCGTTATACCGCGTTCGAGTTCTGCGGCGCCATCTGGGCAAAGGGCTGTCGTGTGCGAAGGCTATGGGACTTCTGCGCACTACGAACACGTTCTGCGACTTTGGCTAGCTGCACGATGATAGGCACATCAATCGGGAGCGTGCATCAGGGAGTCCGCCCGCTCTCTCGAAACGATCCGGTTGCGGCCTCGCCGCTTGGCTTCGAACAGGCGGTGGTCCGCAGCCCTCAGCATCTGCGCTGCGTCGGAGCCGTCATCTGGAAAGCAGGCCAGGCCGGCGCTGATCGTCAACCTCTCGGCAACGTCGAGGCCCGGAACGGGGATAGGGGGGTTCTCGATCGACAGGCGCAGCCTTTCAACCTTCTCAGTGGCCGCGGCGGAATCGGTTTCGGGCAGAATGACGACGAACTCTTCTCCTCCGTAGCGTGCAATGACGTCGCTTTGACGGAAGGATGCTCGCATGATGGAAGCCATCATGCGCAGCGCCTCGTCTCCCGCCGAATGACCGTGGCTGTCGTTAAAAGTTTTGAAGTGGTCGATGTCCATCATCGCTAACGCCAGCGGCCGATGGTAGCGGGAGGCACGGCTCGCTTCCTCGAGGAGGCGCTCGTCAAAATGGCCCCGGTTGAAAAGGCCCGTCATGCGGTCACAAGTAGAAAGCCGCAACAGTCGCTGCACTCGAAAGACCACGCTGGTGCTCAGCAGGGTAGCGACGAACATCAGCACCAGGCGCGAAATCTGAACGCTCCAGTTGAAGTATCCGTAAGCGAAGGGAGAGAACTGCGCCGAATTGAGGTCCCACATCATCGTGGCGCTGGCCACAATCAACGCGTACTGCGCGATAGCGGACATGCCCGCCAGCAAGCAAATGCGGACGTCATGGCGGAGGCAGGTCGCCGCAATGGCTAGAAAGTACGACTCGAAGGTAACCTTGCTGTTGACGGCCGTATGCGGCCGATTGAGCAGGACAAAGACGAAAAGCGCCGCAGTGACGAGCGAAACATCGAGCAGACTGCTGGCGAAACCCAACCAATGCCGGTAGAAGCCCTGCTGCACAAGCCAGAACCAGAGAAGGGCGACCAGAAAGGCCGCGATCGTCACCCCGAGTCCAACCAGATTTTCCCAGATTTCTCGCTCATACCAGAGGCTGGCGACGGGTATGGCCAGCAAGATGGCCGTCAACAGCAAGCGAACACGCGCTACGAGCTTTTCGCCTGCGGCACCGGCCTCCAGGAGAAACGGATCGGGCCGCTTCCACAGCGAACTCCAAAAGCTGGCGGGATCGTTCGATGAGACTGACGCCTGGCGCATTCCAGTCGCGCGGGAGCCCGAACGCCGATCTGGCGTCGCAATCCGCTAGAAAGTGAAGAGCAGCCCGGCAGTGCCTTCGACGAAGTTCAACGTTTGGCTGAACACGCCGGGCACGGAGTAACCACGGATGTCGAATCGCACACCGAGTGGGCCTGCCAGATTCCTGAGCTTGAAACCGCCCCCGTAGTTAATCGTGAACTTGGTGCCAATATCGCCGAGATTCCGAAACTCCCCGTACGTGGCGATGAGACCGATGCCTGCCGTCAGGTAGGGCACGACGCGTCCTGCTGGAATCCCGATCTGCAGATTAGACTGGGTATTGAACGCGCGCCGCCCCGATTCGAGAAAGTTCGGACTGAAGGCGAGAGTCTGCTCGAAGCCAACGACCCGGCCTGCGCCGAACCTGGCGCCAAAGACGCCTCCCAACTTCGTTTCTCGCACGAGGTTGTTGACGGTCAGTTTGCCCGGGTTCTGAATGCCCGCAAACAGCGTCACGTCAGCAGCGCTGCTGCGTGGGACGAGAACACAGGCGAGCAGTAAACCCGAACCGATCGCCTGTGCCAGCAGCTTCCTCATCAGCCATTGCCTCCCAAGAGACCCGGCCGACCCTTCCTCGAGGCAATCTGAGCATCGGAGGAGGCCGGTCGGCGTGTGGTTTATCTTTTCATGCTTTTCCGGTAGAATTCGTCCTCTTTCGGACGCCAAGCGGCTTCAGGCGGGGAACCTAGCTCCAACTGGCATGATTCCTATATGAAGGATGCCCTTTCATCTATCAAACCGGTAGTGCGCCAACTTCATGCCTACACGTTGAAGCATTTTGAGGCACGGGTCAAGATCAATCAAAACGAGAACCCGTTCGACCTGCCCGATTCGGTGAAGTCCGCGGTGCACAAGGCAATGGAGGGCAGAGCTTGGTGCCGCTACCCCCCGTTTGTGCCCACGGAGCTGGCTGCCAAACTGGCTCGTTTCGCCGGCTGGCGCAGCGATGGAGTTCTCGTGGGCAACGGCTCCAATGAGCTCATCGAAGCCGTTCTGATGGTCACTGTGGAGCCGGGCAAGCGGGTAGCCATTCCCCAGCCGACGTTCACTTTGTACCAGCTGCTAGTCGGCATTCTCGGAGGTGAGGTCCTGCCAGTTGCCCTGACGGAGAACCTGGACTTCGACGTGCCGAGGCTGGCCAGTGCCGCCGCCCAGGCAGATGTCACGTTGTTGTGCTGCCCGAATAATCCAACAGGCAGCAACTTGAGGCTGGACGAGATCCGAGAGATCCTGAAGGCCGCCCGGGGGTTGGTGGTCGTTGACGAGGCCTACCATGAATTCAGCCGCCAGACGGCTGTGCCCCTGCTTGCGGAGTTCGAGCACCTGGTCGTATTGCGTACCTTTTCCAAAGCTATGGCGATGGCAGGCCTGCGCGTTGGATACCTGCTGGGCCATCCGGAAATGGTGGAACAGATCGCTAAAGCCAAATTGCCTTACAATCTGAACGTTTTTTCCATGGCTGCCGCTGAAGCTGCCGTGGAGCAGTTTTCACTCTTGCAGCCGCAAATCGAGGTTTTGATTCGGGAGCGCGAGCGTCTGCTGGCTGAGCTGCGACAAACTCCCGGCGTGACAGCCTATGCATCGCAAGCGAATTTCATCGCCTTCAAAACCAGGCACGCTGCAGCTCAGGTGTTCGAGGCACTGTATTCGCACGGCATTCTCGTGCGCGACGTCAGCCGCTACCCGATGCTCGATCGATTTCTCCGTGTCACCGTGGGGTTGCCCCAGGAGAACGACCAGTTCTTAGACGCTTTGCGCAGCTTTCTGGCAGCAGCGCATTGAGTAACGCTAACCTATTCGAGGGACGATCCTTGAACCAGCCACGTGCAGCCGAAATTTCCCGAAAGACCAAAGAGACCGCAATCACCGTGAGACTTGTCATCGATGGCAAGGGGGAGTCTCACGTCGCCACGGGCATTCCCTTTTTCGACCACATGCTGGCACTGTTTGCGAAGCACGGCTTGTTCGATGTCGACATCGCTTGCCAGGGAGATTTGGAAGTGGACGGGCATCATACCGTCGAGGATGTTGGCATCGCCTTAGGCGAGGCGTTTCATCAGGCACTCGGTTCCAAGGAAGGCGTGGCGCGCTACGGAGCCGCTTACGTTCCGATGGATGAAACTCTAAGCCGCGCGGTGGTCGACTTCTCGGGCAGGCCTTACCTGGTCTGCAAAGCCGAGTTCCCGGCGGAGAAGATGGGCGCCATGAGCACGGAGCTCGTTGAAGAGTTTTTTCGCGCTTTCGCCGTAAACGCCCGCATCAATTTGCACATCGAGGTCCTCTATGGCAAAAACTCGCACCACATGGCCGAAGCGATGTTCAAATCAGCGGCAAGGGCGCTTTGCGTTGCGGTAGCCAGAGATCCGCGGGTGACGGGTGTTCCCTCCACAAAAGGGGTGCTCTGATGGTGACGATCGTCGACTACGCCATCAACAACCTGCGGAGCGTCGAAAAAGCGTTTGCAAGCATGGGCTTTCCGGTCGAGGTAACGGACGATCCGGGCAGAATCCGCTGCGCTGAGAAACTCGTACTTCCAGGTGTTGGCGCCTTCGCCGATGCGATGCATAACCTCAAGGCGAAAAGCCTGATCGCAGCCATTCGGGAAAGCGTGCTGGCCGGCACCCCGCTGTTGGGTCTCTGCCTTGGCTTGCAACTGCTGTTCAGCGAGAGCGAAGAATTTGGGTTGACCGAGGGGTTCGGATTCATCCCAGGGAAGGTGAAGCGTTTGCCCGACCGGCTGCTAGTGCCTCACATCGGCTGGAACCAGCTGCATTTGCAGCGTTCCGATCCGCTGGTAGAAGGAATTACGGAGGGCAGCTTTGTGTATTTCGTACATTCCTACTACGCGGAACCCGAAGACCGCCAGGACATCCTGGCAACCACCGATTATGAAGTCGAGTTTCTCTCGATCGCGCGCCGCGGGAACGTCTGGGCGACGCAGTTTCACCCTGAAAAGAGCCAAGCCGTAGGACTGCGTCTCTTAAGAAACTTCGCGGTGATGTAGGGACGCGGCAAACGCATTTGCAGACGCGGCGACAGATCCGAGTCGAGTCGGCCTCCTGCGAGGGGTCGAGTTCTGGGCGATGGACGCGGGGTTGGTGTAACGGGACCGCTTCGGTTTGCCGCGGCTGATAGCCGCGAAGGTTTCGTGTCAGTGGCAAGTCAAGATGTCCGGTGAGATTTCCGGTGAGAATTCCGTTGGCCCGCCGTTCGGCTCGTGCTACTCTGGCTCTCGTTATGATATGCAATCTTGTCGGCAGGATTCGCAGCACCTTCTGGAGCCAGCCCCAGCGTTGGGGGGCCTCCCCCCGCATAAACCTCCTTTCGCAATAGATCTCCGCTTTGAATTGCATCGCGAGCCTCTCGACGTTGGAGGTTGAGGCATGATCGTTTTTCCAGCCATCGATATGCGACAAGGACGGTGCGTGCGCCTGCTGCAAGGCCGGGCAGACCGGCAGACCGTCTACTTCGAAGATCCGGTCGCCGTGGCGCTCCGCTGGGAATCAGAAGGCGCCGCCTGGTTGCATCTCGTCGACCTGGACGGCGCGATGTCCGCAGGTCCCGGCAATCGGGTCATTGCGAAGCAAATCTTTGCGGCCTTGCAGATTCCCGTACAATTCGGTGGCGGGCTGAGGGCGATGAGCGATTTGGACGACGTTCTCGAGGCAGGGGCGGCCCGTGCGGTCCTGGGTACAGCGGCTGTCCAGGATCCAGAGTTTCTGGCGAAGGCGTTGGAACGTTTCGGGGAGCGAATCGTCGTTGGCATCGACGCCCGCGATGGCCATGTGGCAACACACGGGTGGAACAAAGTCGGGTCGCTGGAAGCGGAAGTGTTCGCAGCAAAGCTGGTTCGGAACGGAGTCCAGCGCGTCGTGCACACCGACATCTCCAAGGATGGGATGCTGATGGGACCCAACCTGGAAGCCTCCCGGCGATTGGCGGCCAGCAGCGGACTGAAGGTCATTGTCTCCGGAGGAGTGGCGTCGCTCGGTGACCTCCAATCTCTGCGGGGCTTGGAGAGCTCAGGAGTCGAAGGCGCGATTGTAGGCAAAGCTCTGTATGAAGGACGGTTGACGCTGAAGGAGGCGATGGAAGCGGCCGGCGCGGCCACGGCCACAAGTAGCGAGCTTGCGCGGTGAAGCTTGGACAGTGATTCAGGCCCGCCTCTAGGCATCGGAACCGCTTCCAGGGCTTTCTGCCCGGCACTCAGGGCGGGTGAAGCCGGTTTTTGCAGCACCTGATTTGTCTTTGGATTGGTCTTTCTCTTAGAATCGCAATCATGCTGGCCAAACGGATCATTCCTTGCCTGGACGTGGATCGAGGGCGAGTCGTTAAGGGCGTCAACTTCGTCGAGTTAATCGATGCCGGCGATCCGGTAGAGTGCGGCAGACGTTACGACCAGGCTGGCGCTGACGAACTGGTGTTCCTGGACATCACGGCCTCGTCCGATGCGCGCAACATCGTCGCTAACATGGTGCGACGGGTCGCTGATACGGTGTTCATTCCCTTTACCGTGGGCGGCGGTATCCGCAGTGCCGATGACATTCGGGAGATCTTGCGGTCGGGAGCCGACAAGGTTTCACTCAACACAGCGGCCGTGAAGAATCCCGAATTGATTGCCAGCGGCGCCGAGACGTTCGGCTCTCAGTGCATTGTGGTCGCCATTGATGCGAAGCGGCAGGCTGTACCTGGCGGACAGGCGGGCCCTTCCTGGGAGGTCTTTGTCCATGGTGGTCGCACGCCGACAGGGCTGGACGCGCTCGATTGGGCGGAAAAAGCCCAGCAGTTGGGTGCAGGGGAGATCTTGCTCACCAGCATGGATCGCGATGGCACCAAAGACGGCTACGACTTGGAGCTTCTGAAGGCCGTGACCTCTCGCGTGCAGATTCCTGTGATCGCTTCAGGCGGGGTGGGAACCTTAGACCACATCTACCAGGGTTTGACCGAAGGGGGCGCCAGTGCCGCGCTGGCCGCGTCCATTTTTCATTTCGGCGCCTTCACCATTGGGCAGGTCAAGACCTATTTGCGCCAGCGTGGCGTGCTGGTGAGGTGAAGCGACAAGTCATGTCCGAAACCGAGATCGCAGAAGTCTTGACTCGGCTCAAGTTCGACGAGCAGGGACTCATTCCGGCCATCGTGCAAGATGTCGGGACGGGCCGGGTCTTGACGCTTGCCTACATGAATCGCGAAGCCGTGCAGCTTTCGCTCAAGGAGCAACAGACTTGGTTCTGGAGCCGCAGCCGGCAGAAGTTGTGGCACAAGGGCGAGACTTCGGGCAACACCCAGCGGATTGTTCGAGCCGAGGCCGACTGCGATGGTGACGCGCTCCTGGTGTATGTGGAGCCGCGCGGTCCTGCCTGCCACACGGGAAGGGAAAGCTGCTTCTTCGACGCGCTTTCCGGCGACGGGTTACAGCCCAGCTTTCGATCTGCCGGCGAGAGCCCATTCCTCGGGACAATCGAGCGGCTGGCCAAGACGATCAGGACGCGCAGGGTGGAGATGCCGGAAGGCTCCTACACAGCCTATTTGTTCAGCAAAGGACTGGATAAGATTCTCAAGAAGATCGGGGAGGAGTCTGCCGAAACGATCATCGCAGCCAAGAACCGGTCGAAACCTGAGTTGGCTCTCGAATCGGCAGACCTTCTTTACCATTTGCTCGTGTTGTTCGAAAACGAAGGGCTCGAGCTTGAGGATGTGCTGGCAGAACTCGAAAAGCGAGCGCAGAAAAAGAGGCCAGCGAGCTCGTAGGCAAGGCCTGCAACTGCCTTCCGGGTAGGTCGGCGAAATGGCAGTCTCGCGTAGCAGACGATGATCACACCATCATTCGAAAAATTCGTTGAGTGCAGCAAACAGGGAAACATCATCCCGGTGTACAAGGCGGTGACGGCCGACTTGCTGACACCCGTGCTCGCTTACTTGAAGATCCAGGCCGCGAACCCGCATGCGTTTCTTCTCGAAAGCATCGAGGGAGGAGAAAAGGTCGCCCGCTACTCGTTCCTGGGTTGCAGCCCCTACCTGGCCATCAGTTCTCGGGGCGACACGGTCGAGATCCTGCGGGCTGGCGAACGCATGAAGCGGAAAGGCCAGTTGCTCGACGTGATGCGCAAAATCACCGAGCGCTACCGGCCTGTTACGCTGCCCGGCCTGCCGCCATTTGTCGGCGGCGCGGTGGGTTACGTCTCCTATGACGCGGTGCGTTGGATCGAGAAGATCCCGCAAACCGGACAAGACGACCTGAAGCTGGACGATGCGACGATGATGTTCTTCTCGACTGTTCTGGCCTTCGACCATGCGCGCCAGCAGATTCTCGTCATCTCGAACGCGTTCATCGAAGAAGACGCACCTCAGCTGGAGAGCAAGTATCAGAAAGCTGTGGCTGAGATCGAGGCTCTGGAGTTCTTGCTCAACCAGCCGGCAGCCGTTCCAGAATTCGGAAAGGCGGAGGAGGGTAATGAACGCATTCAGTCCAATTTCTCCAAGGCAGATTACTTGGCCGCTGTGGAAAAAGCCAAGGAGCATATCAAGGCCGGCGATATTTTCCAGGCAGTGCTTTCGCAACGGTTCACGGCGACGGTGACCTGCGACCCGTTTAACATTTACCGCGCCCTGCGTATCGTGAACCCCTCGCCTTACATGTTCTTCCTGAAACTGGACGAGTGCTTCGTCATTGGCTCCTCGCCGGAAATGCTGGTTCGCATCGTCGATGGCAAGGCCTACTACCGGCCTATCGCGGGCACGCGGCCACGCGGCGCGAGCGAAGATGAGGATGCGCTTCTGGCCGAAGAGCTGAAAGCGGACGAAAAAGAGAAAGCTGAGCACATCATGCTGGTCGATCTGGGGCGCAATGATCTCGGCCGGGTCTGCGAGTTTGGAACCGTGGAAGTGCTGGACCTGATGCTCATCGAGAAGTATTCGCACGTGATGCATCTGGTTTCGAGCCTGCGGGGTGAACTGCGCAAGAACCTCGACCGGTTCGATGCCCTGATGGCGTGTTTCCCGGCGGGAACCGTGACGGGCGCCCCCAAGGTTCGTGCGATGGAAATCATCGACGGGCTCGAACCGACGCGGCGGGGAGTTTATGCCGGAGCGATTCTGTACCTGGACTTTTCCGGCAACCTCGATTCGTGCATCGCCATCCGCACACTGGTGGTCAAGGATGGAAAGGCCTTCATCCAGGCAGGGGGTGGCATCGTGGCCGACTCAGTGCCTGAGAAGGAGTTCCAGGAGACGATTAACAAGTCCCGCGCCTTGGTGAAAGCGGTCGAGATGGCAGAACAGGGATTCTGAGTGGGATGCTGGGTGGTCGCGCTAGAGCAATCGCAGATCGCCGCTCGCCTCGCAGACCGCTCCCTTTTCGTCAAGAAACCATGATTCTAGTAATCGATAATTACGACTCCTTCACGTATAACCTGGTCCAGCACCTCGGAGAGCTCGGCCAGCAGCTGGAGGTCCATCGCAACGACCAGATCGACCTGGCGACAATCCAGACGATGAACCCGGATCGAATTGTCATTTCCCCAGGACCAGGAAATCCCGACCAGGCAGGCATTACACTGAAACTGCTCCGAGCCTTTGAGGGCAAGAACCCCATTCTGGGTGTTTGTCTCGGTCATCAGGCTATCGGCCAGGCTTTTGGCGGCAAGGTGGTTCCCGCTCCCTATTTGATGCACGGCAAGACCAGCGAAATCTGCCATGACAATCGCACGATTTTCGAAGGTCTACCGTATCGTTTCCCGGCAACGCGTTATCATTCGCTAATGGTCGAGCGGAAGAGTCTGCCGAAATGCCTGGAGATTTCAGCGACGTCGACCGACGGACTCATCATGGGGCTGCGTCACCGGGAGTACCCGATCGAAGGCGTGCAGTTTCATCCGGAATCGATCCTGACGGTCCAGGGCAAGAAGCTGCTGCAGAACTTCTTGAAATTGGCTTGATCACGTGGCTGTTTTTCGAAGGAAACGCCCTGCCGGGTTGGCGCACACCTTGCCGAGCGACCTCGCCCACTAGAGTCCATGACCCCGAAACCCTTTTACCTTGACGCTCTGAAGAAGCTGCAGAGCCGTACTCATCTGGAAAGCAGCGAGGCCGAGTTGCTGCTGCAAGCGATCTTCGAGCAGCAGCTCAGCGAAGTCCAGACCGCCGCATTGCTCAGCAGCCTGGCCGCCAAGGGAGAGACCGTCGACGAGATCGTGGGATTCGCACGAGGCATGCGGCGCTTTGCCGTGACGTTGAAGCACAGCCAGCCTCGGCTTGTCGATACAGCCGGAACGGGCGGAGACGCTGCCGGAACGTTCAATATCTCCACCGCGGCAGCGTTCGTTATCGCCGGGGCCGGAGTTCCGGTTGCGAAGCACGGAAATCGCGCCATGTCTGGGAAGTGCGGTAGCGCGGATGTTCTGAGCCACTTAGGCGTTAACATCGAAGCGCCTGTTCGTGTACTGGAGGAGTGCCTGGACAAGGGAGGCATCACGTTCCTGTTCGCACCCCTGTTCCATCCGGCGATGAAAGCCGTCGGCAAGGTGCGTCGCGAGCTCGGTGTTCGCACGGTTTTCAACCTCCTAGGTCCCTTGCTGAATCCAGCCGGCGCGCGGCGTCAGACCGTAGGCGTTTTCTCCCAGCCACTGACTGAAAGACTCGCCGAAGCGCTGCGCCAGCTGCAGTGCGAGCAGGCCCTGGTGTTTTGTGGCGAGAACGGCCTGGACGAGTTCAGTGTGGACGGGACGACCCAGGTCACTGAATTGCGCGATGGAAAGGTCAAGACCGAATCTGTGGAGCCCGAGCGTTTCGGGCTTGCACGGAGGAGCCGGGCGGAGCTCAAGGGCGGAGACGCCGCCGAGAATGCGCGCATCCTGCGAGATGTTTTCGAGAACCGAGGCACTCAGGCACAGCGAGACGTCGTTCTGCTGAATGCCGCCGCTGGCATCTATGTTGCCGGGGCAGCCCAGTCTGTCGGCGAAGGCATGGCCTTGGCTCGGGAGGCGCTCGCCAGTGGCCAGGCGCTGGCCAAGCTAGAGACGCTGGTGGAACTCAGCAATCGCCCGCTGGCAGGCGCTGCATCGTAGTGCCTCACGGGACCTTCAGAACGGTGACCCCCAGAGTGAATGTCTCCTGGACCTGTGCGGAATCTCAGAACCAAGGCTGCGAAAAAATCAGAAAATTCGTCCAAACGCCGCGTGAGGTCAAGCGGCCTCCAATGACTCCAAAAGGGTTCTACACGTATTGTTGGCCCGGTGCCCTCACCGGAGGTATTTTTTCACAGTCGGGACGTTCGCATTCCATGGCGAATCCGGCCTGCGAAAGGTGACCCTTGGAAGATAGGCTGGCACAGATCCTCGAGAGCAAGAGAGCGCGGCTGGAGCAGCTCAAGAAGCTGACCCCGGTCGCCGCCGTGCAGAACTCCACAGCGAGAACAACCTTCGTCAAAACACGTTCGTTCTATGATGCGCTGGCTCGCGACGACCGTCTCAACCTCATCGCCGAGCTCAAGAAGGCTTCGCCCTCGAAAGGCCTGCTGCGAGAGAATTACGATCCAGTTGAGCTGGCGATTGACTACGAATCGCACGGCGCGGCCGCGATTTCGGTTCTTACCGAAGAGAATTACTTTCTGGGGTCGCTGGAGCATCTGCAGCGGGTGCGGCCCAACGTGTCTCGGCCACTGCTGCGCAAGGATTTCATCTTCGATCCGTACCAGGTTTACGAAGCCGCTGCGGCCGGCGCCGACGCCATTCTGTTGATTGTGGCCATTCTTGATGCCGGCACGCTCGCCAGCCTGATCCAGCTGGCCGAACTGACGGGTCTGGATTCGCTGGTCGAGGTCCATGATCGCCAGGAGCTAAACACCGCATTGACCGCCGGAGCCAAGATCGTGGGTATCAACAATCGCAACTTGAAGACATTTGCGGTGGACCTGCACACCACGCTCCAGCTCGCGCCGCATGTGCCCGACGCCGCCGTGCTGGTGAGCGAAAGCGGCATCCACACGGCCGACGACATCCGCATGCTGCGGGATGCCGGATGTGATGCGTTTCTGATTGGCGAAGCATTCATGAAGTCCGAGAAGCCTGGACGGGCATTGAGAGAGTTGATGATCCGGAGCCTGAACTAGGCCCCCTGTTTCATCATTAAGGCGACGAAGCGTGCCCATTCGTCATGCCCGCAGACGCGGACAAGACGGCTGGGGTTCTGGTCCCGTTCGTGGAAATCGAAGGGCTAAGGAATGAGGGTCCCCGCCGCCCTCCATTGAGACTGCTATGGTTCGAGTCAAGATCTGCGGCATAACGAGCCTGGAGGACGCTCGGGCGGCCATCGAGCTGGGCGCCGATGCTTTGGGATTCAACTTCTACAAGCGCAGCCCCCGCTACATCGAACCAGCCAAGGCCAAACCGATCATCGAAGCGCTGCCTCCGCTCATCTCTCTGGTAGGAGTTTTTGCAGACGAGTTCAGCCCCGAGCGCATCCAGAGCATCGCCCACGCGATTGGCCTGGGCACCATTCAGCTTCACGGCTCAGAAACACCTGACTACGTGAAGAAGCTCAGCGAGGTCCGCGTCATCAAGGCATTTCGGGTGAGCGAAGGTTTCGATCTGGCCCAATTGACGGCGTTTCCGGTCGGAGCTTATCTGCTGGATGCGTACGACGCCAAGCAGTTGGGCGGCACTGGCAAGACCTTCAATTGGGACATCGCCGTGCAGGCGAAGCAACAAGGACGGGTGATTCTGGCTGGCGGGATTTCTTCTGGCAACGTGGCCGAAGCTATTCTTCAGGTGCAGCCTTACGCCGTCGATGTTTGCAGCGCTGTCGAAAGCAGCACCGGTACGAAAGACCTTCTCAAGATGGAAGCCCTCTTTCGAGAGGTTCACCGGGCGCGTTCTCTGCTTTCAAGCTGAGTCTGAAGCCAGACCCTAACATTCCGGCGCCATGTCGTGGTGTGGGTGACGGCCCAGAACACTGCGTCGGTTGTTCGAATGCCCGACGCCGCGAAACTTCTTTGGGAGGTCTATGGAGACTCTTCCGTTCGACCGGTGGCCGGATGCTCAGGGGCATTTCGGCCCGTATGGCGGCAAATTTGCGCCCGAGACACTGATGCACCCCTTGCAGGAACTGGAGCACGCGTATCTGGAGGTAAAACAGGATGGCGCGTTTCAAGCGGAGTTGAACCGGCTGCTGCGCGAGTACTCCGGTCGTCCGACACCGTTGTTTCGCGCCGAACGGCTCAGCCAGCACCTCGGCGGTGCCACGGTTTACCTGAAGAGGGAAGACCTGAACCATACCGGCGCCCACAAAATCAACAACTGCCTGGGACAGGCCCTGCTGGCGCAGCGCATGGGAAAACGGCGCATCATCGCCGAAACCGGGGCGGGCCAGCATGGTGTCGCGACGGCCACAGCCTGCGCGTTGCTTGGCCTCGAGTGTGAAGTGTATATGGGCGAAGAAGACATGCGGCGCCAGGAACTAAACGTGTTCCGCATGCGCCTCCTGGGTGCAACGGTGCACGGTGTCGCCAGCGGAAGCAAGACGCTGAAGGACGCCATCAACGAAGCGATCCGCGACTGGGTGACCAACGTCCGGCATACCTACTACCTGTTGGGGTCTGTTCTGAGCTCGCATCCCTATCCTATGATGGTCCGCGACTTCCAAGCAGTCATCGGGCGTGAGGCCCGAGAGCAAATCGTCGAGAGAGAAGGACGATTGCCGGACACGCTGGTAGCGTGCGTCGGGGGAGGGAGCAACGCCATCGGTCTGTTCTACGCTTTCCTCAACGACTCGAGTGTGGCCATGATCGGCGTAGAGGCCGGAGGGCGCGGCCCAGCGCTCGGCAACCACGCAGCCCGCTTCAGCGGTGGCAAGCCGGGCATTCTGCAGGGCACCTACTCCTATGTGCTGCAGACCGACGAAGGGCAGATCGCCAACACTCACTCGGTCTCGGCCGGCCTGGACTACGCGTCGGTCGGTCCCGAGCATGCCTATCTGCACGATGTGGGCCGAATCCGCTATTGCTCGGTGGACGACCACGAAGCACTCGAGGCCTTTCATTTGCTCAGCCGCACCGAGGGGATCATTCCGGCTCTCGAGAGCGCTCACGCCGTGGCTGAAGCAGTCCGGCAGGCGCCGAAGCTCGGGCGTAACCATCTCATGATTGTCAATCTGTCGGGCCGCGGAGACAAGGATGTGCAGACGGTGGCGGCTCGGCAGGACTGACATGACCTCTTTAGGACTGGCGCCGGTCCTGCGAGTGGCAGATCGGACTGAGCCTGCGCCGTCGGTGCAGTGGCCGCGCCGATCGCCGCACGCACACCTATTGTGCCACTCTGCAGGTTTGGCGCCGCACGCTCGAAGCACCTTTGAATCCGCCTGATTGCTCTGTTATTTTCCTCATGAACCGGATCCCAGAAAAATTCGCCCAGCTCAAGCGGCAAAACCGGAAGGCGTTCATTCCCTACATCACGCTAGGCGATCCCAGCCTCGAGGCATCGTTCGAGATCGTATTAGAGCTCTGCCGGGCCGGTGCTGACATCGTCGAGCTAGGCATCCCCTTCTCCGATCCGCTAGCTGACGGGCCGGTGATCCAGCGAGCGACGGAGCGGGCGTTGCAACGGGGGTTCACTCTGCGGTCAGGACTGAAGACCGTGGCCAAACTGCGCGAGCACACCGAGGTGCCCTTTCTCCTCTTTAGCTACTACAATCCCTTGTTTGCTTACGGATTCGAGCAGCTGGCTCAGGACGCCAAGGCCAGTGGCATCGATGGCGTTTTGATCACCGACTTGTCTGTAGAAGAGGCGGCGGCGCCCGTTAGCGTCTTGCAGCATGCCGCTCTGGACAGCGTGTTTCTGGCAGCTCCAACCAGCACCGACGATCGAATCGAAAAGATAGCTCGCTACTCTTCGGGATTCATCTACGCGGTATCTCGAACCGGGGTCACTGGCGCGCAGAAATCGATTTCCGACGAAGTCGGACCTCTGGTCGGGCGGATTCGCCGCCATTCTGGCTTGCCGGTGGCGGTGGGATTCGGGATTTCGGAACCGTCGCACGTCGCAGCAGTCTGGGAACTCGCCGATGGCGCCGTGGTTGGCAGCGCTCTGGTGCGCTGCATCGAAGAGAACCGGGCGAACCCGCACCTGGCTCAAAAAGTGGGAGAGTTCACCCGCTGGCTTAGAGGAGGAGTCTAGCCCATGGATATCGACGACTGGCGAAAGCGGATCGACGAGATCGACAGCCAGCTGACAGAGCTGTTAAGCGAACGTTCCCGCTGCGTCATCGAAATCGGGAAGATCAAACGGCAGCGGCAACTTCCGGTCTACGACCCACAGCGGGAGAAAGACATCTTCGAACGCCTTGCGCGCAACAATCGCGGGCCGCTGGAGAACGATGCCTTGAAGCGCCTGTTCGAACGGATCCTCGACGAGTCGCGTCGGGTGGAGCGAGTGGCTTTGGAGCAGCAACCGTAGCCTGCCCGACTGCGGTTGCCCCGGCGGGTTGTCGAACCTGGCAGCCGCAGGCAAACCGGACAGCGGATTCCTCAAAGTTCACGCGCTTCCGGCAGGAAGTCTCTTGCCTGTTTCTTGGCGGTCTTCGCCTGTCGGCGGTTCGCTAATCTCTCCAGCGTCCCGACTTGGCGCTGGACGCGATCGAATTCGATTCACCAGGGTGATCACATGGTCGTCGTCATGCAGGAAGGCGCCAGCGAGGCGCAGATTCAACATGTCATGGAAAGGCTGGTGGCGTTGGGATTCGACATCCACCGCTCAACGGGCGTGAGTCGAACCGTTCTGGGCGTCGTGGGCGGCAAGATCGTCGACACCCGGGAGATCGAGTTGATCGATGGCGTCGGTGAGGTGGTTCGCATTACGGCCCCTTACAAGCTGGCCAGCCGGCAGTTCAACCCGGAGGGAACGCGGGTTCGGCTGCAGAATGCCCGCCGGACCGTCACGATCGGCGGAGATCGAGTCGTCGTGATGGCTGGGCCGTGCAGCGTCGAAAGCCAGGAACAGATCGAAACATCCAGCGAGATTGTCGCTCGGTGCGGAGCCACAATCCTGCGCGGTGGTGCTTTTAAGCCGCGTTCGTCGCCATACAGTTTTCAGGGTATGGGGGCAGAAGGGTTGCTTTGGATGCGCCAGGCAGCAGACCGCCACGGGTTGTTCGTCGTCAGCGAAGTGATGGACCAGACTCAGATTCCGCTGCTGCTCGATCATGCCGACATTCTACAGGTGGGCGCCCGCAACATGCAGAACTTCAATCTCCTGCGCGAACTCGGCAAGGTTCGCAAGCCGGTGCTGCTGAAACGAGGCATCGCCGCAACCATTGAAGAGTGGCTGCTTTCGGCGGAATACGTGCTAGCCGGCGGGAATCATGCCGTCATCTTGTGCGAACGCGGTATTCGAACCTTCGAGAACTACACGCGCAACACCCTCGACATTTCCGCAATCCCCGTCGTTAAAAAGCTCTCACATCTCCCCATTGTTGCCGATCCTTCACATGGAACAGGCCGCCGGGACAAGGTTCCTCCAATGGCGCGAGCCGCAGTCGCTGCTGGCGCGGACGGCTTGTTGGTCGAGGTTCACCCAAACCCGGAAAAAGCTCTCAGTGACGGCGCTCAGACGCTCTTCCCACATCAATTCGAGCAATTGATGAAAGAACTGGAGCAGATCGCTCCCGTTTTGGGAAGAACGATCTGATAAAAGGCCGGCGGACATTCCGATGCTACCCGCTTGTTGGATTGCCCGCAGTCATTGTCGTTGTTGCTCGGGCTCAGGTGCAGAGCCGCCGGCACGCCTGGGAACCAACCCGTCACATCAGGGTTGCTCCAGCCCCCTTCGGATGCGAACATCATCGAGAGTGCTGAGGCCCACCGCAACGACGGGTCGCCGGGGCACCAATCATTGAGGGGTCTCCGGGGCGAAACACGAACCTATGAACAAGGTCATTCCGGATCTAAAGCAGGCGATTGCCGACATTCAGGACGGAGCGACGATCATGATGGGCGGCTTCGGCCCGTGCGGGATCCCCGAGAACCTGATCCAGGCGTTATGTGACCAGGGGACACGACAGCTGACGGTAATCAGCAACAACGCAGGTACCGAGGATCTCGGCATCGGGCTCCTTTTGCGCAATCACCAAGTGAAGAAGATGATTGTCAGCGATGTTGGACAGAACCGCACCTTCGAAGAACTGGTGCGCCATGGGAAGCTGCAGATCGAATTCTGCCCGCAAGGAACGCTAGCAGAACGCATCCGTGCGGGCGGAGCAGGGCTCGGAGGGTTCTACACGCCGACCGGCTTCGGTACCATCGCGGCTGAGAACAAGGAGGCACGGGCCTGGAATGGGCGCCATTATGTCCTCGAACTGCCGCTTCGGGCGCACTTTGCCTTCATCAAGGCCCGCAAGGGAGATCCGTTCGGCAATCTGATGTACCGGGCGACCGCCCGCAACTTCAACCCGGTGATGGCGACCGCCGCCGACGTGACAATTGCAGAAGTCGAGGAGCTGGTTGAAACAGGCAGTTTGAATCCGGACGAAATTCACACGCCGGGAATCTACGTGCGACGAGTGGTGCCGGGCGCGCATAACGCCAAACCACCGAGAGCGGAGCCTGAGGTCCGAAAGTGAGCAAGCATCAACGCGAACTCATCGCCCGCCGCGCGGCCTGGGAAATCCAGAACGGCTTCTACGTCAACCTCGGCCCCGGCATACCCGCGCTCGCGGCAAGATTTGTGCCCGAAGGAGTCGAGGCCGTCTTGGTCTCAGAAAGCGGCGTCCAGGGTTTCGGGCCGCTGCACCACAAACACAAGGGAGACCGTGACCTTGTGGACGCAGCTAATGAGCCCGTTGCCTTGACTCCCGGAGCCAGCCTGTTCTCGAGCGTCGATGCGTACGCCATGATTCGTGGTGGCCATCTCGACCTCTGCATTGTGGGAGGCTTTCAAGTCGACGAGCGCGGGAATCTGGCCAACTGGATGCTGCCGGGCCGGATGGTGCATGGAATCGGGGGCGTCATGGACCTGGCTTGCGGCGCCAAGCGAGTGGTGGTGGCCATGGAACATCGAACGCCGGCAAAAAAGCCCAAAATTCTGAGGAACTGCACGCTGCCCTTGACCGGCTTGGGCGTCGTCCACCGCGTGATCACGGAGCTGGCGGTCATCGACGTAACACCTCAAGGACTGGTGCTGCGGGAAGTTGCCGCTGAAGTTTCGGTCGACGAAGTGTGCCGGGAGACCGAGGCTGGGCTGAGAGTGGATAAGGACCTGAAGATCATTCAGGTGTAGCAAGCAGTGACGCTCTGGCGATGCTCTGACTGCCGTTGTCGATCGGCGGGTTCGGTAGGAGCCAGGCAAGCTTCGGCATGCTGGCTGGGATTCCACAGATTCAGAAGTGCTGAGTAACTTCCACGTACGCGTAGTTAGCGTTTTTGCCTTCCGGGTAGGTCCCTAGCACGACTCGGTGCCCCAACGCCCGGGCATAATAAAAGGAGAGGGTCGTGCGAAGCGACAGCTGCCAGTCGGCGTTAAGGTCCCAGAGGGTCGCGAGGGAACGCCCCCGGCGCTGGGTTTGCTGGCGAAGCCGAGTACGTTGTCCTGAAAGGCTCCTCCCCCCTGGTACCAGAGATCGGAACCCCGGCCAAGCCAAAGCTGGTGCAGCTCGCTTTGAATCGACCATCGTTTGTGCGGTCGAATGGTTAGCTGAGCGAAACCGTCTTCGCTGTTCATCGAGTTGTAGAACGGAAAGCGAGCATAGATGCGCGGCGTCGGAAGTACTTGAAAGAAAGTGCCGTGCCTGCTGTCCCGAGGGTCACGGTCACCGCTGCTTCGGAAATAACCCAATCGAACCCACGGCTTAAGCAAAGGCCAATTCGGCTGATAGCCAGCCTCGAGGGCCACGGCTCCGGCCTGATGGTCGAGTCGGCCCCAACGCCCGGTCTGCCAGGCACCCCAAGCCAGGAGATCGGCGGCACCCGGACCCAGCTCCAAAGTTCGCAGGTAATGGCCCCCGATGGTCGCAACTTGCAGGCTGGCATTGTCGGCGCTCCGCAATGGCAGGGGACGATTGTCGGTTTTTAATACGTTTCGGCGATCGTGGTAGTGCAACCCGAAAACGCGGAATTCTCCTTTCGATTCCTTTTTCGACCCGCGATGAAGTGATCTCGTGTAGGCGCCGTAGTACACGTTGATATTGAGCTGCCCGTTGCCATTCAGCTTGAAGACCCCTTCGGTCGGCCTTCCAACCAGTAGCATGAGATTATCAGCAGGTGTGTTACGGACAAACTGCAGGGAGTCAAAACTGCGGCCTACGTGGGTGAAGCCGAAGTTGCCGACAAGGCGGTGAGCGATTCGGCTTCGTTTCAAGGTGGCAAGCACCGCGTTCTTTGGCACGGATTCCATGCCCTCGATGAACTCGATTCTTCCTAGCCGCAGACTATTTGCCGGGCTCCCAATCCCCTTGAATCGCACAAACCCCTGTTTCAGGAAGAGGCTGCCGTTCTGACGTCCGTTCGCTGCAAAGTAGTTTGCTCCAAGACCTAGCTGGCCTTGAGGCTGGGGCGCGACCGCATCGCTCGGCAAATTCAACAGAAGGGGCGCCGCCCCTTCGGCTTGCCAGTCCCAGCGCGCGTGCTCCTGGCCAACGGCAACACGCAATAGATTGCCCCAGAAGTTGTAATCGCCGTTGGCCGCCTGGCTTTGGAACCAATCCCACCCTTCCCAACGCACGCGCAAACTTCCAGACACTGTTAGATCGCCAATCTTGAAAGGCTTCGCTGCCTGCCCCAATACGGTCGAGCTGACGCTCCATAAAATGATCGCCGCCAGGATATGGCGCATGGCACGCTGGTCGATCATCTGAGCGCTCCTTTCCTCACACACTTCACCCCATGCTTTCGCATGCACTGCTAAGAATCCGCGCCGATTGGAGCAGCTGAAATTCCAAATCCGGGAGCCCTCCTAACAAACCATGGCTTCCAGGTCAACGGCTGTTGCTGTGGCGTACGGAACGCCAAGGCCGTTTGCGGCAGCAGCACGTTCGCAAGGACAGGGAGAGCCCGTTTGCCCAGCCAAATCGCCCAGCTCTGGTTGTTTTGCCGCAGATCCTGGCGGGACCAACTAACCAAGCCACGCCTTTGAGCTGGAGGCAGGTCAGACCGAGTGATTTCACCCACCGTTGGGTGAATTGGGCAGCCGGGATTCTCCATACCGCTGAGGGAAATCGTTGGACCTTGACACTTCAGTGGCTTGCAGTTTTTTTGAATGGCACCGTGGCTGCTTAAAGGCTGGAAGGCATTGACGCCACAGGCAACCACTCAGGGAGGTGGGTCATGAAGAAACCGACCCGGGAGGAGATCATCCAACAGCTCAAGTTGGAAAAAAGCATTCTGGAAGATGGAGGTTATGGGCATTCCGTCAGGACACCTCTCAAAGATGAGATCTATTTCCGCGACTCCATCAGCTGTCCGAACTATGGAGAGCCCGTCAGGGTTCACCCTTGTTCCGAGTGTTTTCTGATCGAGTTCGTCCATCCGGCTTACCTGGACGTCAACCTGCCCTGCCACTTCATCCCATTGAATCCGGCGGGTGACACGATCGATTCACTGGTCCGGTCTGGGGACACCGACAAGCTCGAATCCTGCCTGCTGGCTTGGCTCGAGTCGACTGTTAAGAACCTCGAAGCGGCTCAGGCCTCGGCGCCAGAGCGCTCAGAGCCCTCAGGTGAAAGGTGAATGCCACTGGATGCTTTTGGAGAGGAATCAGTGGAGCGGATGCTTAACGCCCAGCGCATCATTTATCGACGGCCGCCTGATCCTGAGCTGGCCCCGGCGAGAGGCAAGGCGCCAAACACTCCAGAGGCGATACACCTGGGAATGGAGAGAAAGAGCCGCTACCGCGGACGGCAAGGCCCTGACACCTCGCAGCGCTTTCGGCGGGCAAGCCAAATCCTCTTCCTGCTGTTAAACGTCTGGATCGGCTGGGAATTCTACTTCTTCGTTCGTTACTATGAAACGCAGGGCCAGACCGCATTCGTAGCTCGCCCTGCCGGCGTGGAAGGCTGGCTGCCCATCGCCGCGCTCATGAATCTGAAGTATTTCCTCCTGACAGGCTTGATTCCGAAGATCCACGCCGCAACCCTGTTTCTGCTCGTCGCATTCCTGGCCATCTCCTGGCTGTGGACCAAATCGTTCTGCAGCTGGCTATGCCCGATTGGCACCCTTTCGGAAGCTCTCTGGAAGCTGGGCAGAAGGGTCTTCAAAGGGAACCTTCGCCTGCCTCGCTGGGTCGATATCCCCCTGCGCAGCCTGAAATACTTGCTGTTGGCTTTCTTTCTGTACGCCGTCGGCACGATGTCGGCAGCGGCCATCGCTGCCTTCTTGGAAAGCCCTTACGGGCTGGTGGCTGATGTGAAGATGCTGAACTTCTTTCGGTTTCTAAGTGGAACGGCGGCGCTTGTGATTAGCCTTCTCGTCCTGCTTTCTGTGGCAATCCAGAATTTCTGGTGCCGTTACCTCTGCCCTTACGGCGCGCTGATGGGGTTAGCAGCGCTTTCGGGCCCGGCCAAGATTACGCGGCAGCCGCAGCGGTGCATCGACTGCTCTAGGTGCGCGAAGGCTTGCCCGTCTTGGCTCCCCGTCGACAAACGCGAGGCCGTTCTTTCAGCGGAGTGCACCAGCTGCCTCGAATGCGTTGCCGCTTGCCCGGCGGCGGGAGCTCTTCAGATGTCAGTGGGCAGGCAGACGATCGTTCCGGCTTGGGCGATCGGCCTCGGGATTGCGGTCGTCTTCCTGGGCGTTGTGGGATACGCCAAGATAGCAGGTTACTGGGACACCGAACTGCCAGAGTCCATCTATTTCCGACTCATTCCGCAAGCCCAGGATTTGGGCCACCCCTGACGTCCCGCTGCTCTGGACGTCTAGGCCAAACCTCCCAAGCTTTTGCATTTCAAATCCGCCCATCTTGACTGGATTCATGACCTTTTCGGTGCGCCAGCTAAAGCCATCTTCGCGGGTAGGATTCAGCTCTGCCTGTCGAAGAGCCGGCCCGGTTCGGCAAGGCAGCATCGGGCGAGTTTCCTAGCGACGCGGGCTCGCCGGTTCTTCCACTTCTGCGCGGCAGCCTGGTCTCGCAGTTGGGCCAAGGCGGACTCGCTCAGCCTGAGAGCTTCAGTCAAATCGCGCTTCCGATGCTCGTAGTAGATTGCAAGCTCCTCGTGGACATCTTCGAGAAAGCCTTCGCTGCTCTCGCTGAGACCCTGCCAGAGATCGGCCGCTTCGGTATACCTTCTTTCCCGCTTCAGCCGTGAAGCTTTGGCCTTCTTGGCTTCCAGCTCAACGTTGTCCGGCAAACCTCCGAGCAGCGCCGCCTCGCTCCAGCGCACGGCAAGCTCTTGCTCTCCGAGCGCGCCCGCGTATTTTCCTGCGCTGTAGAGATCCAGAGGTACCAAGTCATCGCTCGATTGGCCCGAGAAGATCTCCCCCATCCGGACCGCCAGACGCGCCAGTGTTTCAATGTCCCAGCGGTTGTGCCTCAAGATGCCAGCGATCGCTTCGGGATCTTGCGTGCGGACGTAGCGGAAGTAGAGCTGTGGAATCAGGCGTCCGGGGATGTCGTTTTGTCGTCCGATCCCCAGAATGTGGCTCTCCAGGTTTGCCAAAGAACAATCTCCCAACCGCCGTTGCCAAATTCGGCGGGCTGGGTGGAGCAGATCCAGATGGACGACGCCGTCCAGCGGCCAGCGTTGGCGCGCCAGTACGAATCGAGATTGCAGCAGGGGAAGGTCGAAGGCTTTTCCATTGAACGTCACTAACCCATCGGCATGGGCGAGGCGCTCCTGCAAGGCCACCAACATCGCCCTCTCTTCGTGGTAGTCGCGCATCAGATACTGCTCGACCACAAAGCCGTCACCGGACCAACGTCCCACACCAATCAGAAAGGCCACCGTTCCCGCTCCTCCCGACAGGCCGGTGGTCTCAGTGTCCAAGAAAACGATCGACTGAGGATTGCCCGTCCATTGCTGGGCGCAAAGGAGCCGAATCAGCCGGGCAAGATGCATTACTTGCTGGGGGCCATCGAGTGGAAGGGGCGAATGAGAAACCTGGTGCAGGAACGATGGACCATCATTGCCCTGCATAAGATCTGCCAGGGCGCCTGGCAGCTCGCCGGACTCGTTGCCAGCACGCGGCGCCTGATCCCGCTGCAGTCTTCGAGTTCGGTTACGGAGTTTCTCTAAGCTGGATCGAAGCGACGTCGCAGGCAGGCTCTGCGATTTGTCTGGTGTCGCTCGAGCCTCAACCGTCTTGGGCTGGGAAGCCATTCGGGCTTCGTTTCGCGTCTTGACGAGCTGTTGTTGCGCTAACTTCTTCGCGAGATTCATCCGGTATTAGAAGCGGCCAGGCCGGGTGCTATAGAATCGCCTTCAGGATATCCAGTGCCACACGTTTGCCCAGGTCGCCCGTTTCCCCCTGTGGACCGACACAGCTCGGGCAGCCTTCCTGGCAAGGGCAGCTTCGAATCAGCCGCGCGGTCTCCTGCAACACTCGATCGTGCAGATCAAACAGAGGTTCGCTCAGCCCGATGCCGCTCGGATAGTTGTCGTAGATGAAGATGTTGGGCTCGAAGATCTGGCGCGGGAGGTCCCGACCCTTCTGGGCAGGGCTCACAGCTCGCCCCGGCGTCTCACCTACAAGATTTTCTTCTATTGTCACCTGGAGATCGCGGGGATCGCACATCAAAAAAAGGGCAGCCATCTGGCGCATGGCCTCGGCGAGCCCGCGAACGCCATTGAGCCGGATCGATGGGAGGTAAAGCAGCGACTCCATGAGCGATCTTGGCAAGGTGAGCCAATAGGAAGTGGTGTGCATTTCCTGCTCTGGCAACTCCAGGTCGCCAGCGCCGACGTTCTCCAGCGTATAGAACTTGATCTTCTTGAACCCGACGACCTGAGTTGTCAGATGAATCTCGCCCCACTGTTTCGTGCTGCTCCTGAGGAGTTGCCTGTCGAATGTGTCCAGGATGCGCACTTGGGTATAGGAAATGGCGTCCGTGAAGTAGTCCAAGTCCACGCGTTTGACGTGAGCCCGCCGTTCCTTGTAGTCGAGCTTTTCCACGAAATACTGCTGGCCCTCGTGAATATAGATGGCCTTCTCGTGCACCGTCGTCAGCGCGCTGGGGAAATCCACCTTGCTGACGATCTTGGGCTCGGCCGTCACATCGAGGACTACGAAATTGTCTGAGCTGACCGACCTGAGGCTGACCGCGTCGGCCGGGTAAGCCTCGCTGGTCCAGTGCCACTGCCCTCCGGCGGCGTGCACGAAGCCGTTCTCCTCGAGAAACTTCATCATCTCGCGGGTCTCGACTGTGCCGAAATTCTCGCCATCACTGAACGGTAACTCGAACAGAGCACATTTCACATGGTTCAGCAAAATCTCCAGGTTGTCTGGATTCACAAGCCCATGCTCGGGAGACTGGCCGAAAAAGTATTCTGGATGCTCCACGATGAACTGATCGAGCGGCGCGCTGCTTGCCACCAGTACGGCAGCCGAAACGCCGCTACGCCGCCCGGCCCGGCCGGCGCGCTGCCAGGTGGACGCGATGGTTCCCGAGTATCCGGCCATGACGCAGACTTCCAGGCTGCCAATATCGACACCGAGCTCCAGAGCGTTGGTGGCTACCACTCCGAGAATCCTGCCTTCGCGCAGCCCTTTCTCCACCTCGCGCCGTTCCAGCGGCAGATACCCGCCTCGATATCCACGCACCAAGTCTCGGGACAGGACGTTTTTTTCCAGCGCATCCTTCAAATAAGTGACGAGAATCTCCGTAACCAGCCGGCTGTTCGCAAAGACCAGCGTTTGGAGTCCTTTCTTCAGAAAACTCAGCGCCACCGAACGAGTTTCGTTGACGTACGACCGGCGGATGCCAAGCTGCCGATTCACGACCGGCGGGTTGTAGAAAACGAAGTACTTCTCGCCTCGCGGCGCCCCGTTGTCGTCGACCAGTTCTACATCGTCCTCCAAAAGCTTCGTTGCCAGTTCCTTCGGATTGGCGATGGTGGCCGAGCAGCAGACGAACTGCGGCTTCGACCCGTAAAAAGCGCAGATTCGCTTCAGACGCCGTAGTAGGTTCGTCAGGTGGCTGCCGAATACGCCGCGATAGGTGTGCAGCTCGTCGATAACGACATACTTCAAGTTCTCGAAGAGCTGCACCCACTTGGTGTGGTGCGGCAGGATGCCGGCGTGCAGCATGTCAGGGTTGCTGACCACCACGTGCCCTTGCGCGCGAATGGCGCGACGTGAGTCTTGCGGCGTATCGCCGTCGTACGTGAAGGTCTTGATGTCCCTGCCCGAGAGCTGGATGAGCTGGTAAAGCTCTTCCATCTGATCCTGTGCCAGCGCTTTGGTCGGGAACAGATACAGCGCCCGTGCGTCTGGCGAAGCGAAAACGGCGTTCATCACCGGAATGTTGTAGCAGAGCGTCTTGCCAGAAGCCGTGGGTGTGACGACCACGACGTTGCGCCCTGCCAGCGTCTGCTGAATCGCCTCCGCTTGATGGGTATACAGCTGCCCAATGCCTCGTTTCTTGAAGACCTCGATGACGAGCGGATCAAGACCACCAGGAAACGCGGCATATCGTGCCTCCTGGGCAGGAAAATGTTCGACGTGCGTGATGCACGATTGCAGCCCGCGTGAAAGTTTCAATTCCTCGACGATGCGAGGGATGGAAGGCGACAAACTAGCTTGCATGAGGATCCGTGCGTGTTGGCCAAGCGAGAGAGAAAGAAACTTCTGACAGCACTAGCTGCGGCACTCCGGTGCGGACATGGGTTCGCAAAAGAACCGTCAACGGCCGAGGGCAGACACCCCAAACACCTGGCTCGCTAACCCAAGTACTTCTGCAACCACTCGAAGAACGTCTTGTACCATAACTGGCTGTTGGCTGGCTTGAGAATCCAGTGGCCTTCATCCGGGAAGTAGAGCATTGTCGAAGGCACTCCCTGGCGCTGCAGGTAAGTGAACAGTTGAAACCCTTCACCGATTGGCACACGGAAGTCCAATTCACCATGGATGACGAGCATCGGTGTCTTGAGGTTCTTGGCGAAGGCATGCGGCGACCATCTCTCATAAGTCTCACGGTTGGTCCAGGGAGTCCCTTTAAACTCCCATTCGGGGAACCACAGTTCCTCGGTAACGCCATACATGCTGGTCAGATTGAAAACCCCGGCGTGCGAAATAAGACACCTGAAGCGATCGGTGTGGCCGGCAATCCAGTTCGCCATATACCCGCCGAACGATCCCCCAGCCGCCGCCATCCGATTTGGGTCGACATACCCCAGCCCCACCGCATAATCCACCGACTTCATCAGGTCTTCGTAGACTTTGCCGCCCCAATCGTCGCGGATGCCGTCGACGAACTGCTGCCCGAAGCTGGTGCTGCCGTGCGGATTGGGCATCGATACCACGTACCCCTGAGCAGCAAACACCTGGGCATTCCAGCGGTAACTCATGGCGTCGCCCCAAACCCCTTGGGGGCCACCGTGAATGGCGAGTAGCAGAGGATACTTCTTAGCTGGATCGAAGTTTGGAGGCTTCACAATCCAGGTCTGGATTTTCGAGCCTCCGGCGCCGCTGTACCACAGCGACTCTGGCTGCTTCAATTCGACCTGTGACAGCAGTTCGCGATTCATTGATGTCAGCGCTCTCAGCTGGCTGCCGTCAGCCAACGCGCTGTAGATCTCGGCAGGCGCCGACAGGCTCTGATGCGAAAAGACCAGCTGCTTTCCGTCGGGCGACACCTGAAGGTCGTCGTTGGTGTGGGCATCCAGGACTTTGCGAACCGGGCCCCCGCTCAAATCGACTCGGAACACCGGCTGGCGCGCTTCATCGCCGGCAATGAGCAACAGTGCTTTGGAATCGGGTGTCCATTGAAAGCCTTCGATGTGCCGGTCGAAAGTCTCGGTCAGACTCTTGATTGCTGCCGACGTTCGGTCGTAGATCATCAACTGCCAGCGATCTGCCTCATAGCCAGCACGCGCTTGGGAGCGAAAGGCAATGAATTTGCCGTCAGGCGAGTAAAGCGGAGACGCATCCGCCCCCGGATTGAAAGTGATCTTTCTGGGAGATCTGGTTCCGTCAACCGGGACAACAAAAAGGTCGGTGTTGGTGCTCAGGGCTTCGTTCTGGTCGTTGTTACGCACGAAGCAAAGCTCTTTGCCGTCGGGCGAGAAGGCGTAATCGTCGGGTCCTCCGAGCGAAAACGGGGGAGCATCGGCGTCGCCGGTTGTCAGATCCTTCGGGATTCCACCCTCGATCGGCACAACGAATACATGACTCCGTTTCCCTCCTTTCCAGGCGTTCCAGTGCCGAAACAACAGCTTCTCGAGCACCTGCGCCTTCACCGGACTGGTTTCGCGCTCCTTGTCTCTTTTCTGGCTGCATGCCAGATCGGGGCAGTCTGGGTACACCTCGGAAACGAAGGCCAGATTCTTGCCGTCAGGCGACCAAGCGACGCCCGAGACTTCGATGCCTTGGGTGTCCACCGGAACGGCTTCGCCGCCGCTGGTCGCAAGAACCCATATCTGCGAGATTCCCGATCGGGTGGAAACGAACGCTAACCGCTTGCTGTCGAGAGCCCAGCGCGGACGCTCGTCCCGTTTGGGGCTGCGCGTCATTTGCCGGGCTTCGCCGCCTTCCCTGGGAATCAGCCAGATATCGCTGTTGCGGGTGTTTGCTTCGACATCGTAGACGGTGGCCGTGAAGGCCACCCACTGACCGTCGGGCGACAACTGGGGGTCGGCGACGCGCTTCACTTTCATCATTTCCTGGAATCCAAACGGGCGTTTCTGTGCCCTCGCCACCGGGGTGGAACAGAGAGTCCAGGCAAGCATAACGCTGCACATTGGAACGATTCGGGTCATTGGTATTCCTCGTCTAAGGGCTCGGTTGATGCCGGTTATAGTCGACTGCCTCGAGCGTGTCAATTTCTGAAGTACCGGCCCATTCGCAGCCAGTCGCGACAAGCGTATCCCGACAGGTCTTCCTGGGGAGACGCGACTTGGAGAGGCCTATTTCAGGCACCGTTGCGCGCGGGCGAGCCGGCGCGGGGTCCCGTCAAAGTCGTGAGCCCTCCCTTACGGTCGGCTACTGAACAGTCGCGTGGACCAAATCAGTAGCCCGCGCGTTGGCAAGGGCTCGACCTCGACTCAACGACTTACGAGACTTTGACGGGACCCTGCGAGCCGGCGTGCGTTCGTTGACAGCCCATTTCGCCATCGGCTAAGATCGGCGATGGTTCTGGACGGAAAATTCCGATCTGGTGCATCGCGAGGTGTGGGGAAGCCATGGAGACAAGTGAGGTTCGTTTGATGCGGGAGGAACTCAGGCCGATTGCCGACAAGGTCTTTCAGGGTCAGCGGCTCTCGTTTCAAGACGGCGTGATGCTGTACACGACACCCGATCTCCATACCGTTGGGGCGCTGGCAAACCACGTGCGCGAGAAATGGAACGGCAATATCGGATATTTCAACATCAATCGCCACCTGAACCCAACCAACGTGTGCGTGGTGGACTGCAAGTTTTGCGGCTTTGCGCGCAAACCGAACAAGGGCGGTTACACCATGTCGCTCGAAGAGGCCTACCACCATGCATCGCAGGGCTACTCCGAGGCCGTGACAGAGCTTCATATCGTCGGCGGGCTCCATCCCTATTTACCGTTTTCCTATTTCACCGATCTTCTGCGGGGGCTCAAGGAACGTTTTCCAAAGGTCCATCTGAAGGCCTTTACGATGGTCGAGCTGGATTTCCTGGCCCGGCGAGCCAAGCTGCCGGTTGAAGCCACGATTCAGGCCTTGAAGGATGCCGGCATGGACAGCTGCCCGGGCGGCGGGGCCGAGATCTTTGCGGAACGCGCGAGAGAGATCATTTGCGACCACAAGGTTTCGGCAGAGCGATGGCTCGACATCGCGCGAAAGGTTCACCATCTAGGCCTCAAGTCGAACGCGACCATGCTCTACGGGCATGTGGAAACCGTCGAGGAGCGCGTCGATCATCTGATTCGCTTGCGGGAGCTTCAGGACAATACGGGCGGGTTTCAGTGCTTCATCCCGCTGGCATTCCATCCGGCGAACACCCAGCTGGCGCACTTGCCGGCGCCCACGGCCATGCTCGATCTGAGGACCATTTCGGTCGCACGCCTGATGCTGGACAATTTCCCTCACGTCAAAGCCTACTGGATCATGATCGGCGCCAAAACCGCCCAGCTTGGGCTGAACTTTGGAGCGGATGATCTCGACGGAACGGTTGTCGAAGAGAAGATCGTTCACATGGCCGGGGCCCAAACTCCCGTTGGCATGACTCGCACGGAAATCGAGCATCTGATCCGAGATGCCGGGCGCGATCCCGTCGAACGCGACACCCTGTACCGTCCAGTGCACCGTGCAGCTGCCGCCTAGCCCGCGTGTAGTCCCCGAGTGTCACCTCAAAGAGAAATGAGCTCTGCGCGCGGCTCTCCGCGTTCGATGCAGAGCAGCCCCAGCGAGCGCGGTAGCGAGAACCGTTTCGGACCGGCACTACCCGGGTTGAAGTAAAGGATCTCTCCCCGTTTCTCAATCAGCGGCACATGACTGTGCCCAAAGACGACAACATCGGGCTGCACGCGGTCGATCTTTCCTTGCAAATGCCGGTTCAGGCGCCGGGGATCCCCGAGAATGTGGACCATGAAAATGCGCAGACCGCCGAGCTGAATCGTCTTTTCCTCCTCGATTCCAGGCAGCGCATTCCCTTCATCGACATTTCCAGACACAGCGCACACGGGAGCGATCTGCTCGAGCTGCTGCAGCACTCGCAAGTCTCCAATGTCCCCGGCGTGCAGAACGTGGTTAACCGCAGCAAACAGCTCAGGGATCTTGGGGTCGAAGTGGCCGTGCGTATCGGAAAGGACTCCAATGGTGCAGTCGCTCATCGAGAAGCCGCCTTTGCTGACGCGCGGGCAAGTTGATTTGGCTCGCGCGGTTGTTCGTTAGCCTGACCGTAAGAGCTCACGACTTTGATGGGACCTGGCTCCAACAAGCTTGGGGTTGCCGCTTCTCCGGCTTGCCCGGCTTCGAGCAGAGCCAGAGCACAGTTCACTGCCCTCGCCCCTTCTGAATACCCACGACCCAACTCCCTCCAATCGCCCGGTTCGTGGGTTGTGGTATACTCCGCTGGCTTAGGCGGCAGTTAGTTACCAGCCCGGAATCGTCGAGATGCTCGAAACGCCTTAAGGCTCTTTCCCTCAGGGGCTCTCTTCAAATGAAAACTGAGAAAATCTCCGAGTTTACGGTCAGCCGGTTGTCAATCTACCTGCGTTGCCTCAATCTGCTGGCCGCTTCAGGAGTAACGACCACGTCCTCTCAGGCGCTGGCACAGCAGTTCCAATTGAACTCAGCCCAGATTCGAAAAGACCTCACCTATTTTGGAGAGTTCGGCGTTCGTGGCGTTGGCTACAACGTTGCCGAGCTCCGGCAGCAGTTGAGCAAGATTCTGGGACTTGACCTGATTCATCGCATTGGCATCATCGGAGCCGGAAACCTGGGGATGGCTCTGGCCAACTATCGAGGATTCGATCCAAGCCATTTCCAAGTGGCCGCGATGTTTGACCGCGATCTATCGCGCGTCGGCGAGACTTCGCGAAGCGGCGTCTACGTGTACCACATTAAGGACTTGAAGCCGATCGTAGCCAGCGAAAACATCCGCATCGGCGTGATCTGCGTGCCGGCCGACGACGCGCAAGAGGTGGCAAACCTCCTGGTCACCGCGGGTATAACAGCCATTCTGAATTTTGCGCCGGTCCGAGTGCATACCGATCCGAAAGTGAAGCTGAAAAGCATTGACCTCGCGATTTCGTTCGAAAGCCTGTCGTATTTCGTGGCTAAGCCGGCGCAAGCTCAAGCCGAATCCCGGAAATTCGTTCCCCACGCCGCCGGGGAAATCGTGTCCGATTGAACCTCTGCCAGGGGTGAGCGAAGTGGGCCGCTTTCGCTAGCCTAGCTCTCCTCCATGACGATCGTTGGCCTCGGCTTGGCGATTAGTTCCCAGGTCAACTCCGTCTCTCCTACGGACATTCCATCGAAAAAGACTCTCATCTGCTCAACGAACGCGGCGACATCGAGCCCGAGAAATCTCTCCGGCAGCTGCCTGAACTGCACCGCCGCCTTGTGAAAACAGCTCAAGGCGCCCTCCAGATTCTCGTTGCCGAAGTGGTAGAGAGAAACGGCCGACATGATCAGCGCTTGGTAAAAGATCTTGTTCTTCCCTTTGGCATCTCCCCAGATCTCTTCCCAAACGTCATGGCACTCAAAGTAAAAGCCGCGGTTGAAGAGATCCAGCCCTTCGTAAAACTCGGTTGGATGAAGCTTCGTTGGGTTTGTCGGCAGCTCGGCCATTCGATTCCGATAGAATCCAAAGCTGATGTTAGTATAGGCAGTGTGTTCAATTCTGCAAGGGAGCGGCTGAATCGATGAGAACTCGCGTGCCAATCGCAGCGACACGTCTGGTAATAGCTCTGGCTTTGCTGGTCTGCCACCCCCTGTTCGCGCAGTCCGACCGCGCGGTTGAGCAGAAAATCATCGATTATCTGAAGGCCAACCTCAAGGCCGGAGAGCCGGTGATCGTCAGCAAACTTCACAATGAAGTGTTCACATCGCCAGAGGAACGCAAAGCGCTCGACCGGCTGTACAACATCTTCTTCAAGGTACCGGCCTACATCGCCCAATACTACGCTTCGTCGAACAAGCCACCCAGCCTCGAGGAGATCGCGCGCCAGTTCAACCTGCCGATCGAAGGCGAAGTGGATGTCATTCTGAAGATCGTCGAATACGACCGGCGAGTGCCGAGGTTCTTGACTCGCGATTCCAAGACGGGCGAAATCGCGCAGGTCGATATCGAAAAGGTCAGGGCGGACCCGCGCTTCAACCGGGTGATTGAGCGAACCATCGCCGGATGGGAGGGTAAGTTAGCACCCCCGTTCGACGTTCAGGCGCTCGACGGAAAGCAGCTGAGCTCGTCGCATCTGAAAGGCAAAGCGCATCTGGTCTACTTCTGGTTCACCCACTGTCCGCCCTGCGTCCAGATTACGCCGCATCTGGTTTCGTTACAGCGCAAGTTCGCCAGCCGCGGCTTCAGCGTGGTTGGGCTCAACGCCGACAGAATTCTCGAACTGGGTTACGACGACTCAGAGCGCCAGGCCTATGCGGAAAAGCACCGAGTTAACTTCCCGATTGGGCACCTTTCGCCTGAGGTCCAGGCCGCCTACGGCGGGGTGCAGCTTTTTCCGACGCTGTTTCTGGTGGACAAGAGTGGAGTGATCCGGGCGCACTTTGTCAATTATCAGGACGAAGTCGCGCTCCAGCGGGCCATCGAGAAGCTGCTCTAGCGCATCATGAGAAACGGATTCAGCTGTCTTTCTGCCCCGATGGTGGTGGGCTGGCCGTGGCCAGGATAGACTACGGTCCTGTCGTCCAAGGTTAGAAGCTTGCTCTGTAGCGAACGGAAGATCGCTTCCTGAGATCCACCCCAGAGGTCAGTCCTGCCAATACTTCGAAAAAACAGCGTGTCCCCGGAAAACAACCGGCCGCTTCCCTCTGGCAGGTGCAGGCAAATGCTTCCCGGCGTGTGACCGGGAGTGAACAGAACCTCGCCGCTGTGTTGCCCAAACCGCAGCTGGTCGCGGTCGGCAACGAAATTGTCGATGCTCGAAAGGGGAGGGGTTGCTACGCCAAGCCAGGCGGCTTGCATGGGTAGGTTCTGGTAAAGCGTTAGGTCTTTCTCGTGCAGCAACGCGTCCGCTCCGGTGGCCTCCTTGAGCGCCTGCAAGTCGCCCACATGATCGATGTGCGCGTGGGTGCTAAGAATGTATCTGACGCGCAGCCGATGTTTGGCGATGAGCGGCAGGATAAGATCCGCTTCCTCGCCCGGATCGATGAGCAGGGCCTCGCGCGTTTCCTCACACCCCAAGATATAGCAGTTGCATTGCAACGGCCCGACGGCAACCGACTCGAAAATCACGAATCCTCCCGAGAGTTGGCACGAGATCCGTACTCGACGCGACCGGACATATTCTAGTCCAGGGCAAGCCGATCTTCGACCAAATACTTCCGTGGAGAATTAGGTAGTAAACCGCGACGGCATTGCATGCGCGCTGTGGAGACGCCTGTGGCTGGCTTGCCGAAACGGAGCCTGGGAGCCCCCGCGTGGCTCATTGCAAACGTTGTCCCTGGTTCAGTTGATCCTGCCCCGGCTGCGTCATCGCTCCGATAATATGCGCGCCACCTCATCAGGTTGATTGGAAACGATGCCATCGACCTGATAGTCGATCATCTTTCGAATGATGTTGGGACGATCTACTGTCCACGCAAAGACTCGGCCGAAATCACGATGCAAGCTGAGCACGCGCGAGGCGGTCAAGCACTGGAAATCCAGACAGACGTCCTCGAAGCGGAGCCCGGCGCTTCGCGCCTTTGCCAGCTTGGCGATTGTCGTTGAAACCACCCCGAGGCGGAGGGTCGGGCCGCACTGCTGCAGCTTTCGCAACAGGCTCAAGTCGAAAGAGGTCGTTAGAACCTCACGGCGCTTCGCTTCCCGCTCGAGCAGTCTTGCCAGCTTCTGATAACTTCGAGCTGCCTTGATCTCGACCATCATCCCAACAGCTTGCGGCACTGCGGCAAACGTCTGCGAGAGCGTCAGAAGCCGATGACCGCCGGCGAGCTCGATTGACAGCAAAACGCTGGAATGCGTTCGGCGAACCACATCGCGGCGGGAGGAGATGCGCCCGAGATGGGTATCGTGAATGACAATGAATTCACCATCCAGAGACTCGTGCAGGTCCAATTCGATCATGCCGGCGCCAAGCTGCACGGCTGCTGCGAAAGAAGCGGCCGTATTCTCCAGCACGTGGGCGGCGGCGCCCCGATGTCCGACGATGAGTGGCATCAAGCGGTCTTTTTGCGGCTCAGCAGTGTGCTGAGGAATCCACCGGGCTTGCGATAGGCAACTGGATGGATTTTGATGATATCGAAGCTGGGGCTCAAGTCGAAATCCTTGGGCTGAATGTGGGAGTGATGGTAGGCGACGATCGTCTTGGTGGACGGGTCGTAGTAGTGCAGAACGTCGAGGCCGACCCGCGCGAAAGCTGCTGCCAAGAGGCTCGAGCAAGTAAACTTGCCGCTGCCCGCCTCGCCGATGTCGCGGGTAGGCGGAACCTGTTCCTCAAACGGCAGGCTTATGAACTGTAGCACGTTCTCCAAATCGTAGGAAACGCCAACCTTGCCAAGCGCCCATTGGATGACGGTTTCGCGCTGTAGCCGGGCCAGGGTGCGAGGCCGGCAGATCCGAAGGTTGCAGCCCTCGTACTTCGAGAGGCTGCCAAGGATCACGCCTCTTCCGATGATCGCTTCTACCAAGGTGGGGTTTTCCTCGATGAAGGTCTTGGGAGCCATCGCAGTCGCGCGAGGCTGGTCGCCGACGAAGAGCGCGCAGTGGCTCCATGTATGCGAGCTGTAGACCTTGATCCAGTCGCTGACGCCATGGTCGCCCTCGACCAGCAAGACGTCGCCTGGAAGCAGCCTGCGCTTCAGATACTGCAAGTCGTTCGGATAGTGTAGCTTATAGATCTGCTTGCGCTTATTGACTCGCCTGACCAGGAAAGTGCCCAGCTTGAGTTTCGAAGCTCGCAGGAGCGAGCTCTTCAGTTTTCGTGCAAGCCGCGCGCTCATTCGGCATCTCCGTCTAAGGTACTTTCGAGTGAGAGTCCGGTTTTTGCATATCGGTTGCCAGAGCTGCCGCAGATCGAATAAGCTTTGGTGCTTCGGCTAATCGAAGTCGGAGCGAGACGTTCTAAGGCTTTCATTCGCCGTCCTTTTCTGACTGGTATGGGTCACTGGCCCACTCCGGTAGTCGAAGCTCAGCGGGCGACATGCTTCCTTCGAAGGGCTCGAAATTGTTGAATGGCAGACCATTAGCAGTATTCAGCGATTTCGACGGCACCATTGCCCATCCCGACACCATCAATTTCCTCACCGAGCGCTTCGCCGGGGCCGAGTTTCGGCAGGAGATCGCGCGCCAGATTTTCTCCGGCCAGCTCTCATTGCGTGACGCCATCCAGCGGGAAGTGGGTGTCATCCAGGGTACCTTGGAGGAAGTGTTGGGCCTGCTGGTCAGGAACGTCGAGGTGGATCGTAGCTTTGCTGACTTTGCCCTTTGGTGCTTCCAACAGGGAATCCCGCTGACCGTGCTGAGCGGTGGTATGAGGCAGGTCATCGAAACGCTCCTTCGACCCTTGAATCTGCCCAACGTGCGGGTGCTCGCGAATGAGGTCAGGGTCGAGCAGAACCGCTGGCGGCTTGAGTTTCTCGACGCAACAGAGTGGGGCCACGACAAGGGCGCTGCCTTGCGCCAGGCCAGGAATACGGGCCAGTCAACGGTATTTCTAGGGGACGGATTTTCGGATCGTCGAGCGGCTGCAGAGGCCGACGTGGTATTCGCGAAGGCCGGGTTGGCGCGTTTTTGCCAGCAAGAGGGCATCGCCTTTCGCGAGTTCGCCGATTTCTCCGAAGTGCTGAGCGTCCTGCGCCAAACGGAATAGTATTCCACAACCGGCTTGTAACCTTGCCGAGCTCTGTGATGCTACGATCCACGCTCCTGATCGAGATCGACCGGAGGATTCCCATGCTCGCACCTGCGACAGTTGTTGAACAAAGTGATCTACCACACTCCTCTTGGCAACGTCAGCGCGCCGCCATCCTTATCCTGCTCATGGCTTCCCTTGGCGCCAAAGCGATCGGTGCTGCAACTCCGCAGCTCGATGTCGAGGCGCGTGCCAACGCAGAATACCAAAGCCTTTTTCAGCTGTATCGCCATTTGCACGCGAATCCGGAACTCTCGTTCCAGGAAGCCAAGACTTCCGAGCGTCTGCAGCAGGAGCTTCGGAACGCCGGCTTTGAAGTGACAGGTAACTTTGGCGGATTCGGTTTGGTCGGTGTGCTGAAGAACGGAGCAGGTCCGACCGTAATGATTCGCACAGATCTCGATGCGTTGCCGGTTACCGAGCAGACCGGTTTGGAATATGCCAGCCGGGTCAGAGTCAAGGATGACCATGGCAACGAGGTGGGAGTCATGCATGCGTGCGGACACGATGTGCATATGACCTGTTTCGTAGGCGCGGCCCGGTTGCTGAGCCAGCTCAGAGACCGGTGGCGAGGAACGATCGTCATGATTGGCCAGCCTGCTGAAGAACGAGGAAGTGGCGCTAAAGCGATGTTGGCCGCCGGGCTCTTTCAGAAGTTCCCCAAACCTGACTTTGTGCTAGCCATGCACGATGACGCCATGACAGAGGCTGGCAAGGTCGGTGTCGTCGAAGGCCCTGCGCTCGCGGGATCCAACTCAGTGGACCTGACGATTCGTGGCGTCTCTGGGCATGGCGCCTGGTCCTACACGGCAAAAGACCCGATCGTTCTGGCTGCCCAGATCATTCTCGGGCTGCAAACCATTGTGAGTCGCGAGCTGCCCGCCATCGAGCCGGCCGTCGTCACCGTGGGCTCCGTTCACGGTGGCACGAAACACAACATCATTCCGGACGAGGTCCAACTGCAGCTGACCCTTCGCTTCTTCACCGAAGAGGTCAGATCCCGACTGGTGGGAAGCATCGAGCGCATTGCCAAGGGAATGGCACAAGCAGCTGGGGTGCCGCCTGAACGAGAACCGATCGTGAAGGTGAGAGAAGGCGAATCGATTGGCCCGACTGTTAATCACCCTGAATTGACGCGTCGCGTGGGCAATGCAATCGCTAGTGCTTTGGGAAGAAACAACGTTGTGCCTCGACCGCCGGTGATGGGAGGCGAAGACTTCGGGGCGTATGGCCAAACCGCAGATAGCATTCCGATTTGCATGTTCTGGCTGGGCGCTGTGGACGGAGCCAAGATCGAAGCCAGCCGGAAGCCTGGCGGAAAACCCCTGCCATCGTTGCATTCCAGCAGCTACGCTCCCAGTCCCGAGCCGGCAATCAAGACAGGCGTCAGAGCCATGACGGCGGCTGCTTTGGAGCTGCTAGGCAGGAAATAGGGGAGAGTCGCTAGGCGGTGATCGTGGACGTAAGGTCAGCGCTCTTCCGGGGGTAAGGTTCTACATGGATGGACACTTCCGTGATTCTTGGAAGTTGTCTGCGGATTTTGTCCTTAACGCGATGGGCAACCTCGTGGGCGTCCTCCACCGTCATGTCTTTGGGAACTTCCAAATGCATGTCCACCCAATAAGTGAAGCCCGTCTTCCGGGCCAGGACTTTTTCAACAGCGTGAACACCGCCACAGCTCAAAGCAATGCGAGCGATCTCTTTCTGCAACTCCTCCGAGGGCAATGCATCCATCAGTTCGTCGATGGCTGGTTTCAGCAGCCGAACACCATTCCAGGCAATTAGGCCACTGGCGAACAAAGCAGCCCAGTCGTCGGCTGATTCATAGCCTTTGCCTCCCCACAACGCAATGGCGATTCCTATGCCGGCGGCCGCCGAAGTGATGGCGTCACTCCGATGATGCCAGGCGTCGGCTCTCACCGCCGTGCTGGAGGCCCGGTTCCCAATCTGGAATACAAAGCGGAAAAGGCTCTCTTTCAAGATGACGACGGCCAAGAGAAGCCACAGGGTAAACGGCTCAGGCGTGATGTGGGGCCGGAGAATTTCTCTGGCAGCTTGAATCGCAATGCCGAGCGCCGCCGCCAACAAAGTGAGCGAAACGAACGATGCCGCGAGAGGTTCCGCCTTGCCATGGCCATAAGGGTGGTCCGAATCGGGTGGTTGGACCGCAACCGACAGTCCGCGCCAAACCACGAACGAACTAAAAATATCGGTCATGGACTCCACAGCATCGGCAATGAGGGCGTAGGAATTGCCAAGAATTCCGCCAAGGAACTTCGCCGCTGCCAGCGTGCCGTTGACCAGAATGCCCAAAACAGCGGTTCGAAGGGTAGTGCTCTGAATGGCGGTTGGCAAGACGACGGCTCCTATCAAGTGCCGGAGGTACGGACGGCCATTCTCGCGATTCCAATGTTGGAAAGCAAGAACTGGTGCGAGTTCCAACCAGGAACCCGTCCA
>Ga0194131_10001161_pt1 | contig 45379 bp, 37 predicted proteins | sample TA2KigO120mmetaG_FD_148631 | JGI IMG/M metagenome (GOLD analysis project Ga0194131, IMG submission 148631) | Freshwater microbial communities from Lake Tanganyika, Tanzania - TA2015053 Kigoma Offshore 120m | ecosystem: Environmental > Aquatic > Freshwater > Lake | place: Tanzania: Lake...
GATCGCGACGGCCGGAGCCATTCGCGATCCAAACACCAGGACGCCTCGTTCAATCAAATGGACGCCGAAAACAGCGACAAAAATAGGTCAAAGGTCAAAGGTCAAGGGTCAAAGGGACATGCCTACCTTTGACCTTTGACTTTTGACTTTTGACCTCTAGAACCTCACCGTCACGCCGCCGACGATCCGCTTCGGCGGCCGGACGACGAGCACCTCGTCGTACACCGACGCATCGAGCAGCTCCTCGCGGAACAGGTTGCGCACCGCGACGAGCATCTCCCACTGCGCGCTGCTGAAGTTCATGAACGGCAGCGACTGGTTCACCTGCACGTCGAAGCGCGCCCGCGTCCGCGGCTGCGCCGCGGGCACCGCGTCCGCGAACCCGGTGTTCAGCTTGTAGAGGACGAACACACGCGTCTCGGTAACCGGCACCACGCTCTCCACCGACGCCGTCACGTCGTGGATGCGCTCGTCGGAGCGGAACGTCGCCCGCGCCCAGGTGGTGTCGACGCGCGTGTAGTCGATGGACGCGCGCACGGCTTCGGAGACCGCGCGGCTCAGGCTGACGCCCCAGCCGCTGGCGTCCACATCACCCGCCGAGGCGACGTAGTAGTGGCCGATTGGCGCCGGCGCGCTGCCGGCCGGCGAGACGCCGAACAGCGTCACGAGCTGGTCGCGCACCGACTGGCGGAACAGGCGGCCGCCGATTACGACGTCGGCCACCGTCTCGCGCTCCGCGGCGACTTCGACGTGGCTGATGCTCTCGGCCGTGAAGCCGCCGCCGCGCGTCAGCGGCGAGAACGTGCGCTCCGGGGGCAGCCACAGGCCCGTGCTGGGCGGGATGAACTCCTCCGCGCCAGGCGCCATCTGCCGCCGTGAGACGCTGGCGCGAATCTTCACCGGGTCGTCCTCGAGCGGCGCGACGGTCACGCTCGCGCGCGGACTGAGCAGCCCCTGCTGCGCCAGGTAGTCGTAGCGCGCGTACTTCGCACCGTAGGCGACGCTCACGCGCGGGTTGATCGTCCAGTCGTCGTAGGCGTATACCGCGCCGACGTTGCGCGCGCCGTCGGTCACGGCCGCGAGGGCATCCGCGTTGCCGCCGAGATAGCGCTGCATGCCGTAGGAGACGCCGGCCTCGTAGCGGTGCTCCGCGGCCGCGCCGCGCAGGTAGGAGCCTTCGACAATCCACGACGACAGGTCGCCCTGCGTCACGGCGCCGCGGACGCGCCAGTCGCCGCTGCCCGCAGGCGCGTGCAGCGCCACGAATGCGATGCCGCCGGGCACCCATGTCTCCGGGTGGAACATGTCCTGCGGGCGGTCGAACGAGGTCCTCGTCAGCAGGTTGAACTGCCCCGAGAGCGGCAGGTCGGTGAAGAGCGCCGTCGCGTAGCGCGCGGGTGTCCCGACCGTCCGCGTGAACGTCGCGATCGAGCCGTCGAAGAACGAGTCGTCGCCGGTGTCGAGCACGCCCGGTGCGACTTCCTTGAGCACGCCGCGCTTGAGATGGCGCAGGCGCCATGCCACCTCGCCGTGATCGTGCGTGGACGTGTCGTCAGTCCCCTCGGCGGCCGGGTCGTCATCGCCGCCGGTGGCGCCCACACCCGCCTCGAGCACCTGCGGCGCGGCGTCGCTGCCGTCCGCGCGACGCGTCAGCGCGATGGCCGCCAGCGTCCGTGTGGCCTGGGTGACCTGGACGATGCGGGCGCGGGCGGGGACGTAGCCCTGGAGATGCGCGCGAATGAGATAGGGGCCCGCGGGCAGGTTGCGGAACGTGAACTGCCCCTGGCGATCGGAGACGGCGAACGCGGTGGCCGACCCGAGCGCCGAGATCACCGCGCCGGTCAGGGGCGCACCACGGTCGTCGAGCACCGTGCCGTGCAGGTCGGTCTGCGTCGTCGCCGCGACCTGCGTCACCGGGCGCACCTGCGCCACCGGCGCCAGGGCGGGGATCTGCGCGTCCGCCGGCGCAGCGGTGCCCCCGAGCCACAGCAGGGCGGCCAGTGCGCACAGCGCCGGGCGGACGTCAATCATCAGGCTTCGACGGTAAAGTTCGTGTTCTGCGTCAGCGTCTTCCCTGAGATCTTATCCGTGATCTTGATCTCGAGGCGGTAGTCGCCGGCGGGGAAGCTCATCAGCGGCACGACGAGGCTCCCCGGGAGCTGGTGGCCCATCGCGACGTCGAACTGCGGCGGCAGCGTCTGCGCGTTGAGCTCCTGCGGGGCGGTCTTGTTGAAGTACTTCTCGGTGCCGTCGGGGTTCTTCACGTGGAAGTTGTATTCCACGAGCACGTTCGGCTTCCCCGCCGCCTGCTGCGTCCCGTAGATCCAGAACAGCACCTGGAGCTCGCCGGCCTTCTTCAGCTTCATCGTCGCCGACGGCACGACCTTCATCGTGCCGAAGACGTACGGGTTCTCCTGCTGCTGCTCGCGCGTGAGCGGCGTGTTCACGGGCTCGATCGCGTCCGCGATGATGATGCTGCTCGTGCTGAGATCGGGCGCGTTGAAGTCCGGCACGGTCAGGTCGCGGCGGAGGAGCCCCGTCTTGGCCGGCGGCGCGTTGCGCGGCGGGTTCGCCGGCGTGCGTTCCTTCACCGCGATGAACACCTCGTACTCGCCCGGCTTGAGCGCCATGGCGCGCGACACCTTGCCGCCGTCGGGAACGTCGAGGAAGTGCACGTTGTCCCACGGGTAGACGACGCGCGGCGGCGGCTGATTGCGGTCGTTGTTGCGGTTGTTCTGCTCGGCGGCCGGCGCCGGCGCGGGCGCACCCTTGTTCACGACGCGCACGTAGACCGCGGCGCCCGGCGCCGCCATCTGGCTGCGGTTGATCGCGATCGTGAACGGAATGTAGGTGGAGCCGTCGCCGCCCTTGACGTTGTGGCTGGCATCCCACGCCACTGCGATGTCCGTCGGGGCGGGCATCTTGCCGGCGCTCACCGCATCCACGAGCTGGACCACCGCCTGAATATCGCGCTGCTCGGCCTGGCTGCGCTGCTGTTCCTGGCGGTTGTTCTGGTTGTTCTGTGCCTCGACGACCGGCGACAGGACGGCCAGAGACGCCGCCGCAACGGCCAGGGTGAGGAGCCGGGAGAAATTCATCATGCCTCGCATCAAGAGAGAAGGAGCCCCAGGACGGGGCCATCCAAGAATCTGAATCGCCTGATCATAGGCCCGGGGGAAGGCCAAGTCAAAGTGGTATCATCGGCCCCTTTCGCCCCCGGGCGCGGTGCCCCGCATGAACCTGGACGACATCCTCGTAATCCTGCTCGCCGGCGGCGCCGGGGAGCGGCTGTACCCGCTGACCAAGGAACGAGCCAAGCCCGCCGTCTACTTTGGCGGACCGTACCGCATCATCGACTTTACGCTCAGCAACTGCATCAACTCGGGGCTGCGGCACATCTATATCGCCACGCAGTACAAGTCGCTGTCGCTCAACCGCCACATCCGCATGGCCTGGAACGTCGTGTCGGAAGAGCTTGGCGAGTTCATCGAGATCCTGCCGCCGCAGAAGCGGGTCGGCGAGCACTGGTACCTCGGCACGGCCGACGCCGTGTACCAGAACCTCTACTCCGTCTCGCGCGAGGCCCCGAGCCACATCATCGTGCTGTCGGGCGACCACGTGTACAAGATGGACTACTCGAAGATGCTCCGCTTCCATGTCGAGCGGAACGCGGATGCGACGCTCGCCAGCCTCGAGGTCCCCGTCAGCGAGAGCAGCCGCTTCGGCATCGTGGACATCGACGAAAGCGACCGGGTGACCGGCTTCCAGGAGAAGCCGGCCGAGACGAAGGGGATTCCGGGGGCGCCGGGGATGGCGCTGGCGTCGATGGGGATCTATATCTTCCGCGCGGACGTCCTCGTGCGCGCGCTCGAAGAGAACGCCGCGAACCCTGACAGCCAGCACGACTTCGGCAAGAACATCATCCCCCTGCTCATCCAGACCTCGCCGGTCTTCTGCTACCGGTTCTACGACGAGAACAAGAAGGCGGCGAAGTACTGGCGCGACATCGGGACGCTGGACGCCTACTACGACGCGAGCATGGACCTCTGTCAGGTCAACCCGGAGTTCAACCTGTACGACCCCGAGTGGCCGCTGCGCACCTACCAGCCGCAGGCGCCGCCGGCGAAGTTCGTCTTCGCCGAGCAGGGCCGCCGCTGCGGGCAGGCGCTGGACTCTGTCATCTCCGCGGGCTGCATCGTCTCGGGCAGCCGCGTCATGGGCAGCATCCTGTGCCCGAACGTGCGCGTGCACAGTTTCTGCGAGATCGAGCAGACGATCCTGATGCCCGGCGTCCGCGTGGGCCGCCACGCGCGCATCCGCCGCGCCATCGTCGATCGCGACGTGCTCATCCCGCGCGGGGCGCTCATCGGCTTCGACGCGGACGAAGATCGCCGCCGCCACACGGTGACCGAGGGCGGCGTCGTGATCGTCACGGCCGAGGACGAGCCGCTCATCGGCCCCATCAGCGAGGAAGCGCTCCGCGCCGAGGCGGAAGCCGACCGCAGCGGTCCCGCGCAGACGTGAGACATGCCACAGAGACACAGGGACACAGAGTGAACCAGAATATCTCTGTGACTCTGTGGCTCTGCGGCCCGGAGAAGAAAGGCTGACGTTGCAGATCACGCGCATCCGCGGCCGCGAGATCCTCGACTCCCGCGGCAATCCCACGGTGGAAGTCGATCTCTGGGCGGGCACGGCCTTCGGCCGGGCGGCGGTGCCCTCCGGCGCGTCCACCGGCGAGCGGGAAGCGCTCGAGCTTCGCGACGGCGACAAGCGCCGCTACCTCGGCAAGGGCGTGCGCAACGCCGTCGCGCACATCAACGGTGAGATCGCCGCCGCCCTGCGCGGCCACGCGCTCGACCAGCCCTCCATCGACCGGCTGCAGCTCCAGCTCGACGGCACGTCCACGAAAAGCCGCCTCGGCGCCAACGCGATCCTCGGCGTGTCGATCGCGGCGGCGAAAGCGGCGGCGGCCGCCGCCGGGCGGCCCCTGTTCGAGCACCTCGGCACGCTGAGCGGGAACGTCCCCGCCGACGGCAAGTACGTGCTGCCGGTCCCGATGATGAACATCCTGAACGGCGGGGCGCACGCCGACAGCAGCGTGGACCTGCAGGAGTTCATGGTCATGCCCGTCGGCATGCCCACGTTCGCCGAGGCGCTGCGCGCGGGCACGGAGATCTTTCACGCGCTGCGATCGATCCTGAAGAAGGCCGGCCACTCGACCGGCGTCGGCGACGAAGGCGGCTTCGCCCCCAACCTCAAGTCCAACCGCGAAGCGCTCGACATCGTCGTCGAGGCCGTCGGCAAGGCCGGGCTGACGCCGGGCGCCGATGTGTTCCTGGCGCTCGACGTCGCGTCGAGCGAGCTGTGGAAGAACGGGACGTACGTGTTCACGAAGTCCGGCGAACCGTCACGGACGTCGCAGCAGATGGTGGAGATGTACGCGGACTGGGTGCGTCAGTACCCGATCATCTCGATCGAGGACGGCGTGGCCGAGAGCGACTGGGAGGGCTGGAAGGCGCTCACGCGCGCGCTCGGCGACCGCGTGCAGCTCGTTGGAGACGACGTGTTCGTCACCAACCCGGAGATTCTGCGGAGGGGCATCGACGACGGCGTCGGCAACGCGCTGCTCGTGAAGCTCAATCAGATCGGCACGGTGACGGAAACGCTCGACGCGATTGCCATCGCGCGCGCGGCCGGCTACGCGACCATCATTTCGCACCGGTCCGGCGAGACCGAGGACAGCACGATCGCGGACCTCGCGGTCGGCACGTGCGCGGGGCAGATCAAGACCGGCTCCGCCAGCCGCAGCGACCGCATCGCCAAGTACAACCAGCTGCTCCGCATCGAGGAAGACCTCGGATCGTCCGGCCGCTACGCAGGGCGGGCGGCCATCAAGCAGCTCGCGGCAGTCTCTCCCACGGCGGCGCGCTAGAGATGCACCGACTCGTTCTGCTCCGCCACGGCGAAAGCGCCTGGAACCGCGAGAACCGGTTCACGGGCTGGACCGACGTCGATCTCACCGACAAGGGCCGCGAGGAGGCGCGCGAGGCCGGCCGGCTGCTGCGCGCCGACACGTTCGAGTTCGACGTCGCGTTCACCTCGGTGCTCAAGCGCGCGATCCGCACGCTCTGGATCGCCCTCGACGAGATGGATCTGATGTGGATCCCGCAGCACACGACGTGGCGGCTCAACGAGCGTCACTACGGCGCCCTGCAGGGACTGAACAAGGCCGAGACCGCCGCGAAGCACGGCGAGGCGCAGGTCAAGATCTGGCGGCGCAGCTACGACATTCCGCCGCCGCCGCTCTCCGCGGAGGATCCGCGCCATGCCTCCCACGAGCGGCGCTACGCGTCGCTCGAGCGCCAGGAGCTGCCGTCCACTGAGTCGCTGAAGGACACGGTGGCGCGCTTTCTTCCGTACTGGCACGGGATGATCGCGCCCGAGATCAAGGCGGGCCGCAAGGTGATCATCGCGGCCCACGGCAACAGCCTGCGCGCGCTGGTGAAGTATCTGGACAACATCTCCGAGCAGGACATCCTCGAGCTGAACATCCCGACCGGCATCCCGCTCGTCTACGTGCTCGACGACGACCTGCAGCCGCTGCAGAAGTACTACCTCGGCGACCAGGACGCCGTCCGCCAGGCGCAGGCCGCCGTCGCCAACCAGGGGAAGGCGCGCTAATTCGACGGGTTGGCGTGGCACCGCCCCGCCCCTGACGGGGGGGTGCCCGCCATCGGCTGCGCGGGCACGAACGCCCAGTCGAAGCGGCCCGGGTACAGCCTCAGCCTCACCACGCCCAGCGTGCCGGCGACGATCTCTTCGCCGTGCGCGCCCCAGCGGAGCGTCTTCGGCCGGCGGAAGAACCTGGCGCCACCCGTGCCGGCGATGATCGTCGGCACACCCTTCGACACGTCGACGACGCCGTCGGGGTTCAGCGGCGGCAGGTATGCGAAGAAGTGTTCGTGCGCGGTGACGGCCAGGTCCGCCCCGTAGCGATACAGGATCCTGAAGATCGGGAGCGCCCACGCCGGGCTGGCGAACTGACCCGACGAGAACGGCGGCCGGTGGAAGTACGCGAGCACGCACCTCGAGGCATGGTTCGCGCGGAGATCCTGCTCCAGCCACTCGAGCTGCCGCAGGCGCGCGGCAGGCGCCACGAGCTCGGTGTTGAGTGCGTACACCCGCCAGGCGCCGACGTTGTACGCGTAGTACCCGCGGCGCAGCGGGCCCGCGTTCGGGAAGTAGAGGAAGTAGAACGGCAGGTCCTTGTCCACGCCGTAATCATGATTGCCGGGCGTCGGAAACACGTGGCCCATCAACCGGCCCCATGACGAGCGATTGAGGCAGTCGTAACTGAGCTCCGACCCGTCGTCGTTCGAGTTGTCGCCGAGCGTGATCGCGAGGCTGCCTGGCGTCTCGTCGAGGAGCCGCTCCATGAGACGGCCGGTGATGTCGCCGCCTTCGGGCGCCGCGCAATGCATGATGTCGCCCACGCCGAAGATGATGGCAGGCGGCGCAACGGGACCCGCGGTACGCGGCGGCTGTTGCGCGTCCGCGGCAGTGGATAGACAGATCAGCAGCGACAGCGTCGTGCCTGCCGTCGCGGAAGCACACCCCTTCCGTGACATCGCGGCGCCCTCCTCCCCTCCCGAGGCGTCGGAGTATATCCGACATGCGATGCAGCCGCGCGAAAAAAGTGTGGTTTCTGATCCAGATCAGAAAAGGGGCGCGTTCCGGAACTGCGGATCGAGCGTGACGCGCCAGAAGGCGTAGTGGCCGGAGGCGAGGAGTGCGGCCGCAATGTTCGTACGTCGTGCGTCGTGGGCCCACACCCACGCCAGCGCGTACAGCGCCGGAAATGCGGCCACCAGCAGGTCCATCTCTTCGTTCAACCCCTGGATCGGCCAGAAGCAGATCACGAAGACCGCTGACGCGAGCGTATACGCCAGTGCCATTCGCACCTCATCGGCGTGTTCGCGCCAGAGCGACACGGCGACCAGCAGCAGCGGTGCCCCCACGACCCAGGCCGTCATGGCCAGATCGCGCGCGCCGATGGCGCTGAAGATCGCGGCGTTGACACGACCCTGGCTCACGTCATCCACGAACAAAGGGCGCCAGGGAAAGCGTTCGGCGTGGCCGAGCACGATCGGCAGTTTCAGCACGACGATGTAGACTGCGATCCATCCGAGGTAGGCAGCCGTGCCCCACGCAGCGATGCGGAGCAGCCGGCCGACGCGGTCCGCCGCGCGCGCGCGCGCGGCCAGCGCGGCAAGCCAACCGCCGATGATCGACACGAGTCCCAGCGCATGGAACGCCGCGCCCAGACCCGCGAGGACGCCTCCGGCTTCCAGGCGCCAGCCGCCGTCGCGCAGGCCGCGGGCGAGCAGCGGGTAGGCCGCCACGTTCAGCGACATGTAGCCCACCTCACGCCAGCCGAGATACAGCAGTGCCGACGGTGCCAGCACCGCGAGCGCGACGTATCGCACGATCATCGGCGACCAACGCTCCAGCGCAGCAACGGCGAGCGCGCAGATAAGGAACCAGGCCGACGCGGCACGGGCCAGCACGATCTGGGCACGCACTGGCGACTCCGTCGTCGCGCCGCCGAGGTGATCCAGGCGCCCGAGGAGGGCGTACGAGAGATGCGCCTCGTACCGGATCTCGTACACGCCGGCGTAGCGCCCGAACGCGAGGCGAGTCTCGGAACTCTGGTTCGCGTCGCCCATACGCACGAAGGCCGGAGACAATGGCAGCGTGACGCCCAGGATCCCGACCACGATCAGCGCCGCAACGGTGGTATTGCGCCGCAGGCGCACGCTCGTCGCGCGGGACGCCGCGAGCACGGATGCGCCCGCAAGCAGCAGCCACAGCGACTGGTGCAACTGCCACAGCTGCAGCGGACTGTCGAAGCGATCGCTGAAGGGATACGGCAGCGGCCGCACGGCGACGCGAATCGTCGGCGACGGGACCGTGAACGCCTCGCGGTCGATCGCCGCCGTGTCCTCGACCGCCGCGTCGGTGACGAGGTCCCGGATGTTGTCGCGGGAACGGTCACCGAGGTCGTACCGCCACGTCGTGCCGCCGTCCGGTTCGCCGTTCCGGAGGCTGTAACGCTCCTCGAGGCCGGCACGCGCCGCGGCATCAACGCCCGGGCCCCAGCGGACCGCCACCCGCGGCCCGCTCGTTCGAACGTCCACAAGCGCCGCCACCGCGACGACGACGAGCGCCGCGGCAATCCATGTCTTCTTCATGGCACGCCGTCGGCGCTTCGCCTCGCCCGCGCATCCTCGACGGCGGCCGCGAGGTAGGGGCGCCTGATCGGCAGCGCGGCGAGCGGCGGCAGGAAGCTGCGTGTCGAGATCAGAATACCGGGGGCCACGGTCGATTCCGGTGTGATGTAGCCCGACACCAGGAACCCGTGCCGGCGGTCGATGATGCGGATGACGCGCAGCGCCTGCATGAAGCGGTGCAGCGGACGCCGGGGCCACGCGTAGCGCCCGAGCAGCGCGCGCGGGCTGACATCCACCGCGCCGCACTGATCCGCACCCGCCCACGCGGCGACGCGCGCGACCTGCCGGCGGGCGTTCGCGTGGCGCGCCACCGTCAGCAGCTGCGCGCCGCGCCGGCGCGGCGGAGCGATGAAGAGGAAGAACGCGAGACCGTACAGGGAAACGAGAAGGCCGGAAAGCGCGGTCCTGCCGAGGCGCTCGTGCACGTTATGCACGATGCGCACCGGCAGGCTCGACTGTCTCAGGTTCGCAAAGAGCGCCTGGCGAACCGGATCGGAATCCGCGCGGACGACGATCCGGAGCGCCCGGAGGAGAAACACATCCCTACTCTACCGTGTTACTCGACGGTCTCCTTCGCCTCGTCCGCGCCGATACGCAGCGACCGGAGGAACCGGCGATCGTTGGCGGTGAGGTCGAACGGCTTCCGTGCCGGGAGCAGACGCGCCGGCGTCGTGATCTTCGTGAGCGCGCCGCCGTTGTTGCGGTTGACGAATCCCACGACGGCTTCGAGCGTGACTTTCATGTCGAAGCCCGCCTCGCGCGCTTTCGCGCGGCACGCTTCGACCTGGGGACTCTCGGCAACGGCAGCGGCGATCGCGTCGGCCAGCTCTTTAGCGAACCGGTTCACGACGTCATCCATTCCAGTCCTCCTCACCGCCGCCGGGCCGGGATCCGCGGCGTCTCCCGATCCGAACCTGCCCGGCCGGGGAGACCGGCAGGGATCGGGTGCCAAATGTTTCATCTACTTGGATTTAGCCTTTTGGGAAGGCTTGTTTTGCATTGTAGAGGCACGATCTGAGAGTGTCAAATCCAGCGGACGAGCTGCCTGCTCGAGCCTTCGACATAGGTTCGCGTCCGAGGCGGTAGAATCCCCCCAGACGGATGAGCGGCGGCCCCGACTTCGACCGCGATATCGGCGCGCCCGGCGTCTTTCCCTTCACCCGCGGCATCCAGCCGCAGATGTACCGCGGCCGCCCGTGGACGATGCGGCAGTACGCGGGGTTCGGCACCGCCGCGGAATCGAACCGGCGCTACCGGTACCTGCTCGCGCGCGGCGTCACCGGGCTGAGCGTCGCCTTCGATCTCCCCACGCAGATCGGCTACGACTCCGATCACGCGCTCGCGGCCGGCGAGGTGGGACGCGTCGGCGTGGCGATCGACTCGGTCGAGGACATGGCCGCCCTCTTCGAGGCCATCCCGCTCGACCGCGTGTCCACCTCGATGACGATCAACGCCACCGCCATCATCCTGCTCGCGCTGTACGCGGCGGTGGCGCGACGTCAGGGCGTGCCGCTCGACAAGTTGTCGGGCACCGTGCAGAACGACATCCTCAAGGAGTACGTCGCCCGCGGCACCTATGTCTATCCCCCGCGCCCCTCGCTCCGCATCGTCACCGACATCATGGCGTTCTGCGGGCGCGAGATGCCGCAGTGGAACACGATCTCGATCAGCGGCTACCACATCCGCGAGGCGGGCTCGACGGCGGTGCAGGAGGTCGCGTTCACGCTCGCCAACGGCATCGCCTACGTGCAGGCGGCGCTCGAGGCCGGCCTCGACGTCGAGGCCACGGGCCAGCGCGTGTCGTTCTTCTTCAACGCGCACAACGACTTCCTCGAGGAGATCGCCAAGTTCCGCGCCGCGCGGCGGCTCTGGGCGGTCGTCATGCGTGACCGGTTCGGCGCGAAGACCGCGCGCGCCCAGCAGCTGCGGTTCCATGCGCAGACCGCGGGCAGTACGCTGGCCGCGCAGCAGCCCGACAACAACATCGTGCGCGTCTCGCTGCAGGCGCTGGCCGCGGTGCTGGGCGGCACGCAGTCGCTGCACTGCAACGGGAAGGACGAGGCGCTGGCGCTGCCCACCGAGGAGAGCGCCACGATTGCCCTGCGGACGCAGCAGATCATCCTGCACGAGACCGGCGTGGCCAGCACGGTCGATCCCGTCGGCGGCTCCTACGTCATCGAGGCGATGACCGATCGGATCGAGCGCGACGCGTCCGATCTGATCGCGCGCATCGACGCCGCGGGCGGCACGCTGGTCGCGATCGAGACCGGGGCCATCCAGGAGCAGATTCAGGAGGCGGCGTATCGCGCCCAGCAGGCGATCGATGCCGGCGAGGCCATCGTCGTCGGCGTGAACCGGTATGCGGACGAGGGGGCTGCGGGCGTCACGGCGGACCTGTTCCGGTTGGACCCCGAGATCGAACGCCGGCAGGCCGGGCGTGTGCGGGCGGTGCGGGCAAGCCGCAGCGCCGGCGAGTGGCAGACGGCGCTCGCGGATGTGGAGGGGACCGCGCGTGGCGCCGGCAACCTCGTGCCGCCGATTCTGGCGGCCGTCGAGGCGCGTGCCACCCTCGGTGAGATCGCCGACGCGCTCCGGCGGGTCTTCGGCGAGTACACCGCCGCATGACCGCGCCCCTGCTCGACGTGCAGCACCTGACCGTCGTCTTCGACGGCGCACCGGCGCCTGTGACCGCGGTGAACGACGTCAGCTTCCAGATTGCACCGGGTGAGACGCTGGGGCTCGTCGGCGAGTCCGGCAGCGGCAAGTCGGTCACGGCGTTCGCCATCCTGCGCCTGCTGCAGCGGCCGGGCCGCGTGGCCGGCGGCACGGTGCTGTTCGAAGGGCGGGACCTGCTGGCGCTCCCGGAGCGCGACATGCGGGCGGTGCGCGGCGCCCGCATCTCGCTCATCTTCCAGGAGCCGGCGACCGCGCTGAACCCGGTGATGCGGGTCGGCGACCAGATTGCCGAGGCGCTGACGGTGCACGGGCTCGCCTCCGGCGGCGAGGCGCAGGCGCGCGCCGTGGAGCTGCTCGAGGCGGTGCGCATCACGGACGCGCCACGGCGGGCGCGTGACTATCCCCATCAGCTCTCGGGCGGCATGCGGCAGCGCGTGATGATCGCGATCGCGCTCGCCTGCCACCCGCCGCTCGTCATCGCCGACGAGCCGACGACGGCGCTCGACGTCACCATTCAGGCGCAGGTGCTGGAGCTGCTGCGTGAGCTGAAGGCGACGTACAACCTCGCGGTGCTGCTCATCACGCACGACTTCGGCGTCGTCGCGGAGATGGCCGACCGCGTGGCGGTGATGTACAAGGGGTCGCTCGTCGAACAGGGTCCCGTGCGGCAGATCCTGCGCGCGCCCGCGCACGACTACACGCGCAACCTCCTCGCATCGATTCCCGGCCGCTGATGTCTCTGCTCGACGTGCGCCACCTCGTCAAGCACTTCGTGCGCAGACAGGGCCTCTGGCGCCCGCCCTCCGTCGTCAAGGCCGTGGACGATGTGAGCTTCACCATCGAGGAGGGCGAGATGTTCGGCCTGGTCGGCGAGTCGGGCAGCGGCAAGAGCACCACCGGCCGCTGCATCCTGCGCCTGATCGAGCCCTCGTCGGGCGAGGTGCTGTTCCGCGGCGACGACGTGCTGCGCTACTCGCGGTCGCAGATGCGCGAGGCGCGGCGTCACATGCAGATCGTCTTCCAGGACCCGTACTCGTCGCTCGACCCGCGCATGCGCGTCGGCGACATCGTCGAGGAGCCGCTCGTCATCCACAGGCTCGGGACGAAGGCCGAGCGGCGGACGCGCGTGGCCGAGCTGTTCTCGCTCGTGGGTCTCGAGCCGGATCACCTCCGCCGCTACCCGCACGAGTTCAGCGGCGGCCAGCGGCAGCGCATCGGCATCGCGCGGGCGCTGGCGCTGAACCCGGCGCTGATCATCGCGGACGAAGCCGTGTCGGCGCTGGATGTCTCCATCCAGGCGCAGGTGGTCACGCTGATGATGGACCTGAAGGAGCGCCTGAAGCTGACGTACCTCTTCATCGCGCACGATCTCCGGCTGGTCGAGCACATCTGCACGCGCGTGGCGGTGATGTATCTCGGCAGGATCGTCGAGCTGGGGGACACGCGCGCGCTGTTTGCGAACCCCACGCACCCCTACACGCGCGCGCTCCTCAGCGCGATTCCGGTCCTCGACCCCGACACGCCCCGCCAGCGCATCGAGCTCGATCCCTCGTCGTTCGACCGCGAGGCGCCGCTCAGGCAGCTCGGCGCCGGCCACTGGGCCGCGGTGTAGTGCGGTCTACGCCGCCTGTTTGACGTCTCTCTCGATCTGGCCGTCACGAAGGTGCAACGTGCGGTGGGCGAACGCCGCGACGTCGGCTTCGTGCGTGACGAGGACGATGGTGTTGCCCGACTCGTGGAGCCGGGCGAAGAGCGCCATGATCTCGGCGCCGGTCTTCGAGTCGAGGTTGCCGGTCGGCTCGTCGGCGAGCAGGATGGAGGGGTTGTTGACGAGCGCGCGCGCGATGGCCACGCGCTGCCGCTGGCCGCCCGACATCTCGTTGGGGCGGTGGTTCATGCGGTCCGCGAGCTCGACGCGCGCCAGCGCGTCCTTCGCGCGCTCCTGGCGCTCCTTCGCGCCGACGCCCGCGTAGACGAGCGGCAGCTCCACGTTGTGGAGCGCGGTGGCGCGCGGCAGCAGGTTGAACGTCTGGAAGACGAACCCGATCTCCTCGTTCCGGATGCGCGCGAGCTCGTTGTCGTTCATCTCGCTCACCCGCTTGCCGTTCAGCAGGTAGGTCCCCTTCGTCGGCGTGTCGAGGCAGCCGATCAGGTTCATCAGCGTGGACTTGCCCGACCCGGACGGGCCCATGATCGCCACGTATTCGCCGCGCTCGATCTGCGTCGTCACGCCGCGCAGCGCGTGAATCTCCTCAGAGCCCATCACGTAGGTCTTCCAGAGGTCGTTGGTCTCAATCAGGGGCATTCGCGGTCCTTCGTCCTGTGTCCCTAGTCCTTAGTCTACGCAGGTCCCCGGTCGTTCGTTCCACCAGGGACGAAGGACCAAGGACTACGCAGGCTTGAGTCTCGCCAGCAGTGATTTCACCACGGGCGGGGCGTCGGCCGGGACATGGGCCGCCCATGTCTTCGTGTTCACGGGGACCAGGAAGATCTTTCCGCCGGCCAGCATCGGCTTGCGCCGCTCCTCGTTGATGGCCGCGGCCAGCTCGCCGGGTGGCGCCACCGACGGACCCATCAGGAACAGGCAGAGGTCGCGCTGCTTGTCCTTCGGGCTGCGCGCCGCCAGCGTCCACGCTTCCGCGACGGCGGCCGCGTCAACCACAGGGACGATCCGCCCGAACACGCGCGGCGGAGACTTCATGCTGAAGAAGGCCGGCTTGGGGACGGCGGACACCTCGAAACCCTGGAGCCGCAGATCGTCGTACTGACCAAATTCGCTGGCGAGCGCCGACTTGAACCGCTCGCGCGCGAACTTGAGGACGAGGTCGCCGGAGGCGGAGCGCTCGTGCTGGAAGATGGACGACCCGGACGGCGGCGCGGGCTCCGCGTGCCGCGGGGCCGCCGGACGCGGGGGCGGCGCGGCGACCGGCGCCGACGTCGGCGCCGCCGGACCGCCCGACGAGATCACCTCGTCGTACTCGGCGCGCTGCGTCTCGTCGGTGAGGGTCTTGTACGCCTCGGTCAGCTCGGCGGCCCTGACCGCGGCGATGTCCTGGAACTCCTTCCCGAGGTGCGCGACCTTGTCGGGGTGATACTTGGCGATCTCGCGCCGGAACGCGCGCTTGATGTCGTCGACGGACGCCGACGGCGCCACTTCCAGAAGCTCGTAGTACGTCTTTGACATCGATTCCCAATATCGAAGTTCCAACTCCCAAAGAACGCGCCTTGGGAGTTGGGAATTGGAAGTTGGGAATTTTACTTCTTAAACTCGGCGACGTTGCTGGCGGCAGGCAGCTCCGGCAGCTCGCGCTTCTGGCGAAGCTTGCCGCGGGCCGGGCGGCGCGTCTGCGAGAGGTCGGTCGTCTGCGCGCAGAAGGGACAGAACTTCCAGCCGGGCTGCAGCGGGCGGCTGCAGTGCGGACAGCCGCCGCCGACGCGGGTGCCGCACGCCGGGCAGGCGACGAAATCCGGCGACACCGTCGCGCCGCACTCCGAGCACAGCGCACGCGTCTGGGCCACTTCGGTGACGACGCGCAGCAGCTCCTCGGGCGTGGTGACGCCCGACTTCACCTTCAGGAGGCCGTCTTCACCGAGCGAGATCATGCCCGCCGCCTGCGCCTGGTCGCGCAGGTGCGCTTCGCTGCCGCGCTGCGCGATCGACCGGCGCAGCTTGTCGGTGACCGGCATGATCTCGTAGATGCCGACGCGCCCCTTGTAGCCGGTGTGGTTGCACTGCTCGCAGCCGACGGCGCGGTAGAACGTCAGCGTCGCCGCCTCCACGTCCGACACGCTCATCGCGCGCAGGGTCTCCGGATCCGGCGTGTACGGCCGCTTGCAGCTGCTGCACAGCCGCCGCATGAGCCGCTGCGCGATCACGCCCACCAGCGCCGACGCGCTCACGTACGGCTCGATGCCGATGTCGGTCAACCGCGTCACGCACGACGGGGCATCGTCGGTGTGCAGCGTGGACAGCACGAGGTGACCGGTCTGCGCCGCCTGCATCGCGATGCGCGCCGTCTCCTGGTCGCGGATCTCGCCGACGAGCACGACGTCGGGATCCTGCCGAAGAATCGAGCGCAGCGCGCTGGCGAACGTCAGGTTGATCTTCGAGTTGATCTGCGTCTGGTTGACGCCGGGAATCTGGTACTCGACCGGGTCTTCGATGGTGATGATGTTCGTGCGCTCCGAGCGCACCGACGTCAGCGCCGAGCAGAGCGTCGTCGTCTTGCCCGAGCCGGTCGGGCCGACGACGAGAATCATGCCGTGCTGGTGGCGGAGGAAGTGGCGGATGCGCTCGAGCGCGGTGGCCGAGAAGCCGAGCTCCTCGAGCGGCGGCACGCCCTTGCGGTGATCGAGCACGCGCAGGACGATCTTCTCGCCGAAGATCGTCCGCAGCGTGGACGCGCGGAAGTCCACTTCGGCGCCGTCCTCGGCGGTGGCGCGGATGCGGCCGTCCTGCGGCAGCCGTTTCTCCGCGATGTCCATGCCGGCCATGATCTTCATGCGCGCCACCAGCCCCTCGTGCACCCACTTCGGCAGGTCCATGACCTCCTTCAGCAGGCCGTCGAGCCGGTGGCGGACGACGACGTTGTTCTCGGTCGGCTCGATGTGGATGTCGCTCGCGCGGCTCTTGAGCGCGCTCTTGATCACCAGATCCACGAGATCGATGATCGGCGCGGTCTCGGGGCTGGCCGTCTTGTCGGCGGCGGCCTGCTCGAAGACGTCGTCTTCGGGCCGCGCCGCGAGCGTGCCGCCCGGCGACACCAGCGGGGCCAGCATGCCGCCCTGCGTCGTGTCCTCGCCCGCCTGGCCCGGCCGCGCTGCGCGCGCGCGCACCGAGAGGCCGCTGCCGCCGGGATTGACGCGCGCGAGCGCCTTGTCCGGATACGACGCGTGGATCGCGTCCGCGATCTCTCCGCGCGTGGCCACGACCTGCTTGATGCGGTAGCCCGTCTGGAACTCGAGGTCCTGGACCAGCGTGAAGAGCAGCGGGTCCGACATCGCGACCGTGAGCAGGTTCTTCTCCACGGCAATCGCGAGGCACGTGCGTTTGAGCGCGACTTCCTTCGGGATTAAGATGACCGCGGCCGGATCGGGCGGGTTCTCGGCGAGGTTCACGTACGAAAACCCGAGCTGATACGCCAGCGCCTTGGCAATCTGCCGCTCGGTGGCGAGGTTCATCCGCACGAGGACAGCCCCCAGGCGTTCGCCCGAGCGTTTGTGCTCGACGAGAGCGGCTTGCAGATCTGTTTCGGTGATGAGTCCCGCCTGGACGAGACACTCGCCGATCTTCTTGCGCAACCTCGGGTGCTCCTGGGGGTCCGTTACACGTTTCGGGTCGGTGCGGGCAGGCCGGTAGCCGCCGAATTTGTAAGCGCCGAGTATATAGTCGCGATGTCGCGATGTAAGTATTCCGAAAATTCAGCCACTAGTGTCGTATAAAGTCATCTGGAGGCAGGCCGCGTGCCGTCCGGGCTCGATTCCACCGATACCGGGTACATGAGCGACGCCGTCGAGCTCCGCAAGCAGGTCGCGCGTGCGCTGCTGGCGCGCGGCCGCGCGATCGTCAAGGAGTCGATCGCCGTCTATGCGTTCGCGGGCCTCGACAACGTGACGGCGCCCGATCGCCTCCGCCTGGCCGAGAGCCTCTTCCAGCTCCTGACCGGTGCCATTCACGACGGCGCGCTCGACGCGCGATCGACGCCGGTCGTCGAGACGCGCGCGTTCGCCGCGGACACGGCGGTGTCCGTGCGCGCGCTGTTCGAGCTCGTGCACCTCATGGAGCGCTCCGCGCTCGACGAGCTCGCCATGGACGAGTCGTTCGGCGCCGCCTCGGAGCCGTGGCCGGCCATCGCGCAGATGGTGCGCCGCGCGTCGTTCGACGTGCTCGGCGCGTATGCCGAGCTCGCCATCGGGCATTCAGACGGGGATGCCCACGATCCGCTGACGACGCTCTACACGAGAGCGGTCCTGCAGGCGGCGCTCGAGAAGGAGATTCAGCGCTCCGAGCGGTTCGGGCATCCCTTTGCGGTGCTGCTGCTCGACGTGGATCAGCTGGCCGAGATCAACGTGAAGCACGGCTACGGCGCCGGCGACCGCGTGCTCGAGCGCATCGGCATCCAGGTGCGCGCCTACTTCCGCGAGCAGGACTGGGTCGCGCGCTGGGCGGGCGATGCCTTCGCGGTCATCCTTCCCGAAACCCAGCCGGGCGACGCCGTGGCGCTGGCCGATCGCGTGCGCCTCATGATCGAGGAGCGCCTGGAGCTGCGCGATCACCGCTCCGGCGCGCAGGTGCCCGTCACCGTCTCGGTCGGCGTCCTGGTCGTCCACTCGGCCGACAAGTCGTTCAAGGCAGAGCCGCTGCTGGCGCGGGTGAAGGACGCGGTCGATCGCGCCAAGCAGGGCGGGCGCAACCGCGTGGAGCGCGTCGAGATTTCGGCGGACCGCTCGGCGCCCCCGCAGCGCGAGCGGCTCTCCATGGACTAGAGCGGTTTCTGAAACGTCGTAACCGCGCTAACGTCCAACCTCCAACGTCCAACGCCCAGGACGCCTTGGGAGTTGGTCGTTGGGAGTTGGGAATTGATCTAGTGTTCTTCCTGATACTGCTCCTTGAGTTTCGCGACGACGTTGGGATCGGCCAGCGTCGTCGTATCGCCGAGCGCCTTCCCTTCCGCGATGTCCCGCAGCAGCCGCCGCATGATCTTCCCGGAGCGCGTCTTCGGCAGGTCCGCCGTGAAGATCACGTCGTCGGGCCGCGCGATCGCGCCGATCTTCTTCACGACGTGGTCCTTCAGCTCTGAGACGAGCGTCTCGCTCCCCTGCGTGCCCTCCCTGAGCGTGACGAAGGCCGCCACTGCCTGTCCCTTGATCTCGTGCGTGCGGCCGACGACGGCCGCCTCCGCCACGCGGGGGTGATCGACCAGCGCGCTCTCCACCTCCATCGTGCCGATCCGGTGGCCGGCCACGTTCAGCACGTCGTCCACGCGGCCGAGCAGCCAGAAGAAGCCGTCCTGATCGCGCTTGGCGCCGTCGCCGGTGAAGTAGATGTCCGGCGTCCAGCGGCTCCAGTACTGCTGCACGTAGCGATCGGGGTCGCCGTAGATGCCGCGGAGCATCGACGGCCACGGCCGCGTCAGCGCCAGGAGGCCGCCGCCAACCTCCACGCTGGCGCCGCGATCGGTCCTGATCTCGGCCTTGATGCCGGGAAACGGCTGCGTCGCCGAACCGGGCTTGGTCGTCGTGAGCCCCGGCAGCGGCGAAATCATGATGGCGCCCGTTTCGGTCTGCCACCACGTGTCCACGACCGGGCACCGCTCGCCGCCGATGTGGCGGTAGTACCAGACCCAGGCCTCCGGGTTGATCGGCTCACCGACCGAGCCGAGCAGCCGCAGCGACGTCATGTCGTGGCCCGCGGGCCAGTCGGTTCCCCAGCGCATGAACGCGCGGATGGCCGTCGGCGCCGTGTAGAAGATCGTGACGCCGTAGCGCTCGACGATCTCCCAGAAGCGGTCCTTCTTCGGCCAGTCGGGCGCGCCTTCGTACATGACGACCGTCGCCCCGTTCGCCAGCGGCCCGTAGACGACGTAGCTGTGCCCCGTCACCCAGCCGATATCCGCCGTGCACCAGTAGACGTCGTCTTCCTTCAGGTCGAAGACCCACTTCGTCGTCGCGTACGTGCCCACCAGGTACCCGCCCGTGGTGTGCACGATGCCCTTCGGCTTACCAGTCGTCCCGGACGTGTAGAGGATGTAGAGCATGTCCTCCGCGTCCATGTGCTCCGGCTCGCAGACATACGGCGCGTCCTCCATGAGCCGGTGGTACCAGTGATCCCGGCCTGCCTCGATGTGGACCGGAAGCGGCGATCCGTGCAGGCGCGGCACGATGACGACCGTCTGGATCGACGGCGTCTCCTCGAGCGCCTCGTCCGCCATCTGCTTCAGCGGCACGATCTGGCCGCGGCGCCAGCCGCCATCGGCGGTGACGAGCAGCTTGCACTGCGAGTCGTTGATGCGGTCGCGGAGCGACTCGGCGCTGAAGCCGCCGAAGACGACGGAGTGGATGGCGCCGATGCGCGCGCACGCGAGCATCGCGATCGCCAGCTCGGGCACGAGCGGCAGGTAGATCGCCACGCGATCGCCGCGTGCGACGCCGAACGACGTGAGGACGTTCGCGAACTGGCTGACCTGGCGGTAGAGGTCGAAGTAGGTCAGCGTGCGGCGGTCGCCCGGCTCGCCTTCCCAGACGAGCGCGGCCTTGTTGCGGCGCGGTCCGCGGACGTGGCGGTCCACGCAGTTGACGCTCGCGTTCAGCGTGCCGCCGAGGAACCACTTCGCGTGCGGCGGCGTCCACTCGAGGACCTTCGTCCACGGCGTGAACCACTCGAGCTCCGACGCGAAGTCCGCCCAGAACTGCTCGGGATCCTGCTCGGCGCGCGCGTACACGGACTCGTCGCGCACGTGGGCGCGCGCGCGGAACTCCGCCGGCGGAGGAAAGGTCCGATCCTCCTGCAGGAGGTCCGCTATCTCAGCTGGGTTCTTCGCGTCGGCCATGACGGCCGATTATAGCTAGGCGACCGGGGCGGCCGTGGGGTTCGTCTCCGCGAGGATGGCGTGGAACTCCGCCTCGCACGCGTCGTAGAGGTCGAGCGCCGCGGGCTCGAACTGCGTGCCGCGCTCCGCGCGGAGGCGGCGCGCCGCCTCCTCGCGCGGGAGTCCGGGGCGATACGGACGCGCGGAGGTCATGGCGTCGTAGGTGTCGGCCACGGCCATGAGCCGCGCGTGCAGGTGGATGTCCGTCCCCGCGAGTCTGTCGGGGTAGCCTTTGCCGTCCCACCGCTCGTGGTGGCCCCGGACCGCAGGCAGCGACTGGCTGAGGAACGGCACGTGCTCGAGCATCGTGTAGCCGATCACCGGGTGCAGCTCGATGGTGGCGCGCTCCTCCGCATCGAGCGGGCCGGGCTTGCGGAGCACCGCGTCGGGGACACCGACCTTGCCGATGTCGTGCAGCATGCCGCCCCGGCGCACGATCTCGAGCTCCGCGTCGGGCAACCCGAAGGCCTTCGCGAGGACGAGCGTGTACCGCGTCACGCGCTCGGAGTGGCCGGCCGTGTAGCGGTCGCGCGCGTCGATGGCTTTCGCGAATGCTTCCAGCGTGGCGCGGAAGTGCGCTTCACGGTCGTCGTAGAGCTGCGCGGTCTCGAGTGCCGTGGCGGCGATCGAGGCAAACGCGGCCGCGTACTGCGCGAGCTCCTGCGCGAACACCTGCGCGCCGCCGACGCGGTCCGCGTAGAGCGCGCCGATCGGACCGCTGCGTCCGAGGAGCGGCACGCAGATCGCCGAGTGGACGCGCGCGCCGACGAGGCTCTGCGCCTGCGAGAGCTTGGGATCGAGCGTCGGGTCGTAGATGATCAGCTCGTCCGGGTTCCGCAGCGCCTCGCGGATCACCGTCGAGCTCGCGAACTCCGACACGGACTTGTACGCGCCCTTCGGCCGCACCGCCCGCGGCACGAAGGTGCCCGTTGCCGGGTCGATGAAGAGAATCGCGCAGCGATCCGGCTTCAGGATGGCCTGCAGGCGGTCGAGGGTGCGCTCGAGGAGCGCCGGCAGATCGCCGAACCCCATCAGCTCGCGGCTCGTGGCCAGCAGCGCCTCGAGCGCCAGCTTGTCCACGGGCACGGTGTCCTTCTGCACCGAGACGCGCAGAATCGTTTCCTGCGCGAAGTCGGTGGACGGCAGCGCCGGCGCGGGGCGCGGCGCCTGCTTCTCGGCCTGCCCGCGCACCATCACCGTGTACTCGGCAACACCGAACGTCACCAGGTCGCTGGACTTGAGCGAGGCCGCCTTCTGCTGGACCCCGTTGATCAGGATGCCGTTGGTGCTGCCCAGGTCCTCGACGCGCAGCGACCCGTCGCGGACGTCGCGCATCACGCGCGCATGGAGGCGCGAGAGACTGGGGTCGTCGATGCGCACGTCGGCCTGCGTGCCGCGGCCGATCGTCTTCGCCTCCCCGGGCTGCAGGTCGATGTCAGGCAGGCGGGACGAGGCGTCGACCGGCGTGAGCCGGACACGGACGCTGAGCTTCGAGGTGTCGGGCTGGTCTTTCGTCATTTACCGGGTTTCAGCCTCTGGCTCCACTCTGCCGCTTTATCGGGTCTTCCCCAGCTCTGATATAGCTGCACGATCAGGCCGCCCACCTGATCCAGCGCGGCCCGGCTCTCGCCCGGCGCCGTGCCCGCGCGGCGGCTCAACCCCTCGTAATTGGCCACCATCAGCGGCTCCGCCTGCGCGAATTTCCGCTGGCTGAAGTAGGTCAGCCCGAGGTTCGCCATCGTCGCCAGCGTGTCCGGGTGGTCGTTGCCGAGCACGCGCCGCTGCGTGTCCAGCGTCTTCGAATAGAGCTGCTCGGCCTCCGCGATCTTCTTGCTGCTCAAGTAGACGAACCCCAGGTTGTTCGCGCTGCGCAGCGTCTCGGGATGCTCCTCGCCGAGCACGCGGCGCATGCCGTCGGTCGCCTTGGTGAAGAGCGGCTCCGCCTGATCGAACCTGCCCTGGCGCGCGTAGAGCGACGCCAGGTTGCTCATCGTGCTGAGGGTGTCCGGGTGATCGGCGCCGAGCACCTTCGTGCGCCCTTCGAGGGCGGTGGTGTAGAGCGGCTGCCCCTGCGCCAGCTTGCCCTGCTGCGTGTACAGCAGCGCGAGGTTGTTCATCGTCAGCAGCGTGTCGGGATGCTGCGGGCCGAGCACGCGGCGCATCGAGTCGAGCGCTTTGGTGTAGAGCGCCTCGGCTTCGCCGTACTGGCCCTGCGCCCACTGGAGGGCGGCCACGTTCGTCGTCGTGCTCAGCGTCTCGCGGTTGTTCTCCCCGAGCACGCGGCGGCGGCCGGCGAGCGCCGCGGTGAAGAGCGGGGCCGCGTCGTCGTACTTGCCCTGGTACCAGTAGACCTCGGCCAGGTTGTTGAGCGTGTGCAGCCGATCGCGATGGTCCGGGGGCAGCGCCTTCTGCTGCAGCGCGAGCGCGCGTTCGAGGTGGCGCTGCGCTTCGGGGTACAGGCCGAGCGCCTTGTACGTGTCGCCGATCGTCTGGCGGATCGACGCTTCGACGAGCGGCTGCGCGTTGAAATTGGTGTCGATACGGACCGCCGCGCGGTCGAGCGCCGTGCGGACCTTCAGATCGGGATCGGCCTTCGTGTCGGGACGAATCTGCGCCGCCACGCTGGCCTGCGACAACAGGTCGCCCTGGATGAACTCGTTGACCGCGAGCGCCGTGGCCGCTTCGGTGTCGGCGCGCTGGCGCTCGGCCACCGCGATGTTGCGCTGCTCGGTTGCGACCTTCTCCGCGGCGACCGCGAGATCGCGCTGCTCGGTCGCCACCTGCTCGGCGGCGGTCGCACGATCGCGTTCCTCGCGCGCCGTCTGCTCCGCCGCGACGGCCCGGTCGCGCTCCTCGACGGCGGCCCGCTCCGCGCGCGTCGCGCGGATCGCCTGATAGGTGCTTGCCGCCACGCCGGCGATGAGGACGACGAACACCGCCGCCACGCCGGCGACGAGCGCCTTGTGCCGGCGCGCGAACTTCTGCAGCTGGTACGTCGTGCTCGCGGGACGCGCGACGATCGGCTGATCGTCCAGGTAGCGCCAGATGTCCGCGGCGAGATCGGCCGCCGACGCGTAGCGCCGCAGCTTGTCCTTCTCGAGCGCCTTGGCGACGATCGTCTCCACGTCGCCGCGGTAGACGCGGTTGATCGAGCTGAGGCGCGTCGGCTCCTCGTCCTGGATGACCTTCACCGCCTCGTGCAGCTTCCGGTTGACGTTGTAGGGAAGCTGTCCGCTGAGCGTCTCGTACAGGATGACGCCCAGCGCGTAGACGTCGCTGCGGATGTCGAGCTCGAGCGGATCGGCGAGCACCTGCTCCGGGCTCATGTACGCCAGCGTCCCGATCAGCTGGCCGACGTCGGTCTGCCGCGTCGCCTGCGTGTCGGAGTCGGTGACGCGCGCCACGCCGAAGTCGAGAATCTTCGGCTGCCCGCGCTCGGTGACGAGGATGTTCCGCGGCTTCAGGTCGCGGTGAATGAGACCGCGCTGATGCGCGTGGTGCACGGCCTCGCAGACGAGCGCCACGAGCTTGAGGCGCCCGCGCATGTTCGGGTTGTGCTTCTTGATGTAGTCGGGGAGTTCCGACCCCTCGATGAACTCCATCGCGAAGTACGGCTGGGAGCCGAACGCGGTGTCGGCGGTCCCTGCTTCGTAGATCTGCGCGATGCCGGGGTGCTGCAGGCGGCCGAGCGCCTGCGCTTCGAGGTCGAACCGGCGGAGCAGCTCGGGGCCCGCCATGCCCGGCTTGATCACTTTCAGCGCCACGCGCCGGCGCGGCTGGTCCTGCTCCGCTTCGTACACGGTGCCCATGCCGCCTTCGCCGAGCACACGCACGATGCGGTAATTGCCGAACGTCTTCGGAATGTAGGCGCCGCCGTCCTCGCCTTCGACGCGGTCCACGACCATGGTCGCGGCGTCGGCCGCGTCGACAGTGGCGCGCGGCGCGGCACCTCCGACAACGGTCACCGCTTCGGCAGGGCTGTTGGCTATCGTCGGCGCGTCGTCAGGGCGGCCGGCGAGCGTGGGCGTGTCGTCGTTGGTGCTGGACACGGGCCCTTCAGTATTGCGCGTCACCGGCCCATCGGCAAGGGGCTGGCGGATTCTAAAGTTCGGAAAACAAAGACTTTCAGGGCTGCGGTGGGAGCGGAGGCGGCACGGCGTCGCCCGGGGTGGGCGGAGGCGGCACGGCCTTGGCGAAGAACACGGCCGCCAGCAGGCCTCCCAGCGTAGCGAACACGAACCCCGCCATGACCTGGAACGCGAAGCCGGCAGCCAGCCGGAACGCCGCGTTGCCGCGGTTACCCATCATCTCGAGCCAGGCACGCGCCTCGGGCGGCATGTCGCCGGCGTTCGCCAGCACGTCCTGGATGACACGCTCCTGCAGCGGCGCAATGAGGACGTCGAGCGCCGACGCGGCAATCAGCCAGACGAACGCGCCGCGCGCGTTGGTGAGCGGCGGGTCGTACTGCGGCAGCAGGTAGCCGGCCAGCACGCCGCCGCCGGCAATCCAGATGCAGCAGCAGTTGGCGATGTGAATGACCGGCAGCGCGGAGAGGATGCCGATGAAGAGGCCGCCGAGGAGCGCGGACTGGATCATGGTAGCCGGCAGCCGGCTGCCGGCAGCCGGCTGAACTGCCCGCTGCCTGCTGCCCGCTGCATGCTAGTCGTAATACTCGCGCCCGAGGTGCGTGATGAGCTCCTCACCCTGCATGTAGCGCAGGGTGTTCTTCAGCTTCATCAGCTGGATGAACAGATCGTGCTCCGGGTAGACCTCGGGCGCGTGCATCGGCGCCTTGAAGTAGAACGAGAGCCATTCCTGGATGCCCGACATGCCGGCGCGCTTCGCCAGGTCGAGGAAGAGCGCGGAGTCGAGCACGATCGGCGCCGCGAGGATGCTGTCGCGGCAGAGAAAGTTGATCTTCAGCTGCATCGGATAGCCGAGCCAGCCGACGATGTCGATGTTGTCCCAGCCCTCTTTGTTGTCGCCGCGCGGCGGGTAGTAGTTGATGCGGACGACGTGACAGAGGTCCTTGTAGAGCTCGGGATAGAGATGCGGCTGGAAGATGTAGTCGAGCGCCGATTTCTTGCTCTCTTCCTTGGTCTTGAACGACTCGGGATCGTCCAGGACCTCGCCGTCGCGGTTGCCGAGAATGTTCGTCGAGTACCACCCTCGGACGCCGATCAGCCGCGCCTTCAGGCCGGGCGCGATGATCGTCTTGATGAGCGTCTGCCCCGTCTTCATGTCGTTGCCGGCCAGCGGCGCTTTCGTGCGCGCGGCCAGCTGCAGCATCGCGGGTACGTCGGCGGTCAGGTTCGGGGCGGCGTTCGCGAACGGAATCCCCTCGCGGATCGCCGCGTAGGCGTACACCATGCTCGACGGGATCGCGTCGTCGCTCTGCTCCAGCCCCTTCTCGAAGGACGCGATGCTGCCGTGCACCGGGCCTTCCTTCATGAAGACCTCGGTGCTGCCGCACCACACCATGACCAGGCGGTCGCAGCCGTGCTTTTCCTTGAAGGCGCGGATGTCGGCGACGACCTGCTCCGCGAGGTCGCGCTTGTTCCTGCCCTTCTTGACGTTCGGTCCGTGGAGACGCTTGACGTAGCGCTGGTCGAAGACCGCGGGCATCGGGCGGATGGCTTCGAGCTCGGGGCGCACCTGATCGAGCTGTCCCTGCTCGAGCACGCCCGCGGTGCGCGCGGCGGCGTAGCAGTCCTCCTCGAAGATGTCCCAGCCGCCGAAGACGATGTCGTCGAGACCGGCGAGGGGAACGAAATCCTTGATCCGCGGCGCCCGCCCTTCAGTGCGCTTGCCGAGACGGATGGTCCCCATCTGCGTCAGCGATCCGATGGGCGGCGCGAGCCCCTTGCGGATGGCGCACACGCCCGCGATCGTCGTCGTGCTGACCGCGCCGAGGCCCACGAGCAGCACGCCGAGCTTGCCGCTCGCAGGGGCGATTTGCAGTGGTGGAGTCACGATCGGCCACTATATCATGAGGAAAATCGCAGATTTCCTCTGCAGGAGCCGGCACAGCATTCGATGTTTTTTCTTCGCAAGTCGTCCCTCGAGCTCCTGCCCGTCGCGATGAGCGGCGTTCGCATGGGCGAGCGCGCGCTGCAGATCGCGATCGACGATCCGGCGCTCGCCGGCGCGATCGCGGCGAAGGTCGGCTTGAGCGGTACGGCGGCGATGGCGGTCGCCGACGACGCGAGCGCCGCGAGGGCGCGCGAGGGCGCCGCGAGGGCGGGCGCTCTGGTGGACGTGCACGTCACGCCGCTGCAGACGCTGCCCTTCGCCGACAGCTCGTTCGACGTCGTCGTCGTTCACACGATGGGCGGGCTGCTCGCGTCGATGGACGAGCCGATGCGCGTCGCCACGCTGCGCGAGGCGAACCGCGTGCTGCGCAGCGGCGGGCGCGTGGTGATCATCGAAGCCGGCGCACGCGGCGGCCTGCGTGGGCTGATTGGGAGCGCGGCAACGGGCGATGCCGGAGCGACCGTGGCATCGCTGACGACGGCCGGCTTTCGCGGCTCGCGCCGGCTCGCCGAGCGCGAAGGCTACCGGTTCCTCGAGGGGATGAAACCTTGATACGCCCCGTTCCGGGGTCTGACCCCTTAGTCGCTCCGTTCCGGGGTCTGACCCCTTTTCGCGACACCACCGCGCGCCACACGACAGATCTCGCCTGAATCCGCCGAAAACGTAAGGGCAAGGTATTTGCCTGGTTGCCGACTGGATTCATGTCCCAGGCTGTTCTCGCAGTAGTCTTTACGGCCGACGAGGTGGCGCGCGTCGCCGCGCTCTCTGCGGCGATTCATGACGAGCCCGCGCAGAGACGGCTGAAGCTGGCCCCCGCTTCAGTCGTGGGGGCCGACTTCGGTCGGCCCGTCGCGATCTCCTCGATGTTCTCCACGGCGCCGGGCGCCGCCGTGCGCGGACGGCCGCTCATCACGGCAGCCGTCATCGGCGCGATGGCCGTCGTGCTCGTCGTCGTCGCCGCGATGGCGAACCGCGGTCACATCGAGCCGGCAACGGTCGCCGGCGACACCGTCGGCAGCATCGACGCCGTGGTGTCGGCGTTCAACCGCGCCGGTGCATTCGTCACGAGCGCGCAGGCGCCGCTCGATCTGCTGACGCTCGGCCCCGGCGAGGAGTCGCCGTTCGTTGTCACGATCCCGAACGTCGGCGACGTCGGCCGCTATCGGGTAAGCTTCCGGACGGATTCCGGCGTCGTCCGCCACGTGGACCGGCGCGCCACGCAGATCGCGCGCGCGGTCGTGGCGAACTGAGGAACTGAGGACTCCGATGCGCAGCAGCTCCCCTTGCCTGCCTGCACGTCGCTGGCTCGCCGCGACGGCGCTGATGCTGGCGGCCGCCCTGGTCTCGATCTCCGCACAGGGACAGGAAGGCTTCACGTTCCGCAGCGGCGTCGAGCTGATCAACGTCACCGCAACCGTCACCGACGAGGACGGCCGCTTCGTCGGCGGCCTCCGCAAGGAGGACTTCACCGTCTACGAGGACGGCGAGCGCCAGGAGGTGACGCACTTCAGCAACGAGCGCGTCCCCGTCAGCCTCGGCCTCCTGCTGGACTCGAGCGGCAGCATGACACCGGACAAGATGTCGTCGGCGCGCTCGGCGATCGACCGCTTCGTCTTCGACCTGCTGGGCCAGGAAGACGACCTGTTCTTCATGGAGTTCGCCAACCGTCCCGACCTCATTCAGGACTGGACGACGGACCGCCGGGCGATCAGCCGCGCGGTCGCACGCGTGAACCCGGCGGGCGGCACCGCGATGTACGACGCCATCGCCGACGCGATCCCGATCGTCGAGACCGGCACGCACACGAAGAAGGCGCTGCTCGTCATCTCCGACGGCAACGACACGAACAGCCGCCTCGACGTGCCCGAGCTGCGGCAGCTCATTCGCGAGAGCGAGGTGCTCGTGTATGCGCTCGGTGTGGACGGGACACTGTCGTCGGTGACGCGCACGGGGCCGACGATTCAGCTCCCGATCCCGCTGCCGTTCCCGGTGCCCGGACGCCCCCGCGGCCTGCCGCCGATCATCGGCGGTGGCGGCGGCGGCACGACGCGCTCGCGCGCGGCCTCCGAGCGCGTGAACGCCGACGCGCTGCGGCAGATCACCGACGACACAGGCGGCCGCACCGAGATCGTGCGCGGCTTCCGTGATCTCGACGGCGCCACCGCGCGGATCGCGGACGAGTTGAGCCGGCAGTACTACCTTGGCTACGCCAGCCCCGGGAAGAAAGACGGCCGCTGGCACGCCATCCGCGTGGACGTGAAAGATCGCCGGCTCGCGGTTCGCGCGCGCCGCGGCTACGTCGCGTCGTAACTGCCGGCGGCCGGCAGCCGGCTGATATGATGCGTGCGCGTGCGCACGTTTCTGATCGCGCTGGGGCTGAGCCTCGTCGGCGGCCTCGGCGGACTCCTTCTCGCCTCGGGCGTGCTCCTCGTCAAGGACTCGACGCGGGCCAGGCTGGTTCCCTGGCTCGTCAGCTACGCCGTCGGCGCGCTGCTCGGGGTGTCGATGCTGCGGCTGCTTCCCACCAGCCTGGAGGCGCTCGCGCCGCAGTTCGGCGGTGACGCGTCGTCGCGCGTGTTCGCGGTCCTGCTCCTCGGCATCCTGCTCTTCTTCGTGCTCGAGAAGCTCGTGCTCTGGCGGCACTGCCACACGCACGACTGCGAGGTCCACGAGGGCACCGTCTTCCCCATCGTCATCGGCGACGCGTTTCACAACTTCGTGGACGGCGCGGTGATCGCGGCGGCCGTCATCACCTCGGTCCCGCTGGGCGTCACCACCGCCGTCGCGGTGGCCGCGCACGAGATCCCGCAGGAGGTCGGCGACTTCGCCATCCTGCTGCACCACGGGTACTCACGGTCGCGCGCGCTGCTGCTCAACGTGCTCTCGGCCACCGCCAGCGCGCTCGGGGCGGTGGCCGCGTTCGTCGCCTTCGACATCGTGCCGCGCACGCTCCCCTACTTCCTCGCGCTTGCCGCCGCCAGCTTCCTGTACGTCGCGATGGCGGACCTCATCCCCGGCCTGCACCGCGGCCGCACGGATGCCGGATCGATGCGCCAGATCCTCCTCATCGCCGCCGGCGTGGCGACGATGCTCGTGATTTAGGACAGTTCCTGCGACTCTGACTTTTTATTCAGAAAACCCGCGGATTCCGCGCTGATCCGCGCTGGCATTCTCTTTGATCTTCCGGTGGCCGAGGGCCGCGAGTGGCCCTGCGAAGGAGGATGAAGAGATGTTTGCCAGGGTTGTAGCTGCCGCCGCCGTGTGCATCGCGATGAGCACGCCAGCCTGGGCGCAGCGGTCGAATCTCGAGACGTTCCGTGACGTGCAGCGGCAGGTGCTGCGCTACCCGCACTTCACGGTCTTCGACAGCGTCCACGCGGTTGTCGACAGCGGCGTCGTCAGGCTGACCGGCAAGGTGACCATGCCGTACAAGCGCAACGACATCGGCACCCGCGTCGCGCGCGTCGCCGGCGTCTCCAATGTCGTCAACGAGATCGAGGTGCTGCCGGTGTCGCTGTTCGACGACCAGCTGCGGATCGGGATCGCGAGAGCCATCTACGGCAACTCGAACTTCTGGCGCTACGGGTCGATGGTCAACCCGCCGATCCACATCATCGTGGCGCACGGGCGGGTCACGCTCGAGGGCGTGGTGAACAGCGAGGTCGATCGCATGATGGCGCGCTCGATCGCCAGCTCGTTCCAGGCGTTCTCGGTGACCAACAACCTCCGCACGGACGCGGAAGCCCGCCAGGAGCTGGAGAAGCTCTAATCAACGCCCAACTTCCAACGCCCAACTCCCAAGCAGATCAATTTGGGAGTTGGGAATTGGGAGTTGGAAGTTCCCCTTCCTGGCCGCGGCGGGCAATCCACCAGATCACCAGCGCGAACGTCAGCAGCGCCGCCACGATCGTCGCCCCGAACAGCACGAGCGTCGTCAAGAGAATCGAGTCGCTCTCGACGTGCACCTGCAGGCCGAGGGGCGCCCCGGCCAGCCGGTCGCGCAGCGGCTGCTCCCACTCCAGAATGTTTCCGCGCAGGACGCCGGCCGGCGAGTTGTGGAACACGATCGCGCTGGGCAGGTGCATCTTGAAGAGCACCAGCTCGTCTCCCGTCCAGCCGACGTCGCCGACAGCCGGGTTCGTGCGTGACGGCGGACCCACCGTCTGCTCGTATTCGTACATGTCTCCCTGCCGCTCGAACCGGTAGCGCGACCAGGCCAGCGGCGCGATCCGCGACGCCTGCCGCACGTCGTCCACGTCCACGCTGGCGTGCACGACGCGGCGGCCGTCCCGGCGCGACACGCTGACGCGCGCCCGCGACTCCGGCGTGGAGAACAGCGCGCGGACCCGCTCGCGATCGAGCCGCGCGCGTGGACTCACGTCGAGGTCCGCGCCGCGCAGCGCGACGAGCGCCGCCACCGACGCATTGACGTTGATCGTCGCGGAGCCGTCGAGCGCCAGGTAGATCTCTTCCTCGTATTCGTACTCGGGCCGGAAGACGCCGCTGCGCGAGCAGCCGGCCACCGTGACGCAGACGAGCAGCAGGACCCAGAGAAGACGCACCAAAACGCAATGATATCCTCGAAGCGAATGGCCCGGCAGACGCTCTTCCTCATCGACGGCAGCTCGCAGATGTACCGCGCGTATCACGCGTTCCGCGGCCGCGGGCTGTCCAACCAGGAAGGGCGCACCACGCATGCCGTCTACGTGTTCGTGACGATGCTGCGGAAGCTGATCGCCGACCATCGTCCGACGTACATGGCGGCGTCGTTCGACCTGGCGGGGCCGACCTTCCGCGACACGATCGTGGACGACTACAAGGCCACGCGCGCGGCGATGCCCGACGATCTCTCCGAGCAGCTTGCGTGGGTGCACGAAGCGTGCGAGGCGATGGGCGTGCCCATCATCACCGCGCCGGGATACGAGGCCGACGACGTGATCGGGACGCTGGCGACGCTGGCGGCGCCCACGTTCGACGTGGCGATCGTGTCCATCGACAAGGATTTCTTTCAGCTCGTCCGCGACGCCGACGCGGGGTCCCCGCCGCGCACGCCTGCGCGGTGGGGCGCCATCCGTGTCTACGACCCGCGTGAGGACGGCGCGTGGTTCGACGAGCGGGGCGTCGTCGAGAAGTTCGGCGTGAGGCCGTCGCAGGTGGCCGACGTGCTCGCGCTCGTCGGCGACACCAGCGACAACGTCGCGGGCGTGCCCGGCGTCGGCAGGAAGGGCGCGATCGATCTCATCGGCGCGTACGGCAGCCTCGACGCGCTGCTGGCGGGCGCGGGCGACATCAGCCAGCGCAAGTACCGCGAGGCGCTGACCGCGCATCGCGACGATGCGCTCCGCAGCCGGGAGCTGGTGACGATCCGCTGCGACGTGCCGATCGAGGTGGATTTCGAGTCGCTGCGCTACCGCGGGCCCTCGCGCGAGCGCTGCTACGAGCTCTTCTCGCGGCTGGCGTTCCGGTCGCTGATGAACGAGTACGCCCCCACCGCGGACACGATCAGGAAGGACTACGAGCTCGTCACCTCAATGGAGGCGCTCGACCGCCTCATCGCCGGACTTCGGCAGGCGGGCGAGTTCGCGCTCCGCGTGATTCCGGACCTCCCCTCCGCCATGCGCGCCGGCATCGTCGGCCTCGCCGTATCCACCGGAGAGCGCCAGGCGCGATACGTCCCGATGGGGCACGAGGGCGCGGATGACACGGGCGATCTGCTGTCGAGCGCGTCCGTGCCGGTGCAGATCGAGCGCAGGGCCGCGCTGGCGCGCCTGAAGCCGCTGCTCGAGGACGAGACCGTCCGCAAGGTCGGGCACGACCTGAAGTTCGATCTGGTGCTGCTGGCCGGCCACGGCATCGAGCTGCGCGGGCTCCTGTTCGACTCGATGCTGGCCAGTTATCTGCTCGACGCGACGCGGCCCGGGCACCCGCTGGAAGACACGTCGCTCGAGCATCTCGGCTACAAGGCGCTCACCGAAGAGGACGTGTGCGGCCGCGGCGCGAAGGCGACGCCGCTGTCGCGCCTCGCGCCCGAGGCGGCGCTGAACTTCGCGGGCGAGCGGGCAGACCTGGCGCGCCAGCTGGCCGGACGCCTGGCGCCGCTCCTCGTGACCGACCAGCTCGACACGGTGTTCCGCGAGATGGAGATGCCGCTCATCCCGGTGCTCGGCGACATCGAGCGCGCCGGCGTCCGCATCGACGGCCCCGCGCTCGCGGCGCAGTCGCAGCACATCGAGGGCGAGCTCGCGCGCTACACGTCGCGCATCTACGAGCTGGCGGGCGAGGCGTTCAACGTGAACTCGCCGAAACAGCTCGGCGAGATCCTGTTCGACAAGCTGCAGCTGCCCGCGCTGAAGCGGACGGGCAAGACGCGGTCGGCGTCCACGGCGGTCGAAGTGCTGGAGGAGCTGGCGCTGACCCACGAGCTGCCGCGCCTGATCCTCGAATGGCGGGGACTGCACAAGCTGAAGAGCACCTACATTGACGCGCTGCCGCAGCTCGTGCACCCGGTCACGGGCCGCGTGCACACCTGTTTCAACCAGGCGGTGGCGGCGACCGGCCGCCTGAGCAGCTCGGACCCGAACCTGCAGAACATCCCGATCCGCACCGAGCTCGGACGAAAGATCCGCCGCGCGTTCGTGGCCGCGCCGGGCAACGTGCTGATCTCTGCTGACTACTCGCAGATCGAGCTGCGGGTGCTGGCGCATCTCGCGGGCGAGGAGGCGCTGGCCGAGGCGTTCCGCGCGGGCGAGGACATCCACGACCGCACGGCAATGAAAGTCTTCGGTCCCGACAGCGGGCTCGGGAAGCACGAGCTGCGCCGGCGGGCCAAGATCATCAATTACGCGCTGCTCTACGGAAAGACCGCGTTCACGCTGTCCAAGGACATCGGCGTCACGAAGGAAGCCGCGCAGGAATTCATCGAGGCCTACTTCGCCGGTTTCCCGCGCGTCCGCGGGTTCATCGAGGACACGCTGCAACGGGCACGCGAGTCCGGCGTCGTGAAGACGATGTTCGGGCGGCGGCGGCTGGTGCCGGAGCTGAACAGCCGCAACGGGCAGATCCGCGCGGCGGCGGAGCGCGTCACGGTGAACATGCCGATTCAGGGGACGGCGGCCGACATTCTCAAGAAGGCGATGATCGACCTCCACGCCGATCTCCCGCGCCGCGGCCTGAAGACGCGGATGATCCTCACCGTCCACGACGAGCTGCTGTTCGAGGGGCCCCGCGAGGAAGCCGCTGCCGCCGCGGCGCTCGTCCGCGAGCGCATGGCGAACGCGGTCACGCTGACGGTGCCGCTGGATGTCGATGTCGGTGTTGCGGAAAACTGGCGCGACGCGAAACCGTAATCAAAGTGCCTGGGGTACCTCTAGCGCGGTTTCGACTTCTTCGTAGTGTCCGGCTTTAGCCGGACCACACACGGCGGTGCCGATCAACTTGGTCCGGCTAAAGCCGGACACTACGACGTTTCAGAAACCGCTCTAGCGTGCCTGAAGTGCCTCGGGTGCTAGTTCCACTGCGCTTTCAGGGCATCCCATTCGGCGCGCAGGGAGGCGGTCGTTTCCTGCTGCTCCCGCGCGGGACGGCCGCGGACGCGCTCGGGGATCAGCGCCTGCGTGACGAGGCGGTCGAGGTCGGCGCGGACGGCAGCCGCATGGTCGGGCCGCAGGCCGGCGCGGATCCAGCCGGCCATGGCCGCGTGCCACGCGCGCTCGACCTCGCCGGCGCCGCGCGCGGCGAGCGGCAGCCAGTAGTTCGCGGGCCCGTTGCCCGGGTCCGCCCGCAGCTCGTCCTCCATCCTCGACACGATGCGCTCGAACATGGCCTGGCGGCGGTCGCCCGGACGGCGCTGCGCTTCCTTCTCGAGCGAGGTGGCCCACCATTCGAGCAGCAGCCAGCGGTCGCGCTCCGGCAGCAGTGCGGCCCTCGTCAGGGCGGTGTCGAACAGCTCGGCCGAGGCGCCGAAGTTCTCGCCGAGGAACAGCGACTGCCCGAGGCCGACGAGGAGATCGAGTTGATCGCGAGGGGTCAGCGCGGGGGCGCGGACGGCGGAGAGCGCCTCGCGCGCGGCCGCCAGGTCGGCCGTGTCGCTGCGAAGCCTGAAGCGCTCGAGATGCGAGCGGCCGAGCACGAGCGCGGCGGCATCCGCGGACGGCGCATCCGCGCGCGCCATCGACGCGGACGCGATGGCGCCGTCGAAGTCTCCGGCGTTGTAGAGCATGCGCGCCCGTGCGAGCGCCGGGTGCTCGGCCGCGAACACCGGCGCCGCGGCGATCGCGATCGAGACGATCAGCAGCCCCACGCGCGCGCCCATGGGGCAATGCTACCCTAGACGGACTGATGGGCCAGCCGGTAGTCGTGCCGCGGGCCGAGCACACGATCTCGCGCAGCCAGGTCGATCCCGACGCACTCAAGGTGCTGTACCGGCTGCACCAGAACGGCTTCGTCGCCTACCTCGTCGGCGGCAGCGTCCGCGACCTGCTCCTGCAGCGCCGGCCGAAGGACTTCGACATCGGCACCTCCGCGCACCCCTACCAGGTCAAGCGGCTGTTCCGGAACTGCTGGATCATCGGCCGCCGCTTCCGGCTGGCGCACGTGAAGTTCGGCCCGAAGACGATCGAGGTCGCGACGTTCCGGCGGCAGCTCTCCGCTGAAGAGCTCGCGGCCGCCGAGACGCAGCCCGTGGAGCACGCGGTCCCGATGGACGGCCATCACGAGAACGGCCACGACCGCCTGCTCCATCGTGACAACACGTTCGGCACGCCGGAAGAGGACGCCTTCCGCCGCGACTTCACGATGAACGCGCTGTTCTACGACATCTCCTCCTTCTCGATCATCGATTACACGGGCGGACTGCACGACATCAACGCGCGGCTCGTGCGCTGCATCGGCGACCCGAACGAGCGCTTCCAGGAGGATCCGGTACGGATGCTGCGCGCGGTGGCCATGGCCGCGCGCCTCGGCTTCACCATCGACCCGCCGGTCGACGCCGCCATCGCCGCGCACCGTCACGAGATCGCCAGGAGCGCGCCGGCGCGCCTCGTCGAGGAGTTCTACAAGCTGCTGCGCGCGGGCGCCGCCGAGCGCGCGTTCCGCATGCTCGCCGAACGCCGGCTGCTGGAGCCGATCGCGGCCGCGCTGCAGAAAGCGTCAGGCGACGCGCTGTGGACATCGCTGGCCGCGCTCGACGCGTACCGGATGCGCTTCGAAGAGACGCCCGACACGCTCACGAACCCGATCCTGCTCGGGTCGCTGCTCGTGCCCCTCGGGCACAACACGCGCACGCTGGCGCCGCCACACCCGGTGGGCGACGAGGATCGCCGCAAACCGAAGCCGCCGATCATCTCGCTGGGGATGCTGCCGCTGGCACGCCGCGATGTGGAGCGGCTGCGCCAGATCCTCGGCCTGCAGCCGCGCCTGCTGGACACGACGCTGTCGCCGCGCGCCCGGCGCGCGCTCACGCACCGCAGCCCGTTCAAGGAAGCCATGACGTGGCTGGAGATCCACGGCCACGCACCAGAGGCGCTCGAGCACTGGCGCGGGTTTCTGGAGGCGGCGGTGACCTTTGAGGCGGAGGCGGCAGCGGAAGGCGGGGACCATCCGCCGCGAAGGCGCCGGCGGAGACGGCGTCGGCGCTACGGGCCACAGAGACACAGGGACACAGAGAAAAAAGACTAGCGCGGTTTCGACTTCTTCGTAGACGTTTCAGAAACCGCTCTGGCTCCGTGCCTCTGTGGCTCGTCTCAGAGGCTTGTCTCAGCCTCTCTTCCGCTCGAACTCGCGCATGAACGCCACGAGCGCGTCCACGCCGTCTTCCGGGAACGCGTTGTAGATCGACGCGCGCATGCCGCCCACGGACCGGTGTCCCTGCAGGCCGTCGAGACCGGCGGCCGTCGATTCCTTCACGAACTGCTTCTCGAGGTCCTCCGACGGCAGGCGGAACGTGACGTTCATCACCGAGCGGCTGTCCTTCTGCGCCGTGCCACGGTAGAACCCGGTGCGGTCGATCTCGGCGTAGAGCTTCCCGGCCTTGCGCTCGTTCGCGCGCGCCACCGCCTGCAGCCCGCCCTGCGCCTTCAGCCACTTCATCGTGAGCCCGAGAATGTAGATGCCGAACGTGTTGGGCGTGTTGTAGAGCGAGTTGTTCTCCGCGTGCACCTTGTAGTTCAGCATGATCGGCAGCGCCTCGGTGGAGCGCGCGAGCAGATCCTCGCGGACGATCACGAGCGTCACCCCGGACGGGCCGAGGTTCTTCTGCGCGCCGGCGTAGATCAACCCGAACCTGGCGACGTCCATCGGCCCATGGAACATGTCGGACGAGGCGTCGGCGACCAGCGGCGCGTCACCGGTGTCCGGAATGGTGTGCCACTCCGTGCCTTCGATCGTGTTGTTGGTCGTGATGTGCACGTAGGCGGCCCCCGGCGTCAGCGTGCACTCGCCCGGCGCGGGAATGCGCGTGTACTTGTCGGCCTTCGTCGTGGCCGCAATGTTCACGGTGCCGACCTTCTTCGCTTCCTTGATGGCCTTGTCCGCCCACGAGCCGGTGTCGATGTAGTCGGCCGTCGCGCCGGCGCCAAGCAGGTTCATCGGCACCATCGAGAACTGCAGCGTGGCGCCGCCCTGCAGCATCAGGATCCTGTAGGTCGCCGGGATCCCGGCCAGCGCCCGGATGTCCTCGATGGCGCCGTTCAGCAGATCCTCGAACGTCTTCGACCGATGGCTGATCTCCATCACCGACATGCCGACGCCGGGCAGCGACACGAGATCGCGCTGCGCTTCCTCGAGCACCGGCAGCGGCAGCACGGCGGGGCCGGCGGAGAAGTTGTAGATGCGGGTCGTGGCTGGAGTCGGCATTTCTATATTTTCACCAGTTGCAGGCTGAGAATGTCCGGGTGACGCTCGATCGCCTGCAGGACCGCCGCAGGCGGCGCGGCGTCGAGGTTGATGCGGGCGACCGCGGCTTCGGCGCCCTCGAAGATCACGTTTTCGGTCTCCTGCACGTTCAGGTTGCTCTCGCGCAGGTGGCCGAAAACGTGCGCGAGCACGCCGGGCCGGTCGCAGTGCCGCACGACCAGCATGCAGGTTGCCGGCGTGCGCGTGGCGAGGTTCACCACGTTCGGCACCTTGCCCGTTTCCTTGTAGACGCGAATCACGCGCACCGCCTCCGCGGCGATGGCTTCCTGCGCCTGATCCGTCGACGCGCCGATGTGGTGCGTGCCGTAGACCTGCGGCAGCTCGGCGACCGCGGTGCGGTAGTCCGCGGCGCCGCCCGACGGCTCATCCGGGAACACGTCGAGACCGGCACGAATGCCGTTGCTCTCGATCGCCTCCGCGAGCGCGGCATGGTCCACCAGCTCGCCGCGCGAGGTGTTGACGAACAGCGCGCCGCGCTTCATGCGGTTGACGATCGACGCGCCGACGAACCCCTTCGTCTCCTTCGTCAGCGCCAGGTGCACGCTGACGATGTCGCTGCGCTCGGCCAGCTCCCCGGGCGAGGCGACGGTCGTGATGAGCATGTCGGAGGAGAGCTCCGCCATCGCCGCCGCCGCGTCCCGCTGGAAGCGCGGGCTCCAGACCAGCACCGGCATGCCGAACCCCTTCGCCCGGCGCGCCATCTCCTGGCCGATGCTGCCGAAGCCGATCAGCCCCAGCGTGCGCCCGTAGAGGCCGCGCGCCTTCGAGTACTCCTTCTTGTTCCACTTCCCGCCGCGCAGGTCGGCGACGTTGTCGGGAATGCGCCGGTCGAGCGCGAGGATGAGGCCGAAGGCGAGCTCCGCCACCGCGATGGAGTTCTTGCCCGGGCAGTTGGAGACGTAGATGCCGCGCCTGGCGGCCCAGGCGACGTCGATCGTGTTCACGCCCGCGCCCGCGCGCACCACGAGCGACAGCCGTCCGGCGTCCAGCATGGCGGCGGTCACCCTCGTCGACCGCACCACCAGCACGTCCGCCCCCGTCTTCCCAATCGCGTCCGCCAGCGCATCGTCAACCAGCGCCGGCTCGTAGACGACCTCGCACCCGGCGGCCTTCATGCCGTCCAGCCCCGAGGTTTCGAACGCGTCCGCGACGAGGACCTTCATCTAAATCATGTAGGAAAGGAGGCCGTCCCTCAGCTTGGGCTCGAACCAGGTGGACTTCGGCGGCATGATGCCGCCGGCGTCGGAAATCGTCATCAGATCCTCGACGCTGACCGGATACATCGAGAACGCGACCGCGGCCTTGCCGCTGCGCACGGCCTCCTCGAGCGCCGCGGTGCCGCGCGCGCCGCCGACGAAGTCAATCCGCTTGTCGGTCCGGACGTCGCCGATGCCGAGAAGCGGCGTCAGCACGAGATCCTGCAGGCGGCTGACGTCGAGCCGGTCCACGGCCGGCGTTCCCGGCGGCGAGACGCCGAGATCGATCGTGTGCCACTCGTCCATGAGAAACATGGAGACCTGCCCCTTGCGTGCGGGCGCCGGCGTGCCCTCGAGCACCGTGAATCCCTGGTGCAGCTCGGTGAGCAGCGACTCGGGCGTGTACGCGCCCAGATCCCGCACGATCCGGTTGTAGGGCAGCACCTGCATCTGGTTGTCGGGGAACGCGACCGCGAGGAACCTGTCCCATGCCCCGCGCGCGCCGCTGGCGCCGCGAAGCTCCTGCCGCACGCGCGCCGCACTGGCGGCGCGGTGGTGGCCGTCGGCGATGTACAGGGACGGGATCCGCGCGAACGCGTCCGCGAGCGCGCGCTCGCCGGCCGCGTTGACCTGCCAGATCGTGTGCCGCACGCCGTCCACGGCGGTGAAGTCGAAGAGCGGCGGCCGTGCCGTCGTCTGCTCCACCACGCTGTCCACCGCCGGCGAGGCCTTGTAGGTCAGGAAGACCGGGCCAGTCTGCGCGCGCAGCTCGAGAATGTGCCGGGTGCGATCGTCTTCCTTGTCGCGCCGCGTCTTCTCGTGCTTCTTGATGAGGTCGGCGTCGTACTCGTCGACGGAAAACGCGGCCGCGATGCCCGTCTGCACGTGGGTCCCCATGCGCAGGCGATACACGTAGAGGCTGGGCGCCTCTTCCACGACGAGCGGCGCCTTCTCCTTCAGCGCGGTGAAGTTCTCGACGGCTTTTCCGTACACGGCATCCGCGTATGGATTGGTGCCGGGCGGGAGATCGATCTCGGCGCGCGAGACGTGCAGAAAGCTCAGCGGATTGCCGGCGGCGAGCGCCTGCGCTTCCTCGGCGCTGACGACGTCGTAGGGAACGGCGGCGACCCGCGCCGCCGCCTCGGGCGCCGGCCTGAGCGCACGGAACGGTGCGATCGTTGCCATCGAAGGTTCAATTATAGGAGAGCTGTGCGAGCGCGCGGTCGCGTGTGTCCCGGAACGCGTCCATGGCGGCGGCTGGAACCGGATCGCCCGGCGGCATGTTGCGGTGTTCGCGCAGCGGATCCACCCACCCGCCGTTCTTCTGCAGGCCGTAGTGCAGATGAGGCCCCGTGGCGAGGCCGGTCGAGCCGACCAGGCCGATCGTCTGTCCCTGCTCGACGCGCGCGCCGGCGCGGACGCCGGCGGCAAACGCCGACAGGTGCAGGTAATACGACTGGTAACCGCTCGCATGGCGCAGCCGCACCATCCGCCCGTTCGTGTCGTCGTAGGTCGCGGAGACAACGGTGCCCGATGACACCGCGACGACAGGCGCGCCGGTGGGAGCGCCGTAGTCCACGCCGCGGTGGGCGCGCGCGGTCTGCAGGACCGGGTGCATGCGCCGCAGCGAGTAGCGCGACGTGATGCGCGGCTCGAACTTGAGCGGCGAGCGCAGGAAGAAGCGGCGCAGCGAGCGTCCCTGCTCGTCGAAGTAGCCGGGCTGGCCGCCGGGAGGCGTGAAGCGAATCGCGCGCAGGAGTCGACCGTCGTTCTGGAACTCCGCGGCGTGAATGTCGCCGTAGGTCACCGGACGGTCGGCGCGGTCCTGCCGGCGATACCGGTCGTAGGCCAGCGTGAAGCGGTCGCCGGGCTGCAGCTCGGTGTTGAAGTCGATCTCGCCCGCGAAGATCTGCGCCAGCGCAATCGTCAGCTCGGCGCCCTCGCCGGCGGACGCCATCGCCTGGAAGAGCGACGGCGTGTCTTCGTCGATGGTCCCGGCGGCCGACGCCTGCTCGAGCGTGCGTGGAATCGGCAGCACCTCGGCGCGCAGGTTGTCGCTGCCGATCGCGGCCGGCGCGACGCGCAGGAACGACGCCGCGTCGATTTCGTACTCGAACTGCCGGAGCGCGCCGTCGAGCGAGGTCACGAGGCGGAACGGCTGCGACGAGCGCAGGCGGCGCGGGTCGAACACCTGGCGCGCCGCGGAGATGACGCCGGCGACGGCCGCCGCCGCCATCCCATGCCCGCGCAGCATGCCGTCCAGCGTGGTGTTGCTCGGGACGACGCCCTGCACGAGCGTGGTGTCAGGCGTCAGGAAGATGTCGGCGCGGGTGCCCGAATCCGCCGAGGGCGCCGCCGCGCATGCCGACAGGCAGGCCGCGAGCGCGGCCAGACTCACCAGGCGAGTCATGATCAATCCCCAACTCCCAAAATCCAACTCCCAAGACGTTTGGAAGTTGGGCGTTGGCCGTTGGAAGGTGTGCGAATCCTATCAACTGACGCGACTCGTGGCGAGGACCTGGCGGAACATCTGGTAGGCATCCACCGCGGAGGCCAGCACGCAGCGCGGGTGGAGGTTCAGCGCCTGGAGCAGCCACATGCGAAGCGACGAGGCGAACGGCGGGCCGTCGGCGGGGGTGGCCTCCATCACGAGGTCGCGCGCCGCGCCCGGGTACTCGTCGGCTCGAAGCTGCCGGCGCAGCGCGATGGCCAGCACCACGGCGGCCACCTGCGTGACGTCGGCGCGCTGGTCGTAGCGGTGGATGCTCGCGGACATCGGCATCGCGACGGCGAACTGCCGCCAGATCTGGTCGCGGTGCCACGGCAGCAGCTCGAACGCGCCGCCGAAGACGCCGTCGGTCAGCACGATCGACCGGTCCGGCCGGACCACGATGTGCGCCGGGTTGATCGCGCCGTGGCTGACGAGGCCCGGGTGATGATGCAGCAGCGCAACCGCGCGGAGCACCGACTTCGCGAGCTCGAGGATGCCCGTGTCGGTGAGCCTGATGTTGCCGAACTCGAGGTCGGCGAGCAGATGCGACAGGCGGACGCCGGCGGCGGCGGCGGCGGTGATGCGCAGCGACGCGCCGCGGCGGTCGATGGCGCGCACGGGCGTGAGGAGCGAGGGGGCCACCAGCGAGGAGCGCGCGGCGCGCGCGCGAATCGCCTGCTCGATCGCCGGGTCGGCGGCCAGGACGCGGCCCATGTCCAGCACGTCAACGGCACCGAAGGCCGCGTGGTGCTCGAGCGCCCGCGCCCCCAGACCATCGTCCAGGGTGTAGGACGGCGCTGACGCAACCAGGTCCAGCATGCGCCCGGCGTGGTGCAACGACCGCACCGCACAGATGGCGATCGCCAACTCGTTGCCGGACAACGAGTTGGCGCCATGTGACCTGGGCTGTCCACGCCGCGGCTTACAGTTCGGTCTGCCGGAAATGCCGATCTGTAAGCCGCTGTTACACTTGGGGCCACCTCGCGCACATTCCTGGAACCGATGGAGCTGATCCTTCCCCTGGCCGCGGCGCTCGTCGCAGCCCTCGTCGCCACGCTGGTCACACGCCACTCGCTCGCCCGCCACGCGCGCGCGCAGGAGGGCGCGGAGCAGAAGATGCGCGACGCGTTCCAGTCGGTGGCGGCCGACGCGCTGCACACGAACCGGGCGGCGTTCCTCGACCTCGCCAAGGAGTCGTTCGCCGGCTTCCACAAGCCGATTGCGGACACGCTGAAGCGCGTGGACGAGCGGCTCACGGAGTCGGAGCAGGCGCGCGCCAGCGCGTTTGCCACGCTCACCGAGCAGCTCCGGACGCTCGACACCACGGCCACGACGCTGTCGCGCGCCCTGCGGACGCCGCACGTCCGGGGGCAGTGGGGCGAAATGCAGCTGCGGCGCGTCGTCGAGATTGCCGGCATGCTCGAGTGGTGCGACTTCGAGCAGCAGCCCTCGCTCATCGGCGACAGCGGGCGGCTGCGCCCGGACATGGTCGTGCACCTCCCCGGCGGCAAGCGCATCGTCGTGGACTCGAAAGCGCCGATGGAGGCCTTCCTCGACGCGCAGGAATGCGCCGACGAGGCGGGGCGGGCGGTGAAGCTGCGGGCGCACGCGCGGCAGGTACGGGAGCACGTGAATCGCCTCGGCGCCAAGTCGTATTGGGAGGCGCTCGAAGGCTCGCCCGACCTGGTGGTGTTGTTCCTGCCCGGGGAAACATTTTTCAGCGCCGCGCTCCAGCACGACCTGAAGCTGGTCGAGGAAGCGCTCCAGCAGCGCGTGCTGCTGGCCAGCCCGATCACGCTGATCGCGCTGCTCACCACCGTCGCGCACGCGTGGAGGCAGGAAGCGCTGGTCGAGAACTACCGCGAGGTCGCGCAGCTCGGAAAGGAGTTCTACGAGCGGCTGGCGCGGTTCACCGGCCACCTGGACGAGGTCCGGAAGAAGCTCGATGGCGCCGTGCAGGCCTACAACGAGGCGGTCGGCTCGCTGGAGTCGCGCGTGCTGGTGAGCGCCCGGCGGCTGAAGGAGCTGAAGGTCACCACCGCCGAGGAACTGCCGTCACCGGAGCTGATCGACGCCCGTCCGCGAGGGATGCTGAAGCAGCCGGACCTAAATTTGAAATAATCAGTGGATGGACCACGACGCCGGCGCCACGGCAGCGCCGGCCGCCACTGACTTCATCCGCGACATCATCGCGGACGACCTGCGCACCGGAAAGCACGCCCGCGCGCACACCCGTTTTCCGCCCGAGCCGAACGGCTACCTGCACATCGGCCACGCCAAGGCGATCTGCCTCAATTTCGGCGTGGCGGCGGAGTTTGCCGGCGTCTGCAACCTGCGCTTCGACGACACGAATCCCACGAAGGAAGACGTCGAGTACGTGGACTCCATCCAGGAGGACGTGCGCTGGCTCGGGTTCGACTGGGCCGGGCAGATGTTCTACGCGTCCGACTACTTCGAGCTCCTCTACCAGTACGCCGAGCAGCTCACTCGCGACGGCAAGGCGTACGTGGACAGCCTCACCGCCGACGAGATCCGCGCCTACCGGGGCACGCTGACGGAGCCCGGCCGCAACAGCCCGTACCGCGACCGGGGGGTCGAGGAGAACCTGGACCTGTTCCGCCGCATGCGCGCGGGCGAATTCGCCGACGGCGCGCACGTGCTGCGCGCGAAGATCGACATGGCGTCGCCGAACATCAACATGCGCGACCCGACGCTCTACCGCATCCGGCACGCCACCCATCACCGCACCGGCGACGCGTGGTGCATCTACCCCACCTACGACTACGCGCACCCGATCTCCGACGCGCTCGAGGGGATTACGCATTCGCTGTGCACGCTCGAGTTCGAGGATCACCGGCCGCTGTACGACTGGTGCGTGGACAACCTGCGCCACGCCGCGCGCGAGTTCGCGTCGCGGCCGCAGCAGATCGAGTTCGCGCGGCTGAACCTGAACTACACGGTGATGAGCAAGCGCAAGCTGCTCGCGCTCGTGGAGCAGAAGCTCGTGAACGGCTGGGACGACCCGCGCATGCCGACGATCGCCGGGCTGCGCCGCCGCGGCTATACGCCTGAGGCCATCCGCGACTTCTGCGCGCGCATCGGCGTGGCGAAGAAGGAGAACGTCATCGACGTCGCGCTGCTCGAGCACACCGTGCGCGAGGACCTGAACCGCCGCGCGCTGCGCGGGCTGGCCGTCCTGCGCCCGCTGAAGGTCGTAATCGAGAACTATCCGGAGGGCACGGTCGAGCAGGTCCAGGCCGTGAACAACCCCGAGGACTCGTCCGCGGGCTCGCGCTCGCTGCCGTTCTCGCGGGTGCTCTACATCGACCAGGACGACTTCATGGAGCAGCCGCCGAAGAAGTTCTTCCGGCTGTCGCCCGGCAACGAGGTGCGCCTCCGCTACGGGTACATCCTGAAGTGCGAAAGCGTCGTGAAAGACGGCTCGGGCGCGATCACCGAGCTCCGGTGTACCTACGACGCGGAGTCACTGAACGGCGCGACCGCAACCCGACGCGTCAAGGGCACGATTCACTGGCTGTCGGCGGCGCATGCGGTGCAAGCGGAAGTGCGGCTCTACGACCGGCTGTTCTCGTCGCCCGATCCGGCCGAGGGCGGGCGCGACCCGCTCGACGACCTGAACCCGAGCTCGCTCGAGCGCCTCACGGGCGCGCGCGTGGAGCCGTCGCTCGCCGCCGCGGCGCCCGGCACCCGGTATCAATTCGAGCGTCTCGGCTACTTCTCCGTGGATCCTGACTCGCGCCCCGGCGCCCCCGTGTTCAACCGCACGGTCACGCTGAAGGACACCTGGGCCAAGATCCAGAAGACCCAATAACCAAATCCCAAATCCCGCGTGTGCGACGAGTTGGCTCCACGGCTCGTCTCACCCTCAGAATCAACGCTCTCTCGTGTCGCGGTGATCAGGGTTCTTCGGCCAAAAAGAAAACGGCCCCCGTCTGGAGGCCGTTGATGATGCTTGAAGGGTGCTACGTGCGCCCGTTCTGTCGTTGCTCAATGTATTAGAGCGGTTTCTGAAACGTCGTAGTGTCCGGCTGTAGCCGGACCAAGTTGATCGGCACCGCCATGTGTGGTCCGGCTAACACTACTTTGTCAGATTCTCAGCGGGGGATTCCGCTGGAAGCTGATGGCTAGATTCAACAGGTCGCGACGGCTGGCGATGTAGAGCATCGCCAT
>Ga0194131_10001162_pt1 | contig 45378 bp, 65 predicted proteins | sample TA2KigO120mmetaG_FD_148631 | JGI IMG/M metagenome (GOLD analysis project Ga0194131, IMG submission 148631) | Freshwater microbial communities from Lake Tanganyika, Tanzania - TA2015053 Kigoma Offshore 120m | ecosystem: Environmental > Aquatic > Freshwater > Lake | place: Tanzania: Lake...
TTACACTCCAAAATGTTTCTTTATAACACGGCTAACATCATTGCCACTCAGTGGCGATTCGCCATATTCAATTTCAAATAGGTCAGCACATTCCCGCACAATCAACAGGGCGAACTTTTCAAGTTCTTGTGAAGACATTAAAAAATTGGGACCTGCAAATCCCTGTTGTTCAACAAGTTCTGTAATTCGTTTGTTCATCAAGAGCTTTCGCGCAGCAAGGATCGATTGCTGATGACCTTGAAGCTGACATCGGCATCCAGGCGCTTGAACACCAGACCTTCGCGTTCGGTTTTCTCGCGCAGTTCGCTGTCACCTTCAGCCAAGGCCAGCAGATCTTCCATTCCAGTGGTAGAATCTGTGATCTGTTGCATCAGCACAGGCACATGCATGAGTTCGTTGTCTTCACAAAAGCTCTGTCGTGCAGCAGGTATCACATAGTGGCCTGCATCAATGTCGTAGATGTCAAAGGCATAAAAGCTCTGCCCGCGCATGCGGTAGGGATTTTTTTGGATGCCTTCGCCGACCAACTCGCCCTGGATGGCGAGATTGCGTCTCAGATCAGTCAGCAGCGTGATCAGCCCATCTCGATGTGCCACTTGCCATTGAGTGTTGTTGGGTGTGTCTCGCAGCTCTAGATTGCGACTGCACACGCCCACTTCACCATCCAGGTAGTAGACAGTCATTGAGCTACCATCCAGCTTTTCGGTCACTTCCCATTCCACATGATCTCGACGCCACTCTGCCAGTTCAGCAGCCAAGTTCTGCACACGCTCCTGATCAGTCCGGGGGATGAATCCTGGAAACGCACCTTTGACTTCACCTGCCAGTTGCGCAGGGACAGGTGCTTCCCATTTGACGATGCCCAAGGGCACACTCACATCCAAGCCTTCGAACAGCTCACTTGCAATCATGGCGCAGGTAGGTTGCAGAGGCAGCAACAGCCCTTGGCTCAGCTGGCCGCGCAGCTTCACAGTGCGCAGGCGTTGACCTTGCACACCTTTATATTCGCGTGGCTCCTGGCCCTTGCTCAAGAACGGTGCCAGTGCATGCGGGATCCATGAGTCGATCTCGCAGTAGACCGCAAGTTCTCCGGGCCGGAACTCGCCCTTCTTGACCACCACGGTCCAGCCACCTAACACAGCACACTCAATGGCATCTGCATCCTGGACGGGACGTAGCGTATCAATCCGTCGGATGCTTGCCAACTTGCGCATTTTTCGAATCCTCTTCAAATACCCGGGGGAATGAAGGTATTATATGCATTTCCTGCTGAACTGTCAACCACGCCTACCAGGCCGATGATGGGCAAGGGATGGATGCCCACTTCTGGCAGCTGAGGCAGTTCCTTGCCGGGCAAGGGATGGATGCCTACCTTGGCTCCAGGCGGGATAGCTGCCACAGGCGGCAGCGGGATGAAGGGTTCGGTGGGTGATTTGAAAAAACGAGCCATGGTCAATCTCCTGAGTTAAATTGATATCTATTCTGTGACATGAATCATGTCACAGGGTCTTCTAGTCCGTAAAAGGTCACGGAAGGATCGATGCTGATCAGTTCTTGAGCACAGCGGAACAGATAAGCCTGTCGAGTGCGCACCTGTGCACCGTGCAGCTCACCGTCACAGGTGAGATTTTCGGGACTGAGATCGGCATCCAGGGAGTTGGCGATGGCCTGGCGATCTTGAGCGTTCAGCAGGCTCAAAGCACGCTCCTTGACAATAGCACGCCAACGGTTCTTCTGTTCAACATACTGCTCAAGTATGAAAATGTTCATTTTGGATACCTTCCTGTTCAAGATACATAGACTATAGCGAATGGATCTCTGATGGTCAACCAGTCTTAGATCCATTTGCCGCGAAAAGTGTGGTATTTTTGCAACAGGGTTAAATAAGCATAGAATCAGGAGCCAGGATGCAGGAATATTCAAAAGAGTGGGCGGATCGTTACAGGGCATTGCTCAAGACCGGAGAAACCTATCCCAAGAGATGGTATGAATATCATAACATGATCTTGGACACAGTGATAGCAGCAGTGTGCCAACCTGATCAATGCAGCATTGATGTTGGCTGTTATACCGGACGTTTTACCGGACTCATGAGCCAGCTAAGCCAGCGGGTATATGCCATAGATCCCAATCTTGAAAGTTATGCTCTGGGTGCTAGATTTTTTGCTCACAGGCCCAAAAAAAATTGGTGGATGGTACGGCGCCCTGAACGCATAGTTTTCATGAACGTGGCAGTGGCTGATCGCAAAGGAACGTCAGATTACTATGAGTCAGAGCATGCGGATGGCACAGCCAAATCAGGATGGAACAGCATGCTGGGCGATAGAGAAAACGCGCTGTCGCAGAACATACATCGTCGGCGTGCGGGGCGCGTCGAGACGCGTGCTGGCAGCATCCCAGTAGAACGCCTGGATGACATCATACACAGAGACGTTCCTGTTGGATTCGTCAAGATAGATGTGGAAGGCCTGGAAAGGCAAGTGATCAAGGGCGCAAGGCAAATCATCAACAACCGTCGTCCGGTCCTGGTCTATGAAGCCGGATGGGCTTCTCAGTTGATCAAAGCACAAGGATATCTGCTTTGGCCATTGGGACATGTGCTGGGAACTCCTGTGACGGACGGCAACAGTTGCATGCTCAACATGTTGGCCATACCCGAAGAGAGATCAGAAGAGATATTTCCTGCTGTGCAGTCTAGTGTCAATGCTTTGATCAAACAAGTCACTGACCAGCTGGGGCAAGGCTACTACGACAGGCAGGAATTACAGAAATGGCACGGTCAACATCTCCTGGAGATGACCGCGCAACGCCTATTGATGCCAGCTACCTTGCCCGACGTGACTCCGACGCCGCCGCCGCCCGAGTCATGATTTATCCTTTTAAAAATACATCGTTGATTTGCCTGTTTACTCTGATAAACGTAGTGCATTTGCTCAGCTGTTTCAAACTGGGTGCGCCCACATAAGTGCAGGTACTGCGTAGGCCGCCCAGTAGATCTAAAACTGTAGTATTGACAGCGCCACGATAAGGCACTGACACTGTGCGTCCTTCACTGCTACGATAGTTGGCCACGCCGCCGTGATGCTTTTCCATGGCAGTATCTGAACTCATGCCATAAAATTGAACATATTTTTCTACTGCAATTTTTTTACCGGCTGACGGACCAAATTCGTTAGTTTCAATCAACTTTTGAATTATAGTGCCGCCACCTTCGTCATGACCGGCAAGCATTCCTCCCAACATAACGAAGTCTGAGCCTGCGCCGAAAGCCTTGGCGATGTCTCCTGGACAGGTACAGCCACCGTCGGCAATAATATGTCCACCAAGACCGTGAGCAGCATCGGCGCACTCAATAATAGCACTAAGCTGAGGATAGCCAACGCCAGTTTGAATACGAGTCGTGCAAACACTACCAGGGCCGATTCCGACCTTAACAATATCTGCTCCACGTAAGATTAACTCCTGTGTCATATCTGCTGTTACTACATTGCCTGCAATAATGGTATGATTGGAATAACGTTCTCTTACCTTGGCAACAAAATCTCCAAAGCATTCGCTGTAACCATTGGCTACGTCAATGCAGATAAAAGTAATGTTTGGATATACATCAAGTATTTGCTGTAGGTTGGTCCAGTCTTTATCACTGGTTCCTGTGCTGACAGCACAATTATTTCCAAAGATTAATTCTTGATTATTGATAAACGATTCCAAATCGTAGCTTTTAACAAGGCAAGTGAACATGTCATGCTTTTTTAATGCCATCGCCATTTGAAACGTGCCCACGCCGTCCATGTTAGCAGCCACGACTGGAACGCCTCGCCATTCTAGACCGCTGTGTTTAAACTTATAGGTACGATGTAGATCTACTTCGCGCCTACTGGCCAATGTGCTACGCTTGGGACGAATTAGCACATCCTTAAAGTCTAATTTAACATCATCTTCGATACGCATTTATTTTCTCAATTCCTTTATGCCAACCAAGTGATGATGCTGTATCGTGTGCCTCTGGTGATTTCTTCCACACCATGTGGATACATGAAATTGCTGGGAAACATCAAGGCCGATCCTGCTGGCACTCGGTGTCGTATCTGTCCATCAAAAAAAGTGAATCGACCACCTTGGTAATTGTCGTTCAGCGCGATGCTACAGCTCACAGTTCTGGGTCGTTGATCATAGCTGTCCACATGTTCCAAGCATCGAGTGCCTGTGGGATAGCGCAAGATCTCATAACCAGTGTCTATGTTGATACGTGAATCCAAGTGCTGTAGATAATAGGATTTCCAGGCAGTGTTGACTGCTCGGAACAACAGAATATGGACTTCTTCCCAGGGCTGTTGCTCTTTGCGCGAGCTGATGTCAAACGTATCGCAATTCCTAAGATCTGGGCTAGTGGAATTGGACCCTGATCCAGCCGGATCCCACACGACATCTTTCATCAAGTCCATGATTTTGCGGCAGTCGTCCTGGGCAATCACACCAGGAAATATATGTATGAATCGATCCAGTGCCAGATCGGCTTGTGGTTTTATCGCCATGTGTTTATCCTATCAACCAAGTAACGATGCTCCAACGTTCACCTTTGGTGACTGGTCGCACTTCGTGCGGAAATTGGAAATTGCTGGGAAACATCAACACGCTCAACGCAGGAGGCCGACGGATCTCTTCTCCGCGAAAGAAAGCAAACTCTCCACCTTCGTAGTCGTCGTTCAGGGTGATGGTGCAGCTGATGGTTCGCATGGGATTCTTTATGTCATAGTCCACGTGTTCAACATAGAATCCTCCGGTGGGATATCGCAGTAGTTCGTATCCAGTATCTCCTCGCAGTCTCAGCGCGGGAAACTCTGCCAGATAGTGTTCTGCGGCAGCACGCACCACTTGGCCGATGCCTTCGTCCAGCCACGGCGTTTGTTGTCGTGCTTCTGGGCTGCTGAGGAACATGGTCAAGGTGTCACGCACAGTAGGATCAAATCCAGAACCGATCACAGCCGGTTGCCATGACTGCGCTGTTTCCAGCATGTCAAACATGCGATCTTTCAGTTCCTGCGGAAACATGTCTTCATATATTCTTATGAAATCTTTAAGCTGCTTCAAGAGCCATCTCCTTGTGATAATTGGCAAGGGCGAAACTGGCCAAGTTTTTGCCCTTGCTTTCGCATTCGATATCAAAGCCAGGACTGAATGTCAGTGCCCAGTCGTTCACGGCTGAATTCCAGTAGAAGTCAGAGTGTGCACGCAGCTTCTGCTTTTTGTGGCCCCGTGACAGCAAGGCTGTGAGATCTGGACGCTGATGAGGATCGTGTCCTACCAAACAGTCTTCTCTGCTGACGCTGTAGTGTATCAATGGTCGCACACCGCGCCAGCTGTCTGCCACACGCTTGACTCGGTCATCTGTGGCCGCGATGTATTCGCCTGAGTTGATCCAATGGTGGTGGATGTCAAGCACCAGGGTCACATGATCTGCCACTTCGAGTGTGACATCTAGGCCATTGGACATTTCGTCGTTTTCGATGGTGATGAGATTGCGTGCTTCGGGGCTCAACTGCTTGAGTGTCTGCAGGAATTTAGCAGGCCCGCCTTTGCCAGACAAATGCACGTTGATCACAAACCCATGATCATGCCATGTGCTGCCATAGTTCATCCATCGAGCCATGTCAGCATGATATTCAAACTCTAGTATGCTTCTCTTCACGATCTCATCGCTTTCGCTGGCCAGCACACAGAACTGTCCTGGATGGAAACCCAAGCGCACGCCCAGCTCTCTGGCACGAGCACCCACTGGTGCAAAGATGCGAGCACAGTGATCCTGTATCTCCTGTCGCTGCCACCAGTCAATCCAAGAGGGTTCTGTGTAACCCTGTAACATTTCACTACCCAGTCGCACCATGCGCAGATGTTCAGGCAGCGAGCCTACCTTTTCTACCATGAGCAAGGCCGAGCGTGCGTTGTGGTTCATGATGTCCCACTGGCGCTGTTCAGCTTCAGCCGCATGCTCGCGCAGCCAGCGCATGGTGGTGGAACGCCCGTTGAGTTCTCTGTTGCTGGCATTCACTTTCATGCCAGCCACTTCGTCAGAGTCTTCGAGCCATTTGCAGCAGAAGCCGAATTTTGGTTGCATATCTGTGTGTTTTCTAGTTGTCATCTGTCGAAGTATAACTGCATCTGTGGGAACATGTCAATGGTTTTTTCAGCACCTTCCCACAGACAGTGCAAGCCCATGATCAAAAAGATCCATCCGCTCACACGGAAAAAGGTGCCGATGTTGATGGCTTTGGAGATCTTATCGAATCCAAATGCCACAGCAAACAGCGCCACTCCAGCCACCAGAATGGCTTCTGTGGTGCTCACCGGATCACCATTGTAAGAGTTCCACAGCATGAGACTTCGCACGGCGGAGGCTACGATGAACCAGCTGCTGACCATCACCAACGGTCCGCCCCAGAATTTGGCATTGTAGTAGCTGGACTTTGTGCGTGTCGCGTGTTCTTGCACATGTGACAGTATGTGCCTGCTCCAAAAGAACACATAGATCAAGATCATGCCAACTGCTAGATTGGCGATCATGTCGATCTCGCGTTGATATGTTTCAGCAAAACTGCTGGCAAAACTGACAACGGCCAAGGGCACTGCTACACCGCCCAGGGCACCGGATATCATCCAACGACGCTGTTCCATCGAACTCGCGGTTTGGTTAAACAACATCAACAGCAACAGTGCTCCAGTACCTTCTCTCAACACTATAAAAAACATGGCCAACTGATCTATCAACTTTCAATTCCTTTCTTGTTTATGATAGTTATCAACGTCTGCGCCGATACTTACGTTCTTGCGAATCCGCACTGACATCATAGTAGTCTGGATCTTTTTTGGCCACCCACTTCACAAACGCCTGCATGTCTGCGTTGGACATGATGGCTTCTACTGTGTTGTATTCTTTCTCCAGCTGACGCTCGCTGAACGTGGCATGTATCTTGCGATGACAGATGTCATGCATCAGTTGGGTTTCGCGACCGCCGAAGGTCTTGGGCACCAAATGATGCCGGCTGATGCGTGTGTGTCCCAGCGGTCTATCGCAGATAGGACATGTGCTTTGTTCTATTTTCATACATCTAGCGATATCTCGCTTACCAGCCGCGGTTGAAACCCAGACTGTTTCGCAATTGGCTCCAGTCGTGTCTGACTTCTATTTCCAACGCCCACTTGCGCAATCGTTGTCCGTGGTCTGTGTATTGGTCTATGATATTCAGCGGCCTTGATCGTACCGAACCGCTGCCCTGCTCCACTGTGTAAGTGTTACGATGCTTGTCTGATCCGCGGTTGCTCAGTTTCATGCGGAAACCATCGGGCCAAGTTATGTCCTGTGTGAGATCCAACTCTTCGGTGCTGATCATCACTGTGCGATGTCTGTTGAGATATTCTATGCCCTGCATGAAAGTTTCCACGAAGTTATTGGCTTGATATTCGAATATGTCAAATCGCCGATTAGCAGGTTGTCCTCGTATGATCACATCTCCATGGCTGGATATCTCATTGGCGATGTTGCCGCTGGCAGTAAATCCCCAACTGAGCAATTCTTGGCTGGCTATCATCTGTTCTGCATCCTGTCGCCACAGTATGATGGCACGATCGCTGACAGTGCTGACAGCCTTGTGCACACGTTGGGTATAGGTGTTTTCTTTACCGCGCAAAGGATATTCAAGGAATCGATTCCACCACGAGATATGCTTGCCCACCAGCGGACCTTGTATCTGATTGTTTTCTATCAAGGTCAGCCGTTGTTCCATCTCTTCCTGGTAGACCCAATTCTCTCGATACACGTTTTTCCATACACCGTTGTCCAAATGCCAAATCTTGCCGATAGAGAACACAGCACCGCCGTCTTTTACATTCTGGGTGGTGTGTTCATGATGCTCTGATTTTCCCACCAAGGGATGAAAGTCTGGAAACATTTCCTGCAAGTTGCCTGAATCTATCAATTGATCTTCGTAGCTGTTGAGCAATCGTCGCATGAGATTGTGGCTGCCGGTCCTGGGCAAACACCAAATTATGGTTCGGATGGTTGATAGATCGTCCATCACCAGCCTCTTTGAAAACCGTGATGTTCGCGCAGACAACTCCAATGATACTGATCATCTATGGCCTGCGCCCAGCTGGCTATCTCTTGCTGATTGTGTACCACATCCAGCGCACGATCTACCTGTGTTGGTTGACCTTCGGCGACCTTGAAATAGGAGTTGCGGAACTGTTGTTTGCCGTCTGGATTCAGCGTCATGGAATAACCATCAGGCCAAGTTATCACATCTGCTGAGTCCAGTTCTTCTGTCTGTATCATCACTGTGCGCAGTGGATCTAGATATTTGAAACCGGCTATCAGTCTTTGTATATAACGCTCCAGTCGATCTCCGCGCAATTCATTGATCATGTCATCTTCCACGATCCTGACAGGACCATGTGTCTGTATGCGACCTCGTAGCCTGCCTGCACTCTGGAATCCAAAATTCAACACTTCGTTGCTGGCAGCATAGTCTTCCAAGTTGTTCCTGTAAAGTATGATGTTCCTGTCACTGATGCGTGCCACTGCCTGGTGCACACGATCCACGTAACTGTCGTGTTCGCCTTTGATGCGATCAGTGTATAGATTCCACCAAGTGATGTGTTTGCCTATGCAAGGCCGAGGCACTTGATTGTTTTCCAGCATGCACAGTCTTTTTTCCAGTTCTTCCAAATAACACCATTTGGGTTGCCGTTCGTTCCTAATCACTCCGTTGTGCATGGACCAGGTCAGCCCTTTGGTGAACCTATCCACGCGATTGGCTACCTCTCTCAGGATGAATTCGGAATGATATTCTTTGCCTACCAAGGCATAGTGATCGGGGAACATCTCGTAGAGGTTGCCGACATTTTCTATGCCTTGGTTGATGTAGGAGGCACGCAGTCGTGCCATGAGATTGTGACTGCCACTTCTTGGGTGGCACCATACCATGATGTTGGTATTTTTGAGTGCTAAGGTTGGCATGCAGATATTTATTATCTGCGTATATTATCTATCTCTTGAAACGTCCATGGTGGATTCTAGATCCCAATCCGTGTCTACTTCTGCTTCCAACGCCGAACTGAGTCGGTCACCTTCCAACTCATTGAGATGTCTTTTCAATGGGACATCATAACAATGGGTATGGCCTATTGAATGATAGACCATGATCACATCGTCTTCTTTGGGATCGACACCGTTGTCTTCGTCGAGACTGGCTACCACAGTCAGGAGAAATCTCCTGGCTACAGAGCTTTCTAGTTCATCGTCGACCATGAGTCTGACGTAGTGAGTGAATTCATCCTGGATCATGTTGATACTTATCAGACCTTACATTCGAGCTTTTCTTTGGTCCTACCATAGGCAGCGATACCAAGCACAGCACCCATGGCTATGTGATAAAGTCCTGCACCTTGCAGTGTAAGAGGTTGCCACTGACTGTGCACATGGCCACTGTGCATGGCTTGCAATACTGACCACAACACAGGTGCTAGGATGAAGTCAAAGGTGCAAGTTCCCATGTAGACCCAACCCATCATAGGACGCCATTTCTTGTTGATCCAATCTTGATCAGCTGCTACTAGAGTATCTGCACCGCCTGCTGCTACCACCTGTGCAGTGGCATTCTGTTGAGAATTCTGCATGCCATAGCCTCCACCCATGGATGACCCATAACCTCCGGTGTTTGACCCGTAAGAAGGAGAAGATCCAAACCCAGTGGTTGTGGTAGTTGTAGTGGTAGTTGCTCCGGGACTGTCTGGATTGGCTGACTGACCTGCACGCAATCGTGCCAGCTTTTCAGCTGCTCTGTTGCCCACAGAGCCTATGGCTGCTGGCGGTAGATCATTGTCCATGTCTTCTGATTTGGGCATTTTGGCTTTTCCTTGCTGTGCTTATATTTATGGAGTTGGAGCCAAAAAAGCAGCCCCGGGAGTGGATCCTGGATCCCTCCCGAGGCTTAACGGTACTGACACTATTCTAAAAATTAGGCGGCTAATGCCGCTGTCTTCATCTTCTTGTTCTTATCGTGCCGGCGCCTAATTAGGCACAGGTATTTATGACTTAAGTCAATCCACCTGCGTCGATCACGCCTTCCAGCTGGAAGAACACGACAAACTTGGTAGGATCAAATGCGCCTGTAGAGACATGTGCTGTGATGCAAAGATATATGATATTGAGCCTTTTGACGATGTCATTTACTTCGTATGCAGTGGTTGTAGTCCACTCGCCGCGCCATCGCTGTCCTTCTACCATGATCGACCAATTGGCAGAATTTGTCGAGAAGACACCTGCGCTGGTGTGGTTAGCTGTGCAAACGTAGGAACTGCCTCCTACTGAGACCACGTCGTCTTTGATGTAAGGATATGATGAGACCCAGGGACCCAGGAAAGTGAATTTAAGTCTGCCTAATACAAAATCAGCCATCTATCAACCCGTGAAATTACTGAATTTGCTGCTCTGTTGAGCCCATGTAGTACCGGAGGTGTGTGCCGTGTTGCAGATGTGAACGTTGCCGCTGTAGTTGACTAGATCGTTCACTTCATAATATGTTGCAGCAGCCCAAGGACCAGTCCAGCGTTGGCCATCTACCATGATCGACCAATTGGACCCAGCAGCAAATGTTGTGCTTGAAGTGTGATTGGCAATGCATACATAGGCGCGGCCGCCCACGCGAACCACATCGTCTTTGATATAATCGATCGCGGCCGCCCACGCACCCATGAATTTGAACTTCAATCGACCTAGTATGAAATCCGGCATTGTTCCTGCTCCTAGTGGTATTTATGCTGGACCGGTATAGGAATAGTCCGCACCATAACGTGCCACAAGGAACCCGCGCTCGTTGATGTAATAGAACAATTTCTGATGATCAAACCTGACCTGCTCGTATTTGCGTGCGGTGAGATCAGTGACACCGCGCACGATGTTTATCCGGCCATACATGTTGGGGAAATTGACGTTGCCGCTGGCGTAATACATGGTGTCCGGTGCATCCCAGGGTACAGTGAATTCTAGTCTGGTATTGCTTGCTGTGTTTGAGTCGTCACCAAACGCTGACCTTGAATTCAGCACACCTTTGGTGTATTCAGCAGTGAAATTACCGCCACCGGATGTGGTGGCTATGAATATAGGAAAGCTCTCAGTGCTGGGGTCTGATGTGTCAAATTGATAGGTGTAACCACGTTGCAGTTCAATCACAGGATGTAGATCGCCATTGAGCACAAACTGTGGGTCCGAGCTAAACACTCCTTCCACAGTCACAGTGATCAATTCTGGTTCATTACCGATAGGTGCATCAGTATTGGTGCCCACTTCATTGATCTCTATACCATCGCGTGTGATACCATGTAAGAATTCTTCGATACCGCGATAGGCAAATCCTTCTCCAGTGGTCAGCTCAACTGAGTCAGTTGAGTTCCACTTGACCTTGCTGTATTTCAACAATCCGTCTTCGTCTCGTGACAGCGCATGCATGGCAAACTCGTTGCCTACTGTGCTTTGCCTCAATATCTCTCTATTGTCGGCGATAATTTCTGCTAGACTAAGCATGTGTCATTCTCCAGGTAGTGCTGTCAAATACGAAACTGAGCCTTTTCAATGGCACATTGAATTCAAGGTCGTCGGCTACCCCGTTTATGGTTGAACCATTCCTACGTATGAAAGCTGGTTTGAATATCTTGTCGCCACCGCCGTCGGCGACTATGACTGAATCATTCAGCGTGGGACTGGCAGGCAGTGTTATGTCTACAGTCCCTGTCGTGGTGTCTACGCTGATACCTTCACCTGGTGCCAAAGTATGGTTGGTTGTTATGCGTTGGAGTACCAAGGCAGGTTGGCTCACACGGAAGTCCATTGGACCCAGCACGCCGGAATATTCTCCGGCAGTTTCTGTGGCATCAGGGATGTATATGAACTTGCCGGTGTCGTGTTGCCAGCCAAAGAAACCGATCTTTTCTTCGCCATCATAATAACGGAACTGCACACCGCGATCTTTGCCATCATCGATGCTGAGAGGACCTTGGCCGCCCAGTGCGATGATGGGATTTTCCAGCGTGGTCACTTCTGAATTGACCGTGGTCGTTGTACCGTTTACTGTCAAGTCTCCATCGAGCACGGTATCGCCCGTCACTGTAAGATTGCCACCTATTTGTATATTGTTCCCCAGTGATATTTCGCCTGTGACATTGTTATAGCTGATGTTGGTATCGCCTGCACTGATAGCCAATCTTGCTTTGGCATCGGTATAAAATTTATTGATACCACCGTCTGATATGGAATCCGCTGTGACAGCTACTCCGTTGACTTGCAAAAGCCCAGCGTTGTCTTGTATGACCGTATTACCAGCCAACAAGGCGATCATTATTTCTTTTTCGCCTGGAGAAAAATTAACAGGCGCATTGGAACTGGGACTGGCGAGCACTGTGGTGCGGGCAATGGTTCCGGCATTGTATGTGCCTAGCCCGGTTTCCCATTCACCGGTCTGGATGTTGACCAACATGTAATGAAACACATCTGTGTTGGAAGCAACATCACTAAAAGGTTTGAAACCGTTGATGGTTGCGCCCAGCGTGACCGGTCCTGTTCCGATCACGCTGCACTTTTGTTTTACTCTATCAGCGATAACATACATGATTCTCTAATTTCAAGGATTGTTCAGTGTCACAGTGATCGTGACTTTGATCTGGTCACCATTGTTGGCGATGTTGATTGGTGCGTTGGGGAACCTGTCAGCCCACAACAGTTTGCCCGAAGAAACACCACAAGCATAGTATCCATACACAGAACCAGCGGCACCTGTGAATGAAAAAGTGATCTGCGGATGCTGTGCTTGGCTGGGGTTGCCTGCACTGATTGACCAGCTGGCAGCTGTCAACGCGATGCTGGAATAACCGCCACCAGACACTTCGGTATAATCGCCTACCACATCAGTGGCTCCAGGTGTTTTGTTGTTGCTATACAGCTTGATGTCAATGTTTTCAGCAGCTTGGACATTCAAGAAATTCTTGAGCGCGATTGTTTCTGCTTCGTTTGTAAAGGCTACGGCCATTTTCTCACTCCGTTATAATTTTCTCTGTGACTTCTGTGATGTAACCACGTTCATCACGCTTGACTTCCTTGACCACTCTGTGGTTAAGTCTGTTGCTGGTCTCAGCCAGCTCTATCAATTTCTTGTTGTAGTTTTCCATTGCTTCGCCAACGATGCTTTTTAGCTTGCTCATCTCGTTGCTGAGTCCTATCAACACGGATTGCAGATTGGCTACATTTTCGTTGATAGCAGAAATCGCAGCTGATGTTTTCAGTTCTGAAAACTGCTGATAGCGTGTGGCTGCTGCTTTTTCTTCTTGCATTTCATTGCGCAGGACTTCAAGGCTGGCAGTTATGCTTTCTGTGATATTCTTGGTGATCGCCACAGTATCCAGCGTTTCCTTGATCACAGTGGCTGGTGTTTTTTTGATTTCCAGCACAGGTGCAGGTTCCTCGATCTTGGCTGGTGCGCTTTCTGCTATGACTTCTGGCACTACCAGCGGCTTGTTGCTGTATGTCTTACCTGTTTCATCTACTACAGTGACCACCCGATCAGACTTTTCACACAATCTGGTCATGAGTTCTTGCCCGGTAACAGGGTAGCTGACCACCAACTGATACTGTCCTGGAGAACCTCCTGGCTTTTCAACCAAGGCACTCACACCCAGATCTGACAGGCGCTTGTTCAGCCGATCCAGGCTTTCTGGACGGTCTAGGGTGACCTCAAAGGCATAATCCTTTTGGACCTTTTTCATATATGATTGAAGTTTTTGCATGATAAGATATTTATCTCCTAGTCCGTTATACCCAGCAGGTCTTTATCTTCCTGCAATCGGCGCAGATGTTCCGATTTTTCGTCGTGGAATCGCTGAATAATCTGCTGTATGCGTGCAGAATCCAGCATCACATCGTCGTCGTCAAATCCCAGCAACCATGCGTCGTCCTGCTGTATCTGCCGGTTTCGCATGCCAAAGTTGTCCACTTCCACTGTGCTGTGTATGCCAAATCGCACTGTGGCTGTGCTGCTGTCGTAACGATATGTGAGCCTGTTTCCGTGTTGATCCAGGAACTTGCCAAAAGGTCCTTGTGGACGTGGCGCTGCGCGACGTGGCGTTTCTGCTTGTGCTGGTGGCGCTGGATAGAAACCAACTTCTGCACGCACTTGTGGGCGGGCGATACGCACCTGGCTGATATAGGCCACCTGGCGCGATTGAGTTGTGTCTTTGAGTCCGCGATGTCCGCTGTGTACCGTTTCCAGCGGTGTGACATTGAACTGATATGCATTGTTGATGCCAATTTCCAGCTCGATTTCGGTGTCCGCTGTGGACAGCAATCCAGACAATATCGTGCTGCCAGACAGCAACAAGCTTCCGCTGCTGGTGACCTGCGTGATAGTCGGAAGTTCCACCAACACTGTGCTGCTGCCATTGATAAGCAATGTTCCGCTGCTGGTGACCTGCGTGATAGTCGGAAGTTCCGCCAACACTGTGCTGCTGCCATTGATAAGCAATGTTCCGCTGCTGGTGAATCCCAATGTGTGGTTGAACACAGAGGATGCAGCGATCTCCAGTTCGCCGGAACTGACCACATTGATATCTTTGATTCCGCCAGTGTCGGTAGTACCTGACAGTATGAGCTGGCCTGTGCTGACAGCATCCACGATCTGTATGGCCACCACTGTTCCACCAAACTCCAATGGAGCAGTGCTCTCGGGTGACTGCACGTTTTCGTATGTGGAAGATCCGGCGATCTCCAGTTCGCCCAAGCTGGAACTCTCGCGACTGACAGACACTGTGCTTTCGCCTGCCAGTTCCAGCTCCACAGAAGAAACTTCCAGATCGTTGAATATGATCTGAGATACACCAGCCAGTGTGAGTTCGCCTGTGCTGGTCGCGACAATCAAGGTTTCGATCGTGCTGCTGCTGTCCACAGACAAAGGCACAGATACTTCGAACGTGTGTACCTGTGAGCCGATACCAGTAACGTATGCCGATTCAGAACTGCCGCCCAGCGTCAGTGAGCCAGAGGAAACCTGACCATAGGTCAATGACAAGGCAGTAGAACCATTCAACGACAATACAAATGCCGATTCAGGTTGCCATGTTTGTGAGAACAGTGTGGATCCAGCAAGGCCGCCTAGCTCTCCGCTGCTGGATTGAACTATTTCTAGGTTAGACGACGCAATCGCGCCGTAGGCAATAGGTCCGTCAGTGCTCAATCAACGAGTCCTCCGTCCTATATTTAAGGGTCGCATGTTGGACCCACATCATGCGCCTATGCTGTCTAGGCGTGCCTTGAGAAGATCATTTTCCTGCTTGAGGGCATGTATGGCGCTGACCATATAAGGTATCAGGTTCATGTCGATGCCTTTGACCGGCTGACCCTCGGTCAGCGCCAGAAATTCAGGACGTGGAGCAGGAGTTACTTTGACCTGCTCGGGCAGCACCAGCTCATAGTCTTGTGCCACAAAGCCCACATCGTGGGTGCCTTCCACTATGCGATCAAAGCTCTTGGGCTTGAGCGCCAGTATGATGTCCAGACCGTTTTCGATGTCTTGTATGTTGGTCTTGAGTCGTGCGTCAGACGTCACGCTCCAGCTGGCATTGTTGTTGGACTGATACCAGCCACCACCCACAGTCCAGTTGCTGGCTATGTTGCCTTGACCGTCAGATATGATGATGTTGTTGTTGTTTCCGTTTATCGTGGTGCCGCTATTGCTGCCCAGAATCACGTTGAAATTGCCAGTGACCAGACCGAAGCCCGACACTGCGCCGATGCCTATGTTGGCATTGCCCGAAGACTGATACAGTGCTTGATATCCAATAGCCGTGCTGGTCAATCCTCCACCGTTATACATGGCTTCAGCACCAACGATGGTCGCTCCACTGGCGGTGGCACCACCTATGCCGTAGTTGTAGCCGGCGTTGGTACCAATAGCCAATGCGCCGCCAGAATTGGGTCCTTTGTTCTTGAGAGCGCCGTTACCGATCGCGATGGCGTTGTTGCCTGTGCTGGCAGTGGCCAAGGCATTGAGCCCTATCACGATGTTGTTATTGCCATCTACCATGCTGGCCATGCCATTAGCACCCATCACAAGATTGTTGCTGCCCGAAGTCAGTGATGGTGCAACATTGTATCCAATCAAACAGTTGGTATCACCTGATGTGACTGCTGTTCCAGCCTTCTCGCCTAAGGCGGTATTCTGTATGCCATTGGCTGCGAGAGAATCCAGCGCATAAGGACCAATTGCTACGTTTTCTCTTGGACCACTCTGCCATGCTGTTGTGGCCACGATGCTGCCGCCAGTTACCCAGTTTAGGGTTTCGATTATATCTGTCACTGTGTTGTCGGCTAGTGTGATAGAATTGGCTGATACCGACTGTATGATTTTGTTGTTGATGATGGGCCCACTAAAGAACGTGGACTGTATGGTTATAGAACTGCCAGCAGTGAATCCTGCGCTGACAAGGTTCACTGGATTGCCAGCGAAACTGATCACACCAGCGGAACAAGTATAGTTGATTGGCTGTGGAAATCCTACGGCCTCATAGTTGCTTCCATCCACGGTCACGTTGCTGCCTGCGTATGTGGTATAGTAACTGATTCCGATCAAACCACCCACGTTGGTCAAGAACGAAGCATCACCGTAAAGATAGGCAGCATGCACATTGCCGCCTACATATAGATCTTCGCCTATGCCCACACCACCTACCACTTTCAAAGCGCCAGTTGTGGTGCTGGAAGAAGCAGTATTGTTAGCGATTGCCAGCACACCAGTCATAGTATCGCCGCTGTTGTTGAGCTTGGTGCTCAGCTGGATTGCCATGTTGGCCGCAAAATTTTCGTCGTTCCCTATGGCTTCTGCCAACTCGTTCAAGGTGTTCAATGCACCTTCTGCACCTGCCACGAGATCGCTGATCCTGTCGTTTACATAAGTCTCAGACGCCAGCCCAGAGACGCTGGGTATCGTGGGTTTGTTGTTGAGATTGTTGTAGTTGAGGTAATATGAGCCTGCTTGCCCATTCAGAGTGACAGCGTTTGACAGATCTACAGTCTTGTTGGAAAGATCTGCTTTGAGCAGTTCTACACCGCCGGATGTGACACCGTCGTGCACACGCAAGGTATTGTTGGTTGTATTGACGGTCACTTCGCGTGCAAGGCCAATAAAAGTGGTATGTTCGGCTGCTGTGCCACCGCGTAATTTCAGCTGGATGGTCATGTTAGATGCTCGTTCCTCATGATATTTTATTTATCGGAAATGCGCAGACATCATGGCTCTGGACCTGCGCTGTGCTTACAGGCCGTAGCGCGGTGCAAAGACGTTCTATTGGCTGGCTGTTGACAGGGCCCCGTTGGGCTAAATATTGGATGCGCCGCATTTATACCCTAATCAGTCTCGCACCCGCTCCCCTGTTCTTCATGGGTCTAGTCTACAACATCTACGGTCATTTCTGTCACGCACATGATCATGGCAATCACAGTTGGGAAATGACTGTGATGTGGGCCGTGATGAGCCTGGCACACATGCCACCTTGGCTACTGTGGTGGCAACAGCGTGACTTTACCAGGAATACTTAGGCAGCAGTGATAAATGCCACAGATCACGCCCCACGCTGCCCAATAGTTCACTTCCAAAAGATCCTGGCGATCTACGATCCACACAAGATCACGTAGCAGCAAACGTCCACGTGGTCCCTGTATCACAGCGTCTATACCTGTGCTTGTCTGATCGATTGATTCTAATATCAGCATACTGCAACCTCTCTAGTCCCAACAACAACGATGTCACTGTCAGCATCTGGACCAGATCCAGATGCTTTGTTGATTTGTCCTAGATTGATCGCCTTGGTAGCCACCGGTTTGCCGGCGTCATTGGTTCCTCAATATCGGGTGGTCATGTGACCATCAAAATCTTACGGGCAACGCCCACGTTTTCGGTGCTGCCCAAGTAGCTGCGATCTACTCGTGCTCTGATCCACACATAATTGCCTCTGAATGTCCAACCAAACGTGCCGGTGTCGCCGTGCGTGTCTGTTGGCTCGTTGGGATCAACAGGATATTGCACATGATCTAACATGTCTACCAACTTGACTGCAAACCAGTCATTTTCTGTGGGATTCGCTACCAGGCTGGCTTCGATGTAGATCCTGCCTGTGAAATCCAATAAATCAGCGGCGACTGTGTGCCAGCCACCGTTGATGGCTGTGCTGTAATAACCAGCAGCTCGCTTGGCTGAACCTGTTTGGTTTATCTGTGCAGGATCCCCCTGCAACAGGACTGTGGATGGGACGGGCATCTGTTATCCTTTGATCACTTCTACGACCACAGAGCCGCTGTTGACCATTTCCTGGACCACGGTTTCCAGTGTTGCCGTTATCTCTTCGGTTATGATCTGCTCTGGGCTTTCGTTATCACGCACCAGCTTGCTGAGCTTGATAGCGACCAATTCTTCGTGTATTTTTGCCATAGAAAAACCTCCGATGCTGTATTTATAGGCGCGGGCCCAAAAGCATCGGTGGTCTTGGCGTTGACCGCAGTTTATCTGCGTCGCTTCAGCTGCTGATACAGGCTTTCCAGTGGCTTGCCATCTACTCGCTCCACGCTGCGGAAATTCAGCACTTTGCGAGCACCGTTGTTGACATCGCGCCCTACGAAAGTCAGCTCTCCGTCCTGTTCCACCACGTGATTGAGATCAATCACAGCAGTTTCCTTGACGCCTGGTTCTTTGATCTGGCATTCTACCAAGCTATGCCTATTGACTAGGCTTCGCTCCAGCATCTTTCGAAGCAATCTTTTCTTGTTGGCTGAGTTCATTGTGTGTTATCACCTTATCGATTTTGTGTATGGAATCATTAAATGACAGACTGATCATCATGATCAAACCTTCGTCGTTACAGTATAGCATCTTTTCGCCGCTTTGCCAAGCGTAAATCGGTGATGCTTGCCCAATCATCAGGTAATCTTCCAAGCTGCGATTGATATCATAATCTTCGCCCAGCACTAGAGGTTCCAACAGATTGGACAGGGCTCGTGACGAATTTTCATCCGTCTGACCCCCGACCCTGAGTATAACACGATATCTATATCGTCCCTTCCATAATCTTTGTTTGACCAAAATCTTTGGTGATTCTAGAGCATGCTGTTGATGAGTGTCATCCAGCGGACCCCAGATCCCTATAACATGATCCCTATACTCGTTTGCCAGTGTCAAAGCAGGCTGATGATCATGCATATAGACGCTGAGACCTTGATCCTGGCGGAATCGAAAGTCTTTGGAACCACTGAGTTCTCGAGCACGATCGCGGATCAGACCATGCAGTCTGCGATATTTCTGTAGCTCGAAAATCTGGCTCCTGGGCATCAGCGACGGTACCCATTTCTTTTTGAGTGAACCATGATCGTGTAGGTCAGGACCCCTGAACAGTATCTTATACATGAACGTCCCAAAATAAGGACGTTCGATGATATGATATCCAAACCCAGGAAAGTTTCTAGCTCGTCGTGTCATGTTCCATCACGTATTCATCGTCGCGGTGATCAACGTGTATGGTACCATCCACCCAGTTTTCAAACAGTATCTTGCGACTGATGGGCTTCTTGATACGTTCGTTGATCACACGCTTCATGGGTCTAGCACCCATGGTTTCTGAATAACCTTCCTTGAGCAATGCTGCTTTGGCAGCATCAGACAAGCGCAGTCGTATCTTACGGTCATCCGTATCCAACAACTGGTTAAGGCTTCGTATGAATTTATCCACGATGCTGTTCAGCACTTCAGGCTTGAGACGCACAAATTGTACCACAGCATCGATCCTGTTGCGGAATTCTGGTGAAAAGTGTTTTTTGACAGCATCGTCTACAGCAGAATCTTTGTAACCGCTGTTGAATCCAATGGTCCGTCCTTCCGCTTCCGCAGTACCTAGATTGGACGTCATGATTATGGTGGTGTTGCGTGCTACCACGGTCTTGCCGTTGCTGGACGTGATCAGACCATTGTCCATGAGGTTGAGCAAGATATTGAGTATGTCAGGATGCGCTTTCTCTATCTCGTCAAACAAGATCACAGAGTTGGGACTCTTTTCTAGATCATTGATCAGCTTGCCTGATCCAGCACCGCCGTCGGCGTATCCTATATAACCCGGAGGCGAACCGATCAGCGTAGCGACTTTGTGCGGTTCCATGTATTCTGTCATGTCGTAACGCAACAGCGGCACACCGAGCCCTGCTGCCAACTGCACAGCCATTTCAGTCTTGCCAGTGCCCGTGGGTCCAATAAACAAATAACAGCCCATGGGCCGATCAGGATCTTTGAGTCCAGCACGTGCGATGTAGACAGAATCTAGCAGTCTATCGATAGCTTCTTCTTGACCAAATACGTTGGCTTTGATCCTGCTTTCCACTTCCAACACGCCCACTTTGAGATCATCGCTGAGATGACTGCTGGGGATGCGAGCTTGCTTGCTGACTTCATCGCGCACCTCGTGCACACCGACCAAGGCAGGAGTGACGCCACGCACACGCATGCGAGCCATAGCAGAGTCGATGATGTCGATGGCTTTGTCTGGCAGATATCGATCCAGAATGTGCTGTCGACTGAGGTCCACAGCAAGATCCATGGCTTCTTCAGACACTTTCACCTTGTGATATTCTTCATAGCTAGGCATCAACTGACGCAGCATGCTCTTGGTAGATTCTGGGTTCATCTCCTCCACATCCACTTTGGTAAAGCGACGCAGCAAAGCACGGTCTTTCTCGAAATGCTTGCGGAATTCTTCGTAGGTGGTAGATCCTATACAGCGCAGCATGCCGCGGCTCAGTGCAGGCTTCAGCATGTTGGCAGCATCCATAGCACCATTACTGCCGGCACCAGCACCCATGATCTGATGTATCTCGTCGATGAACAAGATGGCGTCATTGCGTTCTTCTAGAGCAGACAATATCATCTTGATGCGTTCTTCGAACTCACCGCGGAATTTGGTTCCAGCTAACAGTGCAGCAAGATCTAGGCTGTAGATAGTTTGTTCTTTCAGCGTGTCCGGAACATTTCCTTCGTTGATCATGCGAGCCATGCCTTCTACCAATGCTGTCTTACCAACACCAGGCTCACCTACCAAGACCACATTGTTCTTTTTGCGACGAGCCATGATGTCGACCATGTTGGCCACTTCCATCTCACGACCAATCAATGGATCGATCTTGCCCTTGCGGCTTTCTTCGTTGAGATTCACGCAGAACTTGCGCAACACCTTGTCGCTTTGTTTGCGTATGTCTCCCTGTTCGGTCTTTTCTTCTACAGATATTTCGTTGATAACCTTGAGCAGAGTCTGTTTATTGAGTCCCGATTGCTGAAGGAAATAAGAAGCATAACTGTTTTTCTCGCTCAAGATGCTGCCAATCAGATCCACAGGGGCGATGCTGTGTCTTCCAGAAAACAGTGCCTGCATGAAAGCACGATTGAACACACGCTCCAGCGTGGCAGTCTTGCGAGGCTTGACCAGGCCCGGCACACGCATCTCGCTGGCATCGGCCAGCCATTGTCCCACATGATCCTGCATGGTCTTGTGGTCGATCTGAGACTTCTCCATCAACTGAACCACATCATCGTTTTCCAGTAGCACACTGAGTATGTGTTCCAGTGTCACATATTCGTGTTCCAAGTTATTTGCCAGCTCGTATGCACGGTTGATGACCCAACCGATCTTGTCTTCATTTTCCATCTTATCCGATGTCCTTTTTTAACCATTTACGTTGACGTTCTCTAGCTATCTTGAGTCCCAGTTGCGAGCTGCGATCAACAAAACACATACCATCCAAGTGATCCAGCTCATGCTGGAAACATCTAGCAGCATAGCCCGAAAATTCGTGCTGTTGCACATCGCCGTTGATGTCTTGGTATTTCACTTGTATGGTCTTGTGACGCTTGATGTTCATGAACAGACCAGGAAAGCTGAGACAGCCCTCCTTGTCATTTTCGGTTTCTTCGCTCATAGAAGTTATCCTGGGATTGAAACAAGCATACATCCTATCCTTGTTTCCCATGATAAACATCCTGTATAGCTTGCCTACTTGTGGTGCAGACAAACCAAGTCCATTTGTTGCAAACATGACCCGAGTCATTTGTTTGACCAATTCCTGTGCATCCTCCTGTCCGGCCCATGGTTCACATGGAGTTTTCAGGATGGGATGACCTTCTAGTATCAGCGATAGTTCCATTGTGCTATTTTACTTGTGTTCATTCATTAAGTCAATCAATTTCTTGTCAAGATCCTCGGGTTTTAACGCCGGTACTGTGATATTTAATTGGACATATAGGTCACCATGGTTTCCTCGTCCGTTTGATCTGGGCATACCAGCGCCGGCTACTCGCAGTCTCAATCCTGGTTTGGATCCAGGTGGTAATCTCAAATTGAGTTCTCGACGATCGATGGTGTGCACATTGACATCGCGACCCAGCATGGCGTCAAATATAGATATGTCCTTTTCCATGTATAGATCATCATTTACCCTGCGGAACACAGGATGCTGCACTTGGTTCAGTATGAGGTAAGCGTCTCCGGGAACGATGTTGGACATGCGGCTAGGGACCATTCCGGGATATCTTATGCGTGCATTGCTGGGTGTGCCTGGTTCGATATTGATTTGCAGTTCTATGTGAGACGATCTATCTGGCAGCATCACACGTATGCGATCGTGCTTGCCATCATGCAAATCTTCCAGCGTGACATTATATTGTATCGATACATCTTCCATCCGACGCATCTGTTGGCGGAAGCCAAAAGATGGTCCACCAAAGCCTTCACCAAAGTTTGCCCAATTCATATCTCCAAAGGGATGCCAACCCGGGCCGCCGTGTATCTGTTCGTTGGCACGACCAGAAGTTATATCATCGTAGGCTTGTTGTATCTGTTGGAATTTGTCTGTGCTGCCGCCACGGTCAGGATGATGCTGCATGGCCATCTTGCGGTAGGCCTTCTTGATGTCCTCGTCACTGGCGTTACGAGGTACACCTAGTGTGGACCATGGATCCATCAACGCCCCGCAGGTTTGGATTCAGTGTTAGGAGCTTCGTAATATTTTTTCATGGCAGCAATGACTGCCTGTTGCTGCTGTATGTAACGCCTGAGTTCAGAAACATTCATCGACAAGTTTTGATAGCCTTGTGGAGTCAGTGCCATCAAAGTGACCACACCACCACGAGATTCTATTTCTTTGAATTTCTGTTCGGCGTTTTCTCTGGTGATGACCACCCATTCAAAAGGCAGCTGGTTCACAGGTGCCGGGCTGGGAACTTCCAATCTGGGTCTTTCCACCATCTGTGGTTGTACCACTAATTTTTCTGTGGATGCACATCCCGTCAAGGCCACAGCAAGTGATGCTACGATACACAGTTTTCTCATTTTCCTGACCTCTTGATCTTGCTTGGATCTATGACCACAGTGTTGCGGCTACCTGGGACTGGTATTTCTGACCTGTCGCTGTGTGATTCAGTAACAAGTGCAGATGCAGCAGGTGCAGGTGTAGTTGCTCGTGCTGTACCTGTGTAAGTTGGCAACAGATTGGGACATATAGTGTTGCGGACTCTGCCAGCCTTTTCTTCTTCGGTGAGAGGAGAACCTGTCACCAACTCGTTGCATCTCAGTGCGTCTTTGGTACCGCGGTTGATGCTTTCTTCGACTTTTTCTGGTTCTTTTTTGGCCAGTTCAGCAAAGTTTCTTTGGCGTCCGCTACTGCTTCGAGTGAACTTGTTTTCAAGTTCTCTGTTGGCAGCTTCTGCTTGTTGTATCTTGGTGTTGAGTTCGCGTTGTGTGGTCTGCATCCTGGCTATGTCTCGCTGCACCGCGTCCATGGCCTGATTCTGTGCTGTGATCACAGCATCCATACGCGCCTGGCGTTCAGCTGCCAGTTTGATTTCGCCCTGCAGGTGCTTGACGTAGAACCAACCAGTGGCGGCCAAGCTGCTGACTATCAGTAAAATCGCTATCTTCAGTCCTATTCCGCTCAATCCAAACATGTTATTTGTACCTATATGTTATGCGACATTTGGTCAAATCATATGCGCTGACTTCCACCTCTACTTCGTCATTGACCAAGATCTTGATGTTGTTCTTGCGCACTTTGCCGGATATATGTCCCAGCATGATGTGTCCATTTTCCATCTTTATCTTGAACAGGGCGTTTGGCAACACGTCTACCACGCGGCCTTTGATTTTGATTGTGTCTTCTTTTGGCATGCTCAGTAGTCCGCTAAGAAACGCATGCGGTCCCTTATCTCATCTGATGAAGAGACAGCTGATGGTTGTGTTGGTACTTCTGGATAGACTCCGTGCTTGATGTCCCATCTATAAGGACTCTGCATCACACAGTTCTTGAAATTCTCTTCAGTGAGATTTTGTGGTTTTTCGTTGCCAGGACATGTGAAAGAAAAATCAGTGATGTTGAGAGAGATCAATCGACTGATGTGATCGAATATGGCTTCTATGGTGTTCCACATGAGATGGCTGCGTTCGATTTCGACAAACACATAGTATTTGCCATCTTTGCCTGGAGCAGGGCTGATGTCTACATCCCATATCTTGAAAGGGCCGCGCTCAATGAAATCGCCAAGGTCGTGTGCAGCACTTTCTTCTGTCATTGGGATGGCCATCACTACTATGCTGCGATCTTCGCCCAACTTGCTCTTGTATTCGTCGATGCTGATCTGCTGCGAAATCAAGCCTTCTAGGTCATTGGGTCTAAGACTCATTCTTCTGCTCCTGTTGCTAGTGCGCTGTTCAAATCGTCATCGTAGGCTTGATTCAAAGAATCAAGGTCGATGTTTGAATTCACTGTCAAGCGATCTGCTGCTGCTTCACCGTCGATGAATCTACGAGGGATCTTGATAGTGATCACCCAGACTGGTATCCTTCTCATCTTGGGACGACGACGCTTTGTCACCGGATCAAAAATGTAGTTTTCCTGGTTGGGAGTGGCAGGCATGGGTTCTATGTAGAAATCTCTACTATAATACACTTTACAGTCGCGGTTGGTCAACCTCAGTGCTGCACTAGGATCAGGCATCAGCTTGAGAGGCCACATAAAGCTGGCTTCAACCCAATATCTAGAGACCAACGGTCCTTCGATCAGCTCGCCCTTGATCCAGTTAGCGTAGGCATACATGTCCATCTGATCTAGCACACGCTCAAACTCCAGCATGACGCCTAGGGTGTTTTCAGACATAAACACCTCATCTATATTGCTTAGGATATCCAATTGGTTTCGCATGCAGTTATTTAGCGTTGGTGCCATTTGAGCACATATCTGCTCTCGACATCGTAAATATCACTGGACCCAAGGTCCGCCGGGCTCAAAGGATAACCTTTCAGAAGGAGAATCTAGTGAGCAAAAGAACCAACCGCGCCCTTAAAGAGCGCAATGTAATAAGCTTCAATGAATATCAGAAGCGCAGTCAGACACAGATACGTATCATTCCGCGAAATCTACACCAGGAAGACTACCTGGCATTGCTTGAAAATCCCGACAAAAACATAGTATTCGCGCTGGGTCCAGCTGGAACCGGCAAGACCATAATGGCCGCTATGTATGCCGTACGAGAACTCAAAGCTGGCAAGATAGACAAGGTCATCGTGACCCGTCCAGCTGTCAGCGTAGACGAACAACACGGATTTTTACCCGGGACATTGATTGAGAAGATGGCTCCCTGGACTAGGCCCATCTTTGACATATTCGAGCAACACTGGTCCGTCAAGACGGTCAATGACATGGTCGCCGAGAACGTGATCGAGGTGGCTCCTTTAGCCTACATGCGTGGACGCACTTTCACGAACGCAATCGTGATTGCTGACGAAATGCAAAACGCTACTCGAGAGCAGATGAAGATGCTGTTGACTAGGATTGGTCCAGGATCTCGCATTATCGTTACCGGAGATCTAGCGCAGCATGACCGAGGTTTCGCTGACAACGGACTCAAGGATTTTATACAAAGAATGAAGGAGGGGGATCCTACCTATTTGGCTACAGTGAGCTTCACGACCCAGGATGTTGAACGACACCCTGCGGTCAGTGAGGTCTTGAAGATCTACGGCGACTGAGCACGTAACCCTTGCCCGGCGCCCTTGGGTGCCAGTGCCGAGATTAGTCTTCTAGAAGAATGATATCAATGATATCATTCCAGTTGTAAGCTCGCCTTACATTTTCGGGACAATCTTCGTTGTTGTGTTTGTGATCTACCAAAATGGCCTTGAGTCCGACCTTTGCGCCGGCCACAGCATTTTCTGTCTTATCCTCCACCCACCAGAACCCAGTGCCTTTGTAGGGCAGCAAGGCATCGTCTTTGTCGTCGCCGGTGTCCAGGTGATGGAAAGATTCAAACACATTGCCAAACTCACGAAACAGTAATCCTTCCCTGCGCCGGCAAGGCTCAGGCAAGTTGCTATGACTGGTGATCACTCCAAAGGAGTAACCTTGTGCTGCCAAGCGTGCGATGCCTTCTTTCGCGTCTCGCAAAGGTTCTAGCTGTCCAGCGTGTTCGCTTTCATTGAATTTTCTGATCTTGCGCTTGGACTCTTCATATGTGAGTCCTTGAAAACGTTCGTTGACGAGATAGGCATGCTCTTGTCCTGGACGATGCTGATAACCTTGCGACAGCATCCAACGATCAAATCCTGATGCCCAGTCCAGTAATACTCCATCAACGTCGGTCAGTATGGTCTTTCTTTTCATGTGATCTTTCTTATTTGAAATATGTGTATCCAGCTGTTGCTACGACCAAGAGCCACAGCAGTCCCTTGCCCAAAAAAAACAAAAAGGCAGCAATGATCGGCCATCTACACCAGACAGGCAAAGGACATTTTTTCATTGTGACCTTGCCAAGCGTTCTAATTCAATCAATGTGGCCGACAAGTTGATTTCTGGATCAGAGACAAATCCATGATTGATGATACCTTGACGGATGACCAGCAATGCAGAATCCTTCTGATCGTCGGTGGCTCCCCAAAACTCGAGATTGCGATAGAGAAACCGATACACGTCGTCGTATTCGTCCATGGCGATCTGTTTGATCATCAGCTCTCGTGCTTCCTTATATCTGCGCTCACGAAACAAAGCCACCATTTCAAGGCGATAGTCTCTTTCGGCTCCTGCTTCGGCTGCTGTTTCCAACCGGCCAGATGAGCTGTGCTGTTGCAGGCTGTTGATGGCCTTGCGCATGTCTGGATATGATGCCTTGATGAAGGTAGCAAACGTGTCTGCATCAAACGCCACATTTTCTTTGTCAAGTATGTCTACCAACTTGGTGGCAAACTGTCCTTCATCCAAGAGACGGAAGTGGAACCCTTGCATCCTAGAATGCAAAGCAGGGATGATCTTGTTGGGGTAGTTGCAAGTGAGGATGAAACGCAGGATGCTGCTGTATTCTTCCATCATGCCTCGCATGATGGCCTGTGCTGGTGGAGTGAGATAGTCTGCTTCGTCCAGCAGCACGATCTTGAAGTTGCCAAACGGTGATGTCTGCCCAAAGCCGGTAATCTTGGTACGCAACATATCTACGCCGTTGTCTCGACTGGCATTGATATGCATGAAGTCCATGGGCTCGATGTCCAGTGCTTCTACCAGTATCTTGGCCAAAGTAGTCTTACCGACACCTGCGCTCCCACTCAGCAACAGATGCGGGATGTAAGCATCTCGTATCCATTGTTCCACTTGATGTTTTTGATTGTCGTCCATCCAGACATATTCGTCTATGGTCTTGGGACGATACTTTTCAACCCAGAGCTCTTTAAGTGCCATCTCATCCTCTCAAATATCTATGTGTCAAGTTTAGCAGAGAGAAGGCTATAAGTCAATGCTCGGTTTATTCTTCTTCGTCTAATTCTTCGGGTTTTTCGTCCTGAACCAGGATGCAACCGTTGGGATCAATCTGCGCGATGCGTGTAGGTTTGTTGCCACCTAGATTCAGTTTGTTATGCTCGGTCCAGCGACCGTATTCGACCAAGACCCATTGTCCTGGTTTGATCCAATCGATCTTGTCGCCCACAGCATATATCTTGGTCCAGCGAGGACGTATACCTTCGCTTTTGCCCAAGTTATCTCGCACCACGATGCCGCCAATGTGTCGTTCGCCAATATACACAGTGCCCAATATTTTTTCAGGCAAAGGTTTGATCACGAGTGTCATACTATCTCCACGCTGCCATCTGCATAAGTGATTTCGGTTTTTTCTTCGCCCTTGTTATCCATGAACACACGTCTGTTGACCACTGTGTTAGCTGGATCTTTAGGTGGATCAAAGAAATCAGTCGAAGCCGCTGCGGTAGGTGCTGCTGATGTAGATTTGGGATCCGGGGTTTTGGGAGCCTGGCCTTGCAGTCTTTCGTTAGGATCTTGTGTGATACTGACTTTGGCCACGCCCTTGTTGTTGCGCTTGTGATACGCATTATTGACTTGTTTGGCCGTGGCTACCACTTGCCCTTTGGCGTCAACAACATCGCCTCTTCCATTCCTTCCACTGTTTCCAACGGCGACGGTGTCGCCCTGTTTGTCAGCCAATGCTGCCATATTGAATGGCATTCCTCGGAACGTCATGTGTTTTGCCATTTAAGAAACTCCTTGATTTCTAGTTTGTGTTTCATGCTGTCTATTTTATGTATGCCTACCAAATAAAGGCAATAACTGCTCACGCTGGAGCCTCTTCCGACACCCCATACTATCTTGTGTTCTCTCATGAGATCAACCAAGTAGATGAGGAACCTCAACAGTGGATAGAGTCCGCCTTCTTTGTAAAGCGCCAATTCCTCTGCCACACGCATGGCTTGTTCTTCCGTGGATATCTTATCAGCGAACCATGCTTCTATATCTATGCATGCATAGTGATCGGGCATGTACCAATGATTGGTCATATCATCTGGTGTGCGCGGTTGATACATCTTGAGCTGTATGCCTGTCAATGGGAACCCAAGATTCTTGACAGACTTGTTTATGTTTTCAAAGAGAGTGTGATCGTCTACGAAAATATCTGCAAACGTGCTGGAACGATACATCAATTCCATGATGTCTTTTTCGTCCAGGATAGGTATTCCAACCTGATCGGTTTTCATGTCACCCAATGAGTCCATCGAATTCGTTGTCACCTTTGTTGTTGTTTCCGTATTTGAGAACAGCACGTTCAGCAAACTCTTTGCTCAGCATGTCTCTCAGTGCCATCAATTGATCGATCACATCCATGCTTGCGCGTGACATAGATGCTGCTGATATTTTTCGATTGCATTCTGACATTTTAGTCAATAATTGATCATCTGTCAACCTTTTAGAGTCGAAAAATGGATTGACTATCGAAAGATCTGACCCGACTATATTGTTAGACATGAAAACTTTCTCCGCATCCGCACATGCTTTTGGCATTGGGATTGTTGAACACGTATCCTCCTTTGAAATTGTTTTCTTGCCAATCGATCTCAGTGCCAATCAAAAACAAAAGACCTTTGGGATCTATGTATAGACTGTGAGATTCATCCAAGAGGACTTTTTCGTTGTGCGGATCTTCTCTTTCACAAAATTCAAAAATGTAACTGTGACCGCTACAGCCCTTGGTGTTGACACCAATGTAGATGCCCAGCGTTCTGCCGCCTCGCTTGCTTATAGCATCCAGCATCCTACTGCGGGCTGTTTCGGTCAAAGTCACGACTTCTTTTGCCATGAAATCAAGCCTTGATGATCTTCTTGGTGATTTCTTCTTTGGTCATACGAGCGCTGACCTTGACACCCAGTTCTTTGGCTTTGGCCAACAAGGCCTTCTTATCGAGACCTTCTAGGTCCTTGACTTTGACTCTGGGTGCCACTTCAACCACAGGCACTTCAGTGACCTTGATTTCTGGCTTGGTCTCTACGACCACTGCTGTGGTTTCGCTAATCATGGGCTGCTCGACACCACCTTCAGGCTTGCCAGCGAGCCATTCCATTATCTTCTTGAACATATCATGCTCCTTCAGTTGGATGCTTGCGACGATAGTCTTCTATCGCAGCCTTGATAGCATCTTCGGCCAAGACGCTGCAATGTATCTTGACTGGTGGCAATGTTAGTTCTTCTGCGATCGCTGAATTCTTGATCGTGGAAGCTTCGTTAAGGGTCTTGCCTTTGACCCACTCAGTGACCAAGCTGCTGGATGCGATCGCGCTGCCGCAGCCGAAGGTCTTGAATTTCGCATCAATGATGGTACCTGTGGTATCATCCACTTTGATCTGTAGTTTCATCACATCGCCACACGCCGGAGCACCAACCATGCCAGTACCAACGCTGCCGTCAGACTTGTCAAAGCTGCCCACGTTTCGAGGGTTTTCATAGTGATCGATTACTTTTTCGCTGTATGCCATAGTTTATACCAATCGTTGATTGATGACGTCCCAATCGATTATGCGCCATAGATTCTGTAGATATTTCTTCTTGTCGCTTTGATAATCAACAAACCAAGCATGTTCCCACCAGTCGATCAGCAGCACTATTTTCATGCTGTCACGATACTGATGGTTCTTGATCACATGCAGTTCGCCCTTGGGATCCATGTAGAGCCATCCGCTGCCTTGTATGCCCATGGCTTCGCTAGTAACTGCTTCTTGGAATTCAACAAAGCCACCATACTTGCTGTCGATGATTTCTGCAGATCGACCAGTTGGTTTGTTACCTCCCTTGGGTGCACGGAATTGTGGGAAGTAAATGTTGTGCAAGCGTGCACCGCCATAGTTGAAATCTGAATCACCTTCACCATCGTTCCATCGTTCCACATAGGTCTTGGCCAATTTGCCATAGTGTATGTCCAAAGCTTCAGAACTCAATACAGGCGCCAGTTCATCCTTTTTGTAAGGCGGTTTTTCAATGGAAAGCTGTACCCGTTCGGTATTTTCTAATATAGCACGTATCTTGCGGTATTCGTTTATAAATGACATTTTGGCCTCATTCAGCTCATATTGTATTTAAGCGTTCGCGATCAACTGGCTGGTAGACTGCGCAGTATATGGAGCCAACGTCCAGCCCAGATGTCCATGTCCAGTGTTGAACCATACGTTTTCGTAGATCTTGTGTCGGCGTACCACGGGCATCATGTTGGGTGTCATGGGCCGTAGTCCTGCCCAAGGCACTGCATTTTCATAGTCCAAACCCGGAAACAAAGAACGTGCCCACGACAGCAACGGATCTGTCCTGCATTTGCGTATGTCAAAATTCCAACCAGCCAGTTCGGCAGTGCCTGCTACACGCAGACGATCTCCCAGCGTGCTGCTCACGATTTTGGCAGAATCATCCAGCAGACTGACTTTTGGCAGTATGCCTTTACCTCGTGGAATGGTCAGGCTATAACCTTTGACAGGATATATGTGAGGCTTGTCTTTGGATTCATCTACGGCTTCTATGAAGTGTATGTTGTCAGACACATGGCTGGAGTAAACACCAGCACAGATGACCACATGAGAAGTGACATACAGTCCCTTGGTGGTGCTGACACCGATCTTGATATCGGTATGACGATTGTGATCTATTTCAGTCACTTGGCACTCATAGATAAAACGCACTCCATATTTGCGTTCACATACTTTTGCCAGTTCCACGCAAAACTTGTGTATGTCCCCCATGGCATCCGATTGTGTGTAAGTGCCGCCTAGGATGCGATCAGACATGTGTGCCAGCGTGGGTTCGCAATCGATCACCTGCTGTGTTGACAAAGGCACACGATCCACACACATGTCTTTATATAAGTCACATGATCGTTTGGCCCTTTCAAACAGTTTGGCATCCTTGTAGAAATGCAATATGCCTTTCTTTGAGTAGTCAAACTCTATGCTTTCTTCGGTCATGATCTCTGCATAAAGATTCCTGGCTGCCAATCCCATGCTGATGGTATGGCGTGTGTTGCGATCATACACTCCTCTTGCAGTATGATACAAGAAAGCAGTCAACCAAGCCAGTTTTTTGGTTCCCAGAAATCCCACTGACAGCGGAGCCGCAGGATTGAACATCCACATGACACCATGACCTACATTGTTCCAGGTGTTCCATACTTCGCTGTTGCTCACACTGATCTGACCACCGTTGGCATGGGATGTCAGCATACCAGGTGCGAATTCTTTGTCCACGACCGTGACTTCAAATCCGCGCCGGGCCAAATAGTATGCAGTAGTGACGCCGGCGATACCGGCGCCGATCACTATCACATCATTTTTCTTCAATGATTCACCCTTCGTAGGTGGCAGAATTGCCGGCGTGTTCGAACACTTCTACACTTTTGACTCGCACTGTGGGGTTCAGCGGATAGCGGTGTTCACCGTTCCTGATCAACCAATCCATTTTATCATAGCAGAGCTTGGCAAACATTTCACAGCCCACGCCTTCTACAACCCGCAGGTCACAAACTCCCGATCTGTGATACGGCTCCATTTGAACACGCTCTGGCCTGCCGTCATGTTCGGGATTGGAACTCCAACCGCTCAATGCTTTGAAGCGATCCAGCAGCGGATCATCTTCGGCGATGATTGTGGTATGATCAAACATGTGATCAGCCCAGTCCTTGAACTCTTTGAGACCACCAAAGTCCATGCCCCAGTTCTTCTCATCCAAGGTATCACATTCAAACACCAGTCGGATACCAATCGAGTATCCGTGTAGTAGACTGCAATGACTGTGCGTGGCACGCCATTGTCTAAAGCAACATGACAGTCCTCGGTCGTTGCCGTATGTTTTTGTCGAATAAAATTTTGCCATTGTTATCTCCTCGAAGTTAGCAATGACATGCAGAATTTATAAAGCGGGATGAATGCCTGGAGACCGCTAGCATATTTAAGTCACTTTTCTAATGACTTGATGTTCAAGCAACGGAGGCAGCTCTGTAGTGCTACCACCTGCGCCCAGCAATCCCATGCTGCATGATGCAGCGCAGGATTGACTCGCTGATGGTCAGGAACCAGTTTGTATAACGTCCTGGCATCTCTGACTTGATAATACTGCCAAGGAAATCCTCGCCCCAGTCTTCGATAGATATGTTCTAGGATCACGATGTCAAATACAGGACCGTTGGCCCAGATCCTATCAAAGGGTTGACACCACCGGTAGAAGTCTTGCATGACCTGTAGAATAGGCTTGCGATCCACTTCAGTGAATGCTTCTTCTCGGACTTCGGTGCTTTGCTTGCTCCACCACTGTAATGTATTGTCATCGATTTCAGCATCAGGCCATGTAAAACTCTCAGGATCCACACGTGCATAAAACTGATCCATGCTATTAGGACCGTTCTTGAGCACACTGTCATCTGCAAAAGGATCAAATCGCACAGCACCGATCGTCAGCATTACGCTGTTGGGCTTGGTACCCAAGGTCTCGATGTCTACCATGATGTCGCTGCCTCTAACCATTTTTCTGTGTCCAGATCACACGCGGTTCGATCATGATGCCATCCTCATTGACATGTAGGTCCATACTGCGGTGGCTGCTGCCAGTGCAGTAATCTGGTTCACATCGTTGTCTGCTACTTCTACCATGTCCATTCCTATAAAGTTCAATCTATCAAGTCTTTCGATGAATTCCATCAACCAAAGTGTGCTGAGCCCTCCTACTTCTGGCGTGCCTACCCCGGGTGCGTATGCTGGGTCAAGGCAATCAATGTCCAAGGTCAACCACACAGGTCGATCTCCCAGCTTGGTCTTGATGTTGGCTGCTGCGGCTGCAGGATCCATTTTCATGGCCTGCCTGGCAGTGAACACAGTGGCTCCTCTTGCGGGCAGATTCATGTTGATTTTGGGATCACTAGGACTGCGTATTCCTATCTGGTACAACAGATTTGGATCTACCAATTTGTTGACGATGGCCTGATGCAGCCAAGTGCCATGGTTGTCGTGATCTCCAAACACCTGGTCCCAGTTGTCGTGATGCGCATCCAAATGTATCAGTGCAATAGGTCCACCTACCACAGGATTCAGTGCCTTCAGGATGGGCAAGGTGATCGAATGATCTCCGCCCAGTATGATAGGTTCCACGCCCCGGTTGATCAGACCCTGGTCAATCAACAGGACACGCATTTCCTGTTCAATCTTCTCATGATAGGAATGCACGCTGGATATAGGTATGTTCATATCTCCTAGATCCTGCAATACCTTAGCAGGCGCACGCATAAGCACAGGATGTTCTTCCTGCGTGAGCATGATGCTGGCAGCACGTATGAGCCTGGGACCAAATCTTTGGCCGGGCCTGTTGGTCACCGCACCGTCAAAAGGTATGCCCAAGATGCTGAACCTTGCACCGTCTCTGCGTCCAGGTTCAACTCCAAGGAATGTGGTGTGTCCGCTATAGGGTGGGTGCATCAGCTTCGACCTTTGTCAATGACCATGATCCATCACCGTTGTCACTCCACTTGATCGTGTCGCCTTGCATCCATTTCATAGCTTCCAGCAGTCCGTCAGGAAACACCAGGATCAACTCCTTGGTATCTGGATCTTCTTCTACATATGCAATATAATTTTCCATGTTTATATTATAACAGGATCAATGGTCGTTGTCAGCCTGTAAGAACACATATTGTCGATGTATTTCAACCAAATATTTTTGGGCTCGTGTATTCAACGAATCTATCACCTGATGTTTCTTGCCAAATGCCTTGATGTAACTCCAAAGATGCGGGCTGGGCGAACCTTCAAATACTTTGGGGAAATCTTTCCAGTCAGACAATACTGCACGCGCCTGTTGCAATCCATAGTGATCATACAGCTCTGCGGCTACATTGTGAGCATAGGCATCTATCTCGATGGGGTCGGAAAGATATGCACGCTCTCTTTCTTTTGAATCAGGTATGTGCATATAGCTGCAATTGAGTCGACTCACCTGCTTTTTGCGATATTGATGTGCATGTATGTGTTCGTGGCAGATGGTGTCTGCCACGATGTGTTTGAAATCAGTCCATTTGTCGTGGTCCCAAACACAGTGTCGGTCGCCGATGCTGACATATCCGTCAACGTAGATGGGTTCTTCCAGCTCGTCGGCTGCTGGATCATATTCGGCGCTGATGGTAGCGTCTCCAGGAGATAGATCTCCTTGTGGACCTATGTGCCATGCTATGCCCAATCTCCTACCAACGATTCGATTGAGGGCACGCACTGTAGCAAGGTCGGTGCGCTCATTGGAAATGGCCCAAGTATCAAGCTGGGCCATTTCCTCTAAAAACACCCAACGGTTTGGGCAGAACATTACTCGTCCTTCTTACCGCCGATCAGTTGCAGCAAGTGCACAAAGATGTTGATGAGGTCCAGATACAGGGTTAGTGCTCCCATGACCTCTGTCTTGGCAGGTTCGCCTTCACCTGACATGATGACTTCTCTGATCTTCTGTGTGTCGTATGCAGTGAGTCCAACAAAGATAATCACTGCCAACGCACTGATCATCATCTGCATCATGGAATTCTGCAAGAAGATGTTGACCACGGCTGCGATTATGATACCAATCAAACCAATGAACAGGAACTGTCCTAGGCTTTCAAGACTGCGTTTGGTAAAGTAACCATACAAGCTCATGGCACCAAATGTCAATGCTGACACCAGGAAGGCCGTCACGATCGAGCCACCTGTATAGACAGCAAAAATGGCTGCCAGGCTCGCACCGCTGGCGACACTGTATAGGTAAAACAGCACACCCAAGACCTTGGCACTGAGTTTTTCCATGCCAAAACTCATGATCAGCACGAATGCCAATGGAGCCAACATGACTGGCCATACCAGCCAAGTCTTGAACAGCGCAGCCATCAAGGCTGGGCTCTGTGAGATCAACCAAGCAGTGGCTCCGGAGATGAATACTCCTGATGCCATGTGATTGTAGATCCTGAGCATGCTGTTGTTGATTTCAACTGCTGTGGGTGAATAGAAATTTGTATTATCATACGTGTTCATTGATAACTCTCCTTTTCTGGTATTGATGCAGTCATGTTCAGCAGGAACCTGTAATGATTCCATACTTCCTTGACCTGTTCATTCATGTGTGCGGCCGGCACTACGTCTGCCCACACACCTTCCTCTGACACACTACCTCTCCAGACGTCCAGGATCCTGTGACCATGTTTGCTTATGTTGCTTCCTTCCAGGCGTGCCTGATGCACCTTTCCGGACACATAGAGCTCGACGCCAATTTCCTGGCACTTTTCTTCGTCCAATCCTGCTAGGTAATCAGATCTAGACATGTAGTTACTGATCACCTGTCGTACCGAATCCACGTTGTGCATGCGTGTTCGTGCCACGATCAACAACACATCGTCGATGTCGACCTTGCCTTGGACGATGTCACGTATGCATTTGCCAAAACTGAAACCGATCTTCACAACAGCACCTTATATTTATTTACAGCTGAGTATAATATGAATGCAAATTTAGGTCAAGTTTTTTGACGATGTTTTTTGGTGCTTCTGGGCGACCTTCCACAACCGAAAATTTCTGCTGTCGAGCATGCAGCCATCCGCGTATCCTGAGATCGATTTCTTGGCTCTGTGATTCGTCATGATGGCGTCCATATTCTTCATAGTCGCCTATGCGTTGCATCAAGAAGCACTCGTTGTCATATCTGCGCCACAGATCCCATACCAGAGCATGAAAGCTCTCAGGATAGTCCATGGGTGCATAGATCGAACTGAGTATGATGGGACTGTCGGTAATGACCCAATCTACTTTGCCGCGCAGCCGTTCCAGCCTTTGTACCTGATCGCCAAACACATAAGTCTGGTTCTGCAAGGCCTGCATGCGATTTTCATACACCAGATCCTTGGCAGCTTCCCATGCCAGTTCCACCTTGTAGCCAGCAATCTTCATCACATAGAACAGTCCAGCAGCCGTGGTACTCTTGCCCGAACCCGGTGATCCGAATATGTTGATCACTCGCATTGTTCCACTTGCACTCCAGAAGCTTTCAAGAATTTGATACCAGCATCGTCTCGATAGTTCTCTCCAAAATACACCCGACGTATGCCTGACTGATAGATCAGTTTGGCACATTCGATACAGGGACTGTGTGTGACAAACATATCTGCACCGTCGCCGCTGTCACTGCTCTTGGCCAGTTTTGCTATGGCATTGGATTCAGCATGCAAGACTTCAGGTTTGGTCCGCAAACGATATCTTCCGTCTGCATCTTCCAATGGCCAACTGGATTCTATTTCTTCTGGAGATAGCCGACCACCTGCATCTCCATTCATGTATTCTCTGTCTTCGCAGTTGTTGTCCCAGCCAGCTGGCATGCCATTGTAGCCAATCGAGATGATACGATCGTCTTTTACCACTATGGCACCCACATGCAGTCGTCTGGCATGGCTGAGATCACCAAAGGTCTTGGCCACCTGCATGTATGCTTGCTTGAATTTTTCTTTCATGCTTTCTTTGCCCGTGACTCAAGATATTGTTCGTGTTGTATCCACGTGTTGTCTTTGAGAAGAAACCCCCATTCACGCACATGTGGTCCAGGCACGAATAATGTCCATGCAGTCACGCCAGGATCCAACTCAATCCTATGATAGCTATTAGAACTGCAAGTGCGAAAATGTCCGGGGGCACGCCAGAAACGTCGTTGACCCACCATCTCGCCTTCTGAATTAAATTCTGGAACCCATTCATAGTAACCGCCTTTCAAAATCAGTGTTGCATATGGCCAAGGATGATCGTGCACATCGTCTGGATCTCCTTTGAGGAACTTGTGTAAGAACACATTGAATGGAAAACGCTTTCTTTCCTTGAGGAATAGATAATAGCGTTCCAAGTATGGCTCGTTGTTGATGCGATCCATGATCACACGTTTGCGACCCATCTTTTCCAACAGCTTCAACAACACAGACATCTTCAATCCTTCACGTTGTCATACCATTTGGCATCTATATTTTCCAGCAGTGCTCCTAGCTTGGAAGGTGACACACTGGCATACTCGTTGCCGTCCACTGCACGTATCACATCATGCTTCAGCGTGAGCTGTGCTACCTCCTGATAGAATTTCTCCAGTCGATATAGTTTGGTTCTGGTCACATCAAGGTCGGCTTCATGTGCCAACGATTTGTGTAGCCAATATGTACCATCTTCAACCAATGTCCTTCTCCTTGAGATATATTTTGAGTTCTTTGTCTGTGGGTTGGACCCGGAGATTGTGCTTGAAGAAAATCTCGTATGAGTCGGATCCGTATTTCCCGATTCCGTATAGCATTGTAGCATCATCTCCGTCCCAGGTCAAGTAGTCATGAGTCATGCCAAACAACCGTTTGGTGCGAACATTGACCATGCCCAAAGGCTGTATGATTTCTTTCACTATCGTCTTATCAGCCAAAGAGAAAAAGGCAGGAACTGGCCAACGCTCTAGGAATTCTGGCAAGACCCGCTTGACGGGCTTGCGTCCGGTTTGGTTCAACATGATCACGGCCACCATGTGCTGCCAACCACGCACCCATGGATCTGTTGAAGGTAACTGTTGCTGTACCATAAGGTCATCTCTCAGAGACTGCGTCATCTCACTTCTCTACAGTGATTGTTCATGGTTATGCGTGTGATACCAAACCAAGGCGGACTTTGGATGACCCAATCTATGGTGTCGGCGATGTCTTGAGGTCTATATGGTGTGAAAGAATCAAAGTCAAAGTCCACATAGTTTTGTTGTGGAACTTCAGTCCAGGATCCAAAGTTGGTAGGATGCACTTCACCAGGTTCTATCGTGGTCACACGTATGTCTCGGCGTTTGCTTTGACCCAAGGCGCTGGTAGCTGCGCTCAGTGCCTGCTTGGATGCCATATAGACCACACGCTCGGCTGGCATGCCTTTCCATCCTGCTGTGAAGTTGCTGGCCAGGCTGGACACATTGAAGATGTGCGAACCTTCTCGGAGATTGTCGTAGAAGCGCATGAGTAGATCCACTGCTGTACCTGAATTGAGATGCATGGCTGCTGAATAAGGTTTGTTTCCCCAGCCACCCACGCAGTTGATCACCACATCAACATCTTGTTGGACCAAGAGATCTCTGAATTCAGGGCGGGTCACATCTCCGCGTAGATCCATACCTTCGGATCTGGCCGAGGTGATCACTTGATGCGATCGAGATCGGAAATGATTGGCGCAAGCACGACCAATGCCCTTGCTTGCGCCAATTATCAGTATCTTCTTAGCCATGATATAATATAACATGCCTAGCAGGACAAGTCAACCTGCCGTGAGTATTTCAAGCTCACCGGGGTCATACTTGACCATCTCACCGGCATCGGCCAGGCCTCGGATAGGAGTCAGCACCACGCTGCCTTGACGATTGAGTCGGCCGCTGGCAGGGTTCACACGCTGGTTTTTGGGATCGTCCATTATGGCATCGAACTTGCGTTTCCACTCCAGCATCTCATGCACGATGCCGGGTTTGCACATCAGCTTGACATCCATCCAGCCGCCTTTTTTATCCTTGAAGGCTTTCATGATGCTTTCGATGTTGTTGGAAAACTGTTCGGGCTTCCAAAATTCAAAGTGTGCGCTGAGCTGTATGCAATCCACTGCCCAAGCCAGCTTGTAATAGTAATCGGTGTTTCTGCTGCCGTTGCTGACAACCAGCATGTAACCTCCTCGGCTGCCGATGTATTCCATGAGCGGAAGGAAATCTGGATTGACTGTGGGTTCGCCTCCACCAAACGCCCAACGCACATGACCACCATGAGCCCACTCATCTACCACACGGTCCACGGTCTTCTTCATCACTTCCAGTTTCTTGTGTGGATCGGTCTTGTTGTGCACATGAGGCCAGCAGTAAGAGCAGGAATAGTTGCACCAACGGCCAATGTCCCACAGCACATGTTTTTCCCAAGGATGGTTCATGCCCACTGCCACTAGGTCTGTAGCACTTTCGATTTCCTTCCTGGGAGATATCATGTTGTATCGCATGGGCACAGCTTTGGCCACTTTGCTGGTGCAGACATCTGCACCACACCCACATGACGAAAAAGGACAGATCACTGGCCTAGTAGGCCATGTGTAGTCATCCTGGAAGATATCACCCACATATCCCCATTCTTCGCTGATGTGGCCCAAGGCCTTGCTGTTGGGATTGTTGGCAGCACCTGCGCAGTTGGCCACCCATACACTGCCATCATAGTCGATATAGAGTGTCTGCATGCCTGCATTGCAGGTCCAGCCTTTGAATCTGTTCAGCCTCTGTGATACCAAATCTTCAACAGAATACTGATGCGCATGTCCTTGCTTGTCTATAGCTTCGATATATTTCACGCTCATTTGGCGCCTTCTCTGACGTCTATCTTGGTGCACATGATGTCAAAGTTGCAGTGACAGAATTTCTTGGCACAGTCAACCCAATCACCTGGCAGTTCAAACTCAGGATCAAATATAGAACCCAGTGTTCCGCCTTGCCTGCACCAGCCGCGCCAGACGCTGCCATCCATGTCAACGATGATCTGCTCCACACCTGCTGCACAGGACCAGCCAGACCAGTCGTTGGCTTTTTCTGCGATCAAGACATGTGCTTGCACGACCTTGCCCAGCTTGCCGTCTTGTGTGGCACGCATGGCTCCTCGCACACTGAAACCAGTCGTTGTTGCGTCGTCACTGAGCTGTATGCGCTTCTGGAACAGCTGATATTGATTTTCAAACGCCGCCTGCTGCCAAGGTTCATAGTGATACAGCTGATCGCCACCCCCGCCACCCAAGTCCACGATCAGCGGCTGCAATGCCATAGTGATGTTGGGGACAGCAGTTAACTGCTCTGCCACCTCCAGGCATTTGTTCCAATGATTGGGATGCATCATCACGTTCGCATGCACTTTCATGCTGTCTTTCATGGTATCCACTACCTTGACGAAATGCTCAGGATCACCTTCTTCTGCATGAAAACTGAGACACACATGATCGGCTTTGCCGCGGAACGCTTCCCACCAACGCAGAGTCCTGCTGCCATTGCTGATGAATGCCACAGCAGCACCCCGACTCTTGATATGTTCACACAGTTCAACAAAATGTCGGAACACCGTGACCTCGCCACCGGTGAACTCAAAAGCTACCTTCTTGCCTTTCTTCTGATCGATGATGTGATCGATAAAGGTCTTGAGTTGTGACAGTTCAGGCCAAGGATTGGTACCATCGTGTAGCACAGCAGGACAATATGAGCAGCTGAAATTGCAGGTATTGCCCAGACACCAGTTCACTACAAACCAGTCAGCGTGTTCAGGTCTTTCATGTATGAGAGCTTTCATGAAGGTATTTATATGCCTCTTTAATGAATTCGGTTGTCGATACCAGCATAGATGATGTCATCGTCTACTTCCTGGATCTTGACGTCGATCTCAAATACCTCAGCGTCGCATCCTGGCAATGTCTTCTGCATCCTCCATGCTGAACACAGGAACCATGTTTGACTTGTGCATGGTAGCGATACCAATCAATCGTGTGCCTGTGTAGACCTTGGGTTCTGGCTTGGCACACACTCCTGGGACCACGCCATGATTGACCGCCGCCGAGGCCACTCCTTCAACTTTCCGGATGTGCACCGAAGGGGCGGGACGCCACGGTTCTGCGTTTTTGACCTTGCGCTTGGCCAAGCGTTCGGGTCCAACATCATACTTCTTCAAGAGCTTGGCCCAGGCATCCTTTTCGGCCAAGTATTTGGCCTTGGCTTCTGCGCTCTTGAACTTGATGTTCTTGCGCTTCTTGGTGTTGGTGGTGGTCAGATATGGACCTACTAGATGCATGCTCATTTGGATTTCTCCCGGCGTTGTTCGCGGAAAGATTTCACATCGTTGATAGCTGTTTGTAGCACATGAGCATAATTGAGAGCCACCTGTTCGTTCATGGCAGTGACCGATTCGTATTGCACATAGCCACGAATCCATATCTGCCAAGTCATTGAAACCTTGCGCCACAATCCGTTGACCAGACCTGCCCAGAACAGATGCAGTTCTTGCATCCAGGTACGCTCAATGTCATAGCGGACTTGCACAGGTTCTTCCCAGTAATTGGTTTTCTGGGTGGTATATGTGGTCACAGTGACACCAGTATCATCGGCTTCAACTTCGAACCTTAGAGCATGATCATCGCTGCCACAATCGCAGAAAACCAAATACCATTTGCTGTTTCCCCAGTCATGTGTCTTCAATATGCCTTGTGCCGGTGTCTCGGGTGTCATGTTTGTTTCTCAGTAGGTACCTTTGATCAGATCAGCGATACCATACTGCACAGCTTCATTGGCGCTGAGCCAAACATCCTGTGGAGGCATCAAGATCTCTCTGATGACCCTTTCGTCCATGCCTGTGCATTTCTTGTAGTGATCCATAATGCGCTTGCTGGTGAGGTCAAATTCCTTGACACGTGCGATCAGTTCATGCTCCTTGCCATAGTTGCTCCAACTGTATTGATGACTCAGTATGCTGGTGTTAGGAGTCAAGACTCTGTTGCCTTTGACACCAGCCATGAAAGTCAGCAAGCCGCAGCTGGATATCTGTCCGATACCCAAGGTATGGACGGGTATCTTGCTGCCCTTCATGATATCGATCAAGGCAAAAGCACTGTTGAGATCTCCACCCGGACTGTTGATGATCAAGGTGAGATTTCCTAGTCGTTCCTTCTTGGCCAGCAGATTCTTTTCAAGGATGAACTTGATGGCCTTGCCAGTGGTCTCAGAAGTGAATTCGGCAGCAAACAGATAGATACCTGCGCTGTTCAGTGTGAGCTTTTTGTTCTCGGTATCCGTGTCGTCTAATGGGCTGTCCATATTGTCGTTCATTTGTTCTTTCTGTTCAGATGAATCTGCATCTAGCAGCTCCATGATTTACTACATGGCGTCCCCGGCATGACTCGAACATGCGGCCCCAGGTTTAGGAAACCTGTGCTCTATCCAGCTGAGCTACGAGGACAGTATCAGTATGTTAGACTATCTTGTAGTTTATGTCAACCTGGTTGTGTCTTTATACCCATTTGGGCTGGAAGGTTCTTCCAATCCAATCTACGTTCTTGTATCTGTGACCATTCTCTGAATGTTTCCAGCAGTTCTGGATCAATCATGTCGGCTGCACGGATGCGTCGTCCTTGATATAGATAGACATTTTTTCCTGTTTTGCTATCCGGAAATTCTTGTTCAAGCAATTGGTTAGAGGGAATAGAAAGTTCGCCTCCATTGGGCCAGCTGATGTGATCCAATCGATTGGTATCTTCGAGTGCTACCATGATAGATTTATCGCGCGGCATGTGTCTTATCAGGGCACAGAAATTGTCTAGCAATCGAGCCGACGATGCCATGAAATTCTTTTTGAATTGGGGTTTTATGAAACGAAAAGGTTCGCCGTTCCATTCAAATATTCCGTGTGGCCCGAAGTTCTTATTGTGGCCAACCCGCGCCAGGTCGAAGCGTTTCCTGAGGAAGTAATGGCTGCACATCCAATCAAAAAGATTTACCCTCCAGGTGCACACATGATACAGCTCTTTGCGCGATTGCAATACGCAGTCAGTGGCCTGTTGTTGTAGCTCTTTCGATACAGGCCAACCCATGTGTTTGAAAACTATAGGATGAGTCCAATCCCCATCACGTATGATACGCATGCGATTTTGTATCTCGTCCCAGGGATCTCCATGTGCTGGTCTCTTGCTGAGATGTCCTTGTTGGTTCAGATGCCAAGTATAGTATGGCACAGAGACTTGACCAATTGATTGGCCCCCAGTGTGCATTCGATCTTCTAGGTATCGACTTATTTCACCTCCCATGCCTCGCCAACTAGTACCCATTGTTCCAGCCTGCCCGGTACCTTCTCCTAGGTATCGAGCAGCAGGTTGACTTGGGTCCGAACCAATTAATCCAAACGCGAACCAGCGTAGGCCATACACCAAGCGGAGACACATGTTGGTGCTGCCTGAACGGCAATGACTCCAAACCACTATGTCTCTAGGTTGCATGGTCATAGTATCTTGTGTCCGCTGTTCTTGTCCAGTTGTCTCCAGTCCAACTCTTTTTCCACTCGAACAGAAATTTGACGGATCAAGTCTAATGTCCTTGGTCCCAACATCTGCGCAGGCTTGACCTTTTCACCAGTCTGGATATTGACATAGTTTGAACTGCCAATGGGCTTCTTGAGAGAATCCGGAGGGGGCAGATACAGCTCGGTCCCGTCGGACCATTCCAGTAGATGCAGATTATTCATGCGTTTGGTTTCTACCATGACAGTCTGCTCTGGCGGCAAGATAGACAGCGAATCTTTGAAGGTAGAAAACAATCGTAACATGCTGGCTTGGAACAGTTCTTTCATGACAGGATCAACGATGGCAAACAATCGTTTGCCATCCCATTCGTAGGTGCCGTGTGTTTTGCGTATCGCGACCATAACCAATCGACTGCACATCAGTTCAAAGGCATCACGTCGCCACAACAACACATGATAGAATTTCTCTACTTCAGAATCGATCACAGCTCGATCGAACATGTCATTGAGCCGTGCATATCTTTCCGACTCCGAGCTCCATCGCATGTTTTTGATCGCGACAGGATTGCGCCATGTGCCAGTTTTCAACATTTGTGCACGAGCTTGTGGCTCATGCAAAGGATTTCCATGCACCACGTGTCTGCGCATCTTGCCGGTGTCATCGATGAACCACTGTATGTAATCGCAGTTGATGGTTTCTTTGATAGAATCTTCGCTGAAAATGTCACCAAAGTCTATTTCCTTGGTGATGCCTAGACAGTCTCGGAGACTATAGATGCCACCTAGGCCAGTACCTTCCTGCATGTTCTTAGTGTCAGGATTTTGATGTGCAAAGAACAGCGCACGTGTCATGCGCTGCAAGAAGTGGTTGCTACCGGACCGCGGCAGAGTCCACTCTACTATGTTTTTAGGTGATTTTATATCCATTGAATCAATCCATTGACAATGGATATTTATTAAATCAATTTCTTGACGTAGTTGAGCCAAGTCACAGGAGCATTGGTATTCTTGTCAAAATCATGTCGCTTGACCTTGCCTTGTATGCGTACCAATTCATTTTCAGCGAAGACTACACTGGAACAGAATCGAAAGATGTTGTTTTTATCTGTCACTGTGACTATCCAACCAGTAAAACTGACTCCGGGTTTGACTTCGATCACATGCACCTGTCGGATCAGTTTTTCCGTGATGGTACCCACGTGCTGGCTGTTGATATCAGTCATGATATCTATCACTCGTTCTTTCTTGACCGCACGTTCCCACGTCTGGGGCAAACAGGCAACCATGCCAGCATCCCGGCGGATGTTGATCACTTCCTTGACCGCAGTCTCAATGGCCTTTTTCATGAAGTCATTCAGTTGATCACTAATCAGCGAAAACAGTTGGCCTTGAAAC
>Ga0194131_10001166_pt1 | contig 45256 bp, 41 predicted proteins | sample TA2KigO120mmetaG_FD_148631 | JGI IMG/M metagenome (GOLD analysis project Ga0194131, IMG submission 148631) | Freshwater microbial communities from Lake Tanganyika, Tanzania - TA2015053 Kigoma Offshore 120m | ecosystem: Environmental > Aquatic > Freshwater > Lake | place: Tanzania: Lake...
GTGTAGTACATCTGTGGCACCAGCGCGCAGCACGAACAGACACATGTCACAGGCGATTACTCGGACACGCTCCTAGTGTGGTCCGGCTCCTATGAGCCGCGACTACGTACGGTTCCTCAGCTGTGCCACCTCGCGGCGGACCAGCGCGGGGCGCGACCGGGCGAACTCCAGCAGCGCCCGCTCCGCGGCGGCAACTTCCTCGTTGGTGAACGGCTTGCGCGTGTCGGCGCGCAGCGCGCCGCCGGCGAGCGCGACCTGACGCCGCACTTCCTCCTCCAGCCAGCCCTCCGCCGCGTCCGCGGCGCGCAGCAGCGTGTCGAAGTAGACGGCGCGAAGCTCCGGCACGGCCATCGCGCGCCGCATCAGCACGTTCCGCTCGTGGCCCTGCAGCACCGGGAAGTCCGGCGCCAGGAACGCGTTGTCCTCGTCCCAGAAGACGAACCGCGATCGCGCCGGATCGTCGGGACGGTAGAAATAGAAGTTGTTCACGCCCGCGTAGCCGAGGATGCCGTCGTTCTGCGCCAGGAAGTTCTGCGCGGCGGCGTGGCGCATGAACAGCGGCAGGTCGAGGAAGCGGCCGACCGACCAGACGAACTGGTCGTCCGGCGCCTCGTTGATCGCCCACAGCAGGCCGTCGAACGGCTCGAACAGCGCCTGTGCCGACGAGCGCTGCCGCGTCACCGGGTCGAACAGCGTGCGGTAGTTCTCGACGCCGCCGTCAGGGCGGGTGAGGAACCATTCGGTGTCGTACTCGTACTCGAACAGATACCCGGGCTGTCCGAACGCGCGCAGGACGAAGTCCTCGTCGATCGACTCCACCACCGCGTACAGCCCCTGCGGCTCGCCGTTGACGTAGAGCCGGGCGTGCGCCTCGCGCGGCGCGGCCAGCCCGAGGCGGTCGTAGAAGCGCATCGCGACGCGCTCCTTGATGCCCGAGGCGTCCTGCGTCAGGTTGTCGAGGACGATCGAGCGCAGGCCGAGGAAGGTCTGGTTGGGAGCGAACCGGCCGAAATCGACGCGCAGCCCGGGCTTCATCCCGCTGCGCGACCCGCCGCCCCGCGAGCGGATGCCCGCGTTCGGCGCCTCGAGCCCGTTCCACCGCATCGTGGCCGGGTAGTAGCCGTTCTCCCGGAAGTTCTCCTTGAGCGTGTGCCACTCGTCGCCCGCCGTCAGCAGGTCGATCCGGTGCAGCACGCCATGGTCGAAGAGCTGAGCGGAGCGCGCCAGCACGTCGCCGCGCGCGCCGATCGCCGCGGCCGCCGCGCAGGCGACGAGGAACAGCCTCAGTGGCACGACCCGAGATGTACCATAATTCGCGCACCGCATGACGGAATCCCAGACGCGCGTGGCCGGGACGATCGGCGTCCCCGTCGGCCGCCGCCACATCCTGCTCTGCTGCGACCAGACGACGCCGAAGTGCTGCGAGAAGGAGCGCGGGCTGGCGGCGTGGGAGTTCCTGAAGACGCGGCTGAAGGAGCTCGGGCTGACAGACCAGGGCGGCATCCTGCGGACGAAGGCGAACTGCCTGCGGATCTGCGAAGGCGGCCCGATCGCCGTCGTCTACCCCGACGGCGCGTGGTACGCGTCCTGCGACCCGCCCGTGCTGGAGCAGATCATCCAGGCACACCTCATCGGCGGCCGCGTCGTACGCGAACACCTGATTGCGGAGCATCCGCTGTCGGGCCGTCCCGCAGGGCTTTGATCTATAATTTTGGCGCCCTACCTGTATTTTCCGTTCAATCCGCCACAGGTTTACGCACTCGGAGCCTGGGAGCTTGGTAGCAGAATGTCAGTGACCGACGTCGCAGAACAGGAAACCATCGCTCAGTCGCGCCGCCAGCGCGTCGTCAACGATTTCGCCATCCAGGTCGCCACCGTCAACGGATCGGGCAGCCAGACCGCCAACATGGTGCTGCTGCGCTCCATCTTCCAGATGGGCGTGCCCGTCTCCGGCAAGAACATGTTCCCGTCGAACATCGCCGGGCTGCCGACGTGGTACACGATCCGCGCCAGCTCGAAGGGCTACATCGGCCGCAAGAAGGAAGTCGATTTCCTCGTGGCGATGAACCCGGAGACGGCGAAGGAAGACGTGCTCACGCTGCCGCCGGGCGCGGCCGCGCTCTACGACGAACCGCTCAAGCTCAACGAGCTCCGCACCGACATCACCTTCTACCCCGTTCCCTTCGACAAGATCATCGGCACCATCACCCACGACGCCAAGCTCCGGCGCCTCGTGCGCAACATGATCTACGACGGCGTGCTGTCGAAGCTGCTCCACGTCGACATGGGGCAGATGGAGAAGGCGCTCCGCAAGCAGCTCGGGAAGAAGGAAAAGGCGATCGCGCTCAACATGGGCGCGCTCAAGGCCGGCTACGAGTACGCGGAAGCCAACCTGCAGAAGCAGGACCCGTTCGTCGTCGAGCCGATGAACAAGACGCAGGGGATGATCCTCATCGAGGGGAACGCCGCCGCGGCCATCGGCTGCATGATGGCGGGCGTCACCTTCGTCGGCTGGTACCCGATCACCCCGTCCTCGTCGCTCTGCGAGTCGCTGATCGACTACATGAAGAAGTACCGGAAGGATCCGGACACCGGGAAGGCGACGTATGCGGTCGTCCAGGCCGAGGACGAGATCGCCGCGCTCGGCATGGTGATCGGCGCCGGCTGGATGGGCGCGCGGTCGATGACGTCCACCGCCGGCCCCGGCATCTCGCTGATGGCCGAGTTCACCGGCCTGGGCTACTACGCCGAGGTGCCCGCCGTCATCTTCGACGTCCAGCGCTGCGGGCCGTCCACGGGCCTCCCGACGCGGACCGGCCAGCAGGACATTCTCTCCGCCGCGGTCCTGTCGCACGGCGACACGAAGCACCCGCTGCTGATTCCCTCGTCGGTCTACGAGTGCTACACGATGGCGATGCAGGCGTTCGACGTCGCCGAGCGGATGCAGTCGCCGGTCTTCGTGATGACCGACCTCGACCTGGGCATGAACAACTGGATGGCGCAGCCGTTCGAGTTCTCGCAGAAGCCGCTCGACCGCGGCAAGCGGCTGGACGCCGAGCGGCTCAAGGCGCTCGGCGAGTGGGGCCGCTACAAGGACGTGGACGGCGACGGCATCCCGTACCGGAGCGTGCCGGGCGACGGCATGCCCGCCTCCTTCACGCGCGGCTCGGGCCACAACGAGAAGGCGCAGTACAGCGAGCGCGCCGACGACTACGCCAACAACCTCGATCGGCTGGCGCGCAAGTTCGAGACGGCCAGGACGCTGGTGCCGCCGCCGGAAGTCGAGCTGGTGGAGAAGAACGGGATCGGCCTGATGGCCTACGGCACCACCCACTGGGCCATCGTCGAGTCGCGCGACCAGTTGAAGAACGAGGCGAACCTCGCCACGTCGTACCTGCGGCTGCGCGGCTACCCGTTCACGCCGGAGGTCATGGACTTCATCGACGCCTGCGACCGCGTCTACCTCGTCGAGCAGAACCGCGACGCGCAGATGCTCCAGCTGCTGAAGATGGAGTGCAACCCGGCGCAGTTCGCCAAGCTCCGCAGCATCCTCCACTATGTCGGCCTGCCGATCGACGGCCGCTCCGTGACGACCGAGCTCCTCAACCAGGAAAAGGGACAGTAGATGTCGACTCCAGCGGCGCCCGGAAAAAAGGTCAATCGCATCAACCTCGAGCCCGCCGCCTACCGCGGCGGCAAGACGACGCTGTGCGCCGGCTGCGGGCACAACGCCATCACCGAGCGCATCATCGACGCGTTCTTCGAGCTCGGCGTCGACCCGACGCAGGTGATCAAGCTCTCGGGCATCGGCTGCTCGAGCAAGGCGCCGGCCTACTTCCTGTCGCAGGCGCACGGGTTCAACTCGGTGCACGGGCGCATGCCGTCGGTGGCCACCGGCGCGATGATCGCGAACCGGAAGATGATTGCCGTCGGCATCAGCGGCGACGGCGACACCGGCGCGATCGGCATCGGCCAGTTCGTGCACCTGATGCGGCGCAACCTGCCGATCGTCTACATCATCGAGGACAACGGCTGCTACGGCCTGACCAAGGGCCAGTTCTCCCCCACCGCCGACCTCGGCTCGACGCTGAAGACGGGCGTCGTCAACGACCTGCCGCCGATCGACACCTGCGCGCTGGCCATCGAGCTGGGCGCGTCGCTCGTGGCGCGGTCGTTCTCGGGCGACCCGAAGCAGCTCAAGGCGATCCTCAAGGCCGCCATCAGCCACAGGGGCACCTCGATGATTGACGTCATCTCGCCCTGCGTCACCTTCAACGACCACGAGGGCTCCACCAAGAGCTACTCGTACGTGAAGGACCATGACGAGCCGCTCGGCGACGTCAGCTTCGTCCCGTTCTTCGAGGACATCAACGTCGAATATGATCCGGGCACGACGATTCCGGTGACGCTGCACAACGGGTCGAGAATCCTGCTGAAGAAGCTGTCCGAGGACTACGCGCCGACGGACAAGATCAGCGCGCTGCGCGTGCTGCACGAGACGATGGCGCGCGGCGAGTACGCCACCGGTGTCCTCTACATCGAGCCCGACAAGCAGGATTTCATCGAGCTGCTCGGCGTCGTCGACGAGCCGCTGGCGTTCCTCCCCGACTCGAAGACGCGCCCGGGCAAGGCGGCGCTCGACGAGATCATGGAGAGCTTCCGTTGATGCTCAACGCCCAACCTCCAACGCCCAACTCCCAAGACGCGGAGTTTGGGAATTGGAAGTTGGAAGTTGGGAGTTGACATGACTGGGTATCTGGGCGTCGTCGTCTTCCTCGGGTTCATCCTCGCCTTCGCCATCGGATCGCTGCTGGCGGCGAAGGTGCTGAGCCCGCGCCGCCCGACCGCGGCGAAGCTGGAAAGCTACGAGTGCGGCGCCCAGCCGTTCGGCGAGGCCTGGGTGCAGTTCCCGGTCGGCTTCTACCTCGTCGCGCTCGTCTTCATCGTCTTCGACGCGCTGGCCGTCTTCCTCTTCCCGTGGGTGCTCGCGCTCCGCACGCTGGGCGTCGCCGGCATCGTCACGATGGCGATCTTCCTGGCGATCATCTCGCTGGGCTGGCTCTACGCATACCGCGAGCGGATCCTCGAGTGGCAGTAAAGATCGAACCGCAGATCGTGCCCGTGTGGCGCGACTTCAAGGACCTGCAGGAGTACGAGCAGCTCCGGCAGCGCCGCCCCGAGGGCGACAAGCACTCGGCGCTCTTCGAGAGCGTCACCGAAGGCATCCACAGCTTCCCGGGCGGCTTCGCGGTGACGACGGTCGCCGACGGGTTCTTCAACTGGGCGCGCAAGTCGTCGGTGTGGCCGGTGACGTTCGGCCTCGCCTGCTGCGCCATCGAGATGATGGCCACCTTCGCGTCGCGGTTCGACGTCGAGCGCCTCGGCATGGTGCCGTGGGCGTCGCCGCGGCACTCCGACCTGATGATCGTCTCGGGCACGGTGACCATCAAGATGGCGCCGATGCTCACGCGCATCTACGACCAGATGCCCGACCCGAAGTGGGTCGTCTCGATGGGCTCCTGCGCCAATTCCGGGGGCCCCTTCCGCCACGGCTACCACGTCGTCAAGGGCGTGGACCGCGTCGTGCCCGTGGACGTCTACGTCCCCGGGTGTCCGCCGCCGCCCGAATCGCTGCTGAACGGGCTGCTGCTCCTGCAGGATCAGATCGCCCACTTCCGGACGACGGGCCGGCGCGCCGAGCCCAACCCGAAGGTCGACTGACCGGTGACGCGCGACCAGGCAGCCACGCTCATCGGCGAGCGCTTCGGAATCGCGCAGGTGGAAGGCGACTCGGCCACAATCGTCGTGACAGTGCCGGTCGAGCAGTGGACGCCGTTCGCGCTCTTCGCGAAGGACACGCTCGGCTGCCGGTTCTTCAACTTCTCCACCGCGGTTGACTGGAAGGAGCAGGGGCTCGAGGTCGTCGTCCGGGTGGACAACGTGGACGCCCGGTTCGGGCTGCTGATGAAGACGCGCCTCGGCCCCGGCGTTTCGGCCTGCCCGTCGCTCGTGCCCGTCTACCGCGGCGCCAACTGGATGGAGCGCGAGTGCTACGACATGTTCGGCATCCGCTTCGAGGGGCATCCTGACCTGCGCCGGATCCTGCTCGGCGACGACTGGGAGGGCCATCCCCTCCTGAAGTCCTACGCGGTCGACACGCCGCATCCACCGTACAGATGACCCTTCGACTTTGCTCAGGGTCATCCCGAGCGACGCTCGGATCGCGAGGAGTCGAGGGATGAGCACGGTCGCGCCGACCAAGACGGTCGAGTTCGAGTACTCGGGGGGCGAGCGCCTCACGATGAACATGGGGCCGCAGCACCCCTCGGCGCACGGGGTGTTCCGCGCCATCCTCACGCTCGAAGGCGAGGACGTCGTCGGCGTGGACGCGGTGATCGGCTACCTGCACCGCTGCCACGAGAAGCTGTCGGAGACGCTCACCTACGCGCAGTACCCGTCGATCGCGTCCAAGACCGACTACGTCGCGGCGATGACCAGCGAGTTCGCCTACGTGCTCGCCGCCGAGAAGATCGCGAAGATCGAGGTGCCGAAGCGCGCGCAGTACCTGCGCGTCATCTGCGCCGAGCTGCAGCGGGTCGCCTCGCACCTGCTGTGGCTGGGCACGTGGTGCCTGGACATGGGCGGCGCGCTCGGCGGCGGCGCGACGATCTTCCTCTACTGCATCCGCGAGCGGGAGCTCGTCCTCGACCTGTTCGAGTCGCTCGTGGGCGCGCGGCTGCTCTACGGCTTCTACCAGGTGGGCGGCACGCGCTACGACATCCCGCCGGGCTGGGCCGAGACGTGCCGCGAGACGGTCGATCTCATCGACCGGCGCATCGACGAGTACGAGCGGATGCTGGAGGAGAACCCGTTCTTCCTGGCGCGCGCGAAGGGCGTCGGCCTCATCTCGCGCGAGCTGGCCGAGGACGTGGGGATCTCCGGGCCGCTGCTGCGCGGGTCGGGCGTCGCCTGCGACCTGCGCCGTGCCGAGCCCTACTCGTCCTACGAGGACTTCGACTTCAGGGTGCCGGTCGAGACGGCCGGCGACTGCTTCGCGCGCTACCGCGTGCGGATGGTGGAGTTCCGTGAGTCGCTGAAGATCGTCCGCCAGGCGCTGGACAGGCTGCCCGAGGGGCCGATCTCGTCGCGCCCGGGCCTCAAGTCGGTGGCCCAGGTCCGCGTGCCGAAGGGCGAGTACTACGCGCGCGTCGAGGGCGCCCGCGGCGAAGTGGGCTGCTACCTGATTGCCGACGGCAGCGCCAAGCCGTACCGCATGAAGTGGCGCGGCGCGTCGTTCTCGAATCTCGCCGTGCTCCCGCATATCATTCCGGGTCACAAGGTGGCGGACGTCGTGGCGATCATGGGCTCGGTGGATCCGGTCTTCGGCGAGGTGGACAGGTAGTGCCGGCGGCGTTCGCGGACATGCCGGCCTGGCTCGTCGCCGCCATCGCCAGCTTCATCCTGCTCAACGGCATCGCCCTCGGCGTGGCGTACGTGACGCTGCTCGAGCGGAAGTTCGCCGCCCGCATGCAGTCGCGCATCGGGCCGTACCGCGTCGGGCCGCACGGGCTGCTGCAGCCGATTGCCGACGCGATCAAGCTGATGATGAAGGAGGACGTCGTCCCGACCGCCGCGGACAAGCCGGTCTACAACCTGGCGCCGATCGTCTTCCTGATCCCCTGCATGCTGATCTTCGCGACGATCCCGTTCGCGCCCGGGCTCGGCGTGGCGGACCTGAACATCGGCATCCTGTTCTTCCTGGCCGTGTCGTCGATGGAGATCGTCGGCCTGTTCATGGCCGGGTGGGGCTCGAACAACAAGTACGCGCTGCTGTCCGCGATGCGCGCGGTCAACCAGATCATCTCCTACGACCTGCCGTTCGTCTTCGCCTCGCTGGTCCCGGTGCTGCTCGCCGGCTCGCTGCGCCTGGGCGAGATCGCGGCCGCGCAGGCAGGGCTGTGGTTCATCGCCTATCCGGTCATCGGCCAGCTCGGGTTCATCTTCTTCATCCTGTCGACCGTGGCCGCCGAAAACCGCGCGCCGTTCGACATCCTCGAGGCCGAGTCCGAGCTCGTCGCCGGCTTCCGCGTCGAGTACTCGGGCATGAAGTTCGCGCTCATCCAGCTCGGCGAGTACGCGCACGTGGTCGCCTCGTCGTTCCTCGGCGCGCTGTTGTTCCTCGGCGCGTGGAGCGGCCCCGGCCCGGAGTGGCTCGGAGCGATCTGGTTCCTGATCAAGGCCATGCTCGTGTTCCTGCTGGTCACGTGGGTGCGCTGGAGCTTCGTCCGCATCCGCGTCGACCAGATCCTGGCGCTCTCGTGGAAGGCGCTCATGCCCGCCACGCTGGTGCTGCTGCTGCTGACCGCGGTCGTCGTGGTGTGGACGGGGAATGGACGCTAAGGCCGTGGACAACCGGACGAGCATCCCCGTCCTCGTGAAGGCGGTGATCGGCGCCATGCGCGTCACCGCGCGGAACCTGTTCCGCAAACCCGTGACCGTGCACTACCCGGACAAGCCGCGCCAGTACCCCGATCGCTACCGCGGCCTGCTCGCGCTCGTCTACGAGAAGGACACCGGCGAGGAGGCGTGCATCGGCTGCCGTCTCTGTGAGTACGTCTGCCCGCCGGCCGTGATCAAGGTCGAGATGCTCAAGAGCGAGAAGCGGAACTACGCCAAGCGCTTCACGCTGGAGCTCTACGCGTGCGAGTTCTGCGAGCTCTGCGTGCAGGTCTGCCCGACCGACGCGATCGTGATGATGAAGTCATTCGACATGCCCACCGCCGATCGCCGCGAGCTGCTGCTCGACAAGGACAAGCTGCACGCCATCGGCAAGCAATTCGAGCAGTCGTGGGCCACGGGCAACAAGCTGCGCGACATGCAGGGACCGCCGAAGATGGCACGTACCGAAGCCCACGCACCGGCCGCTGCGGAGACCAAGGCGTGAACGCCGAGACGATCGCCTTCGCCGCGCTCGCCCTCGTGCTGGTGGGTTCGGCGCTCATGGTCGTGCTCTCGACGAACCTGTTTCACGCCGTCCTCTGGCTGGCGCTGGCGCTGACCGGCACCGCCGGCATCTTCCTGCTGCTGGAGGCCGAGTTCCTCGCCGCCGTGCAGCTCCTGCTGTACGCAGGCGGCATCATCACCATCGTCGTGTTCGCGATTGTCGTCACCGAGCGGCTGGTGGGAGAGTCGATCACCCAGACCAATCGCCGCATCGTCGGCGGCGGGCTCGTGGCCCTCGCGCTCGTCGGCATCATCGCCAATGCCATCGCCGACAGCCCGCTGCCAACCACGCGGCCGCCGCTCACCAGCGACCTCACCCGTGCCGTCGGCGAGACCGTGCTGACCCGCTACGCGCTGCCCTTCGAGCTGCTCGCGCTGCTCATGGTGGCCGCGCTCCTCGGCGCCATCTACTTCGCGAGGCCAGACGATTGAGGCGATGCAGCTCCCACGACTGTTCGGGCCGCTCCGTTGGAGCGGCCCGCATGACCGCGCGACGAGGTTCGGTGTGACGCCTACATCCTCAGCCCGGACTGCCCCGTAAATGGGCCTCAACGCCTATCTCACGCTCGCGGCGGTCGTGTTCTGCATCGGCCTGTTCGGCGTCATGTCGCGCCGCAACACGATCGGCATCCTGCTCGGCATCGAGCTGATGCTGAACGCCGTCAACATCAACCTCGTCGCGTTCTCGCGCTTCGTCGGGAACGTGGACGGGATGATCTTCACCGTCTTCACCATCTGCATCACCGTGTCGGAAGCGGCGCTCGGGCTGGCGATCGTCATCCTGCTCTTCCGCGTCCGCCGCACGGTGACCGCCGATCACCTGGATCTGCTCAAGGGATGATGAACGACGCCGGCCTCTTCGCGCTCGTCTCGCTGCTGCTGCCCGCGCTGTCGTTCCTGGTCCTCGCGGTCGTCTACCCGTTCCGGCGGCTCGGCCGTCCCGCGGCCTGGTTCTCGATTGCCTGCGCGGCGGGCTCGCTGGCCGCCGCCGCGCTGGCCTGGGACGCGCACGCGGACGGCGACGTCTCGCGGCTGCTGTGGGCGTGGCTGCCGACCGGCGGCGAGGTCCTGGCGACGGTCGGCGTGCTGGCCGACGCGCAGTCCACCGTCATGCTGACGCTGGTGGCGCTGGTGGCGTTCCTCGTGCAGCTCTACTCGATCGGATACCTGAGCGACGAGTCCCCGCCCGCGCTCGGCCGCTACTACGTCTACCAGTCGCTCTTCGCGTTCTCGATGATGGGGCTGGTGCTCGCGCCGAACTTCCTGCAGCTCTTCATCTGCTGGGAGCTGGTCGGCCTGTGCTCCTACCTGCTCATCGGCTTCTGGTACCAGCGGCCGTCGGCGGCGCGCGCGGCCGTGAAGGCGTTCTGGATCACCAAGGCGGGCGACGTCGGCCTGCTGATCGGCATCGTGCTGCTGTGGCGCCACACCGGCACGTTCGACTTCTTCGAGATGCGCGGGCTGGCCGAGAGCGGCGCGATTCCCCTGGCCGGCCTGTCGCTCATCACGTTCTTCATCTATCTCGGGGCCGTCGGCAAGTCCGCGCAGTTCCCGCTCCACATCTGGCTGCCGGACGCGATGGAAGGCCCGACGCCGGTCTCCGCGCTCATCCACGCGGCCACGATGGTGACGGCGGGCGTGTACATGCTGGTGCGGACCGAGTGGCTGTTCGCGCTGACGCCGGACGTGCTGCTGATCGTCGCGTTCGTCGGCGCGTTCACGGCGCTGCTCGCCGCGGTGCTCGCCTGCGTGCAGGACGACATCAAGCGCGTGCTCGCGTACTCCACGGTCTCGCAGCTCGGCTACATGATGACGGCCATCGGCGCCGGCTACGCCGCCGCCGGGTTCCTGCACCTGCTCACGCACGGCGTCTTCAAGGCGCTGCTCTTCCTCGGCGCGGGCGCGCTCATCCACGCCGTCCACAGCAACGACCTGAAGGACATGGGCGGCCTCGCGCGCCGCATGCCGCAGACGGCCATCGTGTTCGTCATCGGCACGCTGTCGCTGGCGGGGATCCCGTTCTTCGCCGGGTTCCTGTCGAAGGAAGGGATCCTCGGCGCCACGCTCGCCGGCGGCCTCATGGCGCCGTTCGCGGTGCTGATGCTCGTCGCCTTCCTGACGGCCTTCTACATGTTCCGCGTGGTGTTCCTGGCGCTGTTTGCGTCACGGGCGATGCATGCATCGCCCCTGCAACCGGCGGATGCATCGCCGATTCACCACGACGCTGTAGAGGCGACCCATGGGTCGCCCGTACACGATCCGCCGGCGACGATGGTGCTGCCCCTCTGGATCCTCGCGATTGGCTCGGTGGGCATCGGGCTCTACTTCACCTTCGTCCACCCGGAAGAAGAGTTCGTGAACCCGGGCTGGCTGATGCCCGCGGCGGTGGTGACCGCCGTCGCCGGCATCGCGCTCGCGTGGATGGCGTATCAGAAGCGCTCGATCGACGCGGCCGGCCTGGCGAACGCCTTCGCGCCCATCCGTACAGCGGCGCTTCGGCGATTCTGGCTCGATGACCTCTTCGAGGGCATCTACAACCTGGTGTTTCTCGGCTTCTCGAAGCTCGTCGGCTGGATCGATCGGTATCTCGTGGACGGCGTGCTCAACGCGCTGAGCGCCTGGACGCTCACCGCCGGAGACGATGTGCGGACGATTCAGTCGGGAAAGGCGCAGGACTACGTCTACGGCGTGGCGGTGGGGCTGCTGGTCCTGCTGCTCTGGGCGCGGTGGGTGCTCGCATGAACATCCCCGTCCTCTCGGTCATGACGTGGGCGCCGCTCGTGGCGGCCGTCGTCGTCATGTTCTTCGCGCGTCATCGGCCGCTGCTCGTGCGGTGGGCGTCGCTCGCCGGCGCCACGGTGTCGCTCGTCGCGTCGGTGTGGGTCTACTGGGCCTACGACCGCGCGGCCGCCGGCTTCCAGTTCCAGGAAGAGATCGCGGTGGTGCCCTCGCTCGGCATCTCGTATCTCGTGGCGGTGGACGGCATGAGCGCGCTGATGTGCCTCCTGACGTCGATCATCATCTTCGCCGGCGTGTTCGCGTCGTGGACGGTCAAGGAGCGCAGCCAGGAGTTCTACGCGCTGCTGCTGGTGCTCGTCACCGGCGTCTACGGCGTGTTCGTCTCGCTCGACCTCTTCATCTTCTTCCTCTTCTACGAGATCGCCGTGCTGCCGATGTACCTGCTCATCGGCATCTGGGGATCGTCGGGCGAAGTGCGGCCGCAGGGCATCTTCGGCTGGGCGATGGGACGCACCGGCGTCGGCACCAAGGAATACGCGGCGATGAAGCTGACGCTGTACCTGCTCTTCGGGTCGGCGTTCATCCTCGTCGGCATCCTGGCGCTCTACGTCGCCAACGGCTCGCAGTCGTTCTCGTTCCTCGTGCTCGAGCAGGTGCAGTTCGACCCGACGCTCCAGAGCTGGACGTTCCTCGCCTTCTACATCGGCTTCGGGATCCTCGCCGGCATCTGGCCGCTGCACACCTGGTCGCCCGACGGCCACGCGTCGGCGCCGACCGCCGTCTCGATGCTGCACGCCGGCGTGCTGATGAAGCTGGGCGCCTACGGGGTCGTGCGCGTGGGCATGGCGCTGCTGCCCGACGCCGCCGTGGACTGGGCGTGGCTCGTCGGCACCATCGCCTGCATCAACATCGTCTACGGCGCACTGAGCGCGATGGCGCAGACCGACCTGAAGTACGTCATCGCCTACTCGTCGGTGTCGCACATGGGCGTGGTGATGCTGGGCGCGGCGACGCTGACGCCGACCGGGCTGAACGGCTCGGTCTTCCAGATGTTCGCGCACGGCATCATGACCGGCCTCTTCTTCGCGCTCGTCGGCCTCGTCTACGAGAAGGCGCACTCGCGCGAGATCTTCAAGATGGGCGGCTTCGCGACCATGATGCCGGGCATCGCGACCGCGTTCACCATCGGCGGCCTGTCGTCGCTGGGCCTGCCCGCCACGGCGGGGTTCGTCGCCGAGTTCCTCACGTTCCTCGGCGCGTGGAGCTCCGCGTATCAGTGGTGGCTGTTCCCGGCGGTCATCGGCGCCTTCCTCACGTCGATCTACGTGCTGCGGGTCGCCAAGCAGATCTTCTGGGGCCCGAAGAGCGAGGACCCGCACTTCCAGCACCTGCCCGACGCGGTCGGCACCGAGTGGGCGGCGCTGGGCATCCTCGTCTTCGTCCTCGTGGTGTTCGGCGTGATGCCGAGCCTGGCCATCGCGCCCGTTGACACCGCCACGGTGCCGCTCGTCGAAAGGTTGACCGGACGATGAGGGGCACCGCCTACGAGCTGCTCCGGCTGCTGCTGCCGGAGGTGACGCTGGTCGGGCTGGCGATTCTCGTCCTCGTCGCCGGCCTGATCTCGCGCCCTTCGACTGGCGCTCAGGGCCAGCGGCCCATCGCCGGCTGGATGACCTTCGTCGGCCTGCTCGCGATCTTCGGCCTGACGTTCTTCATCCGCGAGGGGTCGCTCTTCGGCGCGACGTTCGTGCTGGACGGCCTGGCGATGTTCGCGAAGCGGCTCTTCCTCGCGGCCGCGGCGCTGAGCGTGCTCGGCTCGCTCACCAACCCGCAATACCCGTTCGCGCGGCGGGCGACCGAGTATCACTTCGCCCTGCTCGTGTCGCTGCTCGGCATGCTCGTGCTCGCCTCGGCGCGCGAGCTCATCCTGCTGTTCGTCGCCTTCGAGCTGATGTCGATCCCGCTGTTCCTGCTGACGGGGTTCCTCAAGAAGGACGCGGTCGCGCCGGAGGCGGCGCTGAAGTTCTTCCTCGTCGGCACCGCGTCCTCGGCGATCATCGTCTACGGTCTCTCGTTCATCTACGGCGTGATGGGCGGGACGATGGTCGAGTCGATTCCGCGGGCGCTGGCGTCGGGGCATCCGCTGATGATGCTGGGCATGGCGCTCCTGCTGGCCGGGCTCGGCTTCAAGATCGCGGCGTTCCCGTTCCACATGTGGGCGCCCGACACCTACGAGGCGGCCAGCACGCCGTTTGTCGCGTGGCTCTCGGTGGCGCCGAAGGCGGCCGGCTTCATCGCGCTCATCCGCCTCTACATCGAGGGCGTCGGGCCCGAGGCGCTGGTGTGGATGCCGGTCGTCTCCGTGCTCGCGGGCATGACAATCGTCACCGGCAACCTGATGGCGATCCCGCAGCAGAACGTCAAGCGGCTGCTCGCCTACTCCGGCGTCGCGCACATCGGCTACATGCTCGTCGGCTTTGCCGCGCTCTCGAGCTCCGGCGTGGCGATGATGCTCTTTTATCTGGTCGCCTACATGTTCGGGAACATGGGCGCCTTCTTCGTCGTCGAGGCGGTGGCGCGCTCCGAGCAGTCGGACGGCATCGACGCCTATCGCGGCCTGGCGCAGCGCTCGCCGCTGCTGGCGCTGGCGATGCTGATCTTCCTGCTCTCGCTCGGCGGCATCCCGTTCGTGGCCGGCTTCTGGGCGAAGCTGTACGTCTTCCTGGCGGCCGTCGAGAGCGGCCTCTACGGCCTCGTCTTCCTCGGCGCCGTCCTGACCGTCGTCGCGCTCTACTACTACCTGCTCGTCGCCAGGAGCATGTACATCGATGCTCCGACACGCCGGGAATCCGTGCCCGTTCCTGGGCTGCTCGGCGCCGCCATCGCCATCTGCGCGCTCGGCGTCGTCGGCATGGGCGTCTACCCGGGTCCCTGGGTGGACGTCGCGATTCGCGCCGCCTCCTCGCTCTTCTGAGCGATAATCCGCGCATGCGGATTCGAGCCACGCTGCTTCTGGCCTGCGTCTTCGCCACTGCGCAGGCGCAGGAACCCGCCTCGAGCGACCGCTTCTACCAGGCCATCCGCAGCAACGACCTCGTCGCGCTGCGCGCGCTGGTGAAGGCGCAGGGCACCGCCGTGACCGATCGCACCGGGCAGACGCCGCTGCTGATGGCGTCGGCGTACGGCAGCGAGTCCGCGGTGCAGCTGCTCGTCGAGGCCGGCGCGGACGTGAAGGCGGCGAGCGGCGCCGGCCTGACGCCGCTGCACGCGGCGGCCGGCGACATCCGCAAGGTCCGGATCCTCCTCGACGCGGGCGCGGACGTGAACGCGGCCACCGGCCAGGGACGGACGCCGCTGATCGTCGCGGCGGCCACGAGCGGGACGCTGGAAACCGTCAGGCAGCTCCTCGCCAGGGGGGCGGACGTGAACGCGGCGGACGTCAACGGCGTCACGCCGCTCATCGCGGCGGCCAGCGTGGGCAGCATGGCCGTCGCTTCGCTCCTGCTGGATCGCGGGGCCAACCCGAGCGCCGCGGCGCCCGGCGTCACCGGCGCCGCGAGCGCGCTGATGAGCGCGGGCTACAACGGCGACGCGGTGCTCACGCGCGCGCTCCTGGCCCGCAAGGCCGACGTCGGCGCCGTCTCCGGCGACCGCAGCGGCAACGTGAAGAACGGCGCCGTCGCCTTCGGCGAGGTGACCGCCCTGCACATGGCCGTGGCCGGCGGCAACGCCGACGCCGTCAGCCTCGTGCTCGATGCGGGCGCCGCGGTGGACGCCAGGGACGTGCGCGGCATGACGCCGCTCATGTGGGCGATCGGCACCGATCGCCCGAACGTGCGCATCGTCCGGCTGCTGCTCGACAGGGGCGCGGACATCACGGTGATCTCGAAGGCGGGCGAGCACGCCCTCGACTGGGCCCGCAAGTTCAACAACCCCGCGGTGCTCCAGGTGCTGAAGCTGTCGCCGGTGCCGCAGGGCGAGACGCTGCCGCCGGTGGAGCCTGCGGCGTCGCACACGGCCCGCGCCGCCGCGGAGCTGAGCCTGGGGGCGCTGCGGCCGATGCGGACGGCCTCCGCGCGGATGATGCGCGACGGCGGCTGCGTGGCGTGCCACGCGCAGCCGGTCACGGCGATGGCGACCGACGCCGCGGCCGCGCGCGGCTGGAGCGTCGAGCGGAACGCGGACGAGATCGCGCAGTCCACGCAGTCGCTGACCGGCGGCGTCCAGACGCTGCTGCAGGGACGCGAGGCCGGCGGCTTCCCCGACATCCCGCTCTACGTGTCGCTCATGCTGGCCGCGATCAAGGCACCGCCGTCGCCGGCGACCGACGCCGTTGTGTTCTACCTCGCCGCCAAGCAGCGCGACGCCGGCAACTGGCACGGCATGGGCGCGACACGGGCGCCGATGCAGGACGGCGATTTCAGCCGGACGGCGATGGCCATCCGGACGCTGGCGGTGTACGGCATGCCCGCGCGGCAAGAGGAGATGACGGACCGCGTCGCGCGCGCCGCGACGTGGCTGAGCGTGCAGACGCCGCTCACCACCGAGGACCGGGTGATGCAGCTGCTCGGGGTGCACTGGGCGGGCGTGAGCGACAGCGTCATGGCGGCGCGGATGCGCGAGCTGTTGTCGCTCCAGCGCGCCGACGGCGGCTGGGCGCAGACGCCGCACCTGGCCAGCGACGCCTACGCCACCGGCCAGGCGCTTTACACGCTGCGCGAGCTGGGCATTGCCGCGACCGACCCCGCGCTGCAGCGCGCCGCCGCGTTCCTGCTGCGGACGCAGGCCGGCGACGGCACGTGGTTCGTGAAGAGCCGCGCGATGAAGATCCAGCCGTACTTCGAGAGCGGCTTCCCCTACGGCCACGACCAGTGGATCTCGCAGGCGGGCTCCGCCTGGGCAGTGATGGGACTGAGCGCGGCCGCCGCCGACGCGCCGCTACGATCCGGCAATACGCGCTAGAGCGGTTTCTGAAACGTCGTAGTGTCCGGCTTTAGCCGGACCAAGTCGATCGGCACCGTCGTGTGTGGTCCGGCTGAAGCCGGACACTACGAAGAAGTCGAAACCGCGCTAGGCCGCGCGATCGCGTGACTGGCGGTCTTTCCGACGGCCAAGCCAGTCGAGTAGGGCAATGATGAAGGCGACGATCCCAATGCCGAACAACGTTCCGATCGCGTTCTCCATCATCCCTCTCCCACGAGCCAGAGCCCGATCGTGACGAAGGTGCCCCACGCGATGACGCCCGCGGACATCAGCATCCACGAGAACGGCTGCGGTCCAATCAGCTGGCCGAAAACCCAAGCCGCCGCCACGAAGTTGGCCAGCTCGAACAGGCTCTGGCCGAACACACCACGCTGACGCTCCGTCAATCGTTACCATCGTCGCCTCGCTGCATGTGGAAAGCGAACGACGTACCGCGCGAGAAGTCGTGGGATTTCGGCCAGAGACGATGGACTGTACGCAGAATCTGCAGCGCCGATTGCGGGATCGACGCTGCAGATTCTGCGTACCCGCTACGTGCTTACCTTCCGATGACCTTGCGCAGCTCCGCGACGGGCACGGCGCCGCGGCCGTGGATCGGCGCGATGGTGGCCACGTTCAGCTTCAGGCGCTGAATCTCGTCGTACAGCGTCACGGCGTTCGGCGGCGGCATGGGCGGCGGCGGCGCGTCGGCCGGCCCGGGGCTCCACGCGTCCGCCTCGATCAGGATGCGCGGCCCGGGCAGGTAGGCATGGGTGTATTCGGCCGTGTGCGTGTCGCCTCCGGTCGCGTAGACCTCGAGCGTCTGCTTGCCGTCGGTGATCGTGTACTTGTCCGACACCGCCTCGAACGTCGGCTGCTTCGGGCTCTTTCCCTGCAGGTCGGGCATCAGCGTCGCCGGCATCATCACCGTCTTGGTGAAATACGGCACGTTCGACGCGTGGGTCACGATCGTCGAGCCCTCGTTGACATACGTCCGCAGCCCGCCCGAATGGTCGAAGTGATGGTGCGTCGTGACCAGGTAGCGGATCGGCTTGTTGGGCACCTGTTTCTTGGCCGCGGCGATCACCGCCATCGACCGTTCCTCGTTGAGCGGCGCCTCGACGACGGCGAGGTAGTCGGCGAACTCGACGAGCACGCTGTGATGCGAGCCGCCGGTGATGTGCCACGCGCCCGGCGCAATCGCCGTCACCATCGTCTGCACCGGCGGGATCGTCGCCGACTGCACGTTGTCGGGCACGGGCAGGTCGAGCGCGGCGTTCGGCGTCACGCCGGTCACCGTGAGATCCCACAGCGGGAAGCCCCCCTGCTCCACCTGGATCCGCCGCGGGAACATCACGTCCCCGTAGGCCATGTAGTCGGAATAGGTCGCGACGATCGGCGTGTCGCCGAGCACCGGATTGGCGATCGTCGTCTCCACGCGGGTGACGTGGTTGGTGGCGTCAATCGTCCCGTCCACCTTGAACTTGCCGAGCGCGGTGAACGACACCGTGTTGGAGCCCTCGCCTTCGGTCAGCGTGGCGTTGCCCGCCGCCTGCGCCCCCTTGAGGAAGCCATGCGGCGTGAGCCAGATGTGGAGCTGCCGCTCTTCCGCGGCCGCCAGCTGCGGCGCCGGACCGTTCGGCCCGACGTTCCACGCCTTGTCGCCGTTCACCTGCGTGTTCTGCTGCTGGCCGCCGAACTGCGGCATCGCGAAGTTCAGCTCCTCGCGCGCGGACCGCTGCTCGTAGTTGATCGCCTTCGTGTAGCTGGTCATGTCGCGCCGCGGCCACGCCTCGCCGGCGGTCAGCGCCTGACCGAAGAACGCGCTCATGCCGGTGGCGGTGAACTGGATGGAATTCGGGTTCCCCATCATTTCCTGCGCGTCTTCCAGCACGCCGGCTGCGGTGTTCGCGCGGCCGCAGCCTGCCAGCGCGACCGCCAGTACAGCGGCCAGACACAATCTCTTGTCCATGGACGGACCTCCTCTCGGGCAGGGCTAGTATATGTGGCGGGGAGGGACGATGAGGGCTGGTGTTCGCGGGGGGCTCTGGCTGCTGGCCACGGGATGCCTGGTGACCGCGGCGTCGCTGTCGATGGGCGCCGCCGCGCGCGTCTCGCAGGCGCCCGATCCGGACAGCATCGCGGCGGGCATGCGAATCTTCCGGCAGAAGGGCGACTGCCAGGCGTGTCACGGCTGGGCGGGCGACGGCCGCAAGATGGACAACCAGATGCCGGACGGCGCGAACCTGCGCGAAAGCAAGCTCGATCGCGAGAAGGTCATCGTCGCGATCAAGTGCGGGATTCCCGGAAAGCCGATGCCGGCCTTCGACCGCCTCGCCTACAGCGACGGCCGCTGCTACGGCATGACGGCTGCCGACCTGCAGAAGCGGCAGATTTCATTCCCCGATCCGCCGGCCACCCTGCAGCCGCGCGAGATCGAGATGCTCGCCGACTTCCTGTTCGCGAAGGTCATCGGACAGGGGCCGATGGACCGCGCCAGGTGCATCGAGTTCTGGGGCTCGGACGTCGAGGCCTGCCGCGAGTTTCCGAAGTAGCTCCGCGCCCGGCGTCAGTCGAGCGCGAAGATGAACAGGTAGCTCGAGTTCTGCAGCTTGTCCCAGTTGATGGGATGCAGGTGACGGCCGCCGGCCTGCACCGCCAGGTACTGTTTCGGCCCGATCGCGTACGTCACCGGCGCGCCCTTCAACGACGTCCCCACGTTGAAGCGCCACAGCTCCTCGAGCGTCTCGTCGTTATAAGCGACGATCCAGCCGTCCTGCAGCGCCGTGAACACGAGGCCGCCGGCGGTGGCCACCACGCCCGACCGGACTTCGATGTCGGTAATCGCCTTCGCCACCAGCTTGTGATTGACCGCGTCGAAGGCCGTCACCGAGCCGTAGTACAGATCGCTGCTGTAGCGGCGGGGCTGGCTCAGCTTCTGATCGATGCCGCCTTCCGGGCCGCGTGACGCGACCGCGGCGCCGTTCTGCGTAAAGCACCCCTCCGTCCCGACACCGTACGCAATCTTCTTGACGGGGTTGTACGCCACCGGCTGGTGCGCGACGCCGCCGTGCCAGGTCGGGCACGCCCGCTTGTTGCCGTCACCCCGCAGCGCGCGCGCCTCGGGGTTGTAGATCTGCACGTCGAGCCTCGGATCGTAGTCGAGCGGCCGGCCGGTGACCGGGTGGATGCCTTTCGTCCAGTTCAGATCGTTCACGTACTTCTCGGCCTTGATGAACTTCCCCGTGGTCCGATCGAGCGAATAGAAGAATCCGTTGCGCCCGAAATGGCTCACGACCTTGCGCATCGCACCGTTGATCACCGTGTCGTAGAGCATGTGCACGCCGACCTCGTCGTAGTCCCACGAATCGTTCGGCGTGTACTGGAAGTGCCACGCGAGCTTGCCGGTCGCCACGTCGAGCGCGACCACCGAGTTCGTGTAGAGGTTGTCGCCGGGCCGGAACTGCGGGTCGTAGATCGGATACGGGTTGCCGGTGCCGACGATGTAGAGGTTGGTCGCCGGATCGTAGGACCCGGTCTGCCAGATGCCGCCGCCGCCCGTCTTCCAGGCGTTGTGGTTGTCCTTCCACGTCTCGCTTCCGGGGTCGCCGGGCTTGGGGACCACGTACCACCGCCACAGCTCGGTGCCGGTCTTCACGTCGAGGGCCGCGACCCAGCCGCGCGTACCGCCGTCGCCGGCGCCGTTCTGGATGATGACCTTGCCGTCGGCGACCAGCGGCGCCGTGAGGAAGCGCTCCTGGTTGCCGAACTCGTTCTTGACCGTGACCTTCTTGTCCCAGACGATCTCGCCGTTGTCGCGGTTGATGGCGATGACGCGGCCGTCCGGGAGGTTGGCGATCACGCGGTCTTCCCAGAGCGCGATGCCGCGCGTGCGGGAGGTGTTCCCCTCGTGCGGCACGCCGGGGTCCGCGATCCACACGAACTCGCCCCTGTTCGGATTCCTCGCGTCGATCTTGTAGACCGTGCCCCACCCGTCGCTCGTGTACATGAAGCCGTTGTCGACGAGGGGATTGACCTCGTTCTCCGGGCCGTTCTGCCCGGTGTCCTGCATGCCGCCGAGCGCCAGCGCCCAGACCATCCGCAGGTTCCTCACGTTCTCGCGGTTGATCTGCGTCAGCTTCGAGTAGCGCTGGGCGCCGTAGTCGCCGTTCATCAGGAGCCAGTTCTGCGGCTCGTTGGCGGCGTTGATCAGTCGATCCCGGTTCACCGTCAGCGAGTACTGGCCGGTCAGCGTCACGCCGGACGCGACGACGGCAAGCACGCACGCGAACGGAAGCAGCGGCCGCGACCGGCGATCCATCGTTCCTCCCTTCATACCGTGCATCACAGGTGTCATTGCGGCAGTGCCCAGGCGGTGAGGGTCGTGCCGGCCGGCACGAGCAGGTGCTGGCGGCCGTCGAGCATGTAGGTCACGGGCGAGGTGCCGTGCAGCGTCGCGCCCATCTGGTAGCGCCAGACCAGCTTGCCCGTGCGCGAGTCGAGCGCGATGAGGCTGCCCTCCGCGTCGCCGCTGAACAGCAGCCCCGAGGCCGTCGTCAGGATGCCCGAGGTGGACGGCGTGATCAGGCGGAACTCCCACTTGCGGTCGCCGGTCATCGGGTCGATCGCGCGCAGCGCGCCGTAGACGGGCAGCGTGGTCACGCGCTGGCCCGCGCCACCGGTGAAGCGCTCACCCGCCTTGTACTCCGGCTTGAAGGAGAAGTACGTCATGCACGACTCGCGCGCGTTGACGAAGAACAGCCGCGTCGCCGGGTCGTAGGACGGCGGCCAGAAGTTGGTGCCGCCGGTGAGGTCGGGACACGTCACGGTGCCCTTCTCGTCCGGCGTGTGGCCGGGCAGCTCCACGGGACGGCCGTTCGCGCCGATCTCCTTCGCCCACGTCGTCGTCACGAACGGCTTCGCGAGGATCACCCGCCCGTTGGTCCGGTCGAGGACGTAGAAGAAGCCGTTGCGGTTGGCGAAGAGCACGGTCTTGCGCAGCTGGCCGCCAATCGTCAGGTCCGCGAGGATCGGCACCTCGGTGGCATCCCAGTCGTGCACGTCGTGCGGCGTGAACTGGTAGTGCCACCGGAGCCTGCCGGTGTCGGCGTCGAGCGCGACGATCGACGCGCTGTACAGGTTGTCGCCCTTGCGCTCGGCACCGTAGTAGTCCGGGCCCGGGTTGCCGATGCCGTACATCACGATGTTCTGCTCGGGGTCGTAGGCCCCGGTGACCCACACGCTGGCGCCGCCGATCTTCCACGAGTCGCCGGACCACGTGTCGTGCCCCGGCTCGCCCGGACCGGGAATCGTGTAGAAGCGCCAGGCGCGCTTGCCGGTCTGCGCGTCGTAGGCGTCGATGAAGCCGCGGATGCCGAACTCGCCGCCGGCCACGCCGACGATGACCTTGTCCTTGATGACGAGCGGCGCGATGGTGGACGCGTACCCGTTCTTGTATTCCTCCATCGTGGCGTCCCACGCCACGGCGCCCGTCTTCATGTCGAGCGCGAGCAGGTGCGCGTCGAGGGTGGTCATGTACAGCTTGTCGCCGAGCACCGCGAAGCCGCGGTTGACGAGCCCGCAGCACGCGGTCAGGTTCTGCGGCAGCTCGCGGCGGTAGCGCCAGATCTGCCGACCGGTCCGCGCGTCGATCGCCCACGCGACGTTCTGCGGCCCCGTGACGTAGAGCACGTTGTCGCGCACGAGCGTCGTGGTCTCGAAGTTGCCCAGCGTGCCGGTCTGGAACGTCCACTGCGGCTGCAGGCGGGTGACGTTGGCCGGCGTGATCTGCGTCAGCGGGCTGTGCCGCTGGTTCGTGAAGTCGCCGCCGAAGGTCAGCCAGCGCGAGCCGTCCGCCGGCAGGCCGTCGAGCACTTCCTGCCACGTGACGAGCGGCGGCGGCAGTTGCTCCTGCGCGGCGGCAACGGTCGCCGCCACCAACGCCGCGGCCAGGGCCAGGACACGCATCGTGTTCGTGCGCATGAGAGCTCCTATTGAGCGACGGCCGGGTCGAACCCGCGCAACGTCGACAGATACCGGAGAAGATCGTCGAGGTCGCGATCGCTGATGCGCTCGGGCCCGAACGCGGGCATCGCCGACCGGATGTTGTCCTGCACCGACTTCATCTTGTCCTTCTCGAAGCCCTGGATCCGCTCGCGCGTGTCCATGATCTGCACCGAGAACGTGTCCTCGTTCTTCTTCACGCCCTGAATCGCCGGGCCCGACGGCGGCTGGATCGTCACCGGCGCGTAGCCGGCGCGATGGTCGCCTTCGGCGCTGCGGCGGATGCGCGTCGTGAGCGCCTCGCGCGTGCGCGAGACGCCGACGCGCGACAGATCGGGGCCGAGGCGGCCGCCCGATCCGTTCACGCGGTGGCAACCGACGCAGTTGGCGCGGAAGACCTTCTCGCCATTGGCGGCATCGCCGCGGGGCGGATCGGTGGGCGCGGGCGCCGCCAGCGTGCGCAGGTAGGCGAGGACCTGCCAGATCTCGTAATCCTGCGTGCGCGGCGGCGGGAACGACGGCATCTCGGTGTTCGGGACGCCGTTGCGGATCGTGTTGAACAGGCCTTCATCCGTCCGGCCCGACGCCCACACCTGCGTGATATCGGGGGCGCGGACGCCCTTCGCGTCGGTGCCGTGGCAGTCGGCGCACCGGATGTTGAAGCCGGCCATGCCGGCGCGAATCCGCTCGGCGTTCCCCTGGAACGGGTTCGTCGTCGCCGGCGCCTGCGCGGCGACCGGCACGCTCAGCGCGGCGGCTATCAACGCGGCGTACGTCCACTTCATGACGGTCCTCGTTTCCCCATCAGCGCCTTCAGCGTGCGCTGGTATTCCGGATAGGCGGAGTCCTTGCCCCCGCGCGTGGACTCGAACGGCAGCCCGTTCGCCCGGGCGAACTCGTGCAGCCCTGTGTTGGCGCCCGGCAGGTGATGCGGCACCATGCCCTTCGCCAGCGGGACCTCGTTCGCGATCGTCCCGCTCGGCGACGCCGGCAGCTGGAGCGCCGGATCGATCTGCCACGTCACGGTCGTGATGAACGGCTCCTCGAGGTAGACCGGGTCGTGCACGATGCGCGCGAGCGTCAGGAAGGCGCCGTGGCGCATGAACTGCTCGGTGACGACGGCCGCGTCGCTCGAGGGGACGCCGTTGCGGCGGATGAAGCCGGCCTTGAGGTGCGTCGTCGTGACCGCCAGCATGTGGCCGCGCCACACGCCGGTCGAGAATCCCTGCCACGTGTGCGCGGCGTGCCGCGGCGGATGCGGCCGGCCGTCCATCCAGATCTCGCGGCTCGTGGCGCCCGCGAGCCCCGACCGGTAGAGCCGCAGCGCAATCAGCCGCTGCGACGCGTCGTCAACGAGGCTGGAGATGCGGATGCCTCCGGGAGAGAACGCCCAGTAGGCGCCGGGCTGGAGGATGGTCTGCCGCTCGGGCGCGCTCTCGAGGCGCGCATCCCAGCTGTCGGCCTTCAGGCGCGCGGCGTCGTTGATGGGCAGGCCGGTATAGTCGCCTATCCAGGGACCTCCGGCGCAGCACAGGCCCGGCGCGGCGCCCGCCTCGTCCAGGCGATGCCCGAGGTCCTCGTTCAGGATTGGACGCCAGGCACCCGACAGATCGACCTGCGCGGCGGCGGGCGTCGCCGCGATGGCGCAGAGCACGGCGGCCGCGGGGACGAACCGCATCAATTCGTGCTGCGCCCCCGCGCCATGAGCTCCTTCAGGCGCTTCTGGTATTCCGGGTACGCGGTCTCCCTGCCGCCGCGTGTCGCCTCGTACGGAAGCCGATAGGCCTCGGCGAATTCCTTCAGGTGCGGGTTGGTCCCGGGCAGGAAGTGCGGGACGAAGTTGTAGTGCTGCCCGCGAATCTCCTCGACGATCGTGCTCGGCGGCGGCGCCGGAAGCCGCTGCAGCGGATCCTTCCACCACGTGGAGCTCGTGACGAACGGCTCGTCGAGGTAGATCGGATCCTCGACGATCCTGAAGATGGTCATGTACGACCCGCGTCGCACCCAATACTCGGTGAGCGTCGCCTTGTCGCTGGTCGGCACGCCGTTGCGGCGGATGAACCCGGCCTTCAGATGGGTGGTCGTGACGACCAGCGTGTTGCCCTGCCACACGCCGGTGGCGAACCCCTGCCACGTGTGCGCGGCGTGCGCGGGCGGATGGGGCCGGCCGTCCATCCAGATCGTGCGCGCGGTGGTCCCGCCCTGGGCGGCGCGGTCGATTTCGAGCGCGACGACGCCCTCGGTGGTGTTGTCGGTGATCGTGGCGATTCGCGTGGCAGCGCCGGCAAACACCCAGAACGCCCCGGGCTGGAAGATCGTCTGGTGTTCGGCAGCAACCCACAGGCGCGGATCCCAGGCCTCCGCCTTCATGCGGGCGGCGGCGTTGATCGGCAGGCCGGTGTAGTCGCCGATGCGCGGGCCGCCCGCGCCGGGTCCGGCGCCGGGGCCGCCCGCCGACTGCTGATCGATGCGGTGCCCCACGTCTTCCTGCAGCAGCGATCGCCACTGACCCGAGAAATCGACCTGCGCGAACGCCGGAACGCTCGCCAGGAGCAACGCCGCCAGGACCGCCAGGGCCACCCTCATTGCCGGCACCTCCTCGGGCGCGCTTATCTTATGCGGGCAGACGGCTCGATGGAACAACCGACTCGCGAGGGACTGGTCCGGGCAATTCGCCGCTGGGATCTGGTGGCGATAGCCATCAACGCCGTGATTGGCGCGGGGATCTTCGGGCTGCCCTCCGAGGTGTTCGCGCGCATCGGCGTCTACAGCCTGCTGGCGTTCGCCGTCTGCGCGGCCGCGGTTGCCTTGATCGTGCTGTGCTTCGCCGAGGTGAGCAGCCGGTTCAGCGAGACCGGCGGCCCGTATCTCTACGCGCGCGAGGCCTTCGGGCCGCTCGCGGGGTTCGAGGTCGGCTGGCTCATCTGGATCTCGCGGCTCACCGCATTTGCCGCGAACTGCAATCTGCTGGTGGCCTATTTCACGTTCTTTGCGCCGTGGGCCGCGGCTGGCACCGGACGTGCGCTCACGATCGTCGTCGTCGTCGCGGCGCTGACGGCGGTGAACGTGGCCGGCGTGCGCGATGCGGCCGTCGTCAGCAACGTGTTCACCATCGGCAAGCTGGCGGCGCTCGGGTTGTTCATCGTGGCCGGCGTCTTCTTCATCGACCCGGCGGCGTACACGTTCGGCGAGCTGCCGTCGTTCGGCGACTTCTCCGCCTCGGTGCTGCTGCTGGTCTACGCCTTCACCGCGTTCGAGATGGCGGCCGTCGCCGCCGGCGAGGCGCGCAACCCGCGGCGCGACATGCCGCGGGCGTTGCTCGTCGCGATCGCGGTGGTCGCCGTCGTCTACCTGCTGATTCAGTTCGTCGCGGTCGGCACGCTGCCGGAGCTCGGCGCCGCGACGCGGCCGCTGACGGACGCGAGCAGCCTCTTTCTGGGACCGATCGGCGCCGCCGTGATCACCGTGGGCGCCCTGATCTCAATCCTCGGAAACCTGAACGTGACGCTGCTCGTGGCGCCGCGGCTGCCGTTCGCGATGGCGCAGCGCGGCGAGCTGCCGGCGTTGGTCGGCGCAACACATCAGCGCTTTCACACGCCGCACGCCGCCATCCTGCTGACGGCGGCCATCGTGCTGGTGCTCACGCTGACCGGCACGTTCGTCTACGCGGCGACGATCAGCGTGATCGCGCGGCTGCTCAGTTACGCGGCGACGTGCGCCGCGCTGCCGGTCTTCAGACGGCGGCGCGACGCGCCCGAGGCGCTCTTCGTCGCGCCCGGGGGCGTGGCCGTCTCGGTCGTGGCGCTGGCGCTGGTGGCGTGGCTGCTGTCCAACAGCACGGCGGCGCAGGCGCGAGACGCCGCGATTGCGGCGCTCGCCGGGCTCGCGCTGTACTGGGGTTCGCGGCGCTCCCGCTAACTTTCGGCGAACCTCGCGCGCCGCGAGACGCCCCGCGGGCGGCCCGGGCGCAGGCCGAATGCCCCGACGACGGGCTTCACGAGCTCGACGAAGTCGTTGTAGTGCATGCAGAGGCTTTCGGTGTGCGTCCCGGCGCTGAACACCATCTCCGGGTCGCCGCGGAAGCACTCCTCCACGAACACGCGGTGCCCGTGCATCATGCCGAACGGCGGCATCGCGCCGACCTCGAACTCGGGATAGAGCGCCGCCATTTCGTCCTCGCGCGCCAGGCGGATGGTGGCGGCGCAGGCCATCACGCGCAGCCGCTCCAGGTCCACCAGGTAGTGCGCGGGCACGACGGCCTGCACCGGCTCGTCGTCGGCAAAGCAGATGACGACCTTGGCGGAGGACTGGCCGCGTATGTGCGAGGCAGCGGCCTGCTCGAGGGCGGTATAGGCCGGCGGGTGGCGGAAGGCGAGGTACGGCATCCGCTCCCGTTTGAGCACCTCGGCGAGGCACGCGAGCAGCGCCATCGGACAGCCCTCCTGCAGTGACCGGGGACCGTGTGTGGGTCTCTGTGATATCACGGCCGCCGGGCCGCGTCCACCGGTTCTTTCGGCTAGAATGGCACTCTTACACTCGGTGGGCTCACGGGAGGTCCACAGTCCATGCAGTCGAGGCCGCGTTACCCCGGGATCCGCGTTACCGCGAACGGCAACCAGCTCGTCTCCTACCATACCGAGACCCGGATCGCCGATGCCGGCGTGTTCTATCCGATCACGCCCTCGACCGAGGGCGGTGAGCTGTACCAGCAGGCATACGCGGAAGGCAAGCTGAACGTCTTCGGCCGCAACACGCTGGCCATCGAGGCGGAGGGCGAGCACGCGGCCCAGGGGGGCGCCATCGCGCACTCCGTCTGCGGCAAGCGCGTCGTCAACTACACCTCGGGCCAGGGGGTCGTCTACGGCGTCGAGCAGTATTACCACGCGCCGGGCAAGTGCTCGACGATGGTGCTCGAGGTGGCGGCGCGGGCGCTCACCAAGCACGCGCTGAACGTCCACTGCGGGCATGACGATGTCTACGGCGCGCTCGACACGGGCTGGATCATCGTCTTCGGCAAGGACGCGCAGCAGGCGGCCGACCAGGCGCTCATCCTCCGCCGCGTGACGGAGCTGAGCCTGACCCCGGGCATGAACGTGATGGACGGCTTCCTCACGTCGCATCTCGAGCGCACGTTCTACAAGCACGAGTCCGCGCTGATTCGCGAGTACCTCGGGGCGCCCGAGGACATCATCCCGTGCCCGACGGAAAGCCAGCGGACGCTCTTCGGCCCGACGCGGCGTCGCGTCCCGAAGATGATCGATCTCACCAACCCGGTGCTCCTCGGCCCCGTGCAGAACCAGGAGCACTACATGCAGGGCGTCGTCGCGCGGCGGGACAACTTCACGGAGCCGATCCTCGAGTTCCTCGAGGCGGCATACCGGGACTTCGGCGAGCTGACCGGCCGTTACTACGGGCTCCTCACCGAGTACAAGACCGACGATGCGGATACGGTGTTCGTGTCGCTGGGCTCGGCGGCGGAGAACATCGAGGCGGGGGTGGACTATCTGCGCCAGCGGCCAGGCGTGACGGTCGGATCCATTCACATCAACGTCTTCCGCCCGTTCCCCGAAGCGGCGGTCGTCACGGCACTCGCCGGCAAGAAGAACGTGATCGTGCTCGAGCGCACCGACGAGCCGATGGCGGGCGACAACCCGATGGGGCGCGACATCCGCACGGCGCTCAACAAGGCGCTGCAGGGCGAGGCGGGGCTGCCGCACATCACGGCGGACCAGATGCCGCGGCTCTTCGGCGGCGTGTACGGCCTCGGCTCGCGCGACTTCCGGCCCGAGCACATCATCGGCGCGTACGAGTTCGCCACCGGGCAGCGCGCCCGCAAGGACGGCAAGCGCGCGTCCGACGGCGCGTCGTTCATGGTGCTCGGCGTCGATCACCCCTACGAGGTGAGATCGAACGACACGCCGTCGCTGCTGCCCGACAAGGCGATTGCCGTCCGCTTCCACTCGGTCGGCGGCTGGGGCGCGATCACGACCGGCAAGAACCTCGGCGCCATCATCGGCGACCTCAACGACCTGCTCTACGAGCGCGACAAGGTCGTGGACGAGTTCGGCAACCCGAAAGAGATCATCCACGTCAGCGCCAACCCGAAGTACGGATCGGAGAAGAAGGGGGCGCCCACCTCGTACTTCATGATCGCCGCGCCCGAACGCATCCGGGTCAACTGCGATCTCCGCCACGTCAACGTCGTGCTCTGCTGCGATCCGAAGGCCTTCACCCACACCAACCCGCTCGACGGCATGTCCGAGGGCGGATGCCTGGTGTGGGAGTCGGACGAGGAGGGCGAGGCCGCGTGGGAGCGGCTGCCGCTGTGGGCGCGGAAGCAGATCATCGACAAGCACATCCGCGTCTTCACGCTGCCCGGCTTCAAGATTGCGCGCGAGGCAACCGACCGCGGCGACCTGCAGCTGCGCATGCAGGGCAACGCGTTCCTGGGCGCGTTCTTCTCCGTGTCGCCGATGCTGCAGGACTTCCGCATCACGCCCGAGCAGTTCCGCGACGCGGTGCACAAGCAGTACGTGAAGAAGTTCGGCAAGCTCGGCGACGCGGTCGTGACCTCCAACATGGAAGTGATGACCAAGGGCTTCGAGCTGGTGCGCGAGATCAACGTCGGCGTGATCGAAGCACCCGACCGCTCGACGCTGCGCGGCAAGGCGCTGTTGCCGATGGCGATGCCCGACAGCCTGGCCGCGAGCGAGGGCTGCGGCACCGGGTGCCGGACGATTCCGCCGCCGCAGGGGCAGGACGAGCGCACGCCGCTGACGCGTGTCGCCGATTTCGATCGGATGTTCCGGGCGAAGCTCGGCTACAACCAGCCGGCCAACGCCTACGCGTCGCTCGGCATCATGGCCGCGGGCAGCGGCGACACCGCGTCCAAGTACGTCGCGCGCCGTGAAACGCCCCTCTATATTCCCGAGAACTGCACGCAGTGCATGGAGTGCATCGCGGTCTGTCCCGACACGGCGCTCCCGAACTGCTCGCAGGACCTGGGCACGGTCCTGCGGACGGCCGTCTCGAACTACGTCAGCGACGCGGGCGAGCGCCGCAAGCTGCTCGACCTCATGCCGGAGATCGAGAAGAAGACGCGCGAGCTGATGCGCGAGGGACTCGGCAAGGACGCCACGGCGCTGCCCATGCCGCAGATCGTCGAGCAGGCGACCAACGCCGTGGACGGCCACGTGGCCCCGGAGGCCAAGCGCGAGTTCTTCGACATCATGGCCAAGGTCCCGCTGGCCTACCAGAAGACCAACGCCATCTTCGCCACCCCGGAGAAGAAGACGCCCGGCGGCGGCGGCGTGTTCTCGATCTTCGTGTCGGACCTCTGTAAGGGCTGCGCCGCCTGCGTGACCGCGTGCGGCGAGCACGAGGCGCTGCGCATGGTGCAGGAGACCGAGGAGGTCAACGCCGAGCACGAGACCGGCACGGCCTTCCTGAACCTGCTCCCCGACACACCGCAGAAGTACCTCGGCCTGTACAACGACACGCGGCCGCAGGACTCGAAGACCGCCACGCTGCGCAACATGCTCATGGTGCGCCGCAACTACGACGCGCTCGTCTCGGGCGACGGCGCCTGCGCCGGATGCGGTGAAAAGAGCATCCTGCGCGCGTGTGCCGCGGTCACCGAGGCGTACATGCGGCCGCTCTTCCACGCCAAGGCCGATCGCTTCCGGCAGAAGGCCGGCGAGCTCGAGCAGGCGGGCGAACAGAAGCTCGCGGAACTGAAGGCGCGCAACCCGCAGGAATACGACCTCTTCCGCCAGGCGGTCGCGCACCTGCTCATGGGCCTCGGCGGCGAGGACGACAAGGACACCAGGGGACGCATCGCGGCGCACGGTCCGATCTCCGACAGGGACATCGTCGGCGCCATCACCGAAGTCCTGCGCCACGAGGCGTTCATCCACAAGAACCTGCAGGCCATCGACGGCCGCGCCGCCAACGGCATGTCCGTCATGGCCATGGCCGCGCACACCGGCTGCAACACCGTGTACGGATCGACGCCGCCGAACAACCCGCATCCCTATCCGTGGATGAACTCGCTCTTCCAGGACGGCATCACCGTCGGCTGGCTGCTCGGCGAAAGCTTCATCGTCGATCATGGCCGCCGGTCGGTGATCCCGGAACGGCTGCTCGACGCGCTCCTGCACCGCGACAGCGACGTCATCACGCCGCGCGAGTACTACGAGTACGTGCACTTCACCGACGCCACGATGACCGACCAGGAGATCCTCGAGATGCCGAAGGTCTGGGTCGTCGGGGGCGACGGCGGCATGGGCGACATCGGCTACCAGAACATGTCGAAGGTGATCCTGCAGAACCGGCCCAACGTGAAGGCCGTGATGCTCGACACGCAGGTCTACTCCAACACCGGCGGGCAGAACTCCGACTCGACGCCGATGCTGGGCGGCAACGACATGAACGTCTTCGGCGCCGCGACGCAGGGCAAGAACAACGAGAAGAAGACCGTGGCCGAGACGTTCCTCGCCGGGCACGGCTCGCCGTTCGTGGCGCAGGTCTCGATCGCCAACGCGCCGAAGCTGTACCGCGCCATTCTCGACGGCATCGAGTACCGGGGCACGGCGTTCCTGCAGTGCTTCACCACGTGCCAGCCGGAACATGGCGTCGCCGACGACCTGGCGCTGACGCAGGCGCAGCGCGTGCGCGATTCGCGCGGCGCGCCCGAGTTCGTCTTCAACCCGCGGCTCGGCGAGACCTACCCGGAGACGCTGGACGTGAAGGGCAACCCGTCCATCGACATGGACTGGTACGAGACGAAGTTCAAGGCCGGCAACGAGCCGTACAAGTACACGGTCGCGCACTGGTGCGCGACGGAAGCCCGCTTCCGCAACCACCTGAAGAAGATCAAGGCCGCGGACGCGGCGAAGCTGATCTCCCTCGACAACATGCTCGTGCGCATCACGCAGCAGGATGTCGTGTACCGCCGCTATCTGGTCGCGGATCACCGGTCCTACGTCCCCGACTTCGGCGTCTACATCAAGGTGCAGGGCGCCAACGGCGACGTCGAGTACCGCTCGATCTCACGGCAGCTCGTGCTCTTCTGCGTGGAGCGCCGCAAGGCGTGGCGCATGCTGCAGAGCAAGGCCGGGATCGAGAACCGCGAATACAAGGCGCAGCGCGCCCTGCTGGCGGACGTCGACGCGGGAAAGATCGAGCGCGACGTCTTCTTCGCGCACGCTGACATGTTGCTGAAGGAGCGGATGCCCGCGGCCGCGGGGCACAAGCCGGCGCCCGCGCCAGGCGCGGCCGCGCCGCCGATCAAGCCGCCGGCCACGACGCCGGCAGGCGCACGACCGGCAGCGACGACGGTGAATTAGAGCGGTTTCTGAAACGTCGTAGTGTCCGGCTTTAGCCGGACCAGACACGGCGGTGCCGATCAACTTGGTCCGGCTAAAGCCGGACACTACGAAGAAGTCGAAACCGCGCTAGAGGGCCTTGTTCACCTCGGCCCAGTTCACGACGTTCCACCAGGCGGCGAGGTAGTCGGCCCGGCGGTTCTGGTACTTCAGGTAGTAGGCGTGCTCCCACACGTCCACGCCCAGAATCGCCGTCTTCCCTTCCATCAGCGGGTTGTCCTGGTTCGGCGTGCTCGCGATGGTGAGCGCGCTCCCGTCCTTGATCAGCCACGCCCAGCCGCTGCCGAACCGGCCGACGCCCGCGGCGGCGAACTGCTGCTTGAAGGTGTCGAAGCCGCCGAAGGATGCGTCGATCGCGTCGGCAATCCTGCCCGTGGGCGCGCCGCCCGCGTTGGGCGCCATCCACGTCCAGAAGCGGCCGTGGTTCCAGTGCCCGCCGCCGTTGTTCCGGACAGCCGGGCGTATGGCTTCCGGCACCTTGCCGATATCGCGGCACAGCTCCTCGACGCTCTTGCCCTGCAGATCCGGATGCGCCTCGAGCGCCTTGTTCAGGTTGTCCACGTACGTCTTGTGATGCTTTCCGTGGTGGATCTGCATCGTCTGCGCGTCGATGTGCGGCTCGAGCGCGGCGGAGTCGTATGGAAGCGTCGGCAGTTCGTGCATGCGTCCATTATGTCTTGGCCGAGGGCGGCGTGGCGATGTCGGTTCCTGCAGAGGATGACTGGCCGATCGCCCACCAGATCGCCACCAGGCCGAGCGCGATGGCGACGATGGCGCTGACGATGTCGAAGCCGCCGAAGTGATTGGGCGCGAGCATGCCGAAGAGCATCGGGCCCGACAGGTACGCGTTGGCGCGCGACACCTTGAGCGCCCTCTTCGGCAGCGCGGGATCGACGGGCTGGCCGTCGCGGACCGCGGTCAGAATCTTCTTCTGCGCCGGCCAGATCACGAACCACACGTTCGCCCACATCCCGAAGCCGAGCAGCATGCCGAGCGAGATCCACATGGCGCGCCCGGTCATCCCGTCGGCGGTGCGCCAGAGATCGCTGGGGCCGAATCCGACGCCCGGCGTGTACATGTAGAGCATCGTGAACAGCAGGAACCCGGCGATGAAGGTCACCATCGCCGTCCACCGGAACCACCAGAAGGCGCGGCCGAGCAGCTGCGGGTTGACGACCTTCTTCATGTCCGCGCTGAGGACAGCCTGGAACGGCACGTTCACGAAATTGAAGAAATAGAGGTGACCGACCCAGATGATCCCGGCAAACACATGGATCCATCGCAGCAGGAGCTGCAGGCTGGTGTACACGTCTGTAAGCATCGCGCCTCCTCTGGCTGCGCGATGGTAGCAGAAGAGGCGCGGTTACCGGATGGAGAGCATGCGATCGAGGGCGACGCGCGTCCAGTGCTTCTGATCGTCGGAGACGGTGATGCGGTTGTGCACGCGGCCCTCGACCAGCTCCTCGAGGATCCAGAGCAGGTGGTTCGGCGACACGCGGAACATCGTCGAGCACAGGCAGCCGAAGCGATCGAGCGAGACCACCGTGCGATCGGGCGCGAGATCGGTCGCGAGACGGTTCACGAGGTGGACCTCGGTGCCGACCGCCCACACGGATCCCTGCGGGCTGTTCGTGACGGTCTTGATGATGTGTTCCGTGCTGCCGCTGTCGTCGGCGGCCTGCACCACGTCCCACGGCACCTCGGGATGGACGATGACACGGACGCCAGGATGCTGGCGGCGGATCGCCTCGATCTGCTGCACGGTGAACCGCGTGTGGACCGAGCAGTGCCCCTTCCACAGGATCATCTTCGCGCGCTTCAACTGATCGGGATCGACGCCGCCGACGATCTCGTTCGGATCCCACACGACCATCTCGTCGAGCGGAATGCCCAACTTGTAGGCCGTATTGCGTCCGAGGTGCTGGTCGGGCAGGAAGAGCACCTTCTCGCCACGTTCGAAGGCCCACTTCAACGTCGCGGCGGCGTTTGACGACGTGCAGACGGTCCCGCCGCGCTCGCCGACGAACGCCTTAATCGAGGCCGCCGAGTTGATATAGGTGACGGGCACAACACCCGCCTGCCCCGAGCTGCGTCGAGGGGCCACGCCCATCTGATTCAGCGCTTCCCAGCAGCTCTCGAGCTGGTCGGGCTCGGCCATGTCGGCCATCGAGCAGCCGGCGGCGAGGTCCGGCAGGATCACCTGCTGATGCGGCGCGCAGAGCACATCCGCGCTCTCGGCCATGAAGTGCACGCCGCAGAAGACGATGTAGGCGGCTTCGGGACGGTTGGCGATCTGACGCGCGAGGCGGAAGGAGTCGCCCGTGTAGTCGGCGAACTTGATGACTTCGTCGCGCTGATAGTGATGACCGAGGATGACCAGCCGATTGCCGAGCTTCCCGCGTGCCGCCGTAATGCGGGCGTCCATCTCGGCGTCCGGGAGGCCGAGGTACCTCTCCGGCAGCGCCTGCCGCTCGGCGATGCCTGCCTTCTCGACCTCGGTCAGCAGCGGAATGATTGAGCTCATCAGCCTTGGGCTTTCATCCCGCTTTGTGAAACTTTTCGCAAAGTGTGGAGATGAAAAAGGCCAAATTCCCACTGCCGGGCTATCGCCTCAGGGAATCTGGACCTGCGTCAATTATACAGCCTGAGGTATCGCGACGATGTTGTAGAAGGTGTCGCGTTCGAGCGGCTCGCGCCCCGCGGCGCGCACGAGGCGCGTGAGCTGGGCCGTCGTCAGCCCTTCCGGCGTCGGCGACCCGGCCATGTGGTAAATCTTCTCTTCCTGCACGGTCCCGTCCAGGTCATCCACGCCGAACCAGAGCGACGCCTGCGCCACGTCCACGCCCGTGGCAATCCAGAACGCCTTGATGTGCGGGATGTTGTCGCACATCAGCCGTGACACCGCGTGCACCTTCAGCGTGTCCGACGCGCTCGGCGCGGGCAGCTTGCGCATCTGGTTGTTGTCGGGATGGAACGCGAGCGGAATGAACGCCTGGAAACCGCCCGTCTCGTCCTGCAGCGCCCGGGCGCGCAGCATGTGATCGACGCGCTCCTCCATCGTCTCGATGTGGCCGTAGAGCATGGTGACGTTCGTCTTCAGGCCGAGGCGATGCGCGAGGCGATGGATGTCGAGATACCGGTCGGCGCCGCACTTGTCGTGGCAGATCTTGCGGCGCACCCGTTCCGCGAAGATCTCGGCGCCGCCGCCGGGCAGGGAATCGAGACCCGCGTCGATCAGCTCGCGCAGCACCTGCTCGTCGCTCATGCCGTAGAGATCGGCGAAAAACGCGATCTCGACCGCGGTGAAGCATTTCAGGTGGATGTCGGGACGGATCCGCTTGAAGCCGCGCAGCAGCTCCGTGTAGTAGCTGAACGGCAGATCGGGGTTCAGGCCGTTGACGACGTGCAGCTCGGTGAGCGGCTGGTGGGCGCGCTGCCGCAGCTTGTCCCAGGCCTGCTCGAGCGACATCGTGTACGCGGCGGCGTCGGTCGGCTTGAGCCGCGCGAACGAGCAGAAGAGGCAGCTCGCCGTGCAGACGTTGGTCGGCTCGAGACGCAGGTTGTAGTTGAAGTACGTGCGCGCGCCGTGGCGCTCCTCGCGCGAGCGGTTCGCCAGCCAGCCGACCGCGAGCAGATCCGGAGACGCGAACAGACGGACGCCGTCCTCGAGACTGAGGCGTTCGCGGGCCTGCAGCTTGTCGTCGATCTCCGCCAGCCCGGCGGCTGTGATGCGCGATTTCACCGGAAAACCTTCAGGAAATTCTATAGTGCTATACTCGCCCCAACAACCGACACCGCCCGGGTGTTCAGGGGAAGTGGGGTGAGAAACCCCCGCGGTCCCGCCACTGTGATCAGCCTGGTCCGGCTAGAGCCGGACGCTCCGTACGAGCTGAGAGTCAGGAAACCTGCCCCGGTGCTCTGTCCCCTTGCGCGGCGCGAAGGACGCCGGGAGCGGACGTGGCCCTTACCGTCACACATCTCGATTTCTCGTACTCCGCGTTTGCGCTGAGCGACGTCTCCGTGTCGGTGCAGCGCGGCTCGCTGACCGGCCTGCTGGGGCCCAACGGCTGCGGCAAGACGACGCTGCTGAAGCTGCTCTCCGGCGTGCTGCGGCCGCGTCACGGCGAGATCGCGCTCGACGGACGCCCGATCGCCGGCATCCCCCGGCGCGCGCTCGCCCGCCGCCTCGCGGTGGTACCGCAGGAAACACACCCCGCCTTCGACTACTCGGTGATGGAGATGGTGCTGATGGGGCGGCACCCGCATCTCGGCGCCTTTCAGCTCGAAGGGCCGGCCGACCTCGCCGTCGCGCGCGACGCGCTCGACGCCACCGGCACGCTGCACCTGGCGGAACGTCCCTACATGACGCTCAGCGGAGGCGAGAAGCAGCGCGTGATCATCGCCGCCGCCCTGACGCAGTCGCCCGACGTGCTGCTGCTCGACGAGCCCACGGCATCCCTCGACCTGGGCTACCAGCTCGAGGTGGCGGCGCTCCTCGCCCGCCTGAACCGCGAGCGCGCGGTCACCATGGTGCTGGCGACGCACGACCTGAACCTCGCGGCGTCGCTGTGCGACACGCTCGTGCTCCTGCGCGACGGCCGCGTGCTCCTGCAGGGGCCGACGCGCGACGTGCTCACCGGCGCGGCGATCAAGCAGCTCTACAACGTGGACGCGGACGTGGAGTTCCACCAGCGCGCGGGTCACCTGACCGTGGTCCCTGTGAGGCGGGCCTGATGGTGATTCGCGAGCGGCTCGCGGTCACCGTCGGCGGCTACGGCGCGCTGGCGCTCCTCACGTGCGCGGTGGCGCCGCTGGTCGGCAGCACGCCAATCAGCTTCTCGCGCGTGTTCGATCGGTCCATTCCGTTCGCGGACAACGTGGACGCGCAGATCTTCTTCATCGCGCGCATGCCGCGCGTGCTCGCCGGCGCCGTGGTGGGCGCGGCCCTCGCGTCGGCGGGCGTGGTCCTGCAGGCGCTGCTGCGCAATCCGCTGGCCACGCCGTTCACGCTGGGCGTGTCCGCCGGCGCAGCGCTCGGGGCCGTGCTCGCGATTGCCATGGGCGCCGCCGCCACGCTGGGCCCGCTCTCGCCGGTGCCGCTCGCCAGCCTGGCCGGCGCGTGCGTGGCGGCCGCGATCGTCTACGGACTGGCCACTCGCCCGGGCCGCCCGATCTCCACGTCGGTGCTGCTGCTCGCCGGCGTGACGCTGAACTCCTTCTTCTCCGCCCTGATCCTGTTCGCGCAGTACATGGCGGACTTCGCCGAGACCTACCGCACCGTGCGCTGGCTGATGGGGGACCTCGACGTCGGGAGCTTCGGCGCCGTCGGCGCCACGCTGCCGCTGCTCATGGGCGCGTTCGCGATCTTCGCGCTGCTGCCCTCGTCGCTGAACCTGATGAGCGTCGGGACGGACGTGGCCGCCACGCGCGGCGTGGACGTCGGCCGCGCCCAGCGGCTGGCGTTCCTCGGCACGTCGCTGGCCGCCGGCGCCGCCGTCGCGCTCGCCGGCCCCATCGGCTTCGTCGGCATCGTCGTCCCGCATCTCGTGCGCCTGATGGTCGGCGTGGACCACCGCATCGTGCTCCCGGCGTCGGCGCTCTTCGGCGCGGCGTTCCTCGTGGCGTGCGACCTCGTCGCGCGCACCGTCATCGCGCCAATCGAGCTCCCGGTCGGCATCGTCACGGCGCTCCTCGGGGGGCCTTTCTTCCTATGGTTGCTGGTCAGAAGAAGCTAGTCGCCGTCGCTCTGGTCATGCTCTGTGGGGCGAGCCTCGTCAGGCTCGTGCATGCACAGGCGCCCGCACCCGCGCGGCGCATCGTGTCGCTCGTGCCCGCGCTGACCGAGATGCTGTTCGCCATCGGCGCCGGACCGCAGGTCGTCGCGGTGAGCAGCTACGACGACTTCCCCGCCGAGGTGAAGAAGCTCCCGCGCGTCGGCGCGCTGCTCGATCCGGATCTCGAGCGGATCCTCGCGCTGCGGCCAGATCTCGTCGTCACCTACGGCTCGCAGACCGTGCTCGAGGCGCAGTTCGCGCGCACGGGCATCCGCGCGTTCAGTTACCGCCATGGCGGCATCGACACGGCGCTGCAGACGCTGCGGGATCTCGGCATGGCGACCGGGCAGTCGGCGGGCGCCGGGCGGACCATTCGCGACATTCGGTCGCAGCTCGACGGCGTCAGGGCCCGCGTCAAGGGACGGCCGCGGCCGAAAACGCTGCTCGTCTTCGAGCGGCAGCCGCGGACGCTGCAGGGGCTGTACGTCAGTGGAGGCGCCGGGTTCCTCAACGAGATGCTGACCATCGCCGGCGCCGACAACGTCTTTGCCGACGTCGCGCGGGAATCCGTGCAGCCGTCCCACGAGACGCTGCTGACCCGCGCGCCCGAGCTGATCGTCGAAGTCCGCGCCACGGGTCTCCTCGCGCCCGCTGAGGCGCGCGAGGAGCAGGGTACGTGGTCGGCGCTCGCGTCCATTCCGGCTGTGCAGAACGGCCGCGTCCACTTCCTCAACGCCGACTACCTCGTCGTGCCCGGCCCGCGGCTGGGCCTGGCGACCGAGGCGCTCGCGCGGGTCATCCATCCGGACGCCTACAAATGAAGATCCTCTTGTCCTGGAGCAGCGGCAAGGACAGCGCGTGGGCGCTCCACGCGCTGAACGAGACGCATCCGGGCGCGGTCGCCGGGCTGCTGACCACGGTGAACGAAGCCGTGGATCGCGTGGCGATGCACGCCGTGCGCCGTGAGCTGCTGGAAGCGCAGGCGGCCGCCGCCGGCCTGCCGCTCCTCGTCGTCCCGATTCCGCACCCGTGCCCCAACGAGATCTACGAGGCGCGGATGAGCACCGCGGTCCAGGCGGCCGTGCGCGACGGCTTCACGCACGCGGCGTTCGGCGATCTCTTTCTCGAGGACGTTCGCCGCTACCGCGAGGAGAGGCTCGCGGGCTCGGGCCTCGAGCCGCTGTTTCCGATCTGGGGCATTCCGACCGGCCAGCTCGCGGGCGAGATGCTGAACGGCGGCCTGCGTGCGCGGCTCGCCTGCGTGGACACGCGCGTGCTCGACCGCTCGTTCGCGGGGCGCGAGTGGGACCGCGCCCTGCTGCGCGAGCTGCCGCCCGGCACCGATCCGTGCGGCGAGAAGGGCGAGTTCCACACCTGCGTGTACGCGGGTCCCATGTTCAAGGAGCCCATCAACATCGAAGGCGGCGAGGTTGTCGAGCGGCCGCCGTTTGCCTGGCGCGATCTGTCATGTATCCATCCCGCATCGTCTGTCTGACCGAAGAGACGACCGAGACGCTGTACCTGCTGGGCGAGGGCGACCGCGTCGTCGGCGTCTCCGGGTACACGATCCGTCCACCCGAGGCGCGGAAGAAACCCCGCGTGTCGGCGTTTCTCAACGCGCGCTTCCCGAAGATCGAGGCGCTCTCGCCGGATCTCGTGCTCGGGTTCTCCGACCTGCAGGCCGAGATCGCGGCCGAGCTCATTCGCCGCGGCTACCCCGTCATGGTCTTCAACCAGCGCAGCGTCGCGGAGATCCTGTCGATGATCCGCGTCCTCGGCGGCGTCGTCGGCCGCGCCGACCGCGCCAACGAGCTGGCCTCGCGCTTCGAGCTGGAGATCGACGCGATACGCGCCGCGGCCGCGAGGCTGCCGCGCCGGCCGCGCGTCTTCTTCGAGGAGTGGGACAATCCGCTCATCTCGGGCATCCGCTGGGTCGAGGAGCTCGTCGAGATCGCGGGCGGCGATCCGATCTTTCCGGAGCTCCGGCGCGCGAAGCTCGGACGCGATCGCATCGTCACGCCCGAGGACGTCGTGCGCCGCGATCCGGAGGTCATCATCGGGTCGTGGTGCGGCAAGCCGGTGCGGAAGGACCGCATCGCGTCGCGCGTCGGCTGGAGCGACGTGGCCGCGGTGCGCGACGGCCACATCTACGAAATAAAGTCCGCATACATCCTGCAGCCGGGCCCGGCGGCCCTGTCGGAAGGCCTCCGGCAGCTGCACGAGATCATCGCGAAGGTCGTGTATAGTCTGCCGCATGAACACTGCGAGAGCTCTCATCTGCGCGGCGCTTCTGGTCGGCCTTAGCGCGACGGGATCGTCAGGGCAGATCTTCAACCTCGATCGGATCCCCACGATCTCGCCGGTGCCCAACGAGATGGTCGGCACCTGGGACTGGGCCACGCCCCGCCAGAGCTGCGGGACGACGAAGGACTCCTACGGGCAGGCGGGCACGTTCGACGGCAAGGAAGGCGGGCGCGCGCTCTGCCAGTGGCCGATCGATCAGCTCGAGAAGCTGATGAACGGACGCGGCCGCGCGTGGCGGCAGTTCACGCTCAACGGCGCCGACGACGCGATCTCGCCGCGCTGGACGTGCGTGGCGGCCGGGCTCGGCACCGTGCTGACGGAAGGGTACCTGCGCGCGTTCTACAAGCGCCCCGAAGGCGTGATGATGCACTTCGACCAGTCCAACTGGCTGCGCACGGTCTACACCGACGGCCGCAAGCACCCGCCGGCCACGGAGGCGTACTACCACGGCCACGCCATCGGCTGGATGGAAGGCAAGACGTTCGTCGTCGAGACCACCAACCTCACGTGGGATCCGGACGGCTACGACGACCACTCGCACATCGCCCGCTCGCACATGGCGACCTTCGTCGAGCGCTACACGATGAAGGACAAGGACACGATGGAGCTGGCGATCACGGTCACCGATCCGCTGTTCCTCAAGGAGCCGTTCACGTTCGTCGGCACGCTGAAGCGGACGACGGAACCGATGGTCGGGATCTGGGACTGCGATCCGGAGGTCGGCATCGCCGAGCTCTACCAGACGATGCAGAGCCCGTATCCGGACGACACGACGCCGGCGAAGTACAAGGAGCCTACTCGCTGAACTCGACCGTGATCTCTCTGGGGATGAGCCGTTTTTTCCACGCCTCGTCCATGAGCCGCTGAACGGCGGCCCGTCCCCGCTCCCCGTATTCCAGCGTCAGCTCGTTCACGTACATCCCCACGAACCGGTCCGCCTTCTGCCGGTCGAGCCCGCGGCCGAACTGCAGCGCGTAGTCGAGCGCTTCCTGCCGGTGAGAGAGCCCGTAGGCGATGCTGGCGTGCAGCAGGTGCGAGACGGTCCTGATCATGTCCGGCCCGAGGTCGCGGCGGATGACGTTGCCCCCCAGCGGCAGCGGCAGCCCGCCCGTCTGCTCCGCCCACCATTCACCCAGGTCGACGATCTTCTTCAGGCCCTCGCTCTCGTAGGTGAGCTGGCCCTCGTGGATGAGGAGGCCCGCTTCGACCTCGCCGTTCTTCACCGCATCCTGGATGCGGTCGAAATTCATCACCACGTACTTCACGTCCGGGTCGTAGAGCCGCAGCGCGAGGAACGACGTCGTCAGCGTGCCGGCGACCGCCACCGTGATGCCCTTCGTCGACGACGGGCCGTCGCGGCGCGCGACGAGGACAGGGCCGTAGCGGTCGCCCATGCTGGAGCCGTGCGGCAGCAGCAGGTACGTGTCCGTGAGATGCGTGTAGGCGTTGAACGAAACCGCGCTGACCTCGTACGTGCCCTCGAAGGCGGCGCGGTTCAGCGTCTCGATGTCGGCGAGAAGATGCTCGACCTCGATCCCGTTGGTCGGGACCTTGCCGCTGGCCAGGCCGTAGAACATGAAGGCATCGTCTGAATCGGGACTGTGAGCTACCGTGATCTTCATTGCACCCCTAGGTCACCCGCGCGCCGCGCATCACTCGCTCGCATTTCTGGCGGATTTCGGTGGCGACGGCAAACGGGTCGCCTTTCGCGAACTGCGGCAGGAAGAGCTCGACCGACAGCGATCCAGCATATCGCTTCTCCGCCAGCGCGCGAAGGATGCGGTTCACCGGCGCGATCCCGTCGCCGGGAATGATGCGCGTCTGCTGGCCGAGCTGCTCGCGCGGCACGTCGGGCACGTCCTGGAAGTGCACGTGGCCGATCTCGCCGTTGCGAATCAGATCGAGGTCCTCGAGCTTGTTGTTGCCCGACCAGAAGTGATAGAAGTCGAGCAGCGGTTTCATGTTCGGGTGGTTGGCCGCCCGCGTCACGCGCAGCATCGTCGGCAGCGTGCCGATGAGCGTGGAGGCGCGGGTGGCCTCCACCATCGCCACGAGCTTGAACTGCGCGGCGGCCTCGCCGACCTTGCGCATGTTGTCGGCGGTCGCCTTGTAATCGTCGTCGGTAAACGGCATCCCGGTCGCCGTGCTCGGCGCATAGATCTGCGTCAGGCCGAGCGTGGCGAACTGCTCGCATCGCCGCGTGAAGTCGTCGATCGCGGCGGCGTGCTTCGGGTTCGGCTCCCACAACCCGTTGACGCCGCAGGCGGCGCACACGGGCGTGATGCCGTTGTCGGTGAGCACGCGGCGCGCGGCCGCGAGCGTGTCGGTCTTCAGGAACTCATCGAGGAGGGCTGCGGTGAGCTCGGCGTAGCGGATGCCCGCCTTCGCCCATCCCTCGAGCGAGCCCCGGTACCCCGAACCCGACGAGGTGTTCTGGTGTATGGCGAGCGTCATCTTCCCCGCCTGCGCGAGGACGGACTTCGCGGCAAGCGCCGCCACCGGCGCCAGCAGCAGCGATCGTCTGGTCAGCATCGGCGATTACCTCGCAAGCGGGTTGGGCCGGACCTGGAAGTGAACGGCCTTGCTCGTCTGCCCCTTGCCGCCTTCGTAGTGCCACGGGTTGTAGCTGCCGTAGTTCGCCCATAGCCCGCGGCCCTTCCAGCCGGCTCTCGGATCGTCGATTCGGCCCTCGACGCCGCGGTGGTAGAACCCCATCGGATACGGAACGCGCATGACGACGAACGTCCCGTCGACCAGCGCGAGCAGCGCGTCGGAGTACGAACCGGTGGCAATCGGGACGTTCCGTCCGAGGCCCAGCGTGTCGAACTGATCGACCCAGTTGTAGTAGAGCATGTCGGTGTTCGCCTCGTCGGTGACCCCCTTGAACTTCGGTCCCGGCGTCATGTACAGCGTCCACCCTTCGGGACAGTGCTGCCCCGTCGCGGTCGGCCCGTTCAGCACCTTGCACTTGCGCCGATCGAAGCTCGCCAGGTGTCCGCTGCCGGCCAGCGCGGTCCAGATCACGCCGTTGCGATCGACGTCGATGCCGCGCGGCAGATAGGCGTTGACCCGCGACCTCGGGTTGTTGAACGGCGGCTCGTAGACCTCGGCCAGCGCGGTGGTCGTCGGGTTCTGGCCCGGCATCACGCGAATGATCGCGCCGGGCACGCCAGGCGCCGCCGTCCAGATCGATCCGTCGACGGGATTCGGAATCACGCCGTAGCTGCCCCCCTGGATCCGCATGTCCTTGGCCGGATCCACGGGCTGGTTGGGCTCGACGTAGGCGTCACGCCGGCCGTTGCCGTTCGTGTCGATGACGAAGGGCGTCCACCCCTGCGCGCGCTGCGCGTCGCCGGTCTGGTCGAACAGCTTCGTGTTGAACCACCCCAGCACCTGTCGGCCGCCGCTGCCGCCGCTGCTGAACCACAGCGTGTTGTTCGGGTCCTCGGAGAACTGGAGATGGTGCGTTCCGAAGCAGGTGTCGATCATCGTGAACTGCTTCGTCTTCGGATCGTAGACGGAGAGGTGGCGGCCTGCCGTGTCCAGCGGGAACGCCTGCGCGGAGGGATGACTCGACCCCTGTTTGCAGAACGCCGGATTGGCGTTCGCCCTGATCGTATGCGTGAGCCAGAGGCGTCCGGTCTGATCCAGCATCGGGTTGTGCAGGCTCGGCTTGCTGGACCAGATGATCTCTTCACCCCAGTACGGAGAGGGCTGCTGCACCTTCTGCGGCGTCGTGAACGGCGTGTCGGGATCGCGAACCGGCACGGTCACGCCGGTAAAGGTGTGACGTACGGGATCGAGGATGTTCAGCTCGGGCGCGCTGAACCGCGAAATGCTGTAGACGGGCCCGTTCGCATGCAGCGTGGGATTGCGCTTGTCGGTGGAAATCGTGTCGTGGACGAATCCCCGGTCGGTATTCCAGTCCCACAGGCTGATGACGACGTTGCGCTCGACGCCCTGCGGCCGCGGCGGCGCCGTCGGCACCTCGCCGGCCGCGATGCGATCGGTCCAATCGGAGTACATCGCCAGCGCCCGCTCACGGCCGAACCGGGTCAGCGTGGCGCTCATGTTGCCGCCCATCTGCCCCGACTGCAGGCGCCGCTCCCACGCGGCCGCGGACGAATCGAACACGCCGAGCGTCCCGGGCATCTCCCTGGTCGCTTTGCTGCCGATCTGGTGGCACGCGCCACACCGCATCTCGGCAAGCCAGTCAGCCTGCGCTTTCATCCCTTCCCCGATGCCGTTTCCCTTCGGGCCGGTGCCGGGGAACTCGCTCTTGGCGGGCACCTGGACGAGCGAATACCAGTAGCTGGCCGGGTAGTACTCCGCGGCCGCGCGCGCGCTCGGCGCCGGCGCCGCCGTCAGGTTGACCAGCCGGCCCGGCGCGGCCTGGACCTTCGGCGAGTCGACGAGCCCGTAGCCGCGCACCCACACGCTGTAGCCGGCTTTCGGCAGGTCGGGAATGACGTAGCGGCCGCGATCGTCGGTGACGACAATCCTGGCGAACTTCGTCGGCAGGTCGGTCGTCTCGGCAATCACCCAGACGCCCGCTTCCGCTCCGCGCGAACCCATGACGATGCCGCCGATGTCGTCGGGGTCGATTTGCACGGTTGCACGTGTCGTCTGGAAGGCATCAACCCCGACGAGCGTCGAGGCCAGCAACACGCAGAAACCCGCGCCCGCGAGGACAACGGACGCTCTCGTACTCATAAGCCCACCCTCCGGCGGGCCGAGATTACTACTTCCTGGCGCGCTCGGCGAGCCACCGGAACAATGCGGACAAATCCGCCGGCGGCGCGCGATATTCCCTCGGCGTGACGTGCTCGATCATGTCCCGGTGGGTGGGCGCACTGTCGGGGACAGGACCGGTGGTCAGACTCTCGCCAGGCGTAAACAGCTCCAGCGGCGGCGCCTGGCCGAAGACTTCGACCGTGTACCGAAGGTTGAGGCCGTCGCGCTCCTCGCGGACGGTGCCCTGCTTCAGGACCTTGTGAATGCGCTCGAGGTCCAGCGGCAGCTTGCTGACGTCGAGCGTCTCCTGAGCAGCCGCGGGAGCCGTCAGGGCCAGCACGAGCAGAACGC
>Ga0194131_10001167_pt1 | contig 45233 bp, 46 predicted proteins | sample TA2KigO120mmetaG_FD_148631 | JGI IMG/M metagenome (GOLD analysis project Ga0194131, IMG submission 148631) | Freshwater microbial communities from Lake Tanganyika, Tanzania - TA2015053 Kigoma Offshore 120m | ecosystem: Environmental > Aquatic > Freshwater > Lake | place: Tanzania: Lake...
CGCGCGCGAAGGCGCGCCTGGAGGGTGGTCACCTGCTGCTCGAGGCGCGCGACGTCGGGATCGGGCGCGGGCGTGCGCGCACCCCCGCCGACGACCCAGCCGACGAAGAACATGGAGCCGAGCGCCAGCGGCACGAGCAGGCGTCGCAGCATGCCACCCCCTTGGGCCGGGAGTGTACTCCGTGCCGTCCGAATCCGAGCGCGGCCGCCCTAGCCCCGGCGCGCAGGATCGAACGCGGCCAGGTCGACGTGCTTCGCGGCGCCGTCGGCGATCAGCTCGGCGAGTGCCAAGCCCGTCGCGGGCGCGTTCAGCATCCCCCACGGCCCGTGGCCCGTGGCGACGAACGCGCCCGCCAGCGCCGGCACCCGCCCGATCAGGGGCAGCCCGTCGTCGGTGACCGGGCGATAGCACGCCTGGCGGCGGTCGATGCGCGCGCCCGCCAGCGCGCTCGACACGGACGCCGCCGCGCGCGCGAGCGTGTCGCACGCCTCGTCGCTCACCGTGACGTCGTCCGGCGAGTCGGGCAGCGGCGCCGGATCGGCCATGCCGCACACGTAGACGTCGCCGTCCGCGCGCGGGACGATCTCGGGCTCCAGATGCCGGCCGGCCGCCGTGCGGTAGTCGACGAACAGCGCCTGCGCGGGCACGCGCGCGCCGACCAGCGTGACGCTGTAGCCCTTGAGGCCCCGCACGCGCGGCAGCCCGAGGCCGCGCGCGAGCCGCCCCGTCCACGGACCGAGCGCGAGCACGACGGCGTCCGCCTCGACGGTCTCGCCATCCACGCGCACGCCGGTCGCGCGGCCGTCGCGCGCGACGACGTCCTCGACGCAGCCCAGGCGGAGCGTCGCGCCGTGCGCCGTCGCGCCGTCCACCAGCGCGGCGGTGAAGCGCGCGGGATGGAGCTGCGCGGTCGTCTCGGTGGTGCCGAGCGCGCCCAGCAGCACGCCGGCGCCGTCGAGCCACGCGGGGGGCGTCGCGCGGTGCCCGCCGGCGACGGCGCCGCCTTCGCGCGCGCGCAGCATCAGCGTCTCGACGCAGCGGTAGCCGTAGTCGGCGGGCAGCGCCCGCGCGAGCTCGCCGTGCAGCGCGAAGCTCGCGCGCGCGAGCGGACCGAGCGGCGAGTCGTCGCACCAGTCGAGCGCGAGGAAGCCGCCCGACTTGCCGGACGCCGCGCACGCCACGCCCGAGCGCTCGACCAGCGTGACGCGCACGCCGCGGCGCGCGAGATAGTACGCGACGGCGCCGCCCATGACGCCGGCGCCGCACACGACGACGTGGCGGGGTGGTGGCACGCCCGTATGCTACCGCCTCGGCCTCACGCGGCGCGGCGGCGGCCAGACATCCAGCGCCACGCGGACTCGACGATCGTGCCGAGGTCCTGCCGCGTGGGCCGCCACGCGAGCTCGGCGGCCGCGCGCGCGGAGCTGGCCACCAGGCGCGGCGGATCGCCGGGGCGCCGGGGGCCGACGCGCACGGGAATGGGGTGGCCGGTCACCCGACGGGCCACGTCGATGACCTCCCGCACGCTCGCTCCCCCGCCCGCGCCGAGGTTGTAGACCGGGCCCGCGCCCGGGCCCGCGAGCGCCTCGAGGGCGAGGACGTGCGCCCGACCGAGGTCGCTGACGTGCACGTAGTCGCGGATGCACGTGCCGTCGGGCGTCGGGTAGTCGTCGCCGAACACCGTGACGTCCGGCCGCTCCCCCGTCGCGACCTGGAGGAGCAGCGGGATCAGGTGCGTCTCGGGATCGTGGCGCTCGCCGTTCCGCGCGGTGGCGCCGGCCGCGTTGAAGTAGCGGACGCTCGTCCCGCGCAGGCCGTGCGCGCGCGCGTACCACGCCATCGCCCGCTCGAAGGCGAGCTTCGTCTCGCCGTAGGGGTTGGTCGGCGCCGTCGGCGCGTCCTCCTCGATGGGCTGCGTCTCCGCGCTGCCGTACACGGCCGCCGTCGACGAGAAGACGAGGAGGCCGACGCCGGCCGCGCGCATCGCGTCCAGCACCCGCAGGCCCCCGATGAGGTTGGTGCGGTAGTAGCGCGCGGGATCGGTCATCGACTCGCCCACCAGCGAGTCCGCCGCCATGTGCACCACCGCGTCGACGCGCTCGCTGACGAACGTACGCGTCAGGTGATCCGCGTCGACGATGTCGCCGGGCACGAAGCGCGCCGGCGGCTGGACCGCGTCGCGATGCCCCTTGGCGAGGTTGTCGTACGCGAGCACCGCGTGCCCGGCGGCCGCGAGCTCTTCGATGAGCACGCTGCCGATGTAGCCGGCTCCGCCCGTGACGAGGACGCGCATCGCGGCCTCAGCCGCCGGCGGCGAGCGTGAAGCGGGCGATGGCGTCGTCGAGGGACGGCAGCAGGCGGGCCCGCTCGCTGTCGAGGACGCTGTACCGCGGCCGCTTGGCGGCGAAGCCGAGCGCGGACGTCTCGCAGTCCTCCACCAGCGCGGGGTCGAGGCCGCACCGGACCGCGCCCAGGCGCGCGAAGTCCGCCCAGCTCACCGCGCCGACGTTGGCGAGGTGCCACACGCCGCGCTCGCCGTCGACGAGCAGGTCGAGACTCGCGTGGACGAGATCCGGGACGTACGTCGGCGAGACGACGCCGTCGGCCGGCGCCCGGAACACGCGGCCCTCGCGAAGCGTCGACGCCACCGCGTAGAGGAAGTTGTAGCGATCCCACGGCCCGAAGAACGCGCTCGTCCGCGCCACGAGCGCATCGGGATGCGCGGCGAGGACCTCGCGCTCCGCCTCGAGCTTGCTGGTGCCGTAGACGCACAGCGGCGCCGGCGCGTCGCTCTCGACGTACGGGCACGTGGCGGCGCCGTCGAACACGAGGTCCGACGAGAACGTCGCGAGCGCGATCCCGCGCTCGGCGCAGGCCGCGGCGAGCCTCGCCGCCCCCGTCGTGTTCTCCCGCAGGCACCGCGCCGCGTCCGCCTCGGCGTCGTCCACGCGCACGTACCCCGCGGTGTTCACGACCGCCCACGGACGCAGCGCGTCGAGCGCGCGCGCGACGGACGCGGGATCGGCGATGTCCAGCTCGCCGCGGCGCAGCAGCCGGAACGCGAGCCCACGCTCCTCGCACACGCGCGCGAACGCGCGGCCCAGCGTGCCGGTCGCGCCGGTGACGACGATGGGCCGTGCGGCCGCCGTCGTCGCCGCCGGCACGCGCGTCCCGACGCCGTAGGGGCGGCACTCGGGCCGCGCCCACCAGCCGGGCGTCTCGAGCACCGGGTGGTGCCACGTCCCTTCGGTGGCGAGCCCGCGGACCATCCGCGCGAGCGCGGTCGGGCGCGGCGCCGCGCCGCGGACGTCGAAGCTGCCGCTCTCGTAGAAGCCGTCGTCGCACGTCGCCAGCCGGTTCCAGTCGAACGCGCCAAGCAGCGACCACGTCGTGACCGCGCGCACGTCCGCGCCGGCCGCGCGCGCCTCGTGCGCCGCCCGCCACGCCGCCGCCAGCCAGCGTAGCTGCTCCTCGCGGCCGCCGCCGAGGTGCGCTTCGGTGATCGCGACCGGGCGCCGGTAGCGCCGCCAGACTTCGTGGAGGCGGGCGCGCCAGCCGAGCGCGGGGTCCGCGCACGCCGCCGCACGGAACGCCTCCACGTCGGCGTACGCGACGCGGCCGTTGCCGCCGTGCGCCCACGCGGGATAGCCGTCGAGCCGGTCGTCGAGGAAGCGGTCGCTCGTCACGTAGTAGTTCAGGCCGACCACGTCCGGCGGCGTCGGCTGCTCGACGAGCGCGGCCAGCTCGGTCTCGGACGCGCCCGCGGCTACCAGATGACGCCACCGCGGGTGGGCGGCGTCGACGCGGCCGCAGAGGAGATCGAGGCTGAGCCAGCGGCGATCGCCCTCGTAGGCCGCCTGCTCCGCGAGCGCGGCGGTGCTGAAGGTCCGCCCGACGTCCTCGGTCTGAATCAGTCGCGCGGCCGGTGTCACCGCACGAATCGCCCGCATGGCCAGCGCGATCGCGCGGACCTGGATCAGCAGCGCGGCGACGAACGAGCGAAGGTCCCGCACGTGCGGATACCAGTGGCCGTACAGGCAGGAGAAGCGCGCGGTCGTCAGCGGCTCGTTGACCGGGGTGAAGTCCTCCACCCACGGATACCGCGCGGCCACCGCCCCCGCGAACTCCGCGAGCCCGTCGGCGAATCCCGGGTCGAGCAGGCTCGTGTGGCGCGGGCCGCTGCCGTGGTGCACGAGCCCGACGATCGACCGCACGCCGAGCTCGCGCAGGCGGCCGAGCCGCTCGTCGGCCCACGACCAATCGGCGCGGGCGAGCCCCTCGGGCGCCACGCGCTCCCAGAGCACCGGATAGCGCAGCGCGCGAACGCCGAGCGCCGCGAAGGCGTCGAGGTCCGCGGCGCGGGCGCCGTGGCCGCTGCGCTGGAGCTGATCGAAGTACCGGTCACCGACCCGGTTGACGGTGCACTCGACACCGCCCCACAGCGCGATCGCGGGCGTCATGCGGCGCGGGCGCCCTCGGCGCGGGGGCCGTAGAGCCGCGAGAACAGCGCGAGCGCCTGCCCCACCACCTGGTCCATGTTGTAGTACTTGTACGTCGCGAGCCGCCCCACGAAGTGAACGTCCGGCGTGGCGGCGGCGAGCCGCTCGTATCGCTTGTAGAGCTCCGCGTTCTCGGGGCGCGGCACCGGGTAGTACGGATCGCCGTCCGCCTCGGGATACTCGTAGACGAGCCCCGTCTTCGGATGCTCCTGCCCGGTCAGGTACTTGAACTCCGTGACGCGCGTGTAGGGGTAGTCGTTCGGGTAGTTCACCACCGCGACCGGCTGGTGCGTCGTCTCGTTGAGCGTCTCGTGCACGAAGCGCAGCGAGCGGTACGGCAGCTTGCCGTAGCGGTGGTCGAAGTACTCGTCGACGGGGCCGCAGTAGACGAGCGTCCGGTAGGGAATCACGTCGCGGATCTCGCGGAAGTCGGTGTTGAGCAGGACCTTGATGTTCGGGTGATCGAGCATGCGCTCGAACATCCGCGTGTAGCCGTCGCGCGGCATCACCTGGTAGGTGTCGTTGAAGTAGCGGTCGTCGCGGTTGGTCCGCACCGGCACCCGCGCGGTCACCTGGGCGTCCAGCTCGGACGGATCGAGGCCCCACTGCTTGCGCGTGTAGTTGCGGAAGAACTTCTCGTAGAGCTCGCGGCCGACCTTCGTCACGATGACGTCTTCCGACGTGACGATCGTCTCCTTCTTCTCCGCCACCGACCGGAAGAAGTCGTCGAGCTCGAACGCGGTGAGGCGCAGGCCGTAGAGCCGGTTGACCGTGTCGAGGTTGATCGGGATCGGGAGCAGCTGCCCGTCGACCCAGGCCTGCACGCGGTGCTGGTACGGCCGCCACGCGGTGAACTGCGAGAGATAGTCGAAGATCGCCTTCGAGTTCGTGTGGAAGATGTGCGGGCCGTAGCGGTGCACGAGCAGGCCCGCCTCGTTGTAGTGATCGTAGGCGTTGCCCCCGATGTGCGGACGGCGGTCGACCAGGAGCACCCGCCGGCCCGCCGCGCGCGCGAGGCGCTCGGCCATGACGCTGCCCGCGAAGCCCGCCCCGACGATCAGATAGTCGAACATCACGCGGCCGCGCGGACGGTGGCGCGCGCGTCGGCCACGAGCGCCCGCATGCCCGCCCACGTCGCGTCCCACGACATCCCGCGCAGGAACGCGTCCGCCGCTTCGCGCTCCGTCGAGGACCGCCCGGCGAGGCTGGCGTCGACCGCGGCGACGAACGCATCGACGTCATCGGCGACGCGCACGAGCCCGCGCTCGCCGTAGGGACGCACCACGTCGCGGATCGGCGTCGAGACCACCGGCCGCCCGGCCGCCAGGTACTCCGGGGTCTTGGTCGGGCTGATGAAGCGCGTCGCCTCGTTGCGCGCGAACGGCAGCAGCGCGACGTCCCATCCCGCGAGATACGCGGGCAGCTCGGCGTACGGCTTGCGCCCCAGATAGTGGATATTGCCCGCGCGCGGAAGCGCGGCCTCCTCGATCTTCGCCACCGGGCCCACCATCACGATCTGCCAGGACGGCCGCGCGGCCGCGAGGCCCGCGAGCAACGGCAGGTCCATCCGCTCGTCGATCACGCCGAAGTACCCGAGGCGCGGACGCGGGATCGCGCGCTGGTCGTCGGGCTCGGGCAGCGGCGCGCGCGCCTGCGCGAAGTGCGGCACGTCGACGCTGCTCGGGAACAGGTGCACGTTGCCGTGGCGGTGGCGCTTCGCCTCGTAGAGGCTGGCGCCGCCCGTCGTGACGACGTCGGCGCGCGCGAGCAGCTCTCGCTCGCGGGGCCGCAGGCGGTCGTCCGCCCCCGCGAACGCGCTCAGCTCGTCCATGCAGTCGTACACGACGGCGGAGGCGGCGATGTGCCGCGTCCACGGCAGCGCCATCGGCGTGTAGTACCAGAGGACCGGCGCGTGCACGGCGTGCTCGCGCAGGAGCTGGTCGACGAGCAGCCGGAGCGCCTCGCCGCGCCCCGCATCGTCCGCCGAGGGGACGAACGGCACCACGACGTGCACGCCTTCGGGCGTCCGCCGTACCTCGAGGCGGAGCGGGCCGACCTCGGGCTCCTCGACGAAGAACACGCGACGCTCGCGCGCGAAGCGCACCATCAGGTGCTGCGGGCGCTGGAACACCCAGTCCCACCGGAGATGCGACAGACACACCAGATCCTCAACCATGTGTAGCCTCGATTGCGTATGGGGCTCGCGCACGGACGCGTCAATTACAAGAAGTGTGCCGCTCACGACACGGGCCGGCGCTCAGGCCGCGGCGGGCAGAAGGACCGCCGCGCTCAGCTCGGACGCGCGCGCGACGATGGCCCGGGCGGCTGCCGCGCCTTCGCCGGGGCGTGCCAGCGCGATCACGGCCCCGCCGAACCCGCCGCCGGTGATCCGCGCGCCGTACACGGCCGGGTGCGCGAGCGCCGCGGCCACGAGCCGGTCGATCGGCGGCAGCGAGACCTCGAAGTCGTCGCGCAGCGACGCGTGGGACGCGGCGAGGAGCGCGCCGCACCGCTCCGCGTCGGCCGCGCGCAGCGCGTCGACCATCGCGAGGACGCGCGCGTTCTCGGTGACGACGTGGCGCACGCGCCGCGCGAGCGGCTCGCCGAGCGCGGCGGCGCGCGGAAGATCCTCGGGCGCGAGGTCGCGGAGCGCGGCGACGCCGAGGCGCGCGGCCGCGCGCCCGCACTCGTCGCGCCGCACCCGGTACTCGCCGCTCGCGTGACGGTGCGAGATCCCCGAGTCGACGACGACCAGCTCCACGGTGGCCGGCTGCGGCAGCCGCTCCCACGCCAGCGTCCGCGTGTCGATGAAGAGCGCGTGGCCGGCATCGCCGAGCGCCGCCGCCATCTGGTCCATGATGCCGACGGGCGCGCCGACGAAGTCGTTCTCCGCCGCGCGGCCGAGGCGGGCCATCGCGAGCTCGTCGAGCCCGAGGCCGAACGCCTCGCGCAAGGCGCGCAGCAGCGCGATCTCGAGCGCGGCGCTCGACGCGAGCCCGCGCCCGACCGGCACGGACGACTCGACGCGCGCGTCGAAGCCGCCGATCGCCTGCCCGTCGCGCGCGAGCGCGTCCGTGACCCCCTGGATGTAGTCGACCCAGTCGTGACGCCGGTGCTCCTCGCCCAGCTCGTAGGCCACCACGCCGGCGCCGCCGGCGGCTTCGCTCCAGACGCGGACGCGGCGGCCCGCGCGCGGCGCGAGCTCCACCTGCGTCCGGCGCCGCAGCGCGATCGGGAGCACGAAGCCGTCGTTGTAGTCCGTGTGCTCGCCGATCAGGTTCACGCGGCCCGGCGCCGCCGCGGTGACGGCCGGCACGCCGCCGAAGAGCGCGTCGAAGCCCGTCACGCCGCGGCCTCGAGCTCGACGCGCACGGCGCCGAGCTCGGCCGCGGCCTGCTCCGGGGTCACGTCGACGATGAAGACGCCCGCGGCCAGCTCGCTCCCCGCGAGGTACTTGAGCCGGTCCGGCATGCGGGCGAACGGGCAGATCTCCGCGCGCAGGTGCGCCTCCGGATGCGGCGCACCGTCGGTGGGCGCCTGGTGCAGGGCGAGCACGTACGGCATCGGCCGGTCCCACAACGCGTCGAGCTTCAGGAGCACCGTCTTCAGCACCCGCGCGAAGTCGCGGCGCTCCGACTCACGGAGGTCGGGAACGCGCGCGACCGGACGCCGCGGCGCCACCCACACTTCGTACGGGAACCGCGCGCACACCGGCGCCACCGCGACCGCCTCGTCGGCGACGTGCAGCACGCGGCGCCCGTCCGCGAGCTCCGCCGCGAGCAGGCTGTCGAGCAGGCCGCGGCCGTGCGCCTCGTAGTGGGCGCGCTGCGCGGCCAGCTCGCGCGCCGCGACCGGCGGCACGAACGGATACGCGTAGATCTGGCCGTGCGGATGGGGCAGGGTGACGCCGACCTCCACCCCCCGGTTCTCGAAGGGCAGCACGTGCGCCACGTCGTCGCGGGCGCCCAGCTCGCGCGTGCGATCGGCCCACACGTCGACGAGCAGCTCGAGGCGCGCGAGCGGGAGCGCGCCGAGGCTCCCGGTCGCCTCCTGCGTGAACACGACGACCTCGCACGCGCCCCGCGCGGCGCGCGTGTCCACGAGACTCGGCGGCGGCGCCGGCGCATCGGCCGCCAGCGTGGGAAACCGGTTCTCGAAGACGGCGACCTCCCACGGGCCCGCCGGCACCTCGGACGGACGCGCGGGATCGCTGGACGGCGCGAGCGGGTCGCGCTCCGGGCCCGGCATGAACGTGCGGGTCTGCCGATCGCCGGCGTAGGCCACCCATTCGCCGCGCAGCGGATGCCAGCGCAGGTGGGCGCGCGCCGCCGACGCCGGGCCCGAGGACGGCGCCTCCATCGGCCCGGTCAGGGGCGCGCGCGCGTACAACAGGAGCGCGCGGCCGTCGGCTTTCTCGAGACGCCGCCGGTACATCATGGCGTGTCGTCCTCGGACGCGGGCCGCGGCGCGTCCGTCTCCATCCACTCGCCGAGCAGGTCGAGCTGCGAGCGCGGGCCCCGCGTCGCTTCGGCGATCTCGGCGATGGGAAACTTCGGCGTGCGGTCGGCGTAGAGCAGCCCGTTGGCCTCCTGGTAGGTGTCGGTGAGCTGCGTGTAGCAGAAGCCCGCGATCAGCTCGAGCGAGTGCACCACGCGCATGAGCTCGCCGTAGCGCGCCGCCATCTCCGCGGCCGAGCCGCACCGTGCGTAGCCCCAGCCCTCGTCGCCCGGCTTGCAGATCGCGATGCCGCCGAACTCCGACAGCACGATGGGATGCTCGAGCGGCGGCGCGCCGGCCAGGGCGAGCACGCGCCCGCCGGGGCGCTCGCGGCGGAAGAGCTGCGGCCGCGCGTCGTCGCTGTGGTACCGCCGCGCCATGCGCCCGGGCTCTTCGTAGTCGTGCACGCCGACGATGTCGGTGGCCACGCTCTCCCAGCCGTCGTTGCCGATCACGGGACGCGTGGGGTCGAGCGTCTTGGTGAGGTGGTACATCGCGCGGACGTAGTGCTGCTCCGCGGCGCTGTCGGGCAGGTTCGGCACGCCCCACGATTCGTTGAACGGCACCCACGCCACGATGCAGGGATGGCTGTAGTCGCGCGCGACCGCCCGGCTCCATTCGCGCGTCATGCGCTCCACGGACTGTCGCGTGAAGCGGTACGCGCTCGGCATCTCGCCCCACACGAGCAGGCCCAGACGATCCGCCCAGTACAGAAAGCGCGGGTCTTCGAGCTTCTGGTGCTTGCGCACGCCGTTGAAGCCGAGGGCCTTCGCGAGCTCGACGTCGCGACGGAGCGCGGCGTCGTCCGGCGCGGTCATGCCCGTGTCCGGCCAGTACCCCTGGTCGAGCACCATGCGCAGCGGATACGGCCGCCCGTTCAGCACGATGCGGTCGCCCTGCACGGCGATCGAGCGCAGCGCCGTGTAGCTCGTCGCGCGATCGAGCACCTCGCCGTCCTGGCCCGTGAGCGTGAGGTCGACTGCGAGCAGCGTCGGCGAGCGCGGGCTCCACAGCAGCGTGTTGCGGAAGTCGTCGATGCCGGGCTCCGACAGGCTGATGCGGCGGTGGACTTCGCCCGCCACCACGCGGTAGGTGTCGGCCGCCACGATGGTGTCGCGCAGGCGGATCGTCACGCCGAGGGTCACGTCGTCGCGCATCACGCCGTCGAGCAGGACGGCCAGGCCGATCTCCCAGCGCTCGAGGCTCGGCGTCCAGCGGACGCTCCCGATATACGTCGCGGACACGCGCTCGACCCACACGGTCTGCCAGATGCCGGACGTCCGCGGATACCAGATGGCGTGGGGCTCCAGCTCCCAGTCCTGCTTGCCGCGCGGCTTCGCCATGTCGAGCGGATCGTCGTGCGCGCGGACGACGATCTCCGCGTTGTCCCCGGTCAACGCGTCGGTGACGTCGAGGGCGAACGGCGTGTAGCCGCCCTCGTGGCGCCCGACCTCGCGGCCGTTGACCCACACCGTCGCCTCGTAGTCGACCGCGCCGAAGTGGAGGATGAGCCGCTGGCGCGGCCCGAGCGCGGGCACCGCGAAGCGCCGCCGGTACCAGCACGCTTCGAAGAAGCCCTGATAGTCGACGCCGCTGCGCGGCGTCTCCGGCGCGAAGGGCACCAGGATCGTCCGGTCCCACTCGACGTCGTCCGGCTGCGCCCAGCGCGAGCGCAGGTCGAGTGCGAAGTCCCAGACGCCGTTGAGCGACGTCCAGTCCGCGCGGCGGAGCTGCGGGCGCGGATACGCGTGTCCCGTGCTCACGCGCTGCGTGCCTGGCGCTGGCGGGCGACGGTCTCCGGCACCGCGGTCGGATAGCGCAGCAGCGCGGCGAGCCCCCCGCCCTGCGCCATGAGCCGCCGGGCGCGCTCGCCGTGCAGCACGTCGACGGTGGCGCCCTGCTCCAGTGCGCGGCCCATCGCGCGGTGCACGACGTCGTCGACCGCGCGCATCGGCTGCTGGCAGGTCGGGCACGCGCGCGCGACGCCGGCGTCGAGCCGGTGGCAGTTCGGGCACTCGCTGCCTTCGAGCTGCACGCCGTCGGCGACCTCGCTCGTCGCCTCCTCGGCGCCGGCGAGGAGCAGCCGGTCGAAGCGCCGGCGGCGATGCAGCTCGGTCAGCCGCGCCACCGTGCTCTCGAGATGCCAGAGCACGTGCGTGTCGGCGTGGCGCTGGAACTTCGACTGCGACCACCCGCCCTGGTCGTGCGTGCGCACGAGCTCGCTCGCGACCTCTTCGCGCGCCTCGATCTCGCCCGCGAAGACGACGATGAGCCGCGCCGTCGCCTTGTCGACGAGCGCGACCGCGTAGCGCTCGTGCGCGTCGACGAGCATGCGCAGCGCGGCGAGATCGGGCCGCGCCTCGAAGGCCAGGTGGTTGCGCACGCGCACCGCGAAGTAGCTCGTCAGCCAGAGCCCGCGCGCCGCGCAGGAGAAGACCGCGAGGCCGAGGCCGCGCGGCGTCTCGTTCTCGAGCAGGTGCTGCACGCGGACCGCTTCCTCGGCGAGCGCCACGCGGTACGACCGGCGCACCTGAGTCGCCGGATCGAGGTCGAGATAGACGCTGAGCACGCGGGCGTCCCGCGCGTCGAAGCCTTCGAGCTGCGCGATCTGGTCCTGCGAGAACATGGCGTTCCTCCCGAGGCGCCCGGCCGGACACCCAGCCCTTCCGGTGCAGCAAGAGCGACGCCAGTGGGTAAGATGTGCCCGGGGAGGACGGCGCATGCGTACGATCGACATTCACGCGCACCTGGTGCCGCAAGGCCTCTGGCGGGCCGCGGAGCAGAAGCGCGACTGGTACGGCTTCCGGCACGAGGCCGGCGAGGGGCTCGGCACCATCGTCGGCACGGACGGCAAGCGCATGGTCTTCAACTCGCCCAAGGTGCGGCTGACGCCGGACGAGCGCCTGCGGGACATGGACGCGCTCGGCGTCGACATGCAGGTCGTGTCGATCCACACGCCGTTCTTCGGCTACCACCTCGATCCCGCGCAGGGGCGCGCGCTCGCGCGCGACGTCAACGACGAGATCGCCGCGATGGTCCGGCAGTGGCCGGCGCGCTTCGCGGGGCTCGCCACGCTGCCCGTGCAGGACGTGACGGCGGCGATCGACGAGCTGGAGCGCGCCACGCACGTGCTCGGGCTCAAGGGCGCCGAGCTCGACACGCACGTCGCGGGCAACTGGGACGACCCGAAATATCTGCCGCTGTTCAAGGCGGCGGAGGCCATGGGGGCGGTGCTCTTCTTTCATCCGCAGCCGCAGCACAACTTCCTCACCGAGCGCACCGCGAAGTACGGGCTCTTCAACAGCCTCGGCGTGATCATGGACGACGCGATCCTGGTCGCGCTGCTGATCTTCGGCGGCGTGTTCGAGCGGTGCCCGAAGCTCACGGTGTGCATCGCGCACGGCGGCGGCGGCGCGTGCTACGCGATGGGCCGGCTCGACCGCGGCTGGCAGACCACGCCGGAGCCCAGGCGCAGCATTCCGAAGCCGCCGAGCGCGTACCAGCGGCACCTCTACTACGACACCGTGGTCGGAAGCGAGAAGGCGCTGCGCTTCCTCATCGACGAGGTCGGCATCGACCGCGTCGTGCTCGGCAGCGACTGGCCGTTCGTACCGTGGCATCCCTCGCCCGTCACCTGGGTGCAGGGCCTCGCGAGCCTCAGCGCGGAGGAGAAGGAGCGCATCCTGTGGCGCAACCTCGAAGCGCTCCTGAAGCTCTGATGGACTTCGGGCTCTTCTTCCTCATGCAGCGGGACGAGGCGTGGAGCGAGCGCGCGGTCTACGACTCCACGCTCACGCAGATGCTCGCGGCCGAGCCGCTCGGCTATCACTCGGTGTGGTTCGCCGAGCACCACTTCAACGACTACGGCCTCTGCCCGGCGCCGCCGGTGCTCGCCTCGTTCGTCGCCGCGCGCACGACCACGCTCCGGCTCGGCATGGGCGTGAGCCTGCTGCCCCTGCACCATCCGGTCGATCTCGCCGAGCAGCTCGCGGTCCTCGACGTGGTGAGCAACGGCCGTGTGGATGTCGGCGTGGGCCGCGGCGGCACGCTGCAGGACTACCAGACGTTCCGCTCCGACCGGGAGGACAGTCGCGCGCGCGTCGAGGAAGGCATCGCGCTCATGCGGCAGTGCTGGACCGGCGCCCCGTTCGACTTCGCCGGCCGCTTCCACTCGGCCGACGGGTTGCACGTCCGCCCCGCGCCGGTGCAGCAGCCGCACCCGCCGCTCTACGTGGCGACGAACAGCGAGGACAGCGTGCTGTCGGCGGCGCGCCTGGGGCTGCCGACGCTCACGTCCTTCTTCGTGCCACTCGACGAGCTGGTGCGGCGCCGCGCGCTCTATCGCGAGACCGCGCAGGCGGCCGGACGCCCGGAGCGCGAGATCGAGGACCTCGAGCGCCGCTCGTGGGTGATGCGCGTGGTGCACGTCGCGCCGGACCGGGGCGCCGCCGCGCGCGCGGCCGAGCCCGCGTTCATGAGCTACCAGCGCAAGATGGCGCGCCTGCGGTCCGACTCGCAGGGCGGCTCGGTGCCGAACTCGTTCGACCGCTCGGCGCTGCGCCTCAGACCGTTCAGCGACTACCTCGACGCGAAGTGGCTCGTCATCGGCACGCCGGACGAGGTGCGCGACGGCCTGCAGGCGGTGCTCGAAGTCTCCGGCCACCAGCGCGTGCTGCTGGTGATGGCGCTGCCCGCGCTCGACACCGACGTCGCCCTGCGCTCGATGCGCCTGTTCGCCGAGAAGGTCGGGCCGGCGCTGCGGCCCGTCGCGCTGAGCGCCTAGCGCGCCTGCCGCATCAGCGCGGCGGCACGGTCGAGTACGGGCAGCACCTCGTCCGCTTTCGCCGACGGCAGGTTGAAGAGGAGCCGGGCGACGCCCGCGTCGCGGTAGCGCTTGATGAGGTCCAGATCCTCGGCGACGCCGAACACCGTGATCGGCAGCGTCGCGGGATCGCGCCCCGCGTCCCGCATGACCTCGAGCGCGTCCGGCAGCACGTTGACGAGGTCGCCGTACGCGGGCCGCGCGCCGTGCGGGACCCACCCGTCCCCGTACTCGAGCGCGCGCCGCAGGCCGTAGGGATACGCGCCGCCCACGAGCACCGGCGGGTGCGGCTGCTGGACGGGCTTGGGCCACGTCATCATCGGCGGGAACTTCACGAACTGCCCGTCGTACGAGGGCTTCGACTGCGTCCAGATCGCGCGCATCGCCCCCACCCGCTCGCGCATGATCGCGAAGCGGTGCTTGAACTCGGTGCCGTGGTCCGCCATCTCCTCGGCGTTCCAGCCGGCGCCGATCCCGAAGAGGAACCGCCCGTTCGAGATCTGGTCGAGCGTGGCGACGGACTTCGCGGTCTGGATCGGATCGCGCTGGACCACCAGGCAGATGCCGGTGGCGACCTGGAGCTTCGTGGTCGCGGCGGCGGCCGCGGCGAGCGTCACGAACGGATCCATGACGTCGTAGTACTTCTTCGGCACGTCCCCGCCCGCCGGGAACGGCGACTGGCGCGAGAGCGGGATGTGCGAATGCTCCGGCGCCCACAGCGAGCCGAAGCCGCGCTCTTCCAGCGCGCGCCCGAGCTCCGCGGGGCCCATCGAGTAGTCGGTGAAGAAGATCGCCGCGCCGAAGTCCATCGTTCTCCGCTCCTGCTACCGGCGGAAGGCCGGCATCACGTCGTTCGCGAACCGGGTGAGCTGCGCGATCATCTCGTCGCGCGGCGTGCCGAGCGCCCACGCGATCATCACGTGCTCGAGGCCGGGGAACCGCGCCTCCACCTCTTTGAGATACGCCACGATGTCGCCGGGCGGCCCGCAGAGCCAGCTGCGGTTCTTGATGCCGTGCTCGAGCGAGGCGCCGCGCGGCGACTGCGCCTGCCGGGCGGCGACCGCCTTCACGTGCTCCTCGCTGTAGCGGAGCATCCCGAGCGGCGCCATGAACTTCGCGTGCTCCTCGAAGTACGGCCGCGCGCGCTTGACGGCGCCGGCCACCGTGTCGTCGAGCGCCATGCGATAGCCGAGGATCAGGTCCTCGCCGAGCGCAAGCGCGCGTCCGTGGCGGCCGGCCGCCGCCTGATAGTCGCGCGCCCACTGCTCGACGAACTGCTCGGCGGTGGCGGAGATCACGCCCTTGATGCCGTGGCGCGCCATGAAGTCGAGGCTCCGCGCGCTGCCGCTGACGATGGGCTGCCAGACCTCGACGGGCTGCCGCAGCGGACGCGGCACGAGCGTGAGCTTTTCGAGCGGATAGCCGCGGTACGGCACCGGCGGCGGCAGCGTGTAGTGCTTGCCCGCGTGCGCGAACGACTCCTCGCGGAACGCCTTCAGGATGATCTCGACCTGCTCCTCGAAGAGCGCGCGGTTGGCCTCGGCATCGAGCATCGGGTTGCCGAACGTCTCGACCTCACGGGAGTGGTAGCCACGCCCGACGCCGAAGACCACGCGGCCCTTCGTGAGGATGTCGGCCGTCGCGTAGTCCTCCGCGAGCCGCAGGGGGTGCCAGGTGGGGACGATGTTGAACGCGCAGCCGATCTTCACCCGCTTCGTGCGGTGCGCGAGGTCCACCGCGAGCAGCGGGATGTTCGGGATGCACTCGTAGCCTTCGTGCTGGAAGTGGTGCTCGGCCAGCCACAGCGTGTCGAAGCCGAGCTCGTCGGTGGCGCGCGCCAGCGCCGCCGCGGTCTCGAACGTCTCCACCAGGCGGCCGTTCGCGTAGCGCCGCTCGTCGGCCGGCACCCCGTCGAGCCCGCAGCGCTCGAGCTCGATGTGGCCGACGTACAGCGTGGAGAACCGTTGGATCATCGACGGCGGGCGCGATCCGTGCGCGAGCCGTCGAGGCGGTACCGATCCACACGCCCGTCCGGCTGGATGACGCCGTAGCCGGTGCGCCTCGAGCTCTTGTCGAAGATGTCGATCCGGCCCGTCTTCTCGTCGATGGTCGCATGACCACGGCGGTTGCTGTCGCGGTCGAACAGTTCGACGCGCGTCTTGTCTTGCGCCGCCGCGGGCGCGGCGAGACTCAGGAGGGCGACCATCACGACCGTAGCGCGCGTCACGGCTCCAGCCTATCAGCGCTCGCGCCGCCGGCCGTGGCGTCGTCAATCGCGGTGACAGCGGGCGATGCGGGGACGCATGCGCCCGCCAGCGCTTCGCCCGCGGCCTCGATAAGCCACGCGCCGGGCTCGACTACGAGCTGAAGCGGCGACCACACCGACCCGATCAAGGCAACGGCGCTGGCGACGCGGCCAGCGAACGCCGTTACGCCGGCTCCCGCGCGCACGGCGCCGCTGCACTGTTCCCGGGAGGCCGCCCTGCCGCCGGCATGCCCGGTCGCGCAGCCCGCGACCGCGACCGCGATGAGGACCGCGCCTACACGAGTCCCCACGCGCTGTGCCATTCGCCTAACCCGAGACCTCGACGCGCGCCGGTATCCTGCTGACGATGAAATGCCCGAGATCGACCTTTCGGCTCGCATTGTCGATATCGATACCCACGAGGTTCCCCGCATGGTCGTAGTCGAGAACGACCCCTTCGGAGATCTCGCGGCTTTCCGCACTCGGCTGCCCTGAGAGACCGATGTACAGCGAATCGGTTTCCGGATGGTAGTCAACTGTCATGGCTTGAACCGCGTGTGCGCAGCCAAGGTCACGAACCCGCGGTCAGCACCGCGCGGGCGGCGTCGAGCGCCTGCTCGACCTGCGCGGCGCTGACGTCGAGATGCGTGACCGCGCGGATCGTCCTCGGGCCCATCGCGCCCATCCGCACGCCGCGCGCGAGCAGCGCGGCGACCACCGCGTCCGCCTCGCGGTCCGCGAGGTCGAAGAAGACGAGGTTCGTGTCGACGCTCGCGGGATCGATGACGACGCCGGGCAGCTTCGCCAGGCCTTCGGCCAGCCGCTTCGCGTTGGCGTGGTCCTCGGCGAGGCGCTTCACGTGATGGCGCAGCGCGTAGAGGCCGCCGGCCGCGATGATCCCGGCCTGTCGCATCGCGCCCCCCATCTGCTGCTTGCAGCGCCACGCCTCCGTGATGAACTCGCGCGTCCCCGCGAGCGCGGCGCCCACCGGCGCGCCGAGGCCCTTGGTGAAGTCGAGCCACGCGGAGTCGAACGGCGCCGCGAACGCGCGCGCCTCCACGCCGCTCGCCACCACCGCGTTCATCAGGCGCGCGCCGTCCATGTGCGTGCGCAGCCCGCGGCGGCGCGCGACGTCGGTGACCGCCGTGATCCGCGCGAGCGGCCACACCGAGCCGCCGCCGAGGTTGCTCGTCTGCTCGACCCACACGAGCCGGCTCTTCGGCTCGTAGCGGCTGTCCGGCCGGATCGCCGCCTCGAGCGTCGCCGCGTCGTACTGGCCGCGCGCGCCGTCGAGCACGTTGACGTTCACGCCGGCGAGCGCGGCCGGGCCGCCGGTCTCGAAGTGGATCGGGTGCGCGGTGCGGTGCGCGAGGAACTCTTCGCCGGGCCGGCAGTGCACGCGGAGCGCGATCTCGTTACACATCGTGCCGGACGGCAGGAAGAGCGCGGCCTCCTTGCCGAGCAGCTCGGCCACCAGCTCCTGGAGCTGGTTGACCGTGGGATCCTCGCCCTTCTGCTCGTCGCCGACGGGCGCGTCGCACATGAACCGGCGCATCTCCGGCGTGGGCTTCGTGAGCGTGTCGCTGTAAAGATCGACCGCGATCGGGACCGGCATTGTTATGCTCCCTCCATGGACGACCGCAAATACCGCCAGCAAGGGTATCGCAAGCCCGCCGGCTCCGGCGACCGGCGCGACGAGCCGCGGCGATCGTTTCCCCCGTCCGGCGGCGCCCCGCGACCGGGCGGCATGCTCGCGACCCGCACGGTCTCGCGCTGCGGCGCGTGCGGCGCGGTGCTCCCGATCGCCAACTCGTCGCTCGAGCAGTGCCCGCAGTGCCGCGCGCCGATGCACGCGTGCCTGCAGTGCACGCACTTCGACGCGGCCAAGCGGTTCGAGTGCGCGGAGGCCGTCGCCGAGCGCGTCGCGGACAAGAACGCGCGCAACCAGTGCGCGAGCTACGCGCTGCGCGTGAGCATCGAGCGGGACAGCTCGCCGGACGGCACCCGCCCGGGCGACATCCGCCGCGGCTTCGACAACCTCTTCAAGAAGTAGCCGGGTTCGAGAAGGCCCCGGCCCTAGCGCTTCCAGTCGCCGCGCACGGCGCGCGGCAGCCCGAGGTGCTCGCGCAGCGTCGTGCCCGCGTACGCCTGCCGGAAGAGCCCGCGCCGCTGCAGCTCCGGCACGACGTACGTGACGAAGTCCTCGTAGGCGCCGGGGATGTGCGTCGCCGCCAGCACGAAGCCGTCGCACGCCTCGGTCGTGAACCACTCCTCCAGCCCGTCGGCGATCGTCTTCGGCGTCCCGATGAAGCGCGGCACCTCGCGCAGCGTGCCCCGGCCGCTGTGCTCGATGAAGTCACGCGTGGTCGGGTGCGCGGTCCCGGACGCCTGCACGACCCGGTCGCGCAGCGCCTGGAGCCCGGTGATCGACGCCAGCTCCGCGTCGGTGAAGGGATCGTCGAGGCCTTTCGAGGCGAAGTCGAAGTTCGTGACCTCGGAGAGCAGTACCAGCGTATCGAGCGGGTGCGCCAGGCTCTCGATGTAGGCCGCCTTCTCCTCGGCGATGGTCCGGCTCTCGCCGACGACGCAGTACACGGCGGGCGCGATCGCGACCAGCTTCGGATCGCGCCCGGCGCGCGCGATCTCGTCCTTCACCGCCCGGTAGCTCTGGCGCGCCACCGTGAGGTTCGGATAGATCACGAACAGGAGCTCGCCCCACCGCGCGGCGAAGCGCCGGCCCCGGCCGCTCTGCCCGGCCTGAATGACCACCGGCCGGCCCTGCGGCGTGCGTGGCACCGTGAACGGTCCGCGGCTGCGGAAGTGCGCCCCACGATGGTCGAGGCGATGGACTTTCTCCGGGCGGCCGAACACCCCGGTCGCCCGGTCGCGGACGATCGCATCGTCCTCCCACGTGTCCCAGTGGCCGAGCACCGCCTCCATGAACTCGTCGGCCACGTCGTACCGCGCGTCGTGCTCGGGGTGGACGTCGAGGCCGAAGTTCGCGGCCTCCGAGTCGTTGAGAGACGTCACCACGTTCCACGCCGCGCGCCCGCCCAGCATGTGATCCAGCGTGGCGAACACACGCGCCACGTGGAACGGCTGGTAGTACGTCGTGGAGTAGGTGCCGCCGATGCCGAGGTGGCGGGTGGCGAGGCCCATCGCGGTCATCAGCGGGATCAGGTCCATCTTCACCACGCGCACGCCGTGGCGCACGGCGTCCGCGTGGTCGTCGCCGTAGCGGTCGGGCATCGCGAGGCGGTCGTCGAAGAACGCGAGGTCGAAGCAGCCCGCCTCGAGCACGCGCGCCACGCGCTGGTAGTACTCCGCGGTGAGGAAGTCGGGCGCGGCGTCGCGGTGCCGCCACGAGGCCGCGTAGTTCGAGCAGTTCTGCGCCTGGAGGAACGCCACCATCGTGATCTGCCGCCGGCCCGCGCTGTCGATCGCCATGCGCGCTATGCTATCGCGGCATCAGCGGGAGGGTCCCATGAGCGCACACGGGTTGTTCCTGGTCCGGATGGACGTGGCGCACGACCACGCGAAGACGTTCAACGAGGTCTACGACACCGAGCACCTGCCGAGCCTGCGCGCGGTGCCCGGCGTGCGGCGCGCCGCGCGCTACACGCAGCCGTCGCCGACCGAGCCGCGCTATCTCGCCTCGTACGAGCTCGACTCGCCGGCCGTCATCGAGTCGCCGGCGTGGAAGGCCGCGGGCGACGTGGGGCGCTGGATGACGGTGGTGCGGCCGCACACGATGAACCGCCACCTCGCCGCGTACGAGTGGGTCGGCGGCCACCCCGCGCTCCTCGGCACGACGCCGTACGTCTTCTGGGTGATGATGGACATCGAGCCCCACCGCGAAGCGCTCTTCAACGAGCTGTACGACACCGAGCACATCCCGCTGCTGGAGACGCACGCGGGCGCGGTGAACACCGTGCGGTACAAGACCTCCACGCCGGGCGAGCCGAAATACCTCGCCGCGTACGAGGTGAACGATCCCACGATGCCGATGTCGAAGCTCTGGAACGACACCTCGGACATCGGGCGATGGAAGCCGGAAGTCCGGCCCTACACCTACAACAAGCGCTACATCGTCAGCGAGCGCCTGCCGGTCTGACGCGCCCGCGCGTCAGCAGTGCGGCAGCACCCGCTCGCCGAAGAGCCGGATCGCCTTCATGATCTCCTCGTGCGGCGGGCCGCCGGAGTGCGCGTGGCGCAGGCGGAGCAGGCAGTACTCGGCGCCGGTCACGCGCTGCCAGCGCTGGAACTCGCGCACGACGGTCTCCGGCTCGCCGAGGATCACGCGGTCCGTCGCGAGCGTCTCGAGCGTGAACGGCGTGTCCGCGGGCAGCGACCGGAACTCCGCGATGCGGTTCTCCCAGTAGTAGCGATACGCGGTCATCACGTGCGGGCCGTAGACCGCCTCCGCCTCGGCGTGCGTCGGCGCGACCCACGCATCCCGCATGAGCACGACGCGCGGCGTCCGCCCGGCCTCCCCCGCCGCGTGGCGATAGATCTCGATCAGGCGCGTCGCCGTCGCCAGGCCCGTGCTCGGCGTGCCGACGAACGCATCGGCGAGGCGGCCCGCGCGTCGCGCCGCCGGCGGCACGTTGGCGCCGATCCACAGCGGCGGGCCGCCGGCCTGAAACGGGCGCGGGGTCACGCGCACGCTGTCGAACGCGTAGTGGGCGCCCTTGAACGAGAAGGGCTCCCCCGCCCACGCCAGCCGCAGGATCGCCACGCTCTCCTCGAAGCGCGCGACGCGCTCCTCCATCGGCACGCCGAACGCCTGGAAGTCGGCCGGTTGGTAGCCGATCCCGACGCCCAGCACGACGCGGCCCTTCGCCACGAGGTCGAGGGTGATCGCGTCCTCGGCCACGCGGATCGGGTGGTAGAGCGGCAGGAGGATCACCGACGTGCCGACGCGCAACGTGCGCGTCCGCGCGGCGACCGCGGTGGCGACGATGAGCGGCGACGGCAGGAAGCCGTCGCGGTCCTGGTGATGCTCGCCGAAGAAGCAGGAGTCGAAGCCGACCGACTCCGCGAGCTGCGCCTCCGCGATCACTTCGTCGATGGCGCGCTCGATGTGCTCGCCGCGCGGCGGCGCCGCGATCGAGCTGTAGATCCCGAACTTCACCGCACGCTCTTCGCGAGGCTCGCGGCGGTCTCCCGCGCGAGGCCGGCGCCGCGCACCGCGAAGTGGCGGCAGAGCCCGGCGTACTGCGCCGGGTCCAGCAGCGCTTCGACCTGCGCGGGCGTCAGGCGCGCGCTCACGTGCGGATCTTCCGCGAGGAGCTCGCGGAACGGGCGCCCCTGGACGACCGCCGCCTGCGCCGCGTCGTAGATCGCGTCGTGCGCGCGCTGGCGGCCGAGCGTCTTGCCGAGCTCGAGCATGAGCGCCTCCGCCATGATGAGCCCGCCGGTGAGGTCGAGGTTGGCGCGCATGCGCTCGGGGAACACCTGCAGGCCGTCGAAGAGCGCGAGCATCCGCTGCAGCACGTCGCCGGTGAGCTCGCACCCCTGCACGATCGCGCGCGACATCATGATGCTGGTGGTGCGGTCGGCCTCGTGCTCGGTCTGCATCGCCTCCAGCGCGAGCGGCACCAGCGCGCGGATCTGCGCGGTCGCCGCCATGATGTCCTGCGAGAGCTTCGGGTTGCGCTTCTGGGGCATCGTGCTGCTGCCCACCGTGCCCGGCGGCACCGGCTCTTCCAGCTCGCCGAACTCCTGCTTCATCAGCGTGTAGACCTCGCGGCCGATCTTGCTGCACGTCGCCGCGAGCATGCCGAGCAGCGTGACGTACTCCGCCTGGTGATCGCCGATCGTGCGCGCGGGCATCGGCATCGGCTTCAGCCCGAGGCGCGCCGCCATCTTCTCCTGCGTGGCGAGCCCGGCTTCGCCGAGCGAGGCCAGCGTGCCCGCGCCGCCGCCGAGCATCGCGACGAACACGCGGTCCTCGCAGCCCCGCAGCCGCTCGACGTGGCGGACCAGCTCGTCGATCCACACCGCGACCTTGAAGCCGAACGTCGCGGGCAGCGCGTGCTGGCCGTGCGTGCGCCCGGGCAGCAGCACGTCCTTCGTGCGCTCGGCGAGGTCGGCGAGCGTGCCGAGGATCGCGCCGAGCTGGCGCAGAAAGATCGCGTGCGCGCGCTTCACCTGAAGCAGCTGCCCGGTCTGCGTGACGTTCTGGGTGGTCGCGCCCCAGTGCACGTAGCCGCCGGCGTCGCCCTCGCACGCCTGGTCGAGCGCCCACACCAGCGGCACCAGCGGATGGCCGGTCTTCGCGAGCCCGGCGCGGACGGCGTCGAGGTCGAGGAACTTCAGCTGCGCCTTGGCGACGATCTCCTTGGCGGCGGCGGCCGGGATGACGCCGAGCTCGGCCTGGGCCTCGGCGAGCGCGGCCTCGACGTCGAGCCAGGACTGGAACTTCGCGGGCTCGGTGAAGAGCGCGCGGACACCCGGATCGTCGATGCGGAGGGAGGTCGGCTCGTCCTGCATGGCCGCTTGTCTCGCACGCGGCCCGCGGGGTTGTCAACGGCGGCCGCGGCATCGCCGACCGGCGGCCACGACGCCAGACCGGCGGCTACGGCAACAGGTCGGCGACGCGGATCGGCGAGCCCGGCGCGGCGAGCGGCGCGATGACCCCGTCGGCCGCCAGCGTTTCGACCTGCGCGTACCCCCAGCGGGTCGCGCCGGCTCCCGATGGACCTCGACCACGCGATCGACGAGATTCACGATCCAGTAGTCGGCGATCCCCGCGCGGGCATAGGCCACCGCCTTGCGCCCGCGCGCGAGACGCAGGCCGGACTGGGCCACCTCGACCACCAGGGCCGCGCGTGTCGGGTGCGCGTCGACGTAGTCGCGCGGGGCGCCCGACACGACGCACACGTCCGGCTCGGGCTCCGAGCGGCGATCCAGGGCGATCGGGCTCTGGACCTGGACGAACCAGCCGTCGCCGAACGCCCGTTCGAGCGCGCGCGCCACGAGCACGATCGACGTGCGATGCGGGCTGTGCTGCGGCTCCTTGACCAGCAGCAGGCCGTCGAGCAGCTCGATCGGGGCGTCCTCGTCGAGCACGCCGTAGTGGAGCAGCCGCGCGTACTGGCGGCGACTCCACCGATGCACCCGCGGGCGCTCTGCCTGCGTCATCGCATCCACCGTATGCCCCCGCGACGGCGAGCGTCAACGCGCCGGAATCGATACACCGCTACCGGAGACAGCGCGCGCTGCGTATGATGCCGGCCATGGGAAAGCTCGACGGCAAGGTGGCGTTGATCAGCGGGGGCGCGCGCGGCCAGGGCGCGGCCGAGGCGGAGACGTTCGTCAGGGAAGGCGCGAAGGTCGTGTTCGGCGACATCCTGGACGCCGACGGCAAGAAGGTCGAGGCCGCGATCCGCGCGGCCGGGGGGGACGCGACCTACGTGCACCTCGACGTCACCAGCGAGGCGGACTGGCGCGCGGCGGTCGAGACCGCGACGAGCCGCTACGGCAGGCTCGACGTCCTCATCAACAACGCAGCGATCGTGATCAAGCGCGTCCCCATCGAGGAGCGCACGGTCGAGGAGTGGGACCGCGTGATGGCGGTGAACGCCAAGGGCGTGTTCCTCGGCACCAAGGTCGCGATCCCCGCGATGCGCCGGGCGGGCGGCGGGTCGATCGTGAACATCTCGTCGATCGCGGGCATCGGCCAGTCGCTGCAGCAGGAGCCGGCGTACGCGGCGAGCAAGGGCGCGATCCGCATCTTCACGAAGGTGACGGCCGCGCAGCACGCGAAGGACAGGATCCGCTGCAACTCGATCCACCCCGGGCCCGTCGACACCGAGATGTTCAAGAGCGCGTTCCCGGACAAGGCCGAGCTCGACAAGCGCCTCGCGCGCATCCCGCTCGGCCGGATGGGGACGGTGCCGGAGATCGTCGCGGCGGTGCTCTACTTCGCCTCCGACGAGTCGGGCTACACGAGCGGCGCGGAGCTGCTCATCGACGGCGGCGCGATGGCGCAGTAGTCAGGCGCGACGCAGGCGGGCGTCGAGGAAGCGCCGCGCTTCCTCGAAGCTCGCCGCCGCCGAGCGCGGCTCGTAGCCCGGGTGCGTGCGCACCGCGAAGCCGTGGCGCGCGCCCTCGTAGAACGTGAACGCGCACGGCTTGCCGAGCGCGCGCATCCGCGCCTGCATCCGCTGCATCCCCTCGAGCGGCGCGCGCTCGTCTTCCGTGCCGTGCAGCACCAGCGTGGGGACGCTCAGCCCCTCGACGAGGTCGTACGGCTCCTCACCGGGCGTCGCGCCGGACGGACGGAACGCGAAGCCGTGGAAGATCACCACCACCCGCAGCTCCGGGTGCGCGCGCGCCGCCATCACCGCGTGCACGCCGCCGCGGCAGAAGCCGGCGACCGCGAGGCGTGCCTGGTCCACGACGGCGAGCCTCCGCAGGTACGCGAGCGCGCCCTTCAGGTCGTCGTACACGACGGCGTCGGGCGGATCCGAGCCGCGCACCTTCCAGCCGTGGACCAGGGCGACGTAGCCCCAGCTCGCGAGACGCTCGGCGATCTCGGTGTAGCCGTCGTCCGGGCCCGCGACGCCGCGCAGGATCAGCACCGCCGGATGCGGGCCCGCGCCCTCCGGCGTGGCGAGATACGACGGGATCGCGGTCACGCCGTCGCCGCTCGCGAAGCTGACGGGCTCGAGCCGCACGGTCACGACGGGCGCACCGCGCCCGCGACCATCGCGAGCGCGGCCTGCGCCTCGCGCGGATCGCTGGTGGTCGCCGACACGATCAGCGTCTCCACCCCGAGGTCCGCGAACGTCTTCGCGTGCGCCGCGAGCTCCGCGGCCGTCGTCCCGAGCGCGAAGCGGCGGCCGGGACGCGCGATGGACAACGCGAGGGAGACCGGGATCGCGGCGACGTCCCGGCCCACCGCGGCGGCTTCGCGGGCGAGCTTCGCCATGCCGTCCTTCACCTGGTCCGGACTCAGGCCGAGCGGCTGCCAGCCGTCGCCGAGCCGGGCGGCGCGCCGGATCGCCGCGTCGCTGACGCCGCCGATCACCAGCGGGATGGACCGCTGCAGGGGCTTCGGCGAGAACTTCATCCCCGCGAAGCGCGCGTACGTGCCGGTGAAGACGGGATCCTCGTCGCGCCAGAGCACGCGCATCGCCGCGATCGCCTCGTCGGTGAACGCGCCGCGCGTCTTGAACGGCGTGCCCATCGCTTCCATCTCGTTCTCCACCGCGCCCACGCCGACCCCGAGGATCAGCCGCCCGCGGCTGAGCACGTCCAGCGTGGCCGCCGCCTTCGCGAGCCGGATCGGGTTGTGGTACGGCAGCACGAGCACCGAGGTGCCGAGCTGCACGCGCTCGGTGCGCGCGGCCACGTAGCTCAGGAGGGTGAGCGGCTCGTAGTACGGCCGCCCGCCGATGCGCTCGAAGACGTGGGCGACGTTGAACACGTGGTCGTGCACCCACACCGAGTCGAGGCCGGCCGCCTCCGCGCGCACCGCCAGGTCGACGAGCGCGTGCGGGTCGGCGAAGCCCCAGTTGTTCAGCAGCGAGAACCCGATCTTCATGGAGTCGTTATACTCCGCGCGTGGCTCCCGCTTCGCTCAATCCGCTGAAGGACGCGCTCCGTGCCGGGCGCCCGACGCTCGGCTACCTGGTCTCGATGCCGAGCGTGCAGCTCGTGCAGGCGCTCGCGCGCACGGGCGTCGACTGGCTGATGATCGACACCGAGCACGCGCCGATCGGCATCGAGTCGGTCGCCGCGATGGTCGCGGCCACCGGCGGCACGCCCGCCACGCCGCTGGTCCGCGTCCCCGGCGTGCGGCCGGAGCTGGTGAAGCCGGCGCTCGACTGCGGCGCGCTCGGCGTGGTCTTCCCGCAGATCGCCACGCGCGACGAGGCCGAGGCCGCCGTGCGCGCGGTGCGCTACGCGCCCGAGGGCGCGCGCGGCTATGGCCCGACGTACGCGGCGCTTCGCTGGGGCGTCTCGAACCCCGACTACCTGCACGCCGCGAACGAGGCGGTGCTGAACGTCGTGCTGATCGAGTCGCCCGCAGGCATCGACGCCCTCGACGACATCCTCGCGGTGCCCGGCGTCGACGTGGTCGCGATCGCCCGCGGCGATCTCTCGCAGAGCCTCGGCGTCGCCGGCCGGATGGACCACCCCCGGCTCCTCGACGCCGTGGCCCGCGCGGAGAAGGCGATCCTCGCCCACGCCACTGTCACGCTCGGCGGCATCGCGTTCGGCGCGGACGACGCCCGCGCGATGATCGCGCGGGGCTACCGGTTCATCGTGCTCGGCAGCGACGCCGGGCTCATCGGCGGCGCCGCGCGCGCCATGGTGCAGGCGATCCGCGCATGACCTCAAGGAGACCTCGATGATTCGCGAAGCGTTCGCCGAGACGTCCCGCCATCGCACGTTCTATCTCGACGCGGGGCCGGAGGACGGCCCGCTGATGATCTTCGTCCACGGCTGGCCGGAGCTCTCGCTGAGCTGGCGCCACCAGCTCCCCTGCTTCGCCGCGCTCGGCTTCCGCGCGGTCGCGCCCGACATGCGCGGCTACGGCCGCTCCAGCCGCTATCCCCGCCACGAGGACTACGCGCTCGAGCACGCGGTGCGCGACATGCTCGAGCTCGCCGACAGCCTGGGGCGCGAGCAAGTCATCTGGGTCGGCCACGACTGGGGCAGCCCGGTCGTGTGGAGCCTCGCGAGCCATCATCCCGAGCGCTGCCACGGCGTCGCGAATCTCTGCGTGCCCTATCTCTCGCAGGGGTTCACGCCGGAGACGCTCATCCCGCTCGTCGATCGCTCGGTGTATCCCGAGGCCCAGTTCCCCGTCGGCCAGTGGGACTACCAGCTCTTCTACGAGGAGAGCTTCGACACGGCGCGCGCGTGCTTCGAGGCGAACGTGGGCAACACCGTGAAGGCGCTGTTCCGCAAGGGCAGCGCGAGCGCGAAGGGCAAGCCCTCGCGCACCGCGACCGTGCGGCGCGACGGCGGCTGGTTCGGCGGCGCGGGCGCGGCACCCGACGTGCCGATGGACACCGGCGTGCTGACCGAGGCGGACTTCAAGACGTACGTGGCGGCGCTCGAGGGCGCCGGCTTCTTCGGGCCCGACTCCTGGTACATGAACCAGGGGCGCAACCGCGCGTACGCCGCGCAGGCGAAGGACGGCGGCGTGCTGTCGATGCCCGTGCTGTTCCTGCACGGCGAGTACGACGCCACGTGCGAGACCGTGCAGTCGCGCCTCGCGGAGCCGATGCGCCGCGACTGCCGCAACCTCACGGAGGTCGTCGTCCCGTCCGGGCACTGGATGGCGCAGGAGAAGCCGCGCCTGGTGAACGCGGCGCTCGCGAAGTGGCTGGCCGCTCAGTACCCGTCGCTGTGGTGAGGTGACGGCCGCCCCGCGCTCGCGACGAGCGCGGCCGCGACGACGTCCAGCGCCGCGGCGATGAGCTGCGGCGCCGCATAGCCGCCGAACCGGTCGTAGAGCACGCCGTAGAAGCCGGGCCCGAGCGACGACATCACCTGCACGCCCGCCGCCGCCACGCCGAAGACGATCCCGAACGACGCGGCGCCGAACTCGCGCCGCACGATGATCGGGAACAGCGTGGTGACGTGCGCGACCGTGATCCCGTAGAGCGCGCTCACGACGACGAGCACCGCCGCGGTCGGCCACACCGCCACGGTCACCAGGAGCGCCGCCGCCAGCAGCAGCATGCCGCACGCGAGCGCGCGAACCGGCAGCCGGTCGGAGAAGCGGGCGAGCGCCACGCGGCCAAGCAACGCGGTGGCCGCCGTCACCATCACGGTGAGCGAGGCGCCACCGGCCCCGAGCACCGGCACGAGCAGGCGGACGTGATGCGTGAGGAAGCCGATCTGCACGAGCAGCCCGATGCCGAACGCCACCATGACGGTCCACAGCGCCGGCGTGCGGAGCGCCTGCCCCCGCGTCCAGACGACGTCGCGCGGGCGGGGAACGTCGGCCCGCGCGGCGACGCCATCGGGGAGCAAGCCCATCTCCGCGGGACGGCGGCGCAGGATCAGCAGCGCGATGGGCACCGCGACGCTCACGAGCACACACCCGGCCGCGAGCATCGTGCGCGGGAAGCCGATGTGCGCGATGCCGAAGAGCAGCGCGGGCGGGCCCATCATCCCGCCCACGCTGGCGCCGAGCAGCGCCGTCGACACCGCGCGGCCCTGGTGACGCTCGAACCACGGCGCGAGCGTCGTCGTGATGGTCGTCGTGGACAGGCACGCCCACCCGGCGCCCCACACGAGGAACGCGGCGTAGACCTGCCCCGCGGTGCTCGCGGCGCCGAGCCCGACGATTCCGGCGGCCATCGCGAGCGCGGCGAGCGGGACGACCACGCCGGGGCCGAAGCGCACGACGGCGCCGCCGATCCAGAGCTGCGCCACCGCGCCGAGCAGGTACGCGGCCGTCACCGCGGATGAGATGAGACCGACCGGGAGCCCGGTCCTCGTGTGGATCGCGTGCACGAACACGCTCGCCCCGAAGAGCCCCAGCGACCAGGCGACGACGGCGACGGCCAGGCAGCCGTAGACGACGCGCCAGCCGTAGAAGATACGCGGGCTCAGCGGGCGCGGCGCGCGGCGCCCGGCGCGTAGACCTCCGGATTCACGACGTTGATCGGCCGCTCGCCCGTGAGCACGCGGCGGATCTCCTCGCCGCAGCGCTTCGGGACCTGCGCGACCGCGGGCGACGAGAAGTACGCAGCGTGCGGGGTGGCGATCACGTTGTCCATCTTCAGGAGCGGGTTGTTCGGATCGACCGGCTCCTTCTCCCAGACGTCGAGCGCCGCGCCCGCGAGCTGCTTCGCCTCGAGCGCGCGCGTCAGCGCCGCCTCGTCCACCACGGGACCGCGCGAGGTGTTCACGAGCACCGCGGTCGGCTTCATGTGCTCGAAGAACGCCTCGCCGATGAGGTGGCGCGTCTCGGTGTTCAGGAGCGTGTGCACGGACACGTAGTCCGCGCGGCGCGCGAGCTCTTCGAGGCTGCGGACGCGCTCCACCCCGAGCGCCTTGAAGCGCGCCTCGTCCACGTACGGGTCGTACGCGATGACGGTGGTCTCGAACGCCGCGATGCGCCTGGCGAACGCGCTGCCGATGTTCCCCAGCCCCACGATGCCGACCGTCTCGCCGTGCAGCGAGCCCGTGAACGGGCCGGGCACGCCCGCGCTCCACGTGCCGGCGTGCACCTGGCGGTCGAGCGTGACGATCTTGCGGTTGAACGCGAGCAGCAGCCCCAGCGCGTGGTTCGCGACCTCGCGCACCCAGATGTCCGGCACGTTGATCACGATGACGCCGAGCTCGGTGGCCGCCGGCACCTCGATGACGTCGTAGCCGACACCGGTGCGCATCGCGGCCTTCAAGCCTTCGCAGGCGCTCATCACCCCGCGCGTCACCGGCGAGGCGGCGATGATGACCGCGTCGGCGTCGCGGAGCGCGTCGATCATCCCCTGCTCGTCCGCGATGTGCGGCAGCACGGTGACGTCCGCGACGCCCTTCAGCGCGGTCTGCGTATCGGAGAAGTCGCGCTGGCCGCGACCCTGGACGACGAACACCTTGGCGGGCTTGCCGGTCATCATGACTCCATTCTCGGTGGGGCGTGGGGGCCGTCTCGGGGCCCGCCTCTCTCCCTCAGGTCGGGATCGTCCGCCGGGCGATCATGCCACGAGCGCGGTGAGCGCCCGGTACGCGCGCTTCGCACGCTCCAGCGCCGGGAGCCCCGCCGTGTCGCGGCAGGGCGCTTCGATCGCCAGCGGCGCGTCCGCGGGCAGCGCGGCGACGAGCGCGCGTAGCGGCAGCACACCGTCGCCGGGCAGCAGGCGCCCGGTGCGCGCCTCGCGGATGAGCGCCGGCGTGTCGGTCGGCGCCGGCATGTCGGGGCCCGCGTCGCAGAGCTGCGCGTAGCGGAGCAGCGCGGGATCGACGCGGGCGACGTGCGCGGGCAACCCGCCCGACCGGCTGAAGTGCAGCGCGTCGACGATGACGAACGCGTTCGCGCGCTTCGCCTTCGCCACCACGTCCGCGGCCTGCGCGAGCGTACGCACGCCCGTGTACACCGCAAACTCGAGCCCGACGTGCAGGCCGAAGCTCCCCGCTTGGTCGCACAGCTCGCCGAAGCGCTCGATCGTGCGCGCCTCCTCGGGCTCGGCGCTCATCACGAGGACGTATTGCGCGCCGAGGCGCGCGGAGACGTCGAGGAAGCCGTCGGGCACGCCGACCGGCTGGTCCGGCTCGAAGCGGAGGAACTCGGTGTCGAGCACGGAGACGCCGGTGTCACGCATGCGCGCCAGCGTCTCGCGCAGCACCGGCCCGTCGCGCAGGCAGTCGTACGGCGGCACGCCCACGCTCGGCGCGGCGGTGAGACGGATGCCGACCGTGTCGAACCCCGCGTCCGCGGCGACGCTCACCAGCTCGGGCGGCGTGGTGTCGAGCACCGAGAGGTGCGCGAGGGAGAGGCGGCGCCTCACTCCGCGGTCAGCCGAGGAACTGCTCGCAGGTGTCGATCCACGCCTGCGTGGTGAGCGCGAGCGATTCGACGTCGATGCGCTCGTCGTTGCCGTGGAAGCGCCCGGCCATCGCGTCCGCGGTGAGGGTGCGCGAGAACAGCCCGAACCCGTACGCGGTGGCGCCCTTCTCGCGGAAGTACGGCGCGTCGGTGAAGCCGACGATCAGCCGGGGCGCCAGCTTCGCGCCGGGATAGTGCGTGCCCACGACCTTGCCGAGCACGTCCCACAGCGGGCCGGACGCCGGCGACGCCGAGGCGTCTTTCGAGAACAGCTTCTCGATCTCCACGTCGTCGATGTAGGGGCCGATCGCCTTTTCGAGGTGGCGGCGCACCTCGTCTTCGGTGTCGCCGGGCACCGTGCGGATGTCGACTTCCAGCGTGGCGACGTTCGGGATGACGTTGGTCTTCACGCCGGCGCTGCACATGTTCGGCGAGAACGTCGTGTGCGTGTTCGACCAGAGCCCGGCGGCCATCGCCTTCGGGAGCCGGTCGATCGCGTCGTCCACGCTGACCGGATCCATCAGCGCCTGCTTCACCCCGGGCTCCAGATCGAGCGAGCCGACGAAGCCGCGCCACAGCTCGTCGACGTACGGCGACGGCCGATAGTCCGCGAGGCGCTGGATGATGTGCGCCGCCTTCACGAGCGCGTTGTCCGCCTTGTACGGCCGCGACCCGTGCCCGGGCGTGCCCATGACCTTCAGCCGCCGCCACGCCACACCCTTCTCGCCGACGTGCACGGTGACGTGCGTCTCGCCGCCGTGCTCGCTGATGGTGCCGCCGTTCTCCGTCAGCAGGTAGTTCGCGCGCAGCGCGTCCCAGTGCTTCTTCACCACGTGCCCGGCGCCGTGCAGGCCGCCCGCCTCTTCGTCCGCGCAGGCGAGGTACACGAGCGTGCCCTTCGGCTTCCAGCCCTTCTTCGCGAGCGCCTTGAACGCCACGGCCTGCGACGCGGTGAGGTTGAGCATGTCGACGGCGCCGCGGCCCCACACCTCGCCGTTCACCAGCTCGCCGCCGAACGGATCGCGCGACCACGTCTCCGGCGTCACCGGCACCACGTCCGTGTGGCCCATCAGGCAGAGCGTCGGCGCCTTCGGATCGCTGCCTTCGATGCGCGCCACGAGGCTCGCGCGGCCCGGCGCGTTGTCCGGCTCGTAGATCTCGAGGTCGAGGCCGGTGCCCTGGAGGTACGTCTTCAGCGTGTCGCTGGTGCGCCGCTCGTGACCGGACGCGACGGTGCCGTCGTTCACGCACTTGTTGCGGATGAGCTGCTGCAGGAGCTCGACGGTCTGGTTGGTGAGCGCGGTGTTCGTCGCCGCCATCACGCGTCCGGGACCTTCGTGGACTGCCACGCGGTCATGCGCCACTGCCCGCCCTGCTTCGCGTACACGGCGAGGTAGCGCACGGTGAACTTCTGCTCCTTGCCCCCGTTCTCCACGTGCATCTCGGAGGTGCCGTTGACGAGGCCGACGTCGCCGATCACGCGCGCCTTGCGATCGCGCGGCGCAATGCCGCGATAGTGCGGCTTGCCGGCGCGGAGGTTGCCGAGGTGCTCGGCCTTCGTCTCCTGGCGCGCGGTGGAGTGCACGTACGTGAGATCGTCGGCGAGCACGGCATCGAGGGCCGCCCAGTCTTCCTTGCGCATGGCTTCGAAGCGGCGGTCGTCGGCCTGCAGGACGTCGGCTTGGCTCATGGCTTCTCCTTTACCACACCGGGGCCTCGTTCATCGTCGACACGTGGGCGGCGATCACCTTCCAGCCGAGGTCGGGAAACCGCACCCACGTCTGGCTCTGGCGCCCGATGAGGTCCTTGCCGCGCACCTTGAACTCGAGGTTCACGGTGGCGAGGTCGCGGCCGAGCGTGAGGATCTCGAGCCGGATGCGCTTCTCCTTGATGCCGGGGCCCGGCGGACGCGCCACGCGATGCGCGTGGATCGCGGCGAAGCCGTAGCCGTTCTCGTGCAGCGCGTAGCGGATCGTGTGCGGGCTGTCCCAGAACGTGGCGTCGAGCACGGCGACGTCCTTGTCGATCAGCGCCTGCTCGTAGCGCTCGAAGATCCCGCGGACTTCTTCGACGACTTCGGGCAGGTTCGGCGTCAGGTCTCTCATCAGGCCTCCAGAGCTCGGGCGACGGCGACCAGCATCGTATCGCTCCCGCGCGCGCCGAGGATCGACAGGCCGACAGGAAGCCCGTCGACGGTCGCGCCGGGGATGCTCACCTGCGGCACGCCCGTCAGCCCGCCGTGCGAGGCGAGGCAGCTGATGCGCATGCGGAGCGGCTCGACGACCGGTATCGGCAGGCCCTTCTTCGGCGCGGGAAACGGGGTCGTCGGCATGCAGAGAATCGTGCCGCGCGGGAGCAGCCACGCGAGCCGCGCGCGCGCTTCCTCGCGCATCAGCACGGCGGCCTGCCGCTCGTGCTCCGGGATCATCGTGGCCAGCGTGAGATTGCGCGCCACGCTGAACTGCATGCGCGGGTTGTCGCGCTCGACCCAGGCGCGGAACGTCTGCCACGCCTCGGCCGGCTGGAGCGTGCGCTGCGCGCGCGCCCACACCGACAGGCCCGGCGGGGCCAGGAGGTCCTCGCGCACGTCCTTCACCAGCGCGGAGAGCTTCGCCACGAGCGGCTGCAGGGCCGCCGCGGTCCCGGGGTCCGCGAAGCCGAACGCGTCCACGGCGACGACGAGCCGCGCCGGCAACGCCGTGGGGATCGCCTCCCCGAGCATCGCGGACGAGACGCGCGCGAACGTCGCCGCATCCCGCGCGAACCAGCCGGTGGTGTCGGAGCTCGGCGCCTGCGGCATCATGCCGGTGAGGTCGAGGCGGCCGTGCGTCGGGCGGATGCCGTAGAGCCCGCAGAAGCTCGCGGGCACGCGCACGGAGCCGCCGGTGTCGGTGCCGAGGGCCGTGTCGCAGAGGCCCTGCGCGACGGCGGAGGCGGAGCCGGACGACGAGCCGCCGGGCACGCGATCGGGCGCGTTCGGATTGAGCGCGGTGCCCTCGAACGGGTTCTCGCCGAGGATGCCGAGCGAGACTTCGTCGGTGATGGTCTTGCCGATGAGCGTGGCGCCGGCATCGAGCAGGCGCTGCACCGCCCACGCGTGCGTCGTGGGGATCGGATGCTGCCGCGCCCAGTCGGGATTGCCGCCGCCGGTCGGGTGCCCCGCGACGTCGAAGAGATCCTTGGCGGCGAACGTGAGCCCCGCGAGCGGGCCGCGAGCGGCGCCTGCGATGCGCACGGAGGTGCCGGGAACCCAGGGGCTCGTCATCGACGCCCTAGGCTATCCTGTCCGCGCCGTGCGTGTCCGCGCGCTCTTCCTGACCGCCCTGCTGCTCGCCGCCGCCCCGGCCTTCGCGGCGCCGGACGAAGAGCTGCTCGGCAAGGCCGAGGGGTATCCGCTGTGCCCCGCCTCGCTCAGGCCTCAGCCACGCTGCCTCATCGGGCTCGTCAGTCGCTTCGACGAGATCTTCCCGGCGCGCACGGTGACGCGCGCGAGCGCGCCACGGCCCCTGAAGCGCGCGGAGCCCGAGCCGGCGATCCGCTACACCTACCTCGGGCGGACGCACACGCTGGACGACTACCTCGCGCGCCACCGGACGACCGGGCTGCTCGTCCTCAAGCACGACACGATCCTCGTCGAGCGCTACCAGTACGAGCGCACACCGCAGCACCGCATGGCGTCCTACTCGATGGCGAAGACCGTCGTCGCGATGCTCGTCGGCATCGCGCGCGCGGAGGGCCGGATCGCGTCGCTGGACGACCACGCCGAGCGCTACGTGCCCGAGCTGAAGGGCATGCCGTACGGCGCCACGTCGCTGCGCCACCTGCTGATGATGGCATCGGGCGTCCGCTTCCTCGAGACCTACGTCGCGAGCGACGACGTGGCGCTCCTCGCGCGGCTGTCGATCCTGCAGGGCAGCGACGGCGGCGCCGCGACCGTGCTGCCGTTCCGCACGCGCGACCACGCGCCGGGCACGCGCTTCTCGTACGCGTCGGCGGAGACCCAGGTGCTCGGCCTCGTGCTGCGGGCCGCGACCGGCAAGCCGCTCGCCGAGTACCTCGCCGAAACGCTCTGGCAGCCGATGGGCGCCGAGGCCGACGCCTCCTGGCTGATCGACAAGGGCGGCTACGAAGCGGCGTACATGGGACTCAACGCGACGCTCCGCGACTGGGGGCGGCTGGGCCTGCTGCTGGCGCACGACGGCGCGCGCGACGGCCGCGCGATCATCCCCGCCCCCTGGGTGCGAGCGGCGACCACGCCGGCGGGGAAGGCGTTCGAGCCCGGCTTCACCGGCTCGGCGTTCGGCTACGGCTACCAGACGTGGATCCTGCCCGCGCCCACGCGCCAGTTCTTCCTGCGCGGGCTCCGCGGTCAGGCGGTGTTCGTCGACCCGGGTTCGAAGACCGTGCTGGTCCACACCGCCGCGCGCGACGTGGGCGACGCCGGCCTCTGGGAGCTGATCGCGCTCTGGTCCGCGGTCACTCGCGGAGGGCCGGGATTCACTCCCGGCCCGTAGCGCGGGGGGCTTGGGGGGTGCGTCCCGCACCCCCCATGTCTACCCGACGAGCTGCTTGAACCGGCGGAGCGCGTCGAGATGCTCGTCGGGGAAGCGCAGGCCGCTGTTGCGCGTCTCCGCGATGAGCGAGCCCGCGCCGAGCGCCGTCCACGCCTCCACCTGCTTCTTCCAGCCGTCGGGGTTTTCGCCGCCGAAGCGGACACGGCCTTCGAGCGGCAGCCGCGCGGGATCGCGGCCGGCCTCGCGCGCGTAACCGTGCACGCGCTCGATGACCGCGCGGCCCTGCGCGTCGGGCGCGAAGTTCGGGCTCCACCCGTCGGCGAGGCGGGCCACGCGCTTGAGCGCGGCGTCCGGCGGCACCGGAATACCGCGGCTGCCCACGCCGAACCACACCGGGATCGGGCGCTGGACCGGCATCGGGTTGAGCCCGGCGTGATCGATGCGGTGGAACTCGCCGCGATAGTCGACCACGGGCTGCGTCCACAGGAGCCGCATGACCTCGATCTGCTCGGCCGCGCGGCGCCCGCGGTTCTCGAAGCGCTCGTTGAGCGCCTCGAACTCCACCGCGTTCCAGCCGACGCCGATGCCGAGGCGCAGCCGGCCGCCGCTGAGCACGTCGATCTGCGCGGCCTGCTTGGCGACGAGCGCAGTCTGGCGCTGCGGCAGGATGATGATGCCGGTCGCGAGCCCGATGCGCGTGGTAATCGCCGCCATGTACGACATCAGCGTGAGCGCCTCGTGCACGGGCACGTCGGTCGAATACAGCGCCATCGACGGATGCGAGTGCACTTTCGGATCGGCGCCGAGCACGTGGTCGGCGACGAAGAGATGGTCGTAGCCCATCGCTTCGACCTCGCGCACGTAGTCCGCGATCGGGGCGATGGCCGTGCCGCATTCGGTCTGGGGAAAGATCGCGCCGAGCCTCATCCCCGAGACCTTACCATTCAATGGTGACCGACCCCGCCGCCCGCCCGAGCGCCTGGCGCGCGCTCGCCGCCGCCACCGCGCTCAACCTGCCCCTCGGGTCGCTGTACGCGTTCAGCGTGTTCCTCAAGCCGCTCGAGGCGCTGCTCGGCGTCGGGCGCGGCGATCTCGCGCTCGTGTTCGCGATCGCCGCCGGGGGCTTCGGCCTCGGGATGAACGTGGCGCCCTATCTCTACGGCTACGCGTCCGCGGCGGCGCTCGTGCTCGGCTGCACGGTCTTCAGCACCCTCGGCATCGCGCTCGCGGCCAGCGCGGGCGGGCTCGTCCAGCTCGCGATCGGCTACGGGATCCTGTTCGGCGCGGGGGGCGGCGCCGCGTACATCCTGCCGCAGCAGGCGGTGAACCTCGCGCTCACCCGGCGGCACGGACTCGCCAACGGCTACTGCGTGAGCCTCTACCCGCTCGGCGCGATGATCGCGGCGCCGCTCTTCGGCTGGGGCGTGCGCGAGTTCGGCGTGCGCGAGACCCTCGGCGCGCTCGCGGTGGCGCTCGCGATCACCGGCGCGCTGAGCGCGTGGCTGATCGCGGGCTGCGGCATCACGCTCTCGACCTCGGCGACGGCCACGCCGGCTGCCGATGAGCGCCGGCGGCCGGTGTTCTGGCGCCTCTCCCTCGTCTTCTTCCTCGCCGCCTCCGCCGGGCTCATGGTGCTCAGCCAGGCGGCCGGCATCATCGCCGCGTACGGGGGCGCGACCGCGCTCGCGGTGTACGGCACGACGTTCATCGCGGCCACCATCGCGACGGCGCGGCTGGGCGGCGGCTGGATGGTGGACTGGCTCACGATCCCGATGGTCGCCGCGGGCGCGCACACGGTCGCGCTGACCGGCAACGTCGCGCTCACGCTGTGGCCCGGTCCGGTGGTGTCGGTGATGGCGCTGGCCCTCGTCGGCCTCGGCTACGGCATCATCTCCGGGCTGACGGCCGCCGCGGTGGGCGTGTACTGGCGGCGCGAGCTCTACGGCCTCATGGCGAGTCGCGTCTACCTCGCGTGGTGCGCGGCGGCGATCGTGCTGCCGATCACGGCGGGACGCCTCTTCGATCTGACGCAGAGCTACGCCACCGCCATTCTCATCTCGGGGGCGGGGAACGTGGTCGGCATCGTCGTCGCGCTCGGCCTGCCGCGGGAGCGGGCGCCGCGCGCGGAAGACCGGTAAGCTGCGCGGCGGGAGGAGCCAGTCGTGAAGATCACGGACGTCACGGTCAAGCGGTACAGCGCCTCGAACGACCCGCAGGCCTACAGCGGCGGCATCCAGATCGTCGAGGTCCACACGGACGGCGGCGTCACGGGCACCGGCTTCGTGAGCGCGTCGAGCGCGATCGGCGACGTGCTCGCCACGCTCATGCGGCGCACGCTGAAGGGCGCGATCGTCGGCGGCGATCCCCTGCTCACCGACGACCTCTGGCGCCGCATGTACGACGCGGTGCCGCGGCGCGGGGGCGACGGGCTCGTGCGCCTCGGCATCGCCGCGATCGACTTCGCCCTCTGGGACATCAAGGGCAAGCGGATGAACGCCCCGGTGTCCGCGCTGCTCGGCGGCGCGCGCCCGCGCGTGCCGACCTACGCGAACTGCGCGCATCACCTGCCGCCCGACAAGCTCGCCGAGAAGGCCGTGTCGTACGTGAAGGCCGGGCACCGCGCGCTCAAGATCCGCGGCTCCGCCACCTACGTCTCGCTCGACGAAGCGACCGCGCGCGTGCAGCACGTGCGCGAGGCGATCGGCCCGGACGTCAAGCTGATGGTCGACGTGAACGGCACCTGGGACGTCGACACGGCGATCTCGCAGCTCAAGCGGTGGGAGCGGTGGGACGTCTACTGGCTCGAGGAGCCGGTGCCGCCGGACGACATCCCCGGCTACGTGCGCATCCGCGCGCGTGCCGGCCGCACGTACATCGCGGGCGGCGAGCAGCACGTGGGCGTGCCGGAGTTCCGCGCGCTCATCGAGCAGGGCGCGGTGGACATCGTCCAGCCGAACGCGGCGATCACCGGCGGCATCACCGACTGGCTGCGCATCCACGCGCTGGCCACGCTCGCGAGCGTGCCGGTCTCGCCCTGGAACCTGCAGATGGTCCACATCCACATGGCGGCGGGGCTGCCGAACGTGAAGTGGATCGAGTACTTCATGGCGGACAACCCGTTGCTGGAGTTCCAGGGCAAGCTCTTCACGGGCCCGGTCCTGCGCGAGGAGCGCACCGCCGACGGCATCGTCCTGATCCCGCCGGACGCGCCGGGGCTCGGCCTCGCCCTCGACGAGGCCACCGCCGCGGCGTCGCTGGTCCGCGAGTGAGCGCGCCCGCGACACGCATCGACGCCTCCCGTACGGCGCTGATCGCCTACGACGTGTGCCGGCGCGCGCTGACGCCGGCGGACGACACGCGCCGCGCGGCGATGCGGCCGGTGCTGGACGCCTGGGCGACGCTCATCAGCGCGTGCCGCGCGCGCGCGATCCCCGTGATCTACACGACCCCGGTCAGCCGGGCCGACGGCGCCGACGTCGTGCTCCTCCCCACCGACCTGAGCGTCGAGACCGGCACGCCGTCGCTCACGAACTGCGTCGAGGGATCGCCGGAGGCGGGCTTCCCCGACGAGATCGCGCCGCGGCCGGAGGACTACGTGTTCCTCAAGCGGCGGCCCAGCGCGTTCTACGGGACCGGCGTGGCCGAGCTCCTGCGCCAGCTCGGCCGCACGGCGCTCGTGATCGGCGGCGGCGCGACGAACCGCGGCGTCGAGACCAGCGTGCGCGAGGCGTTCAGCATGGACTTCGATACGATCGTCGTGCGCGAGTGCTGCTGGGGCGGCGACGCCTCCGCGCACGCGTACAGCCTCGAGACCTCGATGAAGATGTACGCGCGCGTCCGGACGCTGGCACAGACGCTCGCGATGCTCTAGCCCGCGCGCGCCGCGTCCGGCGTGGCATCGTGTCGTGAGCGAGCTCCCGCCGCGGTCATGCTGCGGGCCGACCGCGTGATCGCGTAGCTCAGCCCGTCCACAGCGCGATCGGGTGGTCGGGCGCGCGCCGCCCCTCGATCGTTCAGTCGCCCCGGCTTTCCTTGACGAGCTGCTCGAGCGCCTCGTACGGCTGGGCGCCGACGACGCCGCGCCGGCCGATCACGAACGTGGGCACGCCGGTGATGCCGTATTGCCGCGACAGGCTCCAGTCGGCGTCGACGGCCGCCTTGAACGTGCGCTTCTCCAGCACCTCGCGCGCGGCCTCGACGGGCAGCCCCACCTCGCCCGCGATCGCCAGCAGCACGGCGGGATCGCCGATGTTGCGCGCGTCCACGAAGTACGCGCGGAACATCGCGTCGTGGAACGCGGCGCCGCCCGGCTGCGTGTCCGCCCACTTGCCGAGCTCCTGCGCGAGGCGGCTGTTGTACGTGTGCGTGCGCTCGCCGTACGGCAGGCCTTCCGCCTCCATGCGCGCCTTCATCTGCGCCTGCATCGCCTGACGCTGCTCGGGGCTGCGCCCCGCGAACAGCTCGGCGAGCGCGCGGCCCTCCGCCGGCGTCTCCGGGTGCAGCGGGAAGTGCACCCACTCGATCGTCACGTTGTGCTCGGTCCGGAGCTTCTCAATACGCACGGTACTGAGATAGCACCAGGGTCAGACGTAGTCGGAGAACACCTGCATGGTGATGGGCTCTGTCATGACGCCTCCTTGAGCGCGCCCCACGACGCGGGGTCCTGCCACTGCAGCGTGTCGAGATAGAGCGCCACGTCCTCCGCGGGATAGGCGCCGGTGATCGCGGCCTTCGCCGCGGCGAACCTCGCGGGATCGGGCGTGACGTGCTCCTCGTCGATCATCCCGTCGTCGTGCTTGATGCCGAGCGCGTCGAGGAACGTCCCCATCATCGGGCGCTGCTCGGCCAGGTGGAACATGATGAGCAGGTGCGCCGCGAGCTCCTCGGGCACCTCGGGGACCGCCGTGAGATAGCGCGCCTTGCGGTCGGCGTCGAGGCCGCCCACCGACTTCGGGCGGAACTTCATGTGCTTGGCGATGAGCTGCGCGGCCTGCTGCTTGTCGCCGGCGGCTTCCTTGTTGGCCCAGAGCGCGCGGGACGCGCGCAGGCGCTGGTCCGGGGTCATGCGCTTCCAGAGACGTGAGGCGGTCAGGGTCGTGTCGGTCATCGGGACGATTCTAGCCCCGCGTACACCAGATCGATCAGGTGCCGCACGTGCTTGTGCTGCCAGCCGCCCCGCCCCTGGTTCATCGCGTAGCCGAACGCGACCCGCGCGTCGGGATCGGCGAAGCCCAGCGAGCCGCCGGCGCCGAAGTGGCCGAACGCGCGCGGGCCGTGGCCGTTCGTCGAGGGCACCTCGGCGACGCGCCACACCCGTGTGTTGACCACGCCCGTGCCCGAGAGCTCCACCGGGTTGCGATAGGCGTTGAACCGCATGAGCGTGCGCCTCGCCCGGCGTCCACCACGGCGCCTGCGCGGCGAGCGCCTCCGCCATGACGCTCCATCGCAGCGCGGCGCCGGCGGGCAGCGCGCGCTCGACGGCGGGCAGGCCCACCTGATGGGTCAGGAGCCAGCGCACGGGCACGTGCGCCTTGCCCGCCTGCGCGAACTCCGGCCAGTACCGCGCGACCGGCGCGTCGAGGTCGAGGAGGCCGGCGGCCACGAGGCGCAGCACGCAGACCGCGCTCACCGCCTTGCCGACCGAGTAGAGGTTCACGATGGTGTCCGCGCGCCACGGCCGGCTCCGCGCGGCGTCCTTGTAGCCCGCCCACAGGTCGACGACCGGCTGCTGGTCCACGCACACGGCGAGCGCGGCGCCCACCTCGGCGCCGGACGTCATGATGTGAGCGAGCGCGGCGCGCAGCGGCTCGAACCCGGGCGCGCAGTCGCCGTGGACCTGCACTACGCGGGCAGGTTCCGCGCGTCGAAGATCGCCTTCGGGTTGCGCACGAGCATCTGGTCGATGTGGTCGTCGCTCACGCCCGCCTTGCGCAGCGCCGGGAGGATGTCGTCCGAGATGTGCGTGTAGTGCCAGCGCGGGCGCGTCCGCTTCTTCGCGTCTTCGGACAGCATGTCCGTCCAGCAGTTCGCGTCGTGCGAGAGCACCATCTTCGGCGCGTAGCCTTCGGCGCAGAGCGTCGCGAGGACCTCGACGCGTTTCTCGGTCGGCAGGAAGTTGTCGAGCCCGAAGCGGTCCATGCCGATCGTGCTGCCGCGCTCCATGAGCCCGCGCAGATAGTCGAGGTCGTCGCTGTCGCCGCTGTGGCCGATGATCACGCGCCGGAGGTCGACGCCCTCCTGCGCGAAGATGGCCTGCTGCGCCTCGCCGGTGCGGCCCGCCGCCCACGTGTGCGTGGAGATCGGCACGCCGGTCGCCTTCTGCGCCCGGGCGGAGGCGCGCAGCACGTTCTCGATGACCTGGGTGACGCCGGCGGTGTCGGTCGCGCACTTGATGATCGCGGCCTTCACGCCGCTCGTGCCGATGCCCTGGGTGATGTCGCGGATGAAGAGCTGCGCGACCTCGTCCACGCCGTGCGCGTGGAAGTAGCGCTGCGGCATCCACCAGACGCCGGTCGCGACGATCACCTGCACCTTCGAGCGCTGCGCGACGTCGACGATCAGATCGATGTCGCGGCCGAGGTCGACGGTGGTGAGGTCGACCATGGTGCGGATGCCGCGCGCGTGGAGGTCCGCCATCTTCTTCTCGGCCATCGCGAGGATCGCCGGCCGGTCGAACAGGTGCGGCCAGTTCTCGTGCACGCCCGGCGAGCGCGTCACGATGTGCTCGTGCATCAGCGTGGGCCCGAGGGCCTGCGTGTCGATCGGGCCGAGCGCCGTCTCCACCGTTGCCATGTCCGCTCCTATCCGGCGACCGCGCGCACGAAGCGCTCGACCTCGGCCTCGTCGTTGTAGTAGTGGACGCTCGCGCGCACGAGCGCGTCGAACCCACGCGTGGGCAGGTCGAGGCGCGAGGAGCGCGCCTGCGTGTGGGTGACGTTGATGGCCTGCGCGGCCAGGCGCGCGCGCGTCGCCGCGGGGTCCTCGCCGTCCTTGAGGAACGTCACGATGCCGCACTTCTCGGCGCCGAGGTCGTGCACGCTCACGCCCGGCCGCTTCGCGAGCTCGGCGCGCAGGAGCGCCGCCAGCGCCTTCACGCGCGCCTCGATGGCCGGCAGCCCGAGCGCCAGCGCGTAGCGCACGGCGACGGCGAGCCCGATCTGGCCCGCGACGAAGCGCTCCCAGTTCTCGAACCGGCGCGCGTCGTCACGAATCGTGAAGCTCGTCTCGTCGACCCATTGCGCGGCCTCGAGGTCGATGAACGGCGGCTCCAGCATGGGGATGGTGTCCCGGCGCACGTAGAGGAAGCCGGTGCCGCGCGGCCCGCGCAGGTACTTGCGGCCGGTGGCCGAGAGCATCTGGCAGCCGATCGCCTTGACGTCGAGCGCGAGCTGGCCCACCGACTGGCAGGCATCCAGCAGGTAGAGCAGGCCGTGGCGCGCGGCCACCTGCCCGACCGCCGCCGCCGGGTTCACGAGGCCGCCCTGCGTCGGCACGTGGGTGATCGCGATGAGCTTCGTGCGCGGGGTGATCGCGCGCTCGAGGGCGGCGACGTCGAGCTGGCCGGACGCGTCGTTCTCCACGACGTCGATCTCGATGCCGACCCGCCGCTGGACCTGGAGGAACGCGAGGTAGTTGGAGGCATACTCCGCGCGCGCGGTGATCACGCGGTCCCCCGCGCGGAACGGCACCGCGTAGAAGGCCATGTCCCACGCGCGGGTGGCGTTCTCGACGAACGCGATCTCGTCGGGGTGGGCGCCCAGCAACAGCGCGACCGCGTCGTAGACGTCGGCCATGCGCGCGGACGCTTCCGCCGCCGCCTCGTAGCCGCCGATCGCCGCCTCGCGCTCCAGGTGGCCGGTCACCGCGTCGAGGACGGGGGTCGGCGGCAGCGACGAGCCCGCGTTGTTGAAGTGCACGACGTTCGCCACGCCGGGCGTGTCGGCACGCAGGCGGGCGAGATCGAGGCTCATCGCCGCACGACCTCGACCACCGGCTTCTCCGCGCGGACGGCCGCGAGCACCACGGCCTCGATGGCCGGCTCGCGCAGCAACGACGCGGCGAGCGCGCGCGCGGGCGCCGGATCGGGCAGCGCATCGACCTTGTTGACGAGCGCGACGACGCGGGCGCCCGGCGGCACGCCCTTGCGGCCGCCGTCGGCGTGCCCGAGCGTTCGCGCGATCGTCTCGGCGGTGACCGGCGCGCCGAGCGGCGTCCCGCTCAGCGCGCTCACCAGCGCCGCGCGATGCACGTGCGCGTCGTCGAGCGGCTGCCCCAGCGCATCCGCGCCGACGACCAGCACGACCAGCGTGGTCTCGGCAGGGATCACCGGCTCGTGCGCGGCGGGCGCCTTGAACGGGCGCATGCGCGAGCCGTCGGCCTCGTTGATCAGCGCCGCGTCGGGAAACCAGGCGCGCAGGTCGTGGAAGAGCGCAAGCGGGACGCCGTCCGCCCGCTTCGTCTCGCGATTCTCCGGCCCGATCACCAGGACGTGGCGATGCGCCGCGAGCGCGGCGGTCACGCGCTCACGCGACGCCTCGGCGGCGGGCACCGAGGCGGGCGCGTGGGCGATCTGCGATGCGTAGATCTTGGTGGTCGTCGTGGTGATCGCGACGCCTCCGCGCTCGACGGCCTCGCGCGCGAGGCGGAACATGGCGGTGCTCTTGCCGCCGCCGCCGACCAGCGCGACGACGTCGTTGCCCGCCATGCCCACCGCCTCGGCGAGCGTCAACGGCTCACGCGGTGCGGGTCTTCAGGAAGGAGGCCTTCACCGCGATCTTGCCGTTCTTGAACGTGAACAGGTCGCAGCCGTGCACCTCGACCTTCTTGCCGTCGGTGGTGGTGCCGGCGAAGATCCATTCCGACACGCCGCGGTCGCCGCTCACGAAGTGCTTCGCGTCGCGGAACTCGACGTCGGGGAATCGCTTGAAGACGTTCGCGAAGCCCTCCCGCACCTTCTCGCGACCGACGTAGCGCGTCCCCTTCACGTCCGGGCCGGCGGACGTCTCGAAGACACAGTCGTCGGCCATGAACGTCATCAGGTAGTCGGGATCGTGCTTGTTCCAGCCGTCACCGAACGCTTCCAGATCCTTGACGGTCATCGACATGATCGACCTCCTCAGGCGAGAGTATGCGGAAAGCTGAAGACGTTCGCGGGCTCGTGCGCCACGTCGTGGTCGCGGCGTAGCTGACGGACCATGCGGAGCGCGTGGGGCGCGCCCTCCAGGAGCTGCGCGAGCGCGAGGTCGTCGAGCTGCAGGCCCGCCTGCTTCGCCGCCTTCACGCAGAGATCGCGCACGGCGCCGTCCGGCTGATCCTTGACCGACAGCACCGGCGGCGGCGTGATCTCCGGCGCGGTCGCGCCGGGCACGAGCTTCGGCCGGCGCGTGTGCCACTCGGTGGCGCGCTCGTACGCGTCGCCGATGCGGATGATCGTGCTCTCCTCGAACGGCCGTCCCAGGATCTGCATGCCGAGCGGCAGGCCGTTCGCGCCGAAGCCGTTCGGGACCTGGAGCACCGGCTGGCCGGTGACGTTCCACGCGGTGAGCAGGCTCGGCTTCTCCCAGAACGACACGCTGCGATAGTCGGCAAGCTTCGGCGCCTCGCCCATGCTCGCGGTCACGAACGCGTCGAACTTCGCGTACAGGGGCTCCATCTCGACCATCATCCGGCGGTGCTCGCGCGTGGCCTGCACATAGTCGTGCGCGGTGAAGAGCACCGACGGCAGCGCGCGCGCGAGGAAGTCGCGCCCGAAGTCCTTCGGCCGCGCCACCAGGTTCTTCTGGTGCACGCCGAAGATCTCGCTCTCCGCGATGATGATCTTCACGTCGTAGTACTCGCCGAGCGGCCGCACGCGGCACTCCGTGAGCTCGGCGCCGAGGCGGCGGAGCACGTCGAGCGTCGCGTCCATCGCCGCGCGGACATCGGCGGAGGCGGGCAGATCCTCTTCCCAATGCCAGCGGAGCACGCCGATCCGGAGCCCGCGCAGGTCCTGGCCGAGCGCCGCGCGATAGTCCGGGATCGGGCGCTTCAGGCTCCCCGCGTCCTTCGGGTCGTAGCCGGCGAGCGCCTGGAGCACGAGCGCGCAATCGCCGACCGTGCGCGCCAGCGGCCCGCAGTGATCGAACGTGTACGAGTT